>Ga0306905_100552_pt1 | contig 12023 bp, 10 predicted proteins | sample AntCluMetagen397_FD_190422 | JGI IMG/M metagenome (GOLD analysis project Ga0306905, IMG submission 190422) | Saline lake microbial communities from Club Lake, Antarctica - Metagenome TFF #397 (v2) (version 2) | ecosystem: Environmental > Aquatic > Non-marine Saline and Alkaline > Saline | place... | reverse complement strand
TACTTAACTGGTGTTATTCTAATGGTGACTTACTTAACTGGTGTTATTCTAATGGTGACTTACTTAACTGGTGTTATTCTAATGGTGACTTACTTAACTGGTGTTATTCTAATGGTGACTTACTTAACTGGTGTTATTCTAATGGTGACTTACTTAATTGATTTTTGTTTGTTTATTTCTTGTTCTTTTTCGAAATTATCTTTTGTAAGATAATACGTGAAACCTAATAATAATGTTAAAACGATACCGGTGAAAGCAATTAATAAAGCTGCATTATTTTCATTCTCAATACTTGAATCTATTATATTATTAGATGATGATTCACCAATAATATTCGAATTACTACTAGTTGCATACATCATACCACTACAAATTCCAAATAATACAAGTAAATATATAAGTGTAAATAAAATTTTATTTATATCCTGATTCATAGTACACTATTTGACTTAATACATATAAACTGTTAGGTATCTATATACGTTTATACATCATTTAACCAATACATTTATATACGCACGCAATCATAAAACAAATGATGAGTTCTAAAATAGACCAAAAAATTCAACAAAAAGAAGCAAATGATGATAGCGAAAGAGCTGTTTCGCCAGTCATTGGTGTTATTCTAATGGTAGCAATAACAGTTATTCTTGCTGCTGTTATAGGGGTATTCGTACTTGAATTCGGTAGTAGTGTATCAGACTCACCACCAACAGTACAATTTGACATGACCGTTGACTCTGGTAATGCTACGATATTACACGAAGGAGGAGATGTATTCGAAGCCGATAGTGTTTCTATTACGAATAATACGAATAATGAGTCAGAATCTACATTCGAATCAGTTTCCGTTTCTGCTGGAGACGAATCTAAATCATTTCAGGTTTCAGATGGAGATACTGTACGTGTTGTATGGGAATCTGATAACGGTGAAAAATCGAATATCTTATTCGAAAGAACATATAACGAATAGAGTATAAAAATTTAATTTTCTATTTATTAAAAATTAATTAAATACATTTTTATCCAAACGGACCTAATCCTCCACCGCCAAGATTAAATCTTTTAGCCATCTTTTTCATATCTTCTGGTGAACCCATTTTATTAAACATACTTTTCATTTGATTATATTGTTTTAGTAGTTCCGTTACATCTTCAATGGTTGTTCCACTACCGCGTGCGATTCTCTTTTTTCTAGATGATTTAATCAAACTAGGGTCATCAATTTCTTCTTCAGTCATAGAATCCATAACAATAGAGAATGTCCTCATTTTTTCTTCTTGAACAGATATCATATCATCATCTAGTTTATCTAATATACTTGAACCCATTCCGGGTATTCGATTTAATACCTCATCCATTTTACCCATGTTACCCATTGCTTCCATTTGTTTTTTCATATCATACAGAGTAAATTCACCTTCAAGTATATCTTCAGGGTTCCAATCATCTTCATCATCCATTTCGTGCATTGCTCTCTCTACACGTTCTGATAATTGTTTAAGGTCTCCCATTCCGAGCAACCTAGATATAAATCCATCTGGTTCAAAACGTTCTATATCTTGAATTTCTTCACCGGTACCAAGAAATGCAATAGTAGATTCTGATTCTTTAACGGCTGTAAGAGCACCCCCACCTTTTGCTGTACCGTCCATTTTTGTAATAACAACACCGTCAATACCGATTGATTCATTAAATCTTTTTGCCTGTTCTTCGGCAGATTTACCCATTGCAGCATCAATAACTAAAAGATTCAAATCAGGATTAACAGCTTCAGAAATCTTTTCAATTTCATCAATTAATGAATCTTCACTAGCATGACGACCGGCTGTATCTACAATTTTAACATCCGCTTCACTAATTTCATCTAGTCCTCTTTTTGCCTGTCGAACAGCATCTGCTTCATCTTTATTAACAGAATAAGCTAAATCACCTCTTTCAGCAAGTTGTTGTGACTGTTCATGAGCACCCGGTCTGAATGTGTCTGTTTGTATAAGTCCGGCTTTTAATCCTTTCTTTTCGAACCACCATGCCATTTTAGCAGATGATGTTGTTTTACCTGCCCCTTGTAGACCTGCTAGAAGTATTGTTTGACCTTCCAAAGGAATATCTGTACTATCACCTACAATTTCTGTTAATTCTTCATATACAATACTTAAAACGTGTTCTCTAGCTGAAACACCTGTTGGTGATTCTTCATCAAGTGCTCTATTTTTAATTTTGTCCGTTACTTTTCTTACTAATTGTACATCAATATCACCTTGTAAAAGTGCTTTTTGTATTTCCTTAACGATTGGTTTTACATCTTCTTCTGTAAGGTCTCCTCTTTTTCCACGAAGAGAATCTAATGAAGACTGGAGTGAATTTCCTAGTGAGTCTAATACCATATATATTATAATATGTCGTATCAGTACAAAAAATGCTCGCCAATATGGAATGTATTATACAACATATATAAGTAAGTATTTCTGTGTATCTTTCCCCATAACTTGACCTATTTTCTTTTTGTAAAATTTTCGAAATATTCATATACTATTCTATATTAAAACATCCTAAATGCATTATTCTACAGAATATTCTAGTGCATTTCGCGTTGTATATACTGTTCCTTCTTCCGAAGTTAAGTAAACATTAATATGCGTTGAAGTATATTCTGTCTCTACTCCAAAACCATGTAACTCTGTTTCATCCCTAATATTTGTTTCACCGTCAGTATACGGCATACTAAGTATAGTATTTTGTTCACTAATCCATTTTAAGATATCATATATCATTTTCTCAGACAATTCTACAGAATCTATTGTACTATTCGAATTATCGAAAATATTTTTTATTTCCATGCCGAAACGGACGCAGAGGGATTTGAACCCCCAATTTATTGGTTAGAAGCCAATCGTCTTATCCAGATTGGACCATGCGTCCTCTTACATACTGTAGTATGATACAGTATATAGTAAAGGTTACGATTTTTATCTGACAATCTCAACGTTTATAATACGCAATGTCAAAATCATCAGATTCTCTCATATATTCAACGTTCCAATTTTTAGAATCAAATGTAGGGAAATACGTATCACCATCATAATCCGCATGAATTTCTGATATAATCATAGAATCTAAATCATCAAAAAACAATTCATATATTGTTCTACCTCCAATAATATAAGATGTATTATTAGTTATAGATTCTGCAAATTTTAAAGCTTCTTCGGGAGTATTTACATAACGAATCGAATCATCATCATGTTCTAAAGATTCATTTTTTGTTAACACAATATGTGTCCTATTTGGAAGTGGTTCAGGAAATGAATCAAATGTTTTACGACCCATTATGATAGGATTATTCATTGTTATATCTCTGAAATGTTCTAAATCTTCAGGATAATGCCACGGTAGTTCTCCATCTTTACCAATAACTCCATTTTCTGCTACAGCAGCTATAGCGCAAATATTCATCAATATATTATACACTTACACTCTCAAAAAACCTTCGATACTTAAAAATTATATCTTGCTTCTGTTTCCACGTCCCATTCAGATATCGTATCGGGATATATACCTAAATGAGTATAATAATCTGTTTTATACTGTAAATCATCTGTGAATCCACATTCTTCACGCAATACATTTCGAACACGTTTTATATCATCAATATCGAGATAGTTTGGTGTATAAACAAAAACAGCATGTTTATCATATTGTTTTTTCTTGCGTGCCCAATTTGTGGATGCTTTGGCTAACCAAAACATCTTATTATCTACAAGTTCACAAATATCTGCCCAGATTTCATTAATTTCATCTGGTGATACAAAAATCATCCATTTACCAACCATCTTTCCTTCATTTAATGCACGCTCATCGAGGGCCTTAATCTGCTTTGGCGTGTCCTCAGGAATATCACCAACATCGGATTCTTGTGCAGAAGTAACATTATTTAGTCTGTTATATTCCTCAATAGACGGCTTTTGTTCTGGAAAAGACCAGTACACATACGCCTTATTACAAGTACCCGGACTATCCGTTGTTAAATGTCGTGAAGATTGCATAGTAATTTGTTATCCAATACATGTATTTAATATTCCATGGAATATAAAAACAGCGATTCAGATGTATTTTTGAATATGTTTGTTATATTATTCTGCGACTTTGAAACTGATTCCATCATATGAATCATAGTCTTCAAGTGAGAAATCATCATATGAAATATTATCAATAGTCGTTCCATCAGAAATATCTAAATTACTTCTACCAAGTGGTTCTCTTGAAAGTTGTTCAAGCAATCCGGGTACATGGTCGTAACCATATTTGTGCTCATCTACATCCGACGCACCTTCATCTTCAGGGGCAGAATCAAGAATCCAATTACGGATATCTTTATATTCTTCTCTACTTTCTGCATTTTCAACACGCTCTTGTAACTCTGATAAATTCTTACTATACCATTCACTTCGTTCACCGCGTCCACAGTAAATATGAGCATCAACAAGAGTATGACTGAATTCGCCAACCTCGTACCCCGTCTGTTGAGCAATTAATTTTGTCATCAAACTGTAGGCAGCAATATTAAACGGAACACCAAGAGCAATGTCTGCACTCCGTTGTGTTAAATGCGTATTCAATTTACCATTTTGTGTATTAAATACGAATGTATAATGACATGGAGGTAGACCACTCACTTGGGCATTAGCAGGATGCCATGCATTAACAATTAACCGTCTCGATTCAGGACCACGATGTGGGTTATCTCCCGAAAGTGCATCAACTACGAAACCAAGTTGGTCAAAAGTAAGTTCGTCATTTTCTTCGCGTGTAGTATACTTAGAATCTTCTGATACCCATGCTTCGCCTTGTAATTGGGACGATTGGTTAGGAACAGGATACCGCCGCCAAAATCGACCGTATGCGCTTGGAAGATTGTGTTCTTCGTCAGCCCACGCATCCCATATACCTGTCTTATTAGTTAAATCCTTGACGTGATGTTCACCGCCAAGATACCACTCAAATTCATGTAGTAATGAATCCCACCGGAATGTATCCATTTCTTTCGTTGTTAACAGTGGGTATCCTTCACTCAAATCAATGGAGTAATGATTCCCAAAAGTTGCGATTGTATCTTCGGCTGTTCTATTCTTTTCATGTGTTCCGGTTGTCAGTGCATCCAGAATCGTTTGATGATATTCATCCATCTGTACTATCCACTTACAATTGCATAAATAAAGGTATTACGGTTAAAAATATATACGACAATTTAGACTGTATTGTCAAATAATCTAAGTTACAGTGTTGTTAGTGAGAATATTGGACCATACGTAAGACTAAACGTTGTTTTACGTTGTTTTAAGAATAGACTCAAGTCTAACGAACCTTTGTAATACAATTAAACTTTACAACAACGTAAAGTTCACTTGTATAACTTTGGTCTTTTGGCTTGTTTTGGTCCCACTTTGGGGCCTCGGTAACAGAACCCCACTAACAACACTGTTAGTGAGATTTTGGTGTATAGTTATAAATGAGAAGGTTATATAAAAACATTTCTATTATTATTATGATATTTTTATTAATATTATATGTTTATTGTAATGGTATATTATAATAACTAGATAAATATGATTCAATTTCATTTCTTTCTTGTCTAGTTTCTCCATCCGTTATAATTAATTCAGCCATATCTCCATTGAAATATCTATCTTCCGGGTTATTATCATAACCGATATTGAATGTATTATTGGTATTATTTGTTCCAGATGAAGTAGAATATAATGTTTTTCCATTTTCTCGTAATAAAATATCATCTGAATTTGTTATTAATGAAATAATTCTAAATTCTGAACGAGAAACATTAAAGTTTATATTGTCATAACTTCCTGCACTAGAACCGAAATTATAATCTGTATTGGCACCATTATAACTTAAATTGAATTTATTATCTTGAGCGTATATTTGTCTAAAATTAGTATTATAACCACTGTTATCTGATAAATTTCCAATAACAACAAATCCTGATAATGTTGAACTGTTTGATAATACAGAGTTCAATGTGAAATAATCATCTTTATCAAACCTCACGACACTATTCGAATTAATAACATTATTTACTAGTAACGGATTTCCATTTTTTTCTACATTATTACCCATCTGTTTATCTGCCCACATACCTGATGATTCATCATAATCCTCTGCAACATAACGTGCAATTGTAGAATCAGGAATGCCATATACTTTTACTAATAATTCGTCCCCATTAATTTCAAATATATACTCCCCACCCATATCGTCTTTAGTTGGAGTCCATTGAAATTTTTTAACGGTATTAATTTCTGTCTCTAAAGATTCTTTTGTTGTATTATTACTATTTGAATTATCTGTTATATCTATATTAAGAACGGTAGAAACATCCCCAATATCATTAGAAACGTTATAATCAACTTCTAAGGTTTGGCCCACGCCAACATTTTTTTCATACATTATTATTATAATAAACAACGGATAATAAATATCTACTGTCAAATAGTCTAAGTTACAGTGTTGTTAGTGAGAATATTGGACCGGACGTAGGACTAAACGTTGTTTTACGTTGTTTTAAGAATAGACTTAACTGTAGAGAACCCTTAATATACAACTATACTTTACAACAACGTAAAGTCAACTTGTATAACTTCGGTCTTTTGGCTAGTTTTGGTCCCACTTTGGGGCCTCGGTAACAGAACCCCACTAACAACACTGTTAGTGAGATTTTGGTGTATAGTTATAAATGAGAAGGTTATATAAAAACGTTTTTATTAAAATAAATACATTCAAATTATAATTATATTGGTGGCGTTATTTTTTTCTCAATCCTAGACCTAAATCTATAAGAACAGGTTTGTTATCAATCATACCAACATTATCTGGTCTAATATCGGAACATGTCCAACCAATATTAGACAAATTTTCTAATAGTGTTTTTGAAGCCCCCGGTGGTGAACCTTGGTCTGCTTGTTGTTGTATAATCCATTTATAATTTTCATCCCAATCAATTACAGATGCAACATGTTCTTTAACGTCTTCTTCAATATGATTCCACATTTCAATTTCTTCTAGATTTTGCATTGTTCCATCACTAAGAGATATTTTAATAACAACATCTTGTTTACACGATACGACATTCCCACTTGTGAAAACAATTCTATCTCTACCTTTTCCTATTTCTCTCATACCACACTTATTTTCAGCAAAAGATAATACATCTTCATAATCTTCCATAATTTTCTCATGTTCATCGTACGACCATCTTTCTTCTTCAGAACGTGCTTTCTTAGACTGCCATTCTGTAATACCGTTGGATATTCTATTAATGGCTGACTTATTAATATTCATAATTTATATTATATAAGAAACGGTTATTAATGTATTCATATTAGAAATAATCAAAAGTTATAAACCCATAGTATCCTAAGTAAATACAATTGATGAGTAACGATAATTTACCCCAACTTCCTCCATCTGGAATTGGTGAAGCTGCAAAGTATAATTTTGAACCGTGGTTTATTAAGATTCGATTTCAGGACCAGTCGCCTTTAGAAGAAAGATACTGGAAAGATGCTACAAAACCATTAGGTGTTCTTCAATCTACAATAGGTAACGAATTTGAAGATTATGTATATGATGAATTAGACAAAAAAGCTCACACGCATGTAAATACGTGGTATGACTGGGATAGTGACGAAAATAAGAATCAAATAATTGAAGAAGTTGAAAAAGTAGCTAATAGAAAAGATGGAAAACCAACAATATTAACACAAGCTCGTCTGAAAGGTACGATTAAATTATTCGATGTGTTGGGTGATGCTGATTTAATTATACTGTTTCCTACCGATGATGGTGTACATATAAATGTTATAGATATTAAAGCTTCATGGGACGAAAAACCATATCAACAACTTCAGACGGCGACATACACAGTAATGCTTCGTAACATACTATCTAATACAGAGGTAAATTACAAAATTAGTGGTGGCATTATTTATCGTGAAACAGATTTAGATACCGTTCTTGTAGAAGAAAATACACCGTCATTTCATCTTGAAACAAGAGAAGGTGATGTTAAGCGTATTCTAAAAGAAGATGGTCCATTCGAACGCGCATTCACAACAGATTTTGATGAACTACCATTGTCTGTAAATAAGTCATCTCCTTACGCGGAAGTATGTATTGTAAAGGCTATAGAAAATGGTGATTTAAGTTTACTTGGATTAAGTCCGGGTGAAAAAACTAAGCTGAAGAATCATAATATTACGACAATACAAGATGTTGCTGAATTATATAATTTAATTGAAGATTCAAAACCGTATGAATATGATGACGTTCCAATTAATCCTAAGCACAAAGAAACAATAAACAAATTAAGTGAAGAAGCAACACTATCTACAAGACTTCCAATTATTGCTCAAAAAGCACAAGCATTTTTAGGTGATTTGAATCCTGAACATACATTTGCTCATGATAAACCGTGGTTTTCATGGCTACAAGGTGTAGGTTCTGCGAAATTACCCGAAGATAATCCACCTTATGACGCAGATTTACCAATTAAAAAGAATTCATTAATCAGAGTATATTTAAATATACAACATGACCACGTTCGTGATAGTATTGTCGCAATTAGTGGACGCGTCACTTGTGGATTGTATGATAGTTCGCCATTAACTTTTTCGCGTGTAGTAAACGATATTAATAGAAACGCAGATACATGGGGTGGAGAAGACGAACGTGAACTTCTTGAAGATGCATTTACAGATATATTTAAAACAATACAATTGCTCGGTGGATTAAATCAACAAGATGAAGCTGGAATTCATTTTTATGTATATGGTCAGGATGAATACGATTCATTATATGATTCTGTTAAGAGACACCAAAATACACTACCTCAAGCTGCTTCTATGAGAAGATTACTAGACGGTAGAGAAGGAATAGACCAAAAGATGGTAAGTGTTGTTGAATCTGAGATTGAGAATAGATTTGCTGTAAAACAAATGGATACATCTCTTACATCTATTGTCCAACGAACATATCCTCGTGATGCATATGCTCAATTTTCAAACAGTGATTGGGAGATATCACATTCTTCTGGTTCTGAAATAAACCTTAAAGAGGCATTTAAACAACAATTGTTTGACGGTTTTGTTCCAATATCACAAGGTGGAAGCAAACTAGCGTCTGTACTGAATAAAAATTCAGATAATACATCTGCGGATAGTTTTTATTCACTACTTCCTAGAAGCGGCGCACAAATACCGATTGAATATTTATGGGCTAGTGATGATATCGGGCTTCTTGATGAAACGTGGTCTGACGATGATAATCAAAAGAGTATAATTCGAAATTTCCAATGGGTTGATTCTTCGAAACAAGATATTCCAATTACATCATCTATGTATAGTATGCTTAGTAGCAAGTTAGCTCATTCTTTACATCATGTTGAAAGGTCAATATCATATAGAAGTACGGATATGAATAAAGAGCCGATTGAATTGGCCGATTTACCAACCCAAAAACCGAGGGAGGGGACGTTAGCCGAAGCATGTAGGGATTATCTAGACCTTGAAGCACGTCAAACAAAAGATGATGCTTATGATGTATATATGGAACCGGTAAAGAAACGTGTTATAGATGGGGAATCTGTACCAATTCGTGTTACCAATATTGTACAAGATAAGGGTTATATGTTTAGAGCCGTTGGTGAATTGTTATTCGATGAATTTGACTTTGATAATCCTACACAAATAGCCGGTTCTTCACGAATTGGAGGTAGTGGAGAAACAACAGGAGGGACCCGTTGTGTTGCGACACCATTAACAAAAATAGATGATGAATTTACTGTGGAGGGTTCTAGTCCAAACCAGATAGCTCGTGGAATTAAAGTCAGTGTTGATGAATATGACCCAAAAAATAACAGAATTGTTATTGACGGATATAGAACGAGCAGTAAGTTAGAATTTGAGTATGTATTACCAAGAATGCCATGGTCACTAGACGCGAGCAATGACCATCAACCATACATGGGTTCTGGTGAAATGTTTGTATTAGACCCGAATCCAGATAATACAATGGCAGAAAAAAGCATTAAAGCACTACGATACGCTGATTCAAATCCTGTATATCAAGATATACAAAAAATTCGAAATTCACAATCCGATATGAATGATACTGTGTTCACGTATGATGGTGTTTCAAAGTATCTTAATTGGGCAGAAGATGCACTTGAATTTAAGCCAAATAAAAAACAGTCAGAATTTATAATGAAAACTGGTCGATACTCTCTTCTTCAGGGTCCACCGGGAACTGGTAAAACATCAGGTGCTTTAGCACAAGCATTGATGGCTCGTGCGTTTGATGGACAAGAACGAGAAACCCGTGTATCATCATTAGTAACGGGTTTATCAAACAAATCTGTCGATGAAGTAATGGCAGATGTTGTCGAATTATTAGAAAGATTTGATGAAGAATATGGAACGCATCCATTAGAAAATACAAGAATTGTTCGATTAGCATATAATGAACCACAAAATAGTTCTGACAAAGTTGAATATCTCAATTACAATGATGAAAATGATATCGACATATTAAATAATCTAATAATGCCTGTTGGTACATCTCACCAGCAAACACTTGCAAGTTCAAACAGTAATAGTATAGAACATCTAATTGTATTCGGAACACCGGGGCGTGTTGATGGATTAGTTGGTAAACTATTCGATGGTACAACTGCAGAAGAAGGGTATGAGAGAGCATATAATTTCTTTGATGCATTAGCTATTGATGAAGCAAGTATGATGCCTATGTATCAACTATTTATGGCTAGTGCATTTGTAAAAGAAGATGCACAAATAATGTTAGCTGGTGACCAGAGACAATTATCACCAGTTCAAAAATATGAATGGCAAGATGAAATTAGAACGTCAATTATAAATCATATGCCACACCTAAGTGCTCTTGATTACTTTAGGTATTTACGTGGAGAAAAAATAGATAAAATCTATGAAGATTCTCCCCCTAGCCCTAATGCTAATATTCCAATGACGCGATTGAATGAAACATTTAGATGTCATGAAACTGTTACAGAATTCCTTAGACAGACAGTTTATGACCAAGATGGTATTAATTATGTATCTAATCAAAAAAATACTATACCTGAAATAGATATTGATACAGATGGTCTTCGTTGTGCATTAAAATCTGATGCTCCACTAACTGTTATTATTCACAATGACAGAACAAGTAGACAAGTAAGTTCTGTAGAAGGAACTATGCTTAGTGCATTAACAAAGGTAATTCCAGATAGCGAATCTGTTGGAATTGTAACTCCGCATAATGCACAAAAAGGAAAATTAAAAACACTTTGTGAAAATTGTGATGTAGATACTGTTGAACGATTCCAAGGTGGAGAAAAAGATGTTATGTTCTTATCCACTACAGTTAGTGACCCGGCTCATTTATCTGATGAAGAAGAATTTATCTTATCTCAGAATAGAATTAATGTTGCTTTGTCTCGTATGAAAAAGAAGCTTGTCGTATTAGTTCCTGAGAGCCTATTTGAGCTAGTTCCAGAAGATATAGATATATACGACGAAGCAAGGATTTGGAAAGCTCTGTATGCTATTTCAGCCGCTAAGATGGAACCTGAATGGCAGGGTGATGTCGGGGGTTTCTCTGGTGGTGGTTCGATGATGCCCGGTTCAAAAACAAACCTTAAAGTATATAATATAAAAAATATATAGGTTTCTCACAAAATAATTAATAAGTAAATTCTTTTAAATTAAAACCGTTCATTGATTTGAGAACAGGTAAATAATCTTGTTTGTTTGCGTCTACAATATTTTGCATAATTTTATCGTGATTTTTATGGTTTTTTGTCGTGAATTTAGTCGTATCTATAACAATCGCATTCTCTTTTGTTCTCTCAGATTTTTTATGCCAATATTTACGGAAAATCAAGGAGAAAGCCTCGCCGTTCACGGCGGGGATGAATCCGACAGTGCTGATAC
>Ga0306905_100551_pt1 | contig 12045 bp, 9 predicted proteins | sample AntCluMetagen397_FD_190422 | JGI IMG/M metagenome (GOLD analysis project Ga0306905, IMG submission 190422) | Saline lake microbial communities from Club Lake, Antarctica - Metagenome TFF #397 (v2) (version 2) | ecosystem: Environmental > Aquatic > Non-marine Saline and Alkaline > Saline | place... | reverse complement strand
CAACCCTCTGGTACTCTGTGAAATAGAACGTCAATTAATAGCAGCTAATCAATCAGAATTAGTTAAGTATCACTAGAATGGCGGAATTGATCCGGTACTAATTCGCTGCCTTAGACTCCCCCATTCGAGGGCAGATCGACTCTGTTTCAGTACTGTAGCAACTGCCTATAGGTTGATCTTTAACGATTTGTAGCCCCATAACTGAGATAATAGGCCATGCAAGACACAGAGCAAATCGAAGTGAACAGGCGGTTCGGTGGTTTTGGTTTGTCGGAGGATGATGATGATGCTGGCGCGGGAGCGGTCCCTCCTCGTCGAGGACGTGGTAGACGTACTTCGCGCTCTCCTCGTCGAACAACTCCATGTTGGCCGCGCCGAACGTGCCTTTGTCGGCGCTCATGGGTGGGCGTTCTCCCCCTCTGGACTGTGGGGGTCGCGTCCAGAAGATGCGGTCCCAGGGGACTCCTCTGCGGTGGTCTCGGCGTTTTCGGCCTCAATCTCTGCTTTGACGGCCAACCGTTCGGCGTCGTACCCCAAACAGCTGACTTCGTCGGTAAGACTTCGGGCGGCTTTCTCTGGAAGCCGATCTCCGCGCTTACTAACCAGTCTATTGTTTTCCTACTTGCATAAGATGTCGACAAACAACGACAAGATCCAGTTCCGGGGGCGAGCTGAGAAGGAGGCAACACAGATCGTCGACCAACTACGGCTTGGTGGGATCAACATTAGCGAACTTGCTCGGCAGGGGTTGGCCGAGAAGCTCCGAGAAACCCTGTCGAACGAAGAGCGAATTACCCTTCACCAGCAGTACAAAGACGGAGAGCTATCCGATGATGTTGCGGAGGTCCTGCTCGGTGATGCCATCGAGGAGATCGACCGCGAGCGGGCGGCCTTCGAGGAGGCCACAGAACTTGACATGACCGATGTGTTCCAGGAGTAACGATGGTCGACGATGACGTACGACATCCAGTACTCGTCGACACTGACGCCTTGATTGCGGTTGCAAATACGAGTCTGTGGCAGCGGATTGTGGAGACTCTCCAGCTAATGACGACAAACGTCTGTTATCACGAACTCACACGCCACAAACGAGAGACATCCGAACACGCACCAGACGGGACTCGTGAGAAGTGGCTTCACGACGGGTGTACCAATGCACTCGATGTATTTGACGCCGAGACGGATTCGTTTACAGTTGTCTCGTGTGTCCTACGCCCACACAGTGAGGATGCTGGCGAGGAGTCGCTACGAACAGAGATCGAACAGCACCCCGAGACCTACCGGTTTGTGATTTTGATGGACAAGCACGGTCGACGGCCGCTCAACCGAGTGTTCGAGCAGACCGAGGGGAAGACAGGCAAAGCAGTTGTACCGACGTTTCTCTTGTATCTGCTGCTCGATGTAGGTACGTGTACCGTTGAGGAGTTTTGCCACGCCTGTGGAGACCTGCTTCGCGGCGAGGGGTGGGTCGGTTATCAGGCGATTCAGGCCGCATGGGAAGCGATCCCGGTCGACTGTGCGCAATATCTCTCTACTGACCTGCTTCCGTAGAGATTATTTTAAAATAGGGTGTCGGTTGAGACTCTAAAGCCGTTAGGCCTCTTCTGGGTCGACGCGCTTTTTCCCGGTCAGGAGGTCCTGCTTGAGGCCCCGTTTGAGTTCTTGGAGATCTTCTTTCGTTTCCTGCTCGTCTTGGAGTTTGTCATTTACCCGGTGGAATGCCTCCGAGATTTCTCTCTGTTCCTCAACTGGTGGGAGGAGAATCGGCATCGTTTGGAGGTCACTTTTCGAGAGTTCAATCTGCCCAGTCGACCCTGCAACACAGAAGGCATAGAGCATCTTCTGGCCGTGAGTAGACTCTAAATAATACCGGAAATAGGTCGGATCTAACACCGATTTGTCGGGGTGGACACGAGTAATATGTGAGTCTAAGGCGTGTATATCTGATTCTTTGGTCCACTCTAAGGCACGTCCAAGCGTTCCTTTACCAGTCGAGTTGATCAACACGTCTCCGTTTTTAACCCAATATTTATTTTTCCAGCCATCAGCAACGTCTTTGTCTAACCGTTTCAGTGCTTCTGGATGGAATCCATCCCAATAAATACACGACTGGTTCAGGACAGGGACGCCACCCTCTTCGACATATGTGGGCTGTTTTCCACGTGTAATGATTTCGGATACATCCTCTAAGCGTGATTTCTCCCACTCGGCAGGGATTTCGAGTTTCTGCGGACCTAAGTACCGCTCCTCGTACTCATCGTGGTTCATCCCACGTATAAGTAGATCCTGCATGAGGCCTCGTTTCAGTGCTTTCGTCTCCTCGATCAGCTCATCGGTCTGCTGAATCTGCTCATCGATCGTCGACAGGATGTCGGCAATCCGTTGTTGTTCGGGAAGTGAAGGCCGTGGGATAGTGATTTTCGACATATTTGACCGACTGATTCGCTGGCGTGTCGAACCTGTTGCTAACGAATTACCAGCGTCAGCCAACGGCTTCGAATTGAGAAGTTGGCAAATATACTCTTTTGACCAGTTCTCTTCATCTACCTTTGCAACCACAATATCAACTGCAGTAATTGACTTTTTTTCAAATTTGGGTACAATTATAGTTCGGAGTACGGGGTCTGCAAGTCGAGAAATGAGTAAATCACCTTGCTCAACTAACGTGCAGTTCTTTTCATTGAAAAACTCTTCAGAGACAAATTTATCACATTCACTTTTAAAATGTCCTTCACCAATGTTTCCCAACTGTATGAGTTGATATTCCCCACCAGGAACCATATCACTACTCTCTACCCAGTCACCGTCAATGAACGTCTTATCACCATCACGAGCAATTTCGCTGAGCTTGGCAGTATCCCAATCGTTTGGTATCGTGACTTTCTTTGGACCAACAAATATCTCTCTGTACTGGTTTTCATCGATAGTTATTGTACCACTAACCTCACTCATCTGTACTCCAACTCCTTCATATACTGCTCTAATTTTGCCGCTGTTTCCTCACGTTTGGCCTCCAATTCATCCAACTCCTGCAGTTTCTCGCTCACGTCGACCGGCTCCTCTGGCTCAGTGGTGTCGACGTACCGTGGGACGTTCAGGTTCCAGTCGTTTTCGGCGATCTCCTCGATGTCGACCAGCCTGCTGTGGTGGGCCTCATTGCGGGCCGTGTGATACGTCTCCGCGAGGTAGTCGACGCCCTTGGTGGTCAACTGATTTTGATTCGATAGCTCCTCGAAAATCTGGACGCCAGACTCCCGAAGCTCCTGATCCTCGGCGTAGATGAACAGCACCTTGTCTTTCCGCTCCTCCGGCTTATCCTTGTTCAACAGCAGAATACAGCCTGGCGAGGAGGTGTTGTAAAACAGGTTCTCTGGCAGGGCGATGACAGCCTCGACGAGATCCTCCTCCAGAATTGGCTTGCGGATCTTTTTTTCCGAGCGCGAACGGAACAGAATCCCGTTGTCCATCACGACGCCCGCCTTCCCGGTCTCATTGAGCGAGGCCAGCATGAGCTGAATCCACGCCCAATCACCGCGGTTTTTCGGCGGCAGACCGTATTTAAATCGGTTGTAAGGTTCGTTCTCCTCAACCCATGGTTTGTTCCAGTCTTTCTGGTTCCACATCGGGTTGGCGATCACCCGGTCGAACACTTCCAGCTCGTCGTGGCCGGTGGTGAACTGCGGCTTGCGGATGGTATCGCCCTTAGCGATGCGGGCGTCTTGGAGCTCGTGGAGCAGCATATTCATCTGGCCGATGGCCCACGTGTTGAGGTTCCGCTCTTGGCCGTGCAGTGAGATGTCGTCGACACTCCCGCCTTTCGACCGAATGTGATCCGCCGAATAGATGAGCATCCCACCGGAGCCACAACAAGGGTCATAGACACGGTGGCCCGGCTCGGGGTCGACACACTCGACGATCAACTGGACGGCCTTACGGGGAGTGTAGAACTCTCCGCCCTTCTTGCCCGCGTCGTCGGCGAACTGCCGAATGAGATACTCGTAGGCCCGGCCAAAGATGTCCGGATCGTCGAGATCTGCGTTGCGGTAGCGGTGCTTCGAGAAATGCGTCACCAGCTTGTCGAGGACGTTATCGGGCAGCCTCTCCTTGTTGTTGAAGTCGATAGAGGTGAGCACCCGATTACTGATTGCGTCGTTTTCATCCTCGACGGCAGCCAGTGCCTTGTTCAGTGCTGCACCGATATCTGAATCCTGAGCAGCGATGTGATCCCACCGAGCTCGTTCCGGTACCCAAAACTCCTCGTGGAGATCCGGATCATCGCGTGCGAGATCCACGTCGATCCCGTGTTCGGCAGCAACTTCCTCGGTTTCTTCCTCGAATCGGTCATTGATCCGCTTCAAGAAGAGAAGACCGAAGATGTAGGTCTTGTACTCAGAAGAGTCAATATTGCCGCGGAGGATATCTGCTGCTTGCCAGAGATGGCTTTGCAGTGTGTCCAGTTCGAGTGTCTCTCCCGCTCCGAGTTGCGAGAGGGTCTCTTGATCAGTACCCATTCTACTACTCGGGTGACACTGATGGGGTTTATCACTTTCTTAGATTGATCGTTGGACGGCACTGGATTCTCAGTTGGTCACGAAATCAAATATTAGCTTCTTACATTTAAATAACAAAAAGAAATGAGTGAATAGACACAAACAGCTGTAATTGAGTTATGCCTTACTCTGATCTTCGCAGATCTCTTTATTTAGTCGACCCACTATCGCAGTCGTGGTCGACGATCCGCTCAGGCAAGCCCATGCGCCCACACACAGGGCACTCCAGCAACTCAGGACCTGAGAGTTCGTCGACCAACTCGATGGCTGTCTCGATGTGCTCTCGGGTTTCTGTGTCGACAGCCTGCATAGAGGCTTCAGTTAGCTGGTCGCGCAGCTTCTCGACGGTGGTACTCATTGGCCACACTCCGGATGGTGGGTGGTGTGGCTGTGTATGAGTAGGCCACTGGATGGGTGGTTACGAACGATACACTCTTGACTCAACGTTGTCGTAGTCGACATTGGCTTTCATTCCCTGGAAGCCAGCCTCGGTGCTCGAACACCGGGGCGTTTCAAACGCCCAGAGCGACTGGTTCTTCCTACGAATTTGTACGTATTAGAGGCTCTTAGTATCTTTGATAGACGAGTAAACGGATTGGGTGTAAGGGTGAGTCCAAGCTTGGTGAGCAGAACTCACTAACCAAAAGATGGTGTTTTGAGGCGGCGTATTTGGTTAGTGAGGATGGTCGACCTGTGGGATTAATCAGTGGTTCTAATCGAGAAATTGTATAACTCGATTACGTATGTGATATTCATCGATAACCAATATGACTAGTACGTTAACTTCACTTACGATCACACCGTAAGTTTGCGTCCGTTAATCCTCAGCCATTGTCGACGATCCTCGTAATCCGGAATAAGAGCACCAACAGCATTCCAGAATGCGCCTGAATGCTCCTTGTGGGTCGTGTGTGCAAGTTCGTGGACGATAACGTAGTCTACAATTCGAACAGGGGCCAGAATCAATCGCCAATTGAGCCAGACGCCACCGTCGCTGTATTCTCCCCACCGTCCAGGAATATCACGAACGGTTATCGGCACATCCTGAAGCCCAAATTTCGGCTCAAACTCTCTACAGCGTTGTTCAAACTCGCTTTTTGCACGTTGGATATACCAGTCGACGACAGCTTGGCGTTTTCGTCGAATACTCACATCATCTGCAGGCGCATCAAAACGGTGGACCTCCATTGTGAACTCTTGGCCATCAAATGAGACCGTTGGTTCAGAAACATCCGACTCAATGACGTTGAGACGGTACTGACGGCCACGGTATCGGAGCTTCTCACCGGAGAGGAACTCTCTATCGTATGGTGGCCCCTTCTGCTCATCAAGGTGATAGAGTTTCTCTAAGAGCCACTCATGGCGATCACTAAGCACCTCTTCGACATCGTCCGTCGTGGCTTCCATTGGGGCGCGAACGGTGAGTTGAAGCGATTCATCAAGTGCGAGACCGATTGTCTCACGATCCGCCGACCAGTCGATCTCGTACGGGACGACTGTCTGGCCGATATGATGTTCCCTCATCGGTGGTGGTGTCGAGCAAGTTTGATAATTCGATTTGTCACCTCGTCGCGCTGATCGTCACTGAATGGGAAGTCGCATTTGTAGAGTTCGATTTTAATACTCTTCCGCAGCTGCTGTTGGACGTTGATCTTCTGCTTCCAGTCGACTTTGTCGACGTGTTCCTCAACCCGTTTGGCGACCGCAGCAGTGAGTTCAAGCAACTCCTCCTCGGTACTCTCGTCGACCTCATCATCCAACACATATTCGATGGCATGATAGAACGAGAGCTGTGTCTCACCGTCAAGCCCCATTGCCTCGGCCTCGCGGTCCCGTGAACGCATTTCGTCCATCAGTCCCTGCAGCTCCTCGATGATTTCGCGCTCCGAGAGCCGTCCCTGTCGGTACTGTTCGATGAGATCCTCGACACGCTCCTGGAGCGAACCGTACTGCACCGGGTCCTCATCGAATCGAACACTGATTTCGTGTTTGATGGCTTGTTGCATCTCACTGGCACGGGCTTCGTCGCTTTCTAGTTCATCAATCTTCGCTCCGAACTCACCTTCGTTCATCACCGACACTGGCTCCTCGTTGAGTAGTTCGATACCGGACGAGCGGATATGTTTCTGAATAAGTTCGCGTACCTTCTTCCCACAGCCCTCAAGATTCATCGAGTCATCGCGGTATCGCTCCTTTGCTCTGCCGTAGATGGTGCTAAGACGAGCCAGATCGCGTTTGTATGGGTTGGCCATGGGATCAGGGAGCACGATATCCATAAGCTTCGAGAACCGCTTGAATGCGTTGTTGAAATTGATCCGAATGTCTTCGGGCTCCAGTGTCTGAAGACACGATTCTACCTCATCCAGATCCTCGAAAAACGAGATCGCCTTCCGGTGTGCGGCTTCGAGGTCCTGTTGCTTGTCTTCGAGCGGGACCATCGCCCGCTGAACGTCTTCCTCGCTAAACATCGCCAGTGCCTCCTTGAGATCGTTTGAGACACCGTAGTAGTCGACGATCAGCCCGTGATTTTTGTCCTCGAACGGACGGTTGACCCGTGCGATTGCCTGCAAGAGGTTGTGTTCCTTCAGTGGCTTGTCGAGGTACATCACCTGTGCAACCGGGGCATCGAAGCCAGTCAGTAGCATGTCACAGACGATGAGCAGGTCTACTTCACCGTCCGGGTCGACAAACGATTTTTTGTAATCGCGGAGTTCCGAGTCAGTCGGAGCCCACTGCTTGACATCTTCCGGATCGTTGTGATCTTTCGAAATCACCACCCGTGATTCTGGGCCGTTGAGTTCGTCCAATTTTTCCTTGTAGGTGATCGCAGCCCGTTTGCTGGTCGTTACGACCATTCCCTTGAACGGGCGAGCGATGTCGTTCTCAAAGTGTTCGATGATATCGAGGACAACACGGTCTATGCGAGCCTCGGCTTCGGCCAGATCCTGAGTTTTGGCGTACCGTTTCTGGATCTCGGCTTTCTCCTCGTCGGTGTATTCGGCGAAAACACGGTCAAAAACACGGTCGAGTGTTTCACCTTCGAGGTGGATGTCTGCGAGTCGACCTTGGTACAGAATTTCGACGGTGGTGTCGTCTTCGAGCGATTGGTCTATGGTGTAGGTATCGATGTAATTTCCGAACTCATCACGGGTGTTTCGAGTCTCCTTCTCAATAGGCGTCCCAGTAAAGCCAACATAAAATGCGTTCGGGAGTGCAGTCCGCATATTGTTTGCGAGCCATTTGTACTGAGTACGATGGGCCTCGTCGACCATCACGTAGATGTCATCATCTCGTGAAAGGACGGGGAAATTGTGGTCTTCACCTCGTTCTTCTTGCTCCTTCTTTTCATCTTTTGTTAGCTGGAACTTCTGGATGAGCGTCGTAATTGTCTCTCCTGCGTTGTTGCTCAGCTTTTCTCGGAGGTCGTCGATCCCATCGGCCCGTTTTGGGTTTGGAAAGCCACAGCGTTCGAAGGTTCCGTGGATCTGTCTATCGAGGGCCTGGCGGTCAGTCACGAGGACGAGCTTCGGATCGGGCATCTTCCGACGGAGTTTCAGCCCCAAGAAGAGCATCGTGAGCGACTTTCCCGAGCCCTGGGTGTGCCATACGACGCCGCCCGGTACTTCACGCTGGTGGCGTTTCTCGATCCGTTCGAGGGCTTTCTCGACTGCGCGGTACTGCTGATACCGGGCGACAAGTTTCTTTGTGCCGTCCTGATCCTGATCGAAGACAGTGAAGTGGCGGAGTTGATCGAGTAGTCGACTGGGCTCAAACAGCGCATAGAGCATTCGGTACTGCGTAGGGACGTAGCCATCGAGGTCAAACAGATCTACGAGAGAGTCGTCGTCCAGTGGGTAGGCATCACGCCATGGTTTGTACTGGTTCGGTGGGGTGCCGTAGGTGCCCATCACTGCATCTTCGTACCACGTGCCTACCGAAAACTGATTGTAGCGGAAAAGCTCCTCAGCTCCCTCACGTTCTCCGCCACGACGGTTCTGGTAGCGGGTCAGTTGATCAATAGCCTCGGAGCGGGGTTCGGTGATATCTGGAGCCTTGCACTCGATGACCCCCAGCGGGAGGCCGTTGACGAACAGTACAATGTCGGGTTTGATCGCTTCGCGTGGGCCTTCGACACGGAACTGATTGAGTGCGAAGAAGTCGTTGTTCTCGGGCTCGTCGAAATCCAGGAACTTGACGGTCTGGTGTTTCTTCCCGTGACCTCGGTCATGTTCGACAGTGGTGTGACGGATCAGTAGCTCGTGGATCGCCTCGTTTTCGGCCATCGTGTTCGTACCTGCGACCTGCTGAATTTCGTTGACGGCCTGCGTGAGGTTATTATCGGTCAGCCACGGATTGAGGCGTTTGACTGCTGCCCGGAGTCTGTTTTCGAGTACTGCTGTCGACAGGCGATCTCGTGGGTCGGTCCAGTCGGTTTGAGTCTGGTCCACGACCTCCCAACCCAGTGTGTCGAGGGTCTTAAGGGCGGGGCGTTCGCTGTCGGCGTACTCATCTGCCATCTATCTAAAAACTCGTATGGAGGTGTATCAATGTACCTACCCATCAGTGATGGAGATGTTTCTCTGATTTTATAATCTGGGATGATTATTACTCAGATACGAGTTCTTAAGAAAATATTGCAGTATGTTCTCACATCTAACTTCTAATATCCGTCACCGCACGATTATATCAATATAACCAAATTTCTATGGGGTGCACAACCATTGTGCCCATATGGTTACTGAGGAAACTATAGGTGCAATTTTTGACTGTGATGATATAGGCTCAATCATCGAGATTGTAGAGAGAGAACAACTCTCTCAGGAAGAAACTGATGAGGTTGCTAATGAGGTCTTCAGGCGTGCCATCTCAAACTTTGAGTCCCCAGCCAACTACACCCCTGAAGACTATTTCAGCCATCCGCTGGTGAAGATGGCAGTCAAAAAGGAAACCACAGAACTATATTCCTATCTGAATGCGACGAATTACGACCACCTCAACAGTCTAGCAGACCGGTACGAGACCGGACTACGTGCCTACATGAATGAGGAACCCGAGCTTGCCGTATTTATCCTTCTCAGTGTCCAGGATGGGATGATGACTTGGCTCTGTCGTCATCTGAATGTCGACACTGATGAGCATGGATACTATTCGATTGACCGAAAGAAAAGCATTCTCGCGGAGGAATACCGGACCGAAGTTGTTGACGGAGAACGGATTGAGTCACCCTTCGACACCGGAGATGTAGTCCAGAACCTTGACGCAATATATGACCACCGCAATGAGATCATGCACGGTGGGCCGAATGCAACCTTCGACATGAACATTGCGTCAGTGTGTGCATTGCTAATTATCGCAACGTTCGAAGTTATTTTCGAGTACCGCGATATTGAACCAGTTAGAATTCCTAAAGAAATGATGATGCCGGACTTCTAACTAAGCCAAAATCAAGTAATCTAAAGCACTTTGTTGATCCTTTCTGATTCTTCCCGAATATGGCCGGACGTATTAGCGGACAATTATATAGATGGATAGTTATCGTAGAATGAATGGCTGAGCTCTTTATTTTCACTATCTTTGCTACCATAATCGCTGTTTATAATGTCCTCCCTCGCTATCGGCAACTCCGCATAGGATACAGCCTTTACAAACGTGGTATCCTGGCCATCATCGGAGTTTTTGTTCTCCTAACCGTTGCAACCTACGTCGCTAGTCTATATCTTCAACATAAGGAACTTGAAACACTTGGTAGCCTCAACACTGTTGATTTTACGCCACTCTCTATCGATCTCATTCAACTCGGAAGTGCAATTGTGATACTTTTGATATTTATTAGTACCATCTCAAAGTCAAATGTCCATGTCCGAAATGAATCATTTCTGCTCTCCAACCTCAGAGACCTATATAACCGCTCAGAGTACTCGACACTGGTCGAAGTCATTGATGACAATTACAAACCACTGATTGACCACCCAGCAAAACCTAGAGAACCCCCCAGCCAAAGGGATGTCATTTTTGCTCAAGAGTGGGCTGAAGAGTTGACTAATCCAGAGAACATAGAATCAGACGCAGAGGAGTCTTCATCGGAGGTGAGGCAACAGTTTAGGGAGCATATCCCAGACGAATGGTGTGATCGACTGAGGGATACGTACACCAGAGTACTTGAACAACTAGTCTATCGATGGGAACTGATCCGGTACTATACACAAGAAACAGCGGAAGAGGCTAGCGACTACACCGAAACACTTCTTCTTGATCCAGCGTTTCGACAGGAACACCCGCTAATCGATCCGTACCTCGGCATTGATATCATATCAGACGAGGACACCAACTTTCCGCGTGAGGAGTTCACTCACGGTTATTTGAGTTCGATGCTCCGGGCCGAGAACAGCTTGCTCTACCGGAATATCGCTGAAAATAGGAACTTTGAGGAAGTTTATCGGTATCGGATCGACCCAGATAATCATTTGTTACATACGCTCTTCTCCGACTGTGAAGTCGCAAAAACATTGAACGTATACAAGCCGATTGGTGATACGACAGAAGACATACTTCGAGAACAGGGAGGAAAAGACTACGACCAGTATAATGGACGGCAGTTTTCTGATTCCGAATACACAGGAACCCATGTTTTCAGCGATCCACTCTTCGTCGCAATCAGATTCTTCGATATAATGGTCAGAGAGGCGTTCTCGCAGGAGATGGAGTGGCATATGTGGTTGTATTACTATGAGTCCTTCACGCGGCTAATCTGCGATAATTACAAACTTACTGAAGAAGCTGATCGGACGGCTGAATGGCCCAACGATTATTCTCGGCTGTTGTATGAAATGGTGAGAAGCATGCGTGATTGGTTGAACCTCTTGGAGAAAATGGTTCTTGAGGACGACGGTGAATTAACAGAGACCAGCAATTCGGGCGATGAAGACTACAAAGAATTCATTCGACTCGACAATATCGATGCCGACAGGGCTAGCGGGAATCTCCCCAAAGCTGCTGTAATATGCCTCATGTCTTGTCACAAGTCGATAGTCCTGGCTGATGAGATCCCAATGCAGTTCAAGGAATACATTACTGAACAGATCTTCACAACCGGGGTTGAGCTTAGCCAGCATGAAGACGACTCGCTGCCGGATCAATACAGCCAATTGATATTGGCCAATCTGCGGGAAAATATTGAAGACAGGAGGACAGGGGCGGAATATCAGTCCGAATTAAGCATAGTGTATAATGGGGATGTACAGCGCGAGGTTAGGGTTCAGGCATTAACTGGTGGTGGGATTAGTGACGAACTGGACGAGATCATCCTCGGATACTCTTAGTAAGTAACAATAGTAATGTGAATCCGAGGATAGGTTGTCATGACAAGTATGGCATGTCACAACAACTATGCCTCTCGGGGATGAATACTAGTATAAGAAGTCGGCACGAACAGAGCTAAAATAGGGGTCTATTCGGCGTGATCGGCATGGAGAAGTATGCTTTTAATGCAAACTTG
>Ga0306905_100517_pt1 | contig 12597 bp, 11 predicted proteins | sample AntCluMetagen397_FD_190422 | JGI IMG/M metagenome (GOLD analysis project Ga0306905, IMG submission 190422) | Saline lake microbial communities from Club Lake, Antarctica - Metagenome TFF #397 (v2) (version 2) | ecosystem: Environmental > Aquatic > Non-marine Saline and Alkaline > Saline | place... | reverse complement strand
CCAGCGCGGCGTTCGATCTCGCTCCACAAACGACAAGTCAATCCACGCGATACCTTCGCTGAGGCGGTCGAATTCTGCCATAGACACTCAGAACTCGTCCGCCTCATCCTCTAACTTAACGCGACCAAGATCAACGGGCTCGACTTCAAGCGACCGGTGCCACAGGGCGACACCTGCATCGTCGAGTCGTACGTGTACGCGGTCGGGCGAACGAGCCTCCGCACGCGGATCCGCGCGTACCGCGAGTCGCCCCGGACCGGTGAACGCGAGCTGACGACGGAGTCGTATTTCGTGTTCGTCTCCGTCGACGCCGACGGAACCCCGACGCCGGTACCGGAGCTGACGGTGGAGGGCGACCGCTGCCGGGAGCTGCGCGACGCCGCGCTCGCCGCCGAGCCGGACGAGGAGCGCTGAGGTCAGTAGTCACCCAAGACGCCGAGCCGACGCGCCCGTCGCGTCGCGTAGTGGAAGACGACGTAGCCGCCGAGGAGGTAGCCGACGGCGACGGCGACGAGGAGTGCCAGATCGGCGAGCCCGAACTCCCACAGCCGGACGCCGTCGACCATCGCACGCTGGAGCATCGCGCTCCCGTGGGCCAGGGGCAGGAACCGGGTCCACGGCGCGTCGAGGACGGGCGCGGAGATCAGTGCGATAAACCCGAACTGCAGCAGGTTCAGCCAGTTACCGATCCGCTTGTACAGCACCGTCACGCCGCCGGCCGCGAACCCGAGCCCGAGCACCGAGGTGATCGCGAGCCCCGCGACGGGGACCACCGTGATCGGATCGAGGCTGAGCCGCGTCCCGGTGAGCAGCAGCATGACGGCGAGCACGACCGCGCTCGTGAGGAACGTCCGGATCACCTTCGCGACCCCTTTTAAGAGGGCGACCGGCGCGAACCCGAACGGCGTGGTGATGTGCCGCTCTAAGGTCCCCCACTGCACCTCGCTGCCGATGTCGCTCGACACCGACGAGTAGGCGCCGACGGAGAGCGTCCACAGGAAGTAGCCGACGATGATCCCCGAGATCGAGTCCGTCAGCGCCTGTCCGGCCAGCAGCCGCCCGCCGTAGAAGAGGACGCCGAAGAAGAACAGCGCGACGACGATCCCACCGATCGCGTTCGCCGGATACCGAACGAAGATCAGGTACTCGCGGTAGAGCACCGCCCGCGCGAGGTGGTAGTAGGTTGCCGGGCGCGGCTCGTCGGCGGGTTCGGTGGTGGCCGACGCTGGGTGGCTTCCGCCGTCGGAAGCGGCCGAGTCGCCGCGGCTCACGGCGACCGACCTCTCGGATCCGTCCCCCCCTCCATTCCGGTGAGGTCGACGAACACGTCCTCCAGCTCGGGGCGAACAGTCTGCACGTCTTCCACCGTGACGCCCGCCTCACGAAGCGCGTCCATGAGGTCGTACAGGCCGTCACCCGCGGCGGCGACCTCGACGGCGGCCGAGCCGCTCCCGTCGCGCTCGCCCGCGCCGAGACCCGTCTCGACCCCTCGCACGTCGAACCGCTCTCGGAGGGTCGCGACGACCGCCTCGTCGATGTCGGCGCTGACGACGCGGATACCGTCGCGGTCGGTCCCGGAGAGGAGGGCCGTGACGGTGTCGTCGGCGACGATCTGACCGTTTGCCATCATCACCACCCGGTCGCAGACGTCCTCGATGACGCCCATGTCGTGGCTGCTGAGGACGATGGTCAGCCCCTCCTCCCGCGCCAGCCGCCGGAGCTCTCGGCGGAGCGTCCGGGAGCTCTCGACGTCGAGCCCGAGCGTCGGCTCGTCGAGGAAAACGAGCTCGGCGCCGCCCGCGAGCACGCTCGCCAGCGACACCTTCTGTTTCATCCCCCGCGAGAGCTCCCTGACGGGTGTGTCCGCCTTCTCCGCCAGGTCGAGCCGGTCGAGCAGCCGGTCGTGTCGGGCTCGCACCGAGTCCGGATCGACGCCGGCGATCGTCGTGAAGTACCGCAGATTCTCGCGGACGGTGAGCCGCCAGTAGTCGTTGCGCGCGCCCTCCAACATCGCGTCGACGTTGGCGTACGCCGCCCGGTGGTCATCGCCGATATCGGTACCGAACACCCGAACCGAACCGGCGTCGGGGAGGACGATCCCGAGTGCGCACTTGATCAGTGTCGTCTTCCCGGCGCCGTTGGGGCCGAGCAGGCCGACGATCGAGCCGCGTTCGACGGTCAGGCTGACGTTGTCGACCGCGAGTACTGAGTCGTCACCGTCGCCGAACCGCTTCGAGACGCCCTCTATCGCGAGCGCCGCCGGGGAGGAGTCCGCCTGTTCTTTGCCGGATGGAACCTCGTCGGGCCGAGAGTTATCGCGCTCGCGGGGGCCACCGCGTTCGCTCGCCGCGCTGCGTGCCATTGAGGCCCGATACGTGCTGAGCGCGGATATATCCGCGTCCGAGAGCGACGCCCGATCTGGACATCGATCGGTTCGCTGCGAACGCGTCGGTCGACGACGCGCCCGGCGCCGCGCGGGCCTGCGCCGTCGCGACGCGACTCGTTTCGATCTCGGGAGACTGGCCGAAAAGTCACCTTTTATAATCAATGAACATGATGTTGGTCGCGTTGCATGTGGATGGTAACTGATCACATGAGTTGTCGACGGAATCGAGTGAGCGAGAGTACCCACGGTGGAGACCCATGACGACGGGAATCGACGTCGCGGTGGCGGCGATCCCGCTGCTTCTCGCCGGCGTCTTATTGGTCGGACTCCTGTGGCCGGCGACCCGCGCCATGCCGATCGCGTGGGTCACTGCGCTCGCGGTCGGGTACTTCGCGTGGAACATGCCGGTGAACTGGTTGGCGGCGGCGTCGGCGGCGGGCTTCATGACCGCCTTCGAGATCCTGTGGATCGTCTTCGGCGCGCTCGTGCTGTTGTACACCCTGATGGAGGCGGGTGCGTTCGACCGGATCAACCGCGGATTCGCGACGGTCAGCGACGACCGGCGCGTGCAGATCGTGTTGATCGCCTTCTTCATGGCGACGTTCATCGAGGGCGCCGCCGGCTTCGGAACGCCGGCCGCGGTCGTCGCGCCGCTGCTCCTCGGACTCGGTTTCCCGGCGCTGGCGGCGGTTATCGCCGGAATCATCGGCCACATCATCGCCGTCACGTACGGCGCGGTGGGGACGCCGATCGTGGTCGGTATCCAGAGTCCGATGGAGAGCGTCGAGTTCACCCGCACCGCGATCCAAGACGGCGGGATGAGCGTTCAGGAGTTCTCCGTCAACGTGGCGGCGTGGGCGGCGACGTATCACGCGCTGGTCGGGTTCGTGATGCCGCTGTTCGCGGTCGGCATGGTCGTCTACTTCTTCGGTGATCCGGACGACCGGTCGCTCAAGCCGGCCTGGGAGGTCGCGCCGCTCTGTATCGCGTCGGGGATCGCCTTCGCGGTCCCGTACTGGCTCTCGGCGTGGTTCCTCACGGCCGAGTTCCCGTCGCTCATCGGTTCGATGGTCGGTGGAACCATCATCCTGAGCATCCTGCGCGCTGGGTACCTCCTCCCCGACGACGAGTGGGATTTCCCGGACCGCGACCGGTGGGCCGACCACTGGGTCGGTTCGATCGAGCCCGGTCAGTCGAACGGCGGCAACGGCGGCTCGCCCGAGGCCGAGGCGGCCGACCTGAGCGGCGGCGAGGACATGTCGCTGTTCAAGGCGTGGTCGCCGTACGTCCTGCTCGTGATCCTGCTGGTCGTGACGCGGGCGATCGACCCGATCTCGAACTTCATCAACCAGGATATCTTCGTCCTCAGTTGGGGTACCATTCTCGGCACCGACCTCAGCGGAGCCGTCGCGTGGATGAACGTGCCGGGCTTCTGGCTGCTCGTGAGCGCCGTGCTCGCGATCCCGATCTTCAGTATGTCCGGCGAGGAGGTCGGCGACGCCTGGAAGGAGGCCGGTCGCAAGATCGTCTCGCCGTTCATCGCATTGGTGTTCGTCATCGCCATGGTGCAGGTGATGCTCCAGTCCGGCGCGCATCCCGGCGCGCCGGAGGTCGGCAGCATGATCGTCCTGCTCGCGCAGACGACCGCCGACATCCTCGGCCCCGCCTACCCGGCGTTCGCGTCGCTGATCGGCGCGCTGGGCGCGGCGATGGCCGGGTCGAACACCGTCTCGAACATCACGTTCGGGGCGTTCCAGTTCGAGGCGGCGACGCAGCTCGGGCTCCCGCGCACGATCATCGTCGGCGCGCAGGCCGTCGGCGGCGCCATCGGGAACCTCGTCGCGATCCACAACCTCGTCGCCGCGCTGGCGACGGTCGGCCTCCTCGGACAGGAGGGGCGGGTGATGCGGCTGAACATGATCCCGCTGCTGTACTACGCGACGGGCGTCGGGCTGCTGTGTCTGCTCTTCAGCTACGTGCTGTTCCCCGCCGTGTTCTGAGCGCGGGACCGGCACGGCGGTGCGGCTCTTTTCATTTATAAACCCGACCCGCGAGCGGCGGCATCGCGGACCGACGAGAGTACGGAATCAAAAAGCGGCGCGGACGGCGAGCGGCCTCAGTCGTCGGCTGGCGACGGGGTCGTCGCGTCGGCGGCGCCCGCGTCGGCGACGGCGTCGGATGCGGCCCCGGTCACCGCTTCGGCGACCTTCTCGATCGGGTGTGGCGGGTTCTCCGCGCCGTCACGGTCTCCCAGCTGCGAGCGACAGGAGGCGCCGGGCGCGGTCACCGTCTCGCCGCCGCTCTCCTCGACCTGATCGAAGAGGATCCGGCCGATCGCCTTCGAGAGGTCGTAGTGTTCCGACTCGTAGCCGAACGAGCCGGCCATCCCGCAACACGAGGAGTCGAGCGGGTCCACGTCGTAGCCGGCCCGGCGGAGTACCCCGACCGCGTGGTGGTCCTTGTTCGTCGCCTTCTGGTTGCAGTGGCCGTGATACGTGAGCGACTCCGCAGGCGCATCGAACGCCAACTGCTCGTCGACGCGGCCGGCGTCGAGGTACTCTAAGACGCCGTACGCGGCGGCCGACACCGCCTCAACGTCGTCGTCGTCGAGGAGATCGAGGTACTCATCCTGGAACATCACCGCGTCCGAGGGCTCGACAAAGACGACCGACTGCCCGTCGCGGACCCGCGGCGCGAGCGCCGCGACGTTGGTCTCGGCGCGCTCGCGAGCGTCGTCGAGGAAGCCGGTCGAGAACGCCGCCCGGCCCGAGGGCGCCAGATCCTCCGGCACCTCCACGCGGACGCCGGCCGCCTCCAGCACCTCGACGGCGGCCTTGCCGGCGTCCGGGTAGCTGTAGTTGGTGTAGGTGTCGGGGAACAGCGCGACCGTGTCGACCGCCTCGGCGGGGTCGACCGTCGACCCGCCGCGGGACGCGAACCACTCCTCGAAGCTCTCGGAGCGGAACGTCGGCAGCTCGCGGTCCGGGGCGATCCCCGCGACCGCGTTCATCACCGCGCGAGCGCCGGGGATCTTCGTCGCCGCGTTCGACACGGGCGCGAGCGTGCTCCCGATCGCCGAGAAGCGGTCGATGTCCCGGAAGATCCGCTCGCGGAGCCCAGAGCCCTCCTCCTCGTGGTGCTCGTGTTTCACTTCGGCTTTGAGCTTCGCGAGGTCGACGCCGGTCGGGCAGTCGCTCTTACACCCCTTACAGCCGACGCAGAGTCCGAGAACCTCCTCCTGGAAGCGGTCGGAGTGGATCTCGTCGTCGTCGAGTTCCCCGCTGATGGCGGCCCGGAGCATGTTCGCCCGGCCGCGGGTCGCTTGGATCTCCTCCTCGGAGGCGCGGTAGGTCGGACACATCACGCCGGAGTCGGTCTCCCGGCAGGTGCCACAGCCGTTACACAGCTCGACGAGGTGCGAGAATCCGCCCTCGTCGGAGAAGTCGAGTTCCGTCTGCGGCTCGATCGACTGATACGCGGGGCCGTACCGGAGGTTCTCCCGCATGTCCGTGTCGGCGGCGGTGTCGGGGTAGCCGCGCTCGGCCGCGGTGTCGCCGTCGACGTAGACGACCTTTCCGGGATTCATCCGCCACTCGGGATCGAACGTCGATTTGAGCTCCTGGAACGCGCTCCAGAGCGCCTCGCCGTACATCTTCGGGTTGAACTCGGTGCGCGCGAGCCCGTCGCCGTGCTCGCCCGAGAAGGCGCCGTGGTGTTCCAAGACGAGGTCGGTGACGTCCTCGGAGATGGAGTGCATCTTCTCGACGCCCTCCTCCTCCTTCAGCGAGAGGATGGGGCGGATGTGGAGGGTGCCGCTCCCGGCGTGTGCGAAGTACGCCGCCGAGGTGTCGTGGTCGGTGAGTACGTCCTCGAACTGCCCGACGTACTCCGCGAGCTCCTCGGGCGGCACCGTCGCGTCCTCGATGAACGGGTACGGTTTCGGGTCGCCCTGCATGCTCATCAAGAGGGGAATCGCTGCCTTCCGGAGCTTCCAGAGGTCCTCCTGGTCCTCGTCGGTGTACGCCTCCAGCACGTCGAAGGCGTCGCCTTCCTCGACGAAGTGGGCGTTCGTGTCGGCGATCGCCGCCTCGAAGTCGTCGACGAGCTCCGAGTCCCACTCCAGCATGAGCGCCGCCGTAGCGCGGTCCGGAATCGGCTCCGCGTACTGCGCGAACTCCTGAGAGCCCGCGGCGAGCGCGAACACCTCGTCGTCCATCAGCTCGACCGCGCTCACCGGGAACTCCAGCGCTTCCGGGACCGCCTTCATCGCGTTGACCAGCGAGTCGAAGGTGTACAGCGCGAGCGCCGTCTCCTCGGGCCGGGTGACGAGCGACACCTCGGCCTCGACGATCGTGCCGAGCGTCCCCTCGGCACCGACGAACAATTTCGAGAGGTTGATCACGTCCTCGCCGTCGTCGTTCTCGTAAATGACCTTGTGGAGGTTGTAGCCGGAGACGGACCGCTTGAGGTTCGGGTACTTCTCGTCGATCTCGGCTTCGTTCTCCTCGACGAGTTCTCGGACGGTCTCGTACAGCGCGGCCTCCCGATCGTCTTTCGCGACGATCTCCTCGTACTCCGGCGAGTCGAGGACGACCTCGCGCGTCTCGATGAGCGATCCGTCCGCGAGCACGACCGTCAGCTCTTCCGTGTACGCGTCGGTGATGCCGTAGCGCACCGAGTGCGCACCGGTGGAGTTGTTGCCGATGCCGCCGACGACGGTCGCCCGCGCCGAGGAGGCCGGGTCGGGCGCGAACTTCAGCCCGTCTTCGGCCAGCCGGTCGTCGAGGCGGTCTTGGACGACTCCGGGCTGGACCACCGCTCGGCGGTCGTCGGGCCGGACCTCCTGGATCTCGTCCATGTGCGTCGAGAAGTCGAGCACGACACACCCCGGCCCGACGGTCTGTCCCCCGAGCGAGGAGCCCGCACCCCGCGGGATGACGGGAACCCCGTGGTCGGCCGCGACACGCATCGTTGCCTGCACGTCCGCGACCGAGCGCGGGATCACGACGCCGGCCGGCCGCGCCTGATAAATGCTGCCGTCGGTGGCGTACAGCACCTGCGCGTACTCGTCGAACTGGACCTCACCGGCGACGCGCTCGCGGAGGTCCCCCGCGAGCGCCCGGTAGGCCGGCACGTCCGGTCGCTCGTGACCGAGCGCGGCCGCCGACGTGTCTCGGTCAGGCGTGTTACTTCTACTCGTGGGCTCGCTTGCCATGCTAATACTCGCGGGAGAAAGGCGAATAAAACCTTTGTTAATGACAGTTTCACGGGCGACCACGAGTTTGCCCGCTTGCCGGGATTTATTACCCCGCCGTGACACCGCGAGGCATGGAGATACTCCACACGTGTCTCAACGTGGCCGACGCCGACCGCACCGCGGACTGGTACGTCGACCAACTCGGCTTCGAGCGCTCTTGGGAGTTTACGACCGCCGACGGCGACACGCGCAACGTGTACGTCGCCGACGACGCCGGCGTCGAGTTCCAGCTGTCCGACACCGACGGCGAGGAGCCGAGCGACGACGGCGACCGCTACGACCACGTCGCCGTCGGCGTCGACGACGTCGACGACGCGTTCGACCGAATCGACCACCACGGCGTCGTGAAGGAACCCGGTGATCAGCCGGAAGCGGGCGCACGCACCGCGTTCGTGAAGGACCCCGACGGCCACGCGGTCGAGCTGATCGAGCCGTTATAAGCGGCGCCGGCGATCGGGGAGCGGATTTATAAATTGACGCGGTGGTGGCGCGTGCCGGCGAGCGCCCGGAGGGCGCGAGGTGCACGCGCGAGGGAGTCGGTGGTCCGGAGCGAAGCGGAGGGCCACCGACGAGGCTGGGGAGGTGTGAGGTGCGGTTGCGGTGCTGTGCGGGTGTGACTCAAAGGGGCAGCCGCGAGTTCTCGCGGCTGGGGCTTTGAAGGTGTTCACCGTGCTGCCTGTGACTTATAAACATCCGACAGCAACGCCACTCGATCACTTATAAACAGCACCCAAACCGATCTACGACACTCACTCCCGTTGTCGACTACTGTCGCTCCGGAACGCGCTCGACGCGAAAAAGTCGGTGTGTCGGAAGCGTCCGAGTCGAAGTCGGGCGCGGCGTTAGAGGATCCCGGCGGCCTCGGCGGTCTCGACGATGTCCTGGGCCATCTTGTTGGTCGCTTCGTCGACCATCTGGCCGTCGACGCTCACGGCGCCTTTGCCCTCCTCCATCGCCTCGGCGTAGGCGTCGACGATGCGCTTGGCGCGTTCGGCGGTCTCCGGGTCCGGCGCGAACACTTCGTTGCCGATCTCGATCTGCGACGGGTGGATCGCCCACTTGCCGTCGCAGCCGATCATGTTGGCGTTCTCGGCGGACTCGCGGAAGCCGTCGGCGTCCTCGATGTCGGCGTACGGACCGTCGAGACACGGCAGGCCGGCCGACTTCGCCGCGGAGTTACACTCGGAGAGGGCGTGGTGCCAGTAGTGGCCCGGATACTCCGGGAACTGGCCGATGTCGAGTCCGGGCGTGCCCATCGCCGCGGAGTAGTCGCCCGGCCCGAAGATGATCGACGAGAGCCGATCAGAGGCGTGGGCGATGTCGTGGACGTTGTGGATCCCCTCGCCGTCTTCGATCTGGGGTTCGAGGCCGATACCGCCGACCTCCAGCCCGTTGTTCTCTTCGACCTGCGCGAGCAGGTTCTCGACCGTGTGCACGTCGCTGGCGGACTTCACCTTCGGAACGATGATGTCGTCGATGAACTCGCCCGCCTCGCCAACGACCGTGATCAGGTCGTCGTACCACCACTTCGTATCGATGCCGTTCATCCGGAAGCTGAGGACCTTGTCGCTCCAGTCCTCCTCGCGGGCCGCCTTGATGAGAGGTTCGCGCGCGTCCGGCTTGGCGTTCGGCGCCACGGAGTCCTCCAGATCGAGGAACACCTCGTCGGCGTCGCTGTCGGCCGCCGAGTGCATCATCTTCTCGTCGCTCGCAGGCGTTGCAAGCTGCGTCCGACGAAGGGTAACGTCTGTCATATATGGCGAGTCTATCACACTTGTCCATGAAAATAAAGCTACCTTAGCCGGGGGTATTTTCTCTGAGTCGGAGACGAGTAACTATAGAACGGGGGCGAGAGCGAGTGGATTGGTCGCGCGGGCTCGGTGCCTTCCACTCCCAGCGATCGCGGCTCGTGATTGCGCGGCACTTACAACGGAGCAGGCCGCGCCGTCTCAGCGATCTGCGCGATAAGCGTGTGACACCGCCTCAGCGGTCGGCGAGTCGGACTGCAGCCACGATCAGCAACGCGATTAGAAACGCCCCAATTACCGCGCCGAGCGTCGTCAACGAGAAGAGGCTGGGCTCCTCGATCGGAGTGGCACCGACCGCGTCCGTCGACGCGACTGCGGGCAGCCCCGTGATCACGGCGAGGAAGGCGGTACGGAACCGCACTCGTGTCATCTATCGACCACCGTTTGTTGTTCCGTCTTCTGTGAAGCGTCAGTCAGCGTGTGCATGCTCGCAGTACCCCGCCGTGGAGATGTTCCAACGAAAGGGTGGCACCGGGGTAGTATTTCGCCGCCAGAACTGTCGTTTCTGAGTGTTGAAACATCTTCAGGCCGAGCCTGAAACGGGGTTTACACCGGTGTCCCTCGGGATACGGATTCAGCGCTCACCGCGACGTCGACCGCGAGAAATTGTCGGGGTTCGAGGCGGAGTCGTCTCCGGCCGCGTCAGTCGTCGGCCGGCGTGCGCGGTTCGGCCGGGGGTTGGCGCTCTTCGGACTCACCCGCCGGGTCGTCGACGGCGTCGGCGTCGGGGGTCTCATCGAGCCGTGCGTCCGCCTCCTCGGATCGGTGGCGCTCCCGGAGCTCCTCGATCGAGCGCGCCTCGATGTGATGATGGCACATGACAACTATTACCAATGACTGTTTACTAATAAGGATTCCGCAGATATCGTGGAGAAGGAGACTGATGCGGGGTTTCAGAGCTTCACGAGCACCTTGATCGCCTCGCGCTCGTCCATCATGCGGTACCCCTCGTCGACCTCGTCGAGGCCGATCGTCTCGGTGAAAATGGGGGCAGGATCGAGAGTGCCTTGCAGTACGTCCGCCATCAGCTCCTCAGCGTACGCGCGGACGGGCGCGACGCCGCCTGCAAGTGTGACGTTGTCGCCGAACATTCCGAACACGTTGAGGCCCTCCTCCTCGACGCCGTAGGGAACGCCGACGTAGCCGATCGTGCCGCCGGGGCGCACGACATCGATGGCGGTGTTCATCGCGCTTGCGGCGCCGACGCACTCCATCACGTGGTTCGGCCCGCCGTGGGTGAGCTCTTGGATCCGCTCGACTGCGGCCTCGCCGCGCTCCGAGACGGTCTCCGTGGCGCCGAACTCCTCGGCGAGTTCGAGTCGGTCCTCGTGGTGGCCTACTGCGATGATCCGCTCGGCGCCGAGCCGTCGGGCCGCGAGCACGCCGCAGAGCCCGACCGCGCCGTCGCCGATCACGGCCACGGTCGAACCCGCCTCGACGCCCGCACTGACGGCCGCGTGGTGACCCGTGCCCATCACGTCGGTCAGCGGGAGCAGCGACCGGAGTGTCTCCTCGTCGTCGGCGAACCGGTCGGGGACCCGGACGAGCGTCCCGTCGGCGTGAGTCGATCGAACGTACTCGCCCTGCCCGCCGCCGTTGTCGCCGCCCCACGAGTCGCCGTTCTCACAGGAGGTGTGGAGTCCTTTGCGGCAGAACTCGCACTCGCCACAGGAGATCGCGAATGGCGCGAGCACGCGGTCGCCGGGCGTGACCGAGGTGACATCATCGCCGACTTCCTCGACGATCCCCATCGGCTCGTGGCCGACCGGGGAGCCCTCGTCGCGGTCGCTGTCGCCGCGGTAGAACCACAGGTCGGAGCCGCAGATCGCTGTGTGGGTTACTCGCACGATCGCGTCGGTCGGGGCCTCGATCTCGGGGCGGGGTCGCTCCTCGACGCCGATGTCTCCGGGACCGTTGAAAATGGCAGCGCGCATGGGATCCGCTACCGGCGCACGTCACAAAAGGGCGCGGGTCGATTCTGAGAACTCAGTCCGCGCCGACTGCTGACTCGTACTCCGAGATCGGCTCGCCGTCGCTCCGGGTGAAGAACGTCGCCAGCGCTGGACCGCTCACGTTGTGCCAGACGCTGAACAGCGCCGGGATCAGCGCCGCGATGGGGTCGAAGAAGGCGGCGGCGAGCGCGACGGCTAGCCCGCTGTTCTGGAGGCCGACTTCGAACGCGCACGCCCGGGCTCGGTCCTCGGCCATCCCGGTCAGCTTCCCGATCCCGTAGCCGGCGCCGAGGCCGAGCCCGTTGTGGAGGACGACGGCGACGACGACCAGCGCGCCCGCGGTGAGGATGTTCTCGACGTTGAGGCCGACAACGGCGGCCACGATGGCGACGATGGCGACGACGCTGATCGCGGGGAACACCGAGAGTCCGACCTTCGCCGCGGTGGGCGCGTAGCGGTCGAGGAGGAGCCGAAGCACGAGTCCCGCCAGGACCGGGACGAGCACGACCCAGATGATGGTCTGCGACAGCTGCGCGAAGGTGACCGAGATCTGCTCGCCAGCCAGCGCGACGATCCACGCCGGCATCACGAGCGGGGCAGCGATCGTCGTCACCGTCGTGATCGTCACCGACAACGCAACGTCGCCGCGACCGAGGTAGGTCATCACGTTCGAGGCGGTCCCGCCCGGCGCCGCGCCGACGAGGATTAGCCCGATTCCGACCTCCCACGGGAGTCCGAGAGCGACGACGAGCGCGTACGCGAGCGTCGGCATCACGAGCCACTGCGCCGCCGCGCCGATCAGCACGTCCCGCGGTCGGTCGACGATGCGTTTGAAGTCGTCGGGGGTGAGCGTCAGCCCCATCCCGAGCATGATAACCCCGAGAAGCGGCGTGATGTACTCGGCGATGGGCGTGAACGCCGACGGCGCGTACAGCGCGGCCCCGGAGGCGACGAGAACCCAGAAGACGAAGTACTTGCTCGTGAACTCACCCACCCGTTCGAGTCGGTCTACTGCAGTCATCTCGTTGACGTTCTCCCGACCGACTAAAAGGGTCTGCAGTTCGGGCAAGGCTCAGTACTTCACAAAGCCGCTTAGTTAGAACGTCTGCTTGCTGAAGGTGTGTCTAAAACCAAACAAGCAGACGGTGAGATCCACGAGGACCAGCTTCTTAACTTTCTCGTCAACCGCCTTGA
>Ga0306905_100500_pt1 | contig 12890 bp, 18 predicted proteins | sample AntCluMetagen397_FD_190422 | JGI IMG/M metagenome (GOLD analysis project Ga0306905, IMG submission 190422) | Saline lake microbial communities from Club Lake, Antarctica - Metagenome TFF #397 (v2) (version 2) | ecosystem: Environmental > Aquatic > Non-marine Saline and Alkaline > Saline | place... | reverse complement strand
GAATAAAGTGTCTTTCGTTCTTAGAAGTCGAAGTAGGATTTACTTTCACAATGTTTTTATTATTTAAAAATCACATGCTTCAGATAGCAATTCATATGATTTAAACAAAAGTTCTGTTTTATAATGTAGATTTGTTTCTGACTTAGCTTGTGTAATAAATACATTTGCTTGTGAAATCAATCTCAATCTTTTACTACTCAAATTTTCTTGTTCGATATTTGAGTCATCTTTTTCATTCTCAGATAATTCACATAAATCTCCGTCAGAATCTATATTTCCAATATTTGTTTTTTCCATGTTTCTCTCATTATTTGAAAAAGTAATGACCTCTTCATCTAATGATAAAAATTCTCTTAATAAGATGTATTTGACATAATAGAAAGTTTGGATTAAAATATACACGCAAAAAAAATAAAAAAAACTTAAAATTTAATAAAAATGTAAATCATATTTCATTACTTCTTATCTTATTCAATTAACATTATCAAATGTTTTTCTCCTCATCTTCATCTAAATACCAATTAAAATGTCGTGAAGGAATAGAAGTTTTTTCTATCAATCCTTGTTTATAGATTTGAGGATTGTTGATAGTGTTTTCTTGCTCAACTCTGCTAAAATATGGTCTAAACTCTGAATTATTATACATTGAGTTTCTTGAGTTTGAAAATGGACAATAATTCTCAAACGCGAATCTAGACTCTAAACTCGACTCACCAAAAAGATATCAATAAACTAAGTCTCGATGAGCTTATTATCTATGTAAAAAAACATAGACATCTGTCTATAAGAGAGACTAAAGAAGTAATAATTGATTACATTAATACAAGTCATAATTTAACACGTAAAAAAATATTCAGAATGAAAAAATATTTATTTCATTTTTTCATAATGTTTCTGATTTCTGAATTTTTCATAACTTTTTTCTATATTAAGATCTGCTCCAGAATTAATGAGAATATTAATCATCTGATTATTCTCAATATTCAAAGATTTCGCATATCTGAGAAAAAGATGATCTGCTTGTTGTGTATTTATTCCCATTTCAATTAAGATTTTCATTATATTTTCAGAGTTATATTGAATAATTTTTTTAACTAGATTTTCACAACTACTTTTATCTATACTCATTCCGAATCTTTTACATAAATAGCAAAATGCAATGTCATTATCATATTTGAATATTTCGTTGTATAATTTAATAAGTTCAAGTGGAACATTATTATTCATATTAAATTTTAGAAAATTGGTTTCATTTTTAGGATGTAAATATTTTTTGGGTACTTTATGGATATATTTTATTGTATCTAATCTACTTTTAACCACCATAAAAATATCGAGTTGACTCATTATAAAGAGTTATTTTTATCATTGAATATTTTGATATACTTAAGTTAATTTTTCAATTGTAAAAGTTTAAGTTTTTGTCATTTGTGGTGAGATGTTGTATTCAATAATTTAATTGTAAAAAATTAATGTTTTAGAATTAAAAAAATATTTATTATATTGTTTAAAAAGAAATAATGGAAGTTGATAGTGAAAACACACAACAAAAATCCGTAAAAGAATTTGGCATGGATTTGAAAAAAGAGAAGAAAGACGTGCAACAAAAGTCAATAAAAAAGATTGTTTTTCTTAGTCTTATTAGTATTTGGGTACTTGCAGGTTTGTCGGCTTTTATCACGTCAATCATATGTTTTGGATACTCAGGAAGTGCTCTACAGAAGATGTTTGGTTTTTTGTTGGCTATTCTTCTAGGGCCATTTTATTGGTTTTTCTATGGGGTCTCCAAGACATATTGTAGTTAGATTGCTTTTATGTATATTTTGATAAAACAACATGAATGACGAAATATTGAGTGTATTTGATGGAGAATCATTGAACATATCCCCTAGTACTCGAGTAAATTACAAAAATAAGCTATTATTTATGTCCAAGAAATGTGGTGCAAAGTCAATAAAACAGCTCATTTTTTCTTCAGATCCCATAAAAGTACTTGAAAATATAAAAGATAGCACTGAAGAGACCAAATTAGTTTGTGTTTCTAGTATTTTAGCATATTTAAAACATGGCACTTTAAAATGCAAGCATCCAAAAATATATGAGGCATGGTTGCAAGCTTATAAGCAATTGGAACATGAAAAGTCATTGAGAATCAAAAGTAATCTACCAACCCCTAGACAAAGTCATGGTCTCTTAGACTGGGAAAATACTGTCATTCCTAAAAGAGATTCTTTACCTTATGGGGATATGTCACATTTATTAATGTGTATGTATACCTACATTCCTCCACGTCGACAACAGGATTATGCTGATATGTTGATCAATGAAGATGATGGAAAACATAATTTTATAGATTTAAAAAGTAATCCTCCATTTTGTTGTTTTAGAGAATATAAGACAGCAAAAAGTATGGGAGAATTACGTGTAGAAATACCAGGTGACCTTTTAAAAGTTTTGCATAAGTCTCTTAAAAATTGTCCAAGAAAATATCTTTTTGTAAAACGTGATGGACTTCCTTACGGACCAAGTTTTCAGAAATATTCGAACATGTCTTTAAAAAAGATATTTGATGACAATCAGTTTGTATCAGTTAACTCTCTTCGTCATTCATTTGCGTCCTATTTAAATTCGCAAAGAACATTAACTCTTCAACAGCGTGAAAATTATGCCCATCAAATGGGACACTCTCTTATGAAAAATATGGAGTATGTATTTCTTTAGCTAAAATCTTTTGTTTTGCTAAACATTTCATCATCTTTTTCCCTTTGAGCCATATATTCTTGTAATGTAGGAGGTGTTCTATTTTCATATTCAGGTAAACTATTAGTCCCCATGAATGCATGTTTCAAGTCAGTAGTTGCAACACCCATGTGAGAAAGAGCACATTTATTTCCAATAAATGGATCTTCATGTTCATCTATTCCTTCTAGCTCACAGTTAGCATTATATTTTATCCTGTATTCTTGATCCTTATCATCATCAAAATCATCCATTTGGTATCCTTTATCATTTTCATCGTTATATTTTTCATATACTCTATTGAGAATCTCAATAGTTTGTTTATTATTATCTTTGACACGAGACGCAGTATACATTTCACACATGTCCTTAAAGTAATCTCTTGCACGGATCAAAAGGTTACGTGTAAGTTCATCATTTTCTACATGTAATTCTTTGCATCTTTTTTTAAACTGTGTTTCAAGGTTACTGGAAATTTTGTCTACATTTTCTGGGATAGGCATTTCTAAACCCAAGAGTTCTAAAGCATCTTTGAGCATTTTTTTATTTAGTTTATTTAAATTTACTTTTAAATAAATGCGTTTTACAACGCAAAGGAATTCGATCTCTTTTAGAATAAATGGAAGTTGATTTTATTACAGAGGTTTTTGATATATGGGGCAACCTATCCAATGCCAAGGATGCTAATATCAAAGATGTGTTTGATGAAACTGATGAAAGTCTGGACTATCAAAAATTACTTGATCAACCTCGTGTTAAATTTGGTCTTGTGTATTGGAATATGTTGCAAGAATTCATACCTTTCACATTTCCCACCACTTTTTATCCTTCCAAATTAGCTATAGATGATGCTTATAATGCAACACAAGGAAATGCAAAAGAACTCTTGGTTCATTTTCTCAAGACTAACACCATTGCTCTTCTACGAAAACCTTTTGACAACAAAGAACATATGGAGATCTTCTTGTCAGGCACGGTAGACGCATTTGAACAGAAATTGATTGAAAACTTGGAGTTTGCTCAAGAAAAACTCAAAGAAAAAATCAAAAGAAGACTGGGAACCAGCTCGGATGTGGTGAGTGTTAACTCTGAAAGTCCATATACACTTTTTAGTAAGCTTTATACTGATACTCATTATGTCTCTGTAGATGAAATTGAAACTCTTTGTACTGTCAACCATGTTACAGGAAACCGAATTACTCTACACAATATGGAAGATCTCAAAAAAGGAAAAATGTTCATTCATGAAGCTTATGGACATCAGCTAATGCATGATGTTCAATATGTGTTGCAGAGTCTTAAATCACAAATTTTTGATCTGGATAAACTCAAAGAAAAAGGCAATCGAGTGGATCCTTCATTCTTAAAAAGTTGTCCATATTATCATTTATTGACAATTGGTCATATGCCATTAGACACGAGTGAAACCGCATCTCCTTCTAAAATTTGTCTTGAAAATACAACAGGAAATGGCTTAAAATATCAACGTTACAAAAACCGTGCCCTGTTTGATGAAGGAGAGTTTTCTCTTTATGAGGGGAAAGAACATTTGAAAAAATTAATTATGGCAGGAGATAAGACTGGTCAGATATTTTATAATTTCTGGGGTAAGTACATGAAAGCAAACCCTGAAACTTATCAAAATAAACAGATTCTCTTAACTTCTTCATCTGCTACATCTCAAAGCAGTCCTGTTGTGATTTACATAGATACACGTCCTCTGGATTTTTGGAAAAAGGCTGCGATTAGAACCAGTCTGAACTCTCTTAAACCAGGTATGTGGCGTTTTCTCATATTGACCACCAATAGTAGTAAGGAATCTTATTCTGATGAATTTGGAGAAGGAGCAGATATTGATGTGGAAATATTGCCTTCTATTTGGGAACGTGAAAGCTATGATCGTATGATGAAAGATGCATCATTCTGGAAAAAGATTATTGACAAAGGCTATAAGGGCAAGGCATTGTTTATTCAAGATGATGGAATCCTATTTAGACAAGGTTTAGAGAACAGTCCCGCCTGGAATTACTCTTATGTTGGATCTCCTTTAGAAATGAATGAAATGAATAAATCATTTGTTGGAGAGGTGGGTATGAGTAGGGGTCTTAATGGAGGATTGTCGCTTCGTGTGATACAGGATATGTATGACACCTGTGTGAAACACAAAAAAGACAGTAACATTTTGTACAAAAACAACTCAGTCGAATTACCGGAAGATGTGTTCTTTGCTAGACATGTGGAAAATGCAGCACCTAGAGACGTGGCATACGATTTTTCAACAGAAGGTGTATTCAATGAACATGCACTAGGTATGCATAACGCCTGGAAATATAATCCTAATGATGTTCCTTGTTATTTTGGAGTCTTACATAATGAGGTAACTAAAAGGAAACAAGTTCACAATAATTGAAATGTAAAATGTAATGTCTGACAATGCACGGATAGCTCTCAGTCCTTCTGTTTCATATCTAAAATATTTTTTACTCTGCATTATACTTGCTACAATAAAAGTGATAAACCAAGTTACAGCTATTGAAAATAGGTAATCCATTATATATGACTGAATTAGGTAACTATTAACTACAAAAAGAGAATTTTTTTGATACAAAGTGAAATATAGTAAAGCCAGAATAACTAAAATAAACAGGTTAAAACCTCCATGTATAAAGAACATCATAATTAACATTTTTTGGAGATTAGGAGGAGATGTTTGATTAGCATACACACGTTTCATATACACTTCTGAAAACAAGCGTTGAGCCATAAGCATTGATAACCACATAAATAAAGAACTAATGATTTTGAGAGCATAAATCGAATAAAACTGTGTATCAAATATAATCTGCATCTGTCTTTTTCTTTTCTTTCCATGTAAAGAAAACATGGCAACTGACGATAAAAATATTAAAAGTGTAAGAGATTTACTGGAAAATAAGCGTAAAGAAGCAAATGAGAAAAAAGATTGGGATACTCAACTCATACAAGCAGTACATTTATTCACATTCTTAAAAGATAAGAAAAAGGATAAAAAAAACAAAAAAGACAAAAATAAAGAGGAAGAAAAAAAACCTGAGAAAGAGGAAGAAAAAAAACCTGAGAAAGAGGAAGAAAAACAACCTGAGAAAGAAGACAATAAATCAAATAATAAGAAAGGTAGATATGTAAGTCTTATAAATGAAGCAATTAGGTATCACATCTGTTATATTGCCACAAAAATAATGGAACAATCAGGTAAAAATGAAAATAGCAGTGAGGATGAAATGAAGCAAAAATTAATAGACGGTTTAAAACTGGTAGGTGGAAACACAATGAATGTTGATAAAATGTCATTAGGAGAATTAGTAAATACACTACATTTAAGATTAATTGAATCTGAAAAACAAATGAACTCTTTGATGACGAATAATCCTACACTATAAGTTAAATTTATTTGCTAGCTCTTTATTATTATTTATAATAATTGTTTTAATCTAGCCCTGTCTTTCATCATATTTGTTCTTATTTCAGGAGGTGTTTCAATATCATGATAATGTTTTGATGGATCAAGTGCACCCCATGCCAAATAATATAAGGGACGTTCAAGGATTGACATGTTTTCTACAGTGAATCCCCATACTCCCATATTACTACTAGTAGTTGTCAAGACGCGAGGTTCTTCTTTGGTTGTTTGACCTTGCATAAAACCTGGACATACAAGCACACCAAAAGGACCAGGTTCTTTAAATGGCACTGACATATCTGTATTGAACATGACTATAGGATTGTCAACTCTTCCCCAACTCAGCACTAATTCTCCTAAGACACAATAACCTGGAATACCACTGATTTCGTGCTTTAGGGCATAATTTATTTTTGGTAATTTCAGCATGAGAGGCCATCCTGCCATGCTGTCATAATATAGGTCAAAAGCTTCTCTCCTACGCCATAAAGTGACAATGGAGATGAAAATGAAGATAGTAATAAGTATTGCGGCTATAATAATGTGTTTCATGTTTTATTTTACTTTTACTAGTCTCAAAGAAGTGTCGATCAATAAATCAAACCCATGGCCTTCATACAATATACAAGAAGCTGTGGTTTCTGCGTCTGCAAGTGGAAAGGGACAAATTGGACTCCATGGAAACAAAAATTTTAAGCGAGGTGTAATTGTAATAATGAATTCAACTCCACATCTTGTGAAAAATGTTTCACATGACAGAGATTACACTTATTTAGATGTTGAATATCTATGTGACAAGGGAAATTTTATGGAATGTCAAAAACGTTCTCCAAACATTTTACAACAACCTTCACACATTTTATCAAAAGTCACATAAATGGCTACATCACAGTTGGCGATCTACACCACCTTTGCTTCAATCCTTGTTATCTTGTTGTGTATTGGTTTTATGTTGAAATACCGAGAAAAATTTGATGAAGATGACATTCCTGTTATCTATATGGATGAACTCTACAGGAATCCATCATATAATCCTAAAACACCAGCATTTCATCCCATTAATCCTACAGAAATAGACTATAAAACAGGTATTGAAGAGGATGTAGGAGTTGAAGAAAAAGATATGCAACGAGATGGAGGTGAAGGATATGTCACGATTCCTGTTCCATATACTTCAGAATTTGAGTTAGATTGTTTAGCACCTGATGCTTCATCAGATCAGCTCTTTGAAACCTTAGATGAAGGCTCTTGCATGTAAGAGTTTAATTCTTTAACTATATTGTCATCATCGGAATCTTCTTCAGAAGTGTTAGAGCCAAAAGATTCAACTATGTTATTTCTTTCAAAATCCCGGCGTTGCAGTTCAATCAAATTGGAATTATACTCTGGATTTGTGATACTATCATCAAGTTTTGGTAAAACAAGAACATAGCAGTTTACTTGTAATATCATGAACATATCAATTCCTTTAAAATCATACGGACTTCCATCCGGAAGCTCAAAACGGAAAGTAAGTTTGTTAAGTTTTTCTATAGGATTAAAGGGTTTTTTAATGTATTGAATGAAATCCAATCTCTGCTGCATCATTTCTTGGTTCATTGCCAATTTAAAAACTCCAATTCCTTTAGACACATTATTCATATACGAATTGTATGATTCTATTTCTGGACAACGTAAAGTTACATACCGAGGTCCAAGTAAATAAATTACACCATGTGGAATGATTGCTTGTTCTTCATCTATTCCTTGTTTCAATGAAAAGATGTAGGACATGTTATCACTCATCCTCATTAGTTTGTAACTTGCATCTATCTCTACTTTCTTACTTACGGTTGAAAATCCTATAACCTTAGACAGGTTAGACATTTCATAATCCAAGAAAAACAAAGAAGATGCTGAAGTCATAGTCAATTTAAGTTTACTGGTTTTTGTGACTTCACCTTGAAGATTGGTTTTCTTAAAAGAAATCTTCTGAGATCCAGTAAACGGGAAGCCCACTGTTCCTCCACTTGTTGAATTCACTATAAAACTCTGATCAATCAGACTATTTATTTGGTCTCTGAAAGAAAACAAAGTATAGTTTCCAGGATCTAAAGATACTGAGCTACTCTGTATTATCATTCTACACCAATCTAATGAATCTAGAGAATTTGTTTGGTTCATACCCCCAAATACCCTAGCATATTCATTGTCTGAAAAACTATATCCATTATAGGTCAAAAGACGTCCATCACCTAAAATTAAAGCCTCTGGGATTACATTTATTGGGGATTCAGAACGGTTATAAATAGGATATCCTCTATATTCTTTTTGAAACTTAGATATAACATCAACTCTTTTTACAAATGGAGCAAGTGCTTCTATAGCAGAAATATTGGTAGCTCTATATAATTTACCAAAACTTTCATCTGAATTAGAAACTTGTCCATTTCCTCCAATATAATAATATTCAGATCCTGAAAATAAAGAATCAACTTGACGTACATTCATTTTTGGATAAAGTTGGGGTTGTGTAAATAAATTAGGTCCATTGTCTGATGCCAAAGGTGATGTTTTACCTTCTTTACCAATAACTATTCTTTGACTTGTAAATTCTGGACTTCCTCCATTTGATTTGGAATATACTTCTTTAAAGAATGGTGCAAATATACTGAAAGCATGTAAATGAATAAAAACATCATTTGTAAATGAATCACGGTCATTTACGGGATCTGTAAACCAGGCAAGATGATATTTCAAAGTGTTATTATAATTCTCTATGTTATACATGGATGAAGGCATATTTGCATCTATTACATTAAGGCCATAAACATATTGAAAATTTTGGTCAAATGTTACTGAAAAATGAGAAGCTGATGGATATGCAACTTTATCGCGTTCACTAGAGTCTATATTTATGATATGACCTGTTTTTTCACTATTATCTTTGATAAATTGAACATCCGAGACAGACATTACGTTTGTTGGTTTTGTCGTTTTGCTTAAACTATAAGCATTTTCTTATATTCAAGGAAGTATGCACAAAATATTAAAGTTTCTCCAGATTCTAAAGAAGGACAAAAAGCCCAAAACTTTTCAGGAATTGAAAGAATATATAATACAAGGCATTTTTGATTGCAGAATAATCCGTGTCTATGATGGAGACACTGTTTGGGCATGTATAAAACTTAAAGACAAATATTGGAAATTACAATGCCGATTAGTAGGTATAGACACACCTGAAATGCCACAATCACACTCAAAAGCTATGACAGAAGAATCTCAACGTGCTTTTAAAGCTCGTGACAGAGTTGTCAATTTGGTAACAAATAGTAAATTTGAACAAAGAGTCAGCAAAGACACTAGTGGTAATACACTACCTTCACTAAGTGACAATGATCTGCAAAAGGTTGTGGACCAAAACACATTAGTGTTGAAACAAGGTTTGCAACTATTAAATGGTACCGATAAATATGGAAGATACTTGGCACGTCTAAAAATACCAGATGGACGAGATCTCGGAGGGACTCTTATTCAAGAAGGATTAGCTGTTCCATTTATGGAGCCTACAAGTTCTCTCGCAGCTCGCTAAATTGAGTTATATCAGAAATTGCATCTTCTTTGTTCTTTTCATATTGTGTTTTATTCTCTCCAGTGAATACTTCTTTACAGAGTTGAATAGATTTTGTGTTTCTTACTTTGATGGAGTTTTGCAATAAGGTAATTGACGAAGATTGAATTTGAATCAATTCACGATTGATAGCATTGATCATATCCAATGCATTTTTAAGCTCTAAAACACTACTTTCTAAAGTTTTGTTTGCAGACCAAGAATCTATTTGATCTAATTTGGGTTTCATAGATTGAATCTGTTGTACAAGAGATGTTATATCTTTCTTATTCTTTGTACAGACATCCAAAGTTTCTTTTCCTTTAACCATCATCTTGTCAGAAAACATTAAAATATTGGTCCTGATGTTTTCTATTAAACGTACTGATAACTTACCAATTTGACTGAATGTTTTGGCATTCACACGCATAGGTTCTCCATTTTCTTCAAAACGCTCTTTTCCTCCATTTTTACTTGAATTCTTAATGTATTGTAAATACCAGGCTATCAAAAGTGCTAGAAACATAAAAATTATGATGTATATCATTTTTTGTTTATTGAATAGCACACATTTTCTTGTGTTTAATTTCAGGACAAGCATTAATAGGTGAATAAGCTTCAGGAATATAATGTTTGCTGGTAGGTTGGGCATATGTTTTGAATAATTCACTTTTTTTCTTTGTTTCCTGACGATTATATGTGATACGAGTATAATGTTCATTCTGAAACTTAATGCCATATGAGATTGTAAATTGTGGGAATTCGCATCTATCACTCTGAAATTTTACACCTTGTCGACTAAGATCAAAAAATAAAGGACTCACGATGCTATCACCTCCAGTGTTTAAACCATAGCTTGTAGTATATGCTCCCAATGGTATATCATATTCTACCATAAAATAAACGTCTTTCCCACTTGCTTGAATCCATTGTAACAAAAAATCACCAATCCATAAAAAACCATTTGGTTCTGCATGAAACCAAAATGCAGGAAAACTTGAACTTAGTGTACCACGTCTTCTTACATCTGGATTTGTATCACTGTATAAATCACTAAATGTTTCTTTTCCTTTATTGTGCTTATATTCCTCATTTTTTTTATTTTTGATCCTTCCAGCATACATAAATAATGTTATGTTGAGAACAATTAAAAAAAGATAAACTATAAACACCCACATGCTGAATTTTTTTAAGCGTGTATTTGGTTTCGGAGGTCAAAAGGAAAATGACAAAAATGACGTGGACTATTTAATTGATGTTTATCTCAGGAAAAACAGTCTGATTCAATTAGACTGTTTACCTGACTTTTTAGAAAGATTTTTTTATAGAAAACTTCTAAATATCATACTTGATCAACTGGGAAACAAAGAATTTGTTATACATGGTTTTAAATTAACTTGTCACAATTTTGGAGAAACTGTTCTCAAATGCATCAGATCAAAAAAAAACAGAGTAGCAGCTTTGCGTACACCTCAATTAAAAATGGTTACTAATCTTTTAGAACAAGAAGTCAGTAATCCTCTTATTCGTATGTTGTTGAGGAATTCTATTGTACTTATTTTGTGTTTCTTATTTGACACATTACAACTCATGTCCTTTACGTGTATGGGAATTACCTTCCGTTTACACGCAGAAAGAAGTAAAAAACAGGTGACAGAGACGAGAAAAAGAATTTTAACTGAAGAAGAGAAGATGCACATCAATGAAGTGGCATGTGATTTAAGTTCCAAAATGTCACAAAGTATTAATATCCCATTTTTTCCAGATTCATTGGAAGAAGATATTTATCACCAATCTTTTACATGTCTCATTTCACTTTTACTCAAAATGGTTAATGAACTATCAATGGATGTGTTGGGAACCGGATTTGCGTTTAATATTACAAACGTGAACTAATTGTATAATACGCATCCAAAGCTTGTTTTCCAGTAATACGTCCAACTGGATTAGGAGAAATCATGTCAGCTATTAATTGTATAACTTCTCTAAACACAGGATGTTCTTTCACACCACTGTCTATTTGGTGTAAAAAGTCTTGATTTACCAATTCTAATAATGTGATACCCATGCCATAAACAGAGACTTTTTCTGCAAACTGTTTTAAAAACACTTCTAAGAAATCAGCATGCATTTTCTCAGTTATTAACATCCTAGAATTTAAAATGTCTGTTCTAAAAGGATTCATATGAAAAAATGGAATGGAATCTTTCATCCTTTGTTTTGGTGAAAATCGTATCCATAATGGGTCATTTTCATTATCTTGTTCACTTTCAAAAGATCGACGAGCTAATTCTTTGAATATATTTGGTACATTAGATTTATATACACTATTTTGATAAATATTCTTGTAGCTACTGTCAAAATTTGTGTCTATGAAATCCAAAATAGTAAATCTATCTTTATCACCTGCTAACTTTGATTCATAAAAATTATCAAATGCATTTATGATAAACAAATCTGGAGGTGTATTTAATTTTGTTTCATCATTAATTTTTCGAACAATAGTCCACTTGTAAATATCATCATACGCATATAAATCTTTAATATTAGTAAACATTGTTTTTTTAGGATTCTTCATTGAATACATTATATTTTGCATTGTAATATTGTTTAACAAGACTTTATTTTGATCCATTATTACAAGACCTTTAAACACAGGTTCTAGCTTCTTGAATATTTTTATAAATGGAACAGGTAAGGTTAAATCATAGACACCTTTTTCCAAAACAATTTGAATTTCTCCACAACCTGATGGAGTTTTTTCTTTTGCTACTGGACATGAACCAAATACTTGAGGAGTGAAAATTCCTTTTGGATCAAGTTTGTCTGCCACCATAAAATACTTACTCACTTCTTCAGGAGATACAGGAAATTTACCAATCATTTTATCATCTTCTTTATTTTTCTTATTTGTACAATCTATAGGAGGAGAAAGAATACAATCAGTAGTCATTTGTTTATTTTTAATTCAAAAAAATTATATATAAAAATTGATTTATTATATATTTTAATAATTACATCTATTTAGCAATCTCTTACAATGGATTTATGTCTTGAAAAATTATTGTCAGCCGAAAAATGCTTGAGTGCATTTAAATCTGTTGCAAATGTAATAAATAAAAC
>Ga0306905_100496_pt1 | contig 12909 bp, 14 predicted proteins | sample AntCluMetagen397_FD_190422 | JGI IMG/M metagenome (GOLD analysis project Ga0306905, IMG submission 190422) | Saline lake microbial communities from Club Lake, Antarctica - Metagenome TFF #397 (v2) (version 2) | ecosystem: Environmental > Aquatic > Non-marine Saline and Alkaline > Saline | place... | reverse complement strand
CCGGTAGCTCAGTCTGGCAGAGCGCTTGGCTCTTAAGCCCCTCAAGTTCTCTAATATGAGAACGAGGAAAAAGAAGATTTAATCTTCGGCAGAGTCACCAAGTGGTCGCGGGTTCAAATCCCGTTGGGCCCATTCTACTAACCGTTCAGTGGGCATCAAGCGAGACGAGGTACAAACGAAGCCTCTCACGTATTTTCCAAAGCCCGGTAGACGACCTGTATAGAGGTCACGCTACCCAATGAATCCAAATGAAATCGTGTCTCTCCCCAGATCCTTCTCTACCAAAAAGTGAAACAACAACTATGTCATCCACACAATACGTTAACGTTCCTCGAAGCCTACAAAATCTAGAAAACGAGATACACCCAGACAATATCGAAGCTATACGAGAATTTGTGAATCACCAAGCAGCAGAAGGGATCAGCGACACACAACAAACCCGCCAGATCCAGTCATTCAAGACTATGTTGAAGAAGTTTGCTCCCGATGGGTTCCGCTTACGAGGCGCGACTGAATCTGAGCTCAAAGCAATTCTCGCAGGACTAAACCGCAGTGACTACGCAGACGCTACCAAACACAAATTCAAGGGCTCGATCAAGAAGTTCTATAAGATCGAGAACGGCGGAAACGAACACCCTGAGAAAGTCGGCTTCTTCAAAGTTACAAGAAAGAAGGAGACACCAGTCACACGGGATGACCTGTTCACGGACAAGGATCGGAAGCAGTTATTTCGAGCGTTCAGCAGTACACGGGATCGTGCTTTTGCAATCGCACTTTACGAATCAGCAGCACGGCCTGGAGAATTACTCGACTGCAACATTAGTGACTTCACCTCGAACGGTAAAGGCGACTTCATCTTTCTTGAAGGGAAAAAGTACAGTCCTGACCGAACCAACCAACTTGTCCGAGCTGGACGGACTATCCGTGAATGGCTAGCCCAGCATCCTCTCGGTGGAGAACTTGGTGATATTGAAGATCCTTCTGCCCCACTCTGGGTAAAAACCGAACAACAGGCCTGTAAGAACTGTGGCGAAATCCCTCACCACCACGAAGATCACTGCAACTACGAACCGGATTTAGGTGATCGACTGAATTACAGCAGTTTCTATCGACGATTCAAAGAAGCCTGTAAACGAGCAGAGCTACCTGAAAACAGGCGTAGGCCGTATAATCTGCGGCATACTCGTTTGACTGAGGTGGCTACGTTCATGGGTTATGAGCAGTTGAATAAGTTTGCTGGTTGGAAGCCGGGTAGTGACAGGGCCAAGGTCTATGTCCATCTCAACAATGATGATGTCAACAAAGCGATCAGAGAAAAATACGGTCTCTCAGGTGGGGAAGATGAGGAGACGGAGGTTCAGTGCCCGTTCTGCAGCACGGTCAATCAGACGGGTCACAGTGAGTGCCGGAATTGTGGAAGACCTCTCTCAATTCAAAGCGAGTCTGAGAAAGAGGAGAAACAAGATGTCTTGGAGCGGTTGTCGGAGCTCGAAGAGAAGGGTGTCCTGGATAAATTGGATCAAATCGATCTCTAACGAACACCGGTCTGTCGCGGATTAAATCAGCGCTCCATGACTAATTGCTGGGTATGAGGATTGCATCAGGTGAAGTATTCGAGGCGGAAGAACTGCTGGAAGAAGTCGGCTCTTGGAGTGAGGAAGAGATCGAAGAACTGCCCCGGTTCTATAGGGAGAAGGCAAGGGAATACCAAGAGTGGCTTACGCAGCAAGGCCTGGAATAACAAGTTTCCCGATCCACTCCGGTATTTGAATGGGTGAGGTACTTCGACTACGAACAGATCGATGATGGGGAGAGCAGTTTCCCTTTGGAAGGCTTTGATGTCGACGAGTTCCTCGAAGAATCTCAACACCAGGAAGAAGAGCGGTTAGAAAGAGAGGTTGAGCAGATATTTGAGCAACTCGAAGAACGAGATCGGATCCATGAGGAGGCTTTGACTGAGTTAGAGTCCAAACTGGAGTGGTACATCGATCGATTAGAAGAATTGTATTTTAGAGGTCTTCAAGAAGGTAAAGAGGATTTGAAGGAACGGATTAAGGAGTTTTACCGCGAGATCAGGTTGGAGAAACGGGAGTGGTGGCGTGACCGGCAAAAACTGGAGAAAGAACGCCGTCAATTAGAGAAAGAAATGAGTGAAATCGACGATATTGATATCTCCGAACTCTTGTAGTCTTTTGACGCCTATTTTTTTACCAATTCTATCTCTCGTGTTTTGCCTTTGGAGCCTCCGTAATGGTAGTCGGCTGTAATTAGGTTGAGTTGTTCTAGTTGTTTGAGGAGGTCACTAATTCTTCGATTGGAGAGCGGACTATCGCTTTTGTTCTGATATTCTCGATAAACTGCTCCGGTACTCACACTATTAGAATCCTCTGTAAGTTCTGCAACAATCCGATAGAGGGTCTTGTGTTCCGAAGAAAATCGGTCGAGTTGGTTCTGGACGTATTGTTTTCTTGCTGTTTTCCGAACCCTATTGACAAGTGATTCTGTAATCGTGTCTTCTGCTTTTTCGGCGGCAGCTCGAAGCCAGGTCAAAGCAAGTCTCAGATTTTGTGTTCTCGAAACGATGTGGTTTAGTGCTTCTCGGTGTAGACTCTGTGGTTTCAGGGCTTTCTCTGCTCGGTCGGCTAGTATTTCGTAGGCCTGTTTTTCGGTATATGGGTTGAGATCGACTCTCTGTGGTTGCAGTGTGCTGTAGGTTCTTTCTTCCAAGTGCTGGTTGAGATCTGCATGGTGGGCTGTCACTAGTACGAGTCCAAGATCTGCGTCTAAACGGGAGATGAAGTAGAGCAGGTCGTCAGCGTCATTTAGTAAGAGGAAGTCGAGGTCGTCCAGTACAATGATGGTCTCAAGTACGTCTATTTGTTTCTGTAGTCGACGTTGAAGTTCTGATGTGTGATGCCCATTTTTCACTGATTCGCGTCCTAGTTCCTCTAATATCTGTTTCAAGATTTTGTACTGGGTGTCGTGTCTGAGACAGGAGATGTTGCAGGTATTCGTGTTTGATTGTTCCAGTGCCTTTTTTACGAGCTGGGTTTTTCCTGTGCCTCTTGATCCGTGGAGATGAACGTTCTGAAGGTTTCGAATACTGGTTTCGAGCTGTTTCTGTTCTGTTCCTCGATGTACTATTTCTCTCGGTGCGTATTTGTTTTCTAAGAATTTTGAGTCGTCGATAACGCTCATGAGATTATAATTGGCGTATTCTGAATAACATTCTTTTGAGTTCACCGGGTTTCAGTTGAATAGAACGTAGATAATTGATTGTAGTTTTTTCAATGGAAGTGTGGTGTGGTAGTGGGTTTTGAAACTGTTGTCTGACCTTATGTGGATTGTATGGAGGGGAGCGAGTTTTGTTTGATCAAGGAGATCAGTCACAGAAGCAGGGAATACTGCGGTCGGAGAGTTATCTTAGTAGCGGTCATGTTCCTGAGGAGGCGGTTGGACGAGAAGCCGAAATCGAACGTATTGCAGATTCGCTTAGACCGTTGGCTCGTCGACGCAGCCCAGATAATCTCCTAGTGTACGGCCCTTCTGGTACTGGGAAAACCACTTGCGTGAGGCACGTTACCCAAGAGTTGGTGTCCCAAGTATCGGCTAAATCTGTGTATATCAACTGTTGGCAGTATAATACTCGGCCTTCATTATTGACTGAGTTATTGATTCGGCTGGGATATCCTGCACCGCGGAAGGGGAAACCCATCGATGAACTGCTTTCGAAGCTCAGGGAGTGGCTCGATAAGAACCGTGGAGTCGCTGTAGTGTTAGATGAGTTCGACCAGCTCAGTCAACAGACAGAGGTCATATACGACTTCCAACTTCTGAATGAGGAGGCAGAGAATTCGGTCGCCGTGTTAATGATCTCGAATCAAAACCCTTCCCGACTCGATCTTGATCCTCGGAGTCGATCACGTCTCCACTACGATACACTCGAATTCAAACCGTATACTACTTCGCAACTAACAACGATTCTTGAAACACGAGTACGGCAAGCCTTTCGACCCGGTACTGTCTCCGAAGAAGTGATCGAAAGCATTGCTGAACAAGTAGCAGAGGCGAATGGTGATTGTCGAAAGGCCCTTCAACTACTATTGCAGGCGGGAAGGAAAGCCGAAAGGAACGACCAATCTGAACTCTCTGTAGAATATCTGTAATATTTCCCTCATTTGCTCAGAGACTGATGCTTAACACCTATTATTTCAAGAGTATAGGGCACGATTTAACGGTCGGTCTACAAGGACGCGTGCCCGCATTTTTATTGGGGAAGCGGTGTATCACTACATTAGCGGAGTACAGCCTCCGACACGGGAAAACACGGGGACGGAACCACGATTACCAAGCAAACGTACTAACCGTAACGACTGAAGCTATCGAAAAATACGGTTTCAGGCCTCGAAATATCAGATTGTCTTGGTAAGGACGAGAGCCCGGATTCAAATTCCGGCCTAGGCTTCTTCCCCTTGTTTTCACTGGTTAGAGGCGTTCTCCGCGTTCCAGTCATGATTCGTACTCAAGGACGCGACCCCGGTGTCAAATACGGCACCCCGACGCAGTACAGCGATTACAGCAACTTATCAGGGTCTCTGGACAATCTATATAAAAGTTTGTGGGCCCTAGTACTAGATTCTAGTTATGGAGAAGACCATGCAGCATAGTGACGACAACAAAATTGAGGACATCGTCTTGCTAACAAGCAAGGCCTCGAAGTTTCTAAACCCGAGAGAAGAGATCGCATACCAGGAGCACCGCCGGGAACTGGCGGAGTGGATGTTGAACTTGGGTAAAGACCCGAAGAAGGCCGAAGGGTATAGCCACAGCACGGCAAAAAGTCGGATGAATAAACTGGATTTGTTTTACCGGTGGGTGTGGCAGGACCAGCAACAGTATGTGCAGGATATGAAACCCGCACACGCGGACGATTGGATGCGTCATTTAGCGAAACAGGAGTTGAAGGAGTCTACGAAGTGCCATTATCAGAAGTCGGTGCAGACCTTGTTCAAGTGGCAGCGTGATGCCCGGAACCGAAACGTGGAGTGGGAACCAGAGATTGAGTACAGCGATCCCTCTACGACGTATCAGCCTCGGGAGTACCTAACCCAGGAGGATCGGCAGAAGATGCGGCAAGCCGCGATGAGCTACGGCACAGTACCGCATTATAATTCTATGACGCCGAGTGAGCGAACCCGGTGGAAGAAGTACTTGGCCCAGAAATTGCAGAAACCCGAAGAAAAAGTGACGACACAGGATTTCTTGAACGCGAACTCGTTCAAGTATACGTCGATGATTTTTGTGGCGTTGGACGGCGGGTTCAGGCCTATAGAAATCAAACGGGCGAATATTCAGTGGTTTGATCCGGATAACGGAGTGTTGCGAATTCCTGAGGAGGAATCAAGCAAATCGCGGGAGAACTGGATTGTGGCCTTGAAGCCAGAGACGGTCTCGATCTTGAAGAAGTGGAAACGGGAACGTGAGGCTATTGAGAAGTATGATGGCCGTGATGCGATGTGGCTAACCCAACAAGCCAACCGGTACAACAAAGACAGTTTTCGAAGCTCAGTGTTTCGGAAGATCGCTTTGGAGGCAGGCCTTGATTTGGAGAACCGTGATTTGACGCCTTACAGTATTCGGCATAGTACGGCGACGTTCATTGCTCAAGAAGCTGACTTAGCGACGGCGGCGAAGCAGTGTCGTCACCGGTCGAAGCAGACCACGCAGAAGTATGCTCATAGTTCAGTGGATAGACAGAGTGACGCGGTCAACATGATAGACTAACACCCCGGCGAGGTTGTGAGGCCTTCCTAATGGCCTCCCGTCTCTTCTGTCCTTCGTACGGTAACCACAGTACAGTGTATAGTCGCTACCTGTTTCAGGCCTGTTTCAGGGTTGTTTTTCAGGGCTGCAATTTGAGTGTGTGAGCTGTTTCAGGGCCTTTGTTCGAGGCTGTTTTTCTGGCTATAGTTTGCTGATTATCTCTTCGATTTTTTCTCTGGCTTGATTTATCGTCTCTATATGTTCTTGTTTGTCGCCTTCGTACTGCGTGACGGTTTGTTCGATTTGATCGGATATGTCGATGAGTTGTTCTGCCAAGGCCAGGTCTGGGTCGTAAGCAAGTATGTAGTCTTCTACTTTTTCAGGGTCTTTGCTATTCTTAAAGCTGAGGTGATATTTTTCACTCTCAGTGTCTGCACAACCCCTACAAATCGGTACTACATCGCTATCGTGGTCAGGTTTTATCCATAAGTCGTGTTCTCGTTTGCAGTTTCCAAATGCACATTCCATTATTACTGAATTAGTTAGTAAATTTTATATAATCTATCAGTCAATATGTGTGATCATTATTTAAAAGAAGTAGGCTAATTGTAAGATAATACTGAAGAGCAGCCATGCACTGAATCCCTCTTTCCCTAATAAAAACCAAACACCCAAAAACTCTCAGAACACCAAAATGGATCTCCAAACAATACTGAATGAATACGGGCTCTCCCGAGAAAACGCAGTCAATTACGTAGACGCGATCACACAGATGAATCAGACACAGACTGCCGAAGAACTCGGAGTCAGTCGTGATACAGTCAACCGCTACAAAAACGCGTTCGAAAAAATGACTGCTCAAGAGCGCTTACTACTCATCTCCAGTCTAACTCAAGAAAAACTGCTTGAACGAGTCTCAGAAAGGTGATCGGAACCAGAACCAAATGTGTTTGAAACAGGTTGGGGGTTTGTTATTTAAATTTTACTTACTATAGTATTACTATGGTGAGATGTTTATGGGTTCGTTGACGATCAAGCTTCCAGACGACCAGAAGTCGGAGATAGAGACTTTAGCTGAAAAGAAGAACTACAACAGTACTTCTGAGTACGTCCGGGAAGCCCTACGCGACAAAGTGGAAGAAGACCTTGTATTAAGACCTGAAGTAGCTGAAGAGCTGCGGAAACGGATTGAAGAAGTCCAGAGAGGAGATGCGGATCTGATTTCGCACGAAGAACTGGCAGAAGAGCTGAGCTGAACCGATGGAGGTCAAATGGCATTCCGGTGCTCGGCAAGATCTTCGACAATTCGAATCGGAGACTCAAAAAGAACTATTAGATCATGTGGAGGTACTGGAAAAAAGGCCTCTGGGAGAACACACCTCAATAGTAAGCAAGCAGGGTTTGGAGATCTACCGGTTGAAACTGAAGCAAGATGATTTAGATCACAGAGTCTTCTTCGAGCTCAATGAAAACAGGGTCGTTATTTTAGGAGTCCAGCATCGAGATGATGCATACACACAGGCCTCGATTCAAGAACTCAAATCACGGCAATAACACGCATTGAGAGAAGGATAGATTCTATTTTTATCTGGAGTAACTCTTCATGCTCAGGAAGAGGCTAACCCCTACTACTGCAACAAGAAGTGCTCCGATCCCAGTGAACATATCTGTCAGAATTCTAGACGCTACCGTAGTAAATGTGCCTGCGATTATTGTGACTACTGCGAAGAATGCTACTCCTGGCCAAAATGACAACAACCGGCCATCGCTCCTGTGAACTCCGATTGAACTACGTCTACCGCCAAAAGATTCCTTGACAACGAAACCGATCAACACACCAATCATCGCAGAAATGGCCACTGTCGTCGATGTTGGAGGCATTATAATTGAAGAACCTACTATTAGATATTAGTATTAACGGATGAATATAATCTACAACTTCTGAAAACAGGTCTCTTTCTTGTACTACAATGACACGAACCTTATTTTAGACTATTTATTTATTTTATTTTGTAGGCGTTGTTTTCGGCCTTTGAATCCTCCTTTGGTTCCGTCTGATAATCCTAGTTTGAGGGCCTTGTTGCAGATCTCTATGGCTTCTCGATGGTTTTCTTGTTTGTCGTAGATAATTGCTAAGCGTTTGAAGGCCGGAATTCTTGGCGGTTCTCCATCCCATGCATCCAGAAAATTGTTGATTGATTCGATGTCTTCTTTACAGTATTTGATGCATTTCTCAATTGCATCGTCTCGGTTATCTCGTTGCTTGTAGTACAGTTTGATCAACGAATTATAGACGAAATGCTTGTCTGTCGGATTACTGTCTTCAGCGTTTAAGGCCTTTAGCAGGACTTTTTCGGCAAATTGGTAGTCCTTGTTGTTGATTGCGGATGAGCCGACTCCTTTCAAGTAGCCTTGTTGGGTTTTTGTGGTTGACTGGACGGGTTGGTCGAGTTGGTTGTATTCTCCGCCAGCTCCGAACGCAGTACTGTATTCATACAGCTTCTGCCTCTCTTCTTCAGAGAGCCCTGAATACCACTTGCTTAAGGCTAATACCTCCAGCAAGTCCGGAACCTCACTGGAATCCTGCGAGAGAACATTGAGTATCTTATCAATCATATAGTTATTTTATTCGCTTGGTGCGTGATAAATCTCGGTTCAGGACTATCTTTGATTTTTACTGGTAGGCTTCATTGATTCTTGCACCTACTCGGAGTATGTCGAATATAGTGGTTGAGGCCTGCGTGAAGTTGGTTTCTGAGTATTTGATTTGGCCGTGTGCGACTCGGTTGCGAAGATTGTGTCCCGAGGTGTTGGTGTATCGGTATTGTAGGTATTTTCCAAAGTTGAGGTCGATGTCTTCTTCGATTAATCCGAATAGGCCCCCGAGTCCCTTTTGCTCGTAGATTGTGCCTTGGTTTTTGGTTACGGCTTGCCCCATTTCTTGGTATACGTTTGCTGTGACGCTCTCTAATCGAGGGATTGTGATGTGGATTGATTCTGTGTATTTGCCTTCGAATAGGTTGATCAATGCATCTGTAAGGAAGGCCTCGTCTTGGATTGAAACGCCTGGAATCAGTGAGAGAACTGTGTAGAAGTCTGCTTCGAATAACTGGTTTTCATCGATTAACCGGTGGAGTGCGACAGCTAAGATGTGATTGGATGCTGTCATTCCTGGGATGTAGCTTGTGGGTGCTCTTTCTCCTTCTTGGCCGAATCCTGGTTCGGATCCGACAGAGTCACCTTCTGATGAGATAACGTGTTTCGGAAGCATATTAGATATCGGTGCCTCCCCAGCTATTTCTAAGGCCTTCTCAAAGTCCCCTTGCCCAATCGGTGCATAGAGTAGCATAGCGAGGGCTTGCCCAGAACTGGTCTTCTTTTTTGCTTCTTTAAATTGGTCGACGATTCGGGAGACGTCGTCGCTGATGTCGACTTCTTGTTCTATGCGGGGCATTTCTTCAGCGGCCTCTTTGTTGAGCTCTCGGATCTTCAATCGCCAGTCATTCTCTTTTTCATCGGATAGATAGGGTTGGCACGTTGCAACTGCCCTTTCGAGAATATCGGCTTTCAGCATACTTTTCGCAGATTTCTTCTGCTCCAGTTCGTCTTCATATGACTTGATCATCCGAGCTTGTTCAACAGAGATATCCTCGCCTAACTGTTCTTTTATTCTTATCTGGTATTCGAGGTAGTCCCGTTCTGTGGTGTAGTTCTTATTTTGCCGTAGCTGGGTTGCCCGATCCTCGACGAGGTCTAGCAGTGAATCGATGTTCTCGTTGTCCATCGAATCCATGTGTTCGAGCATTTTCCGAACGTGCGTACCCAACTGACCAAGCTGTACCTCAGACTCTCCGTAGAAATTGGTGTGGAGAAAATCCAAGAGGGAATCGAGTTGTTTTGTGGGATTGAAGCCGCCGAGTGATTCTCGGTATTCTATTGATTTTAGTAGGGAGTAACTGGTCACACTGTTCCATTCGTTTTCTGAGGCCAGCTCGTAGAGATCGTCCAATGCAGTTAGAGCAGAGTTCATTCCGTTTTCGAAGTCTTGATGCTCCGAATTCTCCCAGATCTCGATTGACCGGATCAGCTCAGTGATCGGGTGATCCGACGGCAAGGCCTCTAATTCTCCTTCGACAATATCACTGTAATCTCTATCAGATTCAACACCTCGCAGTGCTCTCCGAATATCCATCTTCAGGTGATAATCCTTGTCTGGATTCTGTTTGGCTTGCTCTAACTTATCAGAGATCATTGAATGGTGTTTTCACCTATAGTTTGATAATGTCTGTCTCTGGTGGATTCGTACGTCGGATCTTGCTGTTGGTCCTGTATAGAAAATCTCCTAAATCTTTGGTACTAATTCGGTGTTATGAATGTGTTTGATCAGATACAGCAGAGCGGGTGGGGCGCTCTGTTTCTCTTTGTTTATTCGGCATTAGTACTACAGTCGCTGTCATATGAGGTTAGTAATCTTATGTTTCCGGTGATTGCTGGTTCTCCATCCCTTATTTTGATTTTCTTTGGTGTGGCGTTCAATGATTGGCTAATGGATCTATTTGTAGGGAAAGATATCCGAGAGGCCTTCAAAGTCATCGACAATCGTACCGGCGATGAAGAGTTTTACTGGGATGCTGAACCAGATGTTAGAGCTGAGATAGATAAGATGGATAAAAAAGCGCATCAGTACTTAGTATCTATCTTATCTGGAACTGTGATTTCAGGGTCTCTTCCCTTTGTCGTGTACTATATCTTTGGTTTAAGCGAAGCAATTATCACAGTAGTCTGTTCGGTTACTATTGCGTATCTATTGTGTTATCGGAGATTTCAGAGTCTCCGACAGGTAGTTAAAAGTTCAGTGAAATTGTACAATACAGATAATGAGAATTGACCATCTAGGTGTAGAGGAATTCGCGAGCGGAGAACACCGTGGTAAAGATATTGAGTCCATAGATGGTGAATCTCTGCTTCTAAGGGGCGGAAGCAGGACCGGTAAAACTCTAACTTTCAATGCTATAATCTATAATTTACTGGGTGCACGGGAAACAATCGATGTTGCTGCAGGCCGTCAAAACAAGGTGAAAATAGGATTCACGGACGGAACTAGCTTTTATCGTGGAACTCCAGAGGCAGAATTTGATGATGGAGACGAGGTATTTTCAGGTTCTATTGCTTCTGAAAAGTTTGCTGACCATCTTGGTGATACTGAATTAGTGAAGTCCCATTTTGTTCACTCTCATATCGGTAAGATGCCTCTGGATGATCTTAGTCGGAGTAAGAGGATTTCTCTCATTCGGTCGGTGACAAATATTGAGCTTGAACGTCGGTTGACTCGGTTTAAGAACGCTGAGGCCCAGTTAGATCAGTTGGTTGTTGAAGCTGAAGATTCTCGAAGACGTGTCTCGGAGAAGCAAGAGGATCTTGAGCGCCAGATCGGTGATTTAGAGTCTCAAGAAGAGAAGCATATGAAGTTACAGAAAAAGATAGAGTCTGGAGAGTTGGCTACTCTGAGTGATCAGTTGAAAAGGAATCAGGAGCTCGAAGAAAGCCTGGATGGGTTATTCAAAGAGAAAGAGGGTTTGAGGAAGCGTCTTCGGAAGCTTCATCGTAAGAAGCGGAAGCAGCAGAATTACGATTCTGAGGTAAAGGACATAATTGCAGAGGCAGTCAATGATTTTGTCTGCCCAGCCTGCGATCGGAGAATTACTTCTAAGAAGGCGAAGAACCGGATCGATAGCGGTTATTGTCCTTATTGTGGTCGACAACACTCCTTGGAAGAGTTGAAGAACCGGATTGGTGAGCGAATCAACCAGTCTGATGATTTGCTCGATGAGTTAGAGTCTGAGATCGAAGAGTTGCAGGAACAGCGTGATGCGTATAATGAGAGAATCGAGCATATTCGTGATGAAAGGCCTGAAATAGGCGATCTTGATGGGTTTGTGAAGAGGAGGTTGGATAATCACGATCATGATATTGACCGAGTACGGGAGCATGTTCAAGAGGAATTGGAGAAGCTTTCTGAGAATTTAGATGATCTCCGTTCTGAGAAGGAAGTTGTTGATGAGGAGTTTGAAAGGGTAGAGCAGAAGGTGAATGCTTATTCTGAGGCGTTTGAGTCTGCTTCGGAGAATGTGGAGGAATTGACGGAGGAGAGTTTTGAGGCGGATATCCAGGTTTTCACTGAAGCTTGGGAAGATGCGTATAATGAGATGAATTCGAATTTGGGGTTGGAAATTAGGATGACTGAGGAGGGTGATATTCGTTTCCCAGGTCAGAATAATTTGCGTGAGTACGATCGTGGCGGGAACTTGAGTGGTTCAGAGTTACATCTATTGAATATCTCTTTTGCGTGTACTTTGAGCCAGTTTGCTACGGAGAGCGGTGTCCTAGAGTGGGATACTGTTGTTTTGGATGAACCGTTTGCAAACTTGCAGGAAGAGGATAATATGGAGGCAGCACTTGATTATATTTCAGGTCTTGATTGTCAATTAATAGCTACATCGTCTGATGATTCTCTTGATGGTCGGTTTGACCGTGTTGAGGTCTTGGAGAGGGAACCGATGCAGATGAGGATTAGTGATTTCATATGAGTGATGAAGATGAGGAGATTCATCCGCGGTTGATGATGTTGTCTGAGTTTGATGGAGAGATTGAGGGCCGGTTGAAGTATCATAAGTCTCTGTATCAGTATCGGAATTCTGAATCTGATTCGGATGATTGGGCATTTCGGAGAGAAGAGCATGGCCCGTTAGATCCTGGTTTTTCGAGTCGGATGCAGTCTTACGAAGACTTGGATATGGCTGATGTGGATGAGGATAGTGAGCCGCATCGGTTTAGTATTACATCGAAGGGTGAGCGTTTCGTGGCTGGGTTGAAATCTGGGCTGTCGAAAATCAAAGATGGGTTTGATGAGAAGAGCGAGTCTATGAGCAGTATCGCTTCAAAGAACAAGCATAGGACGGGATCAGAGATTGAAGCAGATGAAGATGTTCAAGAGGCGAAAGAAGAGCCGTATCAGACTGATGTTTGAATCTATAGGCTTTGTTGAAATCCTATTGAACTAACACTTTTAGCAGTGACACAGCTGCTACGTAGATGTGGGAATTGGCTGTTTCTTGAGCGATTACTCACTTACAACCCGTTTTTTAT
>Ga0306905_100465_pt1 | contig 13413 bp, 20 predicted proteins | sample AntCluMetagen397_FD_190422 | JGI IMG/M metagenome (GOLD analysis project Ga0306905, IMG submission 190422) | Saline lake microbial communities from Club Lake, Antarctica - Metagenome TFF #397 (v2) (version 2) | ecosystem: Environmental > Aquatic > Non-marine Saline and Alkaline > Saline | place... | reverse complement strand
TCCAGATGGTGCCAAGTTGGGGCAGCCCTTGCCATGACCAAATTCACGCGCTTGTTGGCGAGAGCATGGAAGACGACCAATGAAGAGGCACACACTAGCAGAGCGCATCCGCGATGAAACCGGCCTGGGAAGATGCGCCAGACTGGCAGAAGGAAAGCGCCATCAAGGGTGTGGCTTTCCACCAGCAGAACCCGGACGCAACCCCGGAGGACAGCCACAACAGCTGGCTGGAACAGAAGCTGAACGAAGGATGGGTGCATGGTGACGTGAAAGACCCCGTTGCCCGCTGCCATCCGTGCGTGACTGCCTATGAAAACCTGCCGGAATCACAGCGGGCAAAGGATTATATTTTCAGGGCAATCATTCAAACCCTAAGCTGAAACGGAGCCCCCGGAGAAATCCGGGGGAAGTATTGAGCATGAAAGAACTATTAGAAGCTGGCGTGCCTATTCCTATCTGCCGGGCAGTAATTGAGCAGGCAGGCAACGCCACCGGAAACGATGCACAGCAAGTCATTATCCGCCAGCAAAAGGCGCTATGTTTTATGGCCCTGGTGCTGTACGACATACGCATGACCATTCCGCGCATTGGTCCGGACCTGGACCGAATCATTCAGCAGGCCATCGACAACGCCGGGACCGCTGACCAGATGGCGGAACGACTGGAACGGGAAACGTGGGGTGCTGACCAATGAGCCCTGAACAGCCAAAACCAATCAGCCATGACGACGAGGCGCCGGACTTCAACGACCCTGAAGCAATGCGCGAATACATCAACGACCTGAGCGGACGCCTCAAGCGCGACCGTCACCAGTTAGGCCCGGTAAAGGCCCGGATGATGGAGAAGCGCCTGAAGAAACTGAAGCGTCATTATGGCCAGTAATGAATACTGATGGAAGATCGCTTAAAAGAGGGCAACAAATGCGAGGAATCAATAAAGCAATAGTCCTTGGGAACGTGTGCCAAGACATAGACGTGCGATGGACCCCGAACGGCAATGCCGTGGCCAACTTCAGTATTGCCACCAATGAAGAGTGGAAAGACAAAAACACTGGCCAAAAACAGGAAAAGACGGAATTTCACAAGGTAGTTATGTTCGGAAAGCTGGCGGAAGTGGCCGGCCAGTATCTGCGTAAAGGCTCCAAGGTCTACATCGAGGGCAAACTACAGACCCGGAAATGGCAGAACCAGGAGGGCCGGGACGTTTACACCACGGAAGTCGTGGTGGGTATCAACGGCAGCATGCAGATGCTGGACAGCAAGCCGGAAGGCCAGCAGCAAAGCCAGGGCGCCTACCAGCAGCATTCACAGCCCAACGGATACCAACAGGCCAGGGGGAAATAGTGAAGTCTCAGAAAATGCGCGATTCCGCCCGTAACGAGCAGTGCACGCTGAACCTTATGGGCGTGTGCAACTACGACCCCGCCACCACGATACTGGCGCACCTTCCGGACGAGTCGAACGGCATGGGTAAAAAGGCCGACGACCTGAGCGCGTGCTACACTTGCAGTGCGTGTCACGATGCGATCGACAACCGGGGAAAGTGGCCAGAATCTGAATCTGAACACCGGGAATGGTATTATCGCAGGGCACAGACCCGAACCTTGAGGCGCATGATTGAGAAAGGCGTCATAACCGTAAGAGTGATTTACGCTTGACGGAAATACAACTATGTTTTATAGTAGATTCAACGGTAGGGGATTAGCCCAGCCGGGACACGCAAGGAGAACGACATGACTACTTATTACATGCACGCACAATCAGGCGACGTAGCAACTGAACGGGAATGGCATAACGATTACAACTCGATGGACGTCGAGGCTTGGTTTGGCAAAGAATCAGATGATATTACCGAGGAAGATAAGGCCAATTGGCAGGCTGGAGACAATCTTGTAGAGGTGGATATCGATCGAATGATATGCGACATCCCCGATGCAGTATTTGAGGACAGCTACGGAAGCGGCGTAGCTCTAGCAGCAGGCGTGAGCTACTCGACTTATCAGGCACTAGCCGAGGCTTATGGGCTAGAGATATCTGACTACGAATGACACCTAGTCAACTAAAGACGGCCCGGCAATCGCTGGGCCTATCTCAAAAGGGTTTGGCTGCGGCACTAGGCTGGTCTACAGGGCAGCAGGTAAGCAACCTTGAAACGGGCAGCAGGACAATCACAAAGCAAACCGAGCTAGCGGTAGAGTGTCTACTAAGACGTAAAAAGGGATCAAAATGAACAATTCATCGCAAGGCAAAAGCGCAAGAGCAAATGGCCGAAGAAAGCATGCCGTTGTGTCTTTTAGGAGCGCCGCCGAGTGTATTGGGGAGATTGAAAGAGATATGTCACTCTTCGCGGTCACACGGGGTCAGTTCAGCATGATAGACGCTGTTCTCCATACGCTCGACCAGGTAGGCAGGGCCAAGCTATCCATTTGGACGTGGGCAATTGCCGAATATGAGATAGAGACACTTGAACGCCTAATGATGGATGAACGGCTTACAGAAGCCAGGCTGAACGGAGTAGCTGGCGGGCACCGGAATAAGCCGGATAAGTGCAAACCGGATAAGAGTAAGTCGGACAAAAAAGGAAAATGGAAATGATGGAATACTTTGGAGCGTTTGCAGCTGGTGTGTTTGTCGGATCGCTACTCATGGCCGTGTTCGTTGTGGGTGGCGAAAGCAAGCAGGCGACAAAGACAACTAAAAGATAAACTTCTGTTCAGTCGGGGATTGCATGAAAGAGATTAGGTATTTGGTCGTTCATATCAGCGACAGCCCCAAGGACAGAGGCGACACCGCCGCAGACATTCACAGATGGCACCAACAGAGAGGATGGGACGGCATAGGTTACAACGCCGTTATCACCGGCACCGCCGACATTGAGCCAGGCCGCCCGGATTACTGGCAGGGCGCCCACGTCCGGGACTTTGACGAGGACGGCCAGGGCAACAACTCCGACAGCCTTGGTATCTGCATTATCACCGACACCGCCCCCGACGACGACCAGCTGAGAGTATTGGAAGGCTGGTTACTTTCCAAGAAAGCCGAATACCCGGATGCCGAAGTAGTAGGGCACCGGGATCTTGACAGCCGCAAGACCTGCCCGAATATGGATATCCCCGCCTGGTGGGCTTCCCGCGCAAAAAAGCACATAGACTGAAGGAGCCTGATATGGATTGGTCCGACATTGGCAATATGTTAGGCAAGGCCGCGCCGGTAGTGGGCACGTTGTTGGGTGGTCCCGCTGGTGGCGCCGTGGGTGGTTTGATATCGCAGGCCCTGGGCACCGATGCAGAGCCCGACAAAGTAAAACAGATGCTTGAGCAGGATCCGGCAGCGTATGAACGGATCAAGAAGCTGGAACAGGAACACGAACGGGAACTGCGAAGCATGATGCTTGAGGCTGAGACTTCCAAAATGGCCAGCGTCAACAAGACCATGAGAGCAGAGGCCGCCAGCAATGACGCATTTGTGCGCAGGTGGCGCCCCACGTTTGGCTATCTGGCCGCCATATCCTGGACACTGCAATCTATCGCTATTGCCTGGGTATTCATTATGAAGCCAACACAGGCCGGGGATATCGCTCAGGCCATTGGTGCACTGACACCTATGTGGGCGGTAGCGCTGGCGGTATTGGGTATCAGTGTGGCCAAGCGCAGCCAGGACAAACAAGTATCCGCAGGCCAAACGCCCCAAGGCGGATTGATTCAGGCACTGGCATCGAGGCTCCAAGGTGGCGGCAAGAAGGGCAGCAAAAATTGACGAAAACCAGCCCGCACTGGTGAAGCTATTGCGGGATATGGGTATTAGCGTTGCCATTACCAGCGCAGCGCACGATGGATTTACGGATCTGGTTGTCGGTTTTGGTGGGATAACCGTATTGGTAGAGGTAAAGGACGGAAGCAAAGAACCTGCAAGGCGCAAGCTGACGCCGCAGCAGGTGGCCTTTCACGGATCATTCAAGGGCGCTATCACGGTAATCGAGAATGAGCAGCAGGCTGTAGAGCTGGTGTCCAGGATAAGGCAAGCGTCAGCGCAAACTAGGATAGATTGGAATATGGGAGCAAGAGCGTATGCCTGATGGTCAGAATGGTCACAGCATATTCAAGGCACTGATCGACGGCGGTATGGGTTACGTGTGGTTTGCGCTTCTTGCATTGTGGGGAGGGACTGTGAACTATATCAGTCGTGTTCGGAGAAACAACGCAGCCTTCAGCTTTGTCGAATTGATAGGGGAATGGACTATATCGGCATTCGCCGGGATTATGACGGCACTGATATGCCAAGAGATGGGCTTCAGCCTGATACTGACAAGCGCCCTGGCTGGCATAAGCGGTCACATGGGCGGCAGAGCCATTTACATGATGGAGCAATTTGTCTATCAGAAGTTTGGCGTGCCAGTTAGGCACCGAAGGTATGATGATGACAAAAGAGATTAAGGCCGATTTTACGCTGACGCCGGAGCAGAGAAAGAAGGCGGCAAAGCTGACGCACCTACAAAAGTGGACCATGATTCACGCCGTTAGTGGCATGAGCAAAATGGATGCTTACGTGAAGGCTGGCGGTAAAGCGAAAGGGAAAAGCGCCAACAACGTGATTGGCAAAATGTTGGAAAAAGGTAGTGTGCTGGCGTTTTACAATAGTTTGGTTGATTCCGCAGCAGCAAAAGCCGTAATGACCCGCGAAGAAGCCCTGGAAACCCTTACCAAGATCGCCAGGACGACCGTTAAAGACGTGGTTCACTTCAAGGATACGCAGGTAGGCGAGGACGAGGACGGCAACCCCGTGTATCAAACCGTGTGGCGCCTGGTGGACTATGACTCGCTGGATTCTGCCAATGCTGCAGCAATCGCAGAACTGAGTGCAGGCCGCGACGGCTTCAAGTTCAAGCTGCACAGTCAGACCGGCGCCATAAAACAGATATCGGATATGGAAGGATGGGACGCGCCCAAGAAGATCGAGGGCAACATGCACCTGAACACCAATGTTGAGGCACCCGAGATAGCCAACGCCCTGAACCAGCTACTGGATAAGCTGTAATGCTGAAGTGGGATGAAATGACCGACGCGGAGAAGATCGCCGTGAAGGTGGCTAGCGAATCATCCTTTGAAGCGTTTATGAGGATCTTCTTTCAGCTGCTACAGGGGCAGAAGTTCCACAAGAACTGGCACCACACCTATGAATGCCGCTTGGCCGAATCCGTTTACCGCATGGAAATACCACGGGGAATCGTCAACGTGGCGCCCGGCAGCACCAAAACAGAGATATGGTCCATCCACTGGCCTGCCTGGTGCATCCTGAAATGTATTGGTGAGGGCAGATCAACCCGCTGGCTCCCGCTTTCCTACTCCGACGACCTGGTGAGCGAGAACGCCATCCGTGTTCGGGAAATCCTGGAAAGCGAGGAATATCAGACTTTATGGCCGCTAAACCCCTCCCGCGATACAAAAAGTAAGAACAACTGGAAATACATTGACCAGAACGGGAACCAGCACCGGTTATACGGCACCAGCATCAATGGCCAGGTAACCGGCCGCCGCGCTGGATTCATGGAGGAAGGATTCACCGGCGCCCTGGTAATGGACGACCCGCTACCGCCCAAGGACGCCGAGAGTGGCCGACTGATCGACAAGGGCAACAAGCGTATCAACCGCATTGTTCGTTCCCGCCTTGCCCATGACCGCGTGCCTATCGTCATGGTGCAGCAGCGCATAGCCAAGGGCGACAGCACCGACTACCTGAACAGCGACAAAAGCCCGGATGATTACCAGCAGTTCCGAATCCCTGCCATAATCGACGCAAGTTACCTGGACCAGCTGAGTGACGAAATGCGCGAAGCCTGCATACGTGACACCGGATTTACCGGGAAGCGTTGCAGCTACTGGCCAGAGAAAGAGCCCACGGAGACACTGCTTGTCATGGAAAAAGCCGATAACTATATGTTCAGCGCTCAATACCAGCAGTCACCGGATGATGCGCTAGCAGAAGGTGTTGTTTACAAGGATGAAGTGGAGCTTTTAATCGAGGAAGGGCGCATTGCCAACCTTCCCGTTGAGAAAAGCCTGCCCGTGCACACGTATTGGGATCTTGGCATCAACGACGATATGGCACTGTGGCTGGTGCAGATCCACCGCAAAGAGATTCGCTGTATCGCCTGTTACGGCAACCGTGACGAGGGCATGGAGCATTACATAAACTGGCTGCATGACTTCGCAGACAAGTATGGCGTGCGGTTTGGCAAGCATCTGGCGCCGCACGATATCGAAGTGAGGGAGCTATTGTCCGGGGAAAGCCGGTTACAGACCGCCAAACGAATGGGCATCAAGTTTACAACGGTACCGAGAACCAAGAGCAAGCGGGAATCTATCAACGCCCTGAAGGCACTGTTCCCGCGAATCTGGATCGACAAGGTGCGCTGTGACACTGACATTGCCGGGAACCAGGGCGATATGGCCAGCCATACCGGGTGGAAGGCGATCAAAGCGCTACGCCGGGAGTGGGATCACGACAATGAAACTTTCAAAGACACCGTAGGGCCGAAGTGGGCCACCAACTACACCGATGCGCTCCAACAGATGGGGCTAAACTGGAAAGAAGAAAAGCCGAAGCAGACAAGTCATGCCCGCAGCGCTGGACCGGGTGGTTGGCTTGGCGCCTAAGAGAGGACAGGACCATGTTGCCAGGTAAAGAACCCATAAAAACCCGTGAGGACGACAGCAAAGAGTCGTTGCTTAAAGAGATCCGGGAGCGTGCGGATTACGCCAATACCGCATGGAAGCACAACTTTGACGCCGCACAAGAAGATATAAAGTTCCTTGCCGGGGAGCAGTGGCCTGATTACATCAAGCAACAGCGCGAACTGAAGCAGCGACCGTGCCTGACCCTGAACAAATTGCCGCAGTACGTGGACCAGGTATTGGGCGACCAGCGCCAGAACCGACCTGCCATCAAAGTGCATCCGACAGAGGCGAACGTAGCAGGTGGTGGCGAGGACGACCCGCAGCAGATGCAGAACCTGACCGGCAAAGTGAATTACTCGCTGGCGGAAGTGTACGAGGCCCTGATTCGGAACATTGAGTACAACAGCAAAGCCGAAGCCCACTATGACACCGCGTTTCAGCACGCCGTTGAAGGTGGCTTTGGCTGGTTGCGCGTACTGACCAAGTATTCCACCGACGATGCCTTTGAGCAGGATCTTTGCATTAAAAGCATTCACAACCGGTTTGCTGTGCTGATGGACCCGGACGCCGACGAACCCGACTTTTCAGACGCTAACTGGTGTTTCATTGGTGAGCGGATGCGCAAGAAGGAGTTTGAAAAGCGCTATCCGGAAGCAGTTCGAGGGGATCTGATTGACTCAGACCGTGGTGAATATTCCTGGTGGGTGAGCGAGGAAGGTATCAGGGTGGCGGAATACTTCTGGCGAGAGCCGAAGAACCGCACACTGCTATTGCTAAGTGACGATCGTGTGGTGTGGGAGGATGAAGTAAAGCCCGTGCTGGACGAACTGAAGGAAATGGGCGTTACCGAGAAGCGCCGGCGCAAGGTCAAAACCTACATTGTGAAGTGGGCGAAGGTCACCGCCTACGATATCCTGGAAGGCCCGGTAACGTGGCCCGGCCGCAGCATTCCCGTGGCGCCCGTGCTTGGCAAGGAAATGACCCTGGGTGACAAAACCTATTACCGTGGCCTGATCCGGTTTGGCAAAGACGCCCAACGGATGCACAACTTCTGGATGACGGCCGCAACCGAGAAATCTGCACTCGCGCCCAAGGCGCCCTGGGTAGCTGACGCTGAATCTATCGAGGGCTACGAGGAAGAATGGGCAAACGCCAACGTAGACAACCAGAGCGTGCTTCGATACAACGCCCGCAATGACGTACCGCCACCGCAGCGCAACCAGGGCACGCCAATGCCCACGGCAGAGCTTCAGATTGCCATGAGCTTCACGGATGAAATGAAGGCCACCATTGGCCTGTACGATGCCAGCGTAGGTGCGCAGAGCAACGAAACCAGTGGTAAAGCCATACTGGCACGCCAGCAGCAGGGCGACCGTGGCACGTTTGCCTATAACGACAACTTGGCCAGGGCCATAGGCCGCATTGGTGATATCTGCGTTGAGTTGATTCCAAAGGTTTACGACAGTGAGCGAGTAATCCGGATCCATTTTGAGGACGGCACCGGGGATTGGCTCAGGATCAACCAGACCATCATGGACGAGGAAACGCAGAAACCTGTGATGGTCAGTGATATGGCGCAAGGTAAGTTTGACGTAACTGTGAAGTCAGGCCCTGGATACCAGACGCAACGCCTTGAAGCAGCTGACAGCCTGATCCAGTTTGTTCAAGCTGTGCCATCGTCTGCCGCCGTGCTGGCGGATCTGATCGCCAAGAACATGGATTGGCCAGGCGCCGACGAAATCAGCAAGCGCCTCAAGAAGATATTGCCACCGGGCATACTGGACCAAGACGAAGCCGACGAGCTTGGCATTCAGCCACCGCAGCCGACACCGGAGCAGCAGGCCACCACGGCCAAGGCTGAAGCCGATATGGCAGGGGCCGAGGCAGACAAGGCCAAGGCCGAAGCAGATACCGCTAGGGCTCAGGCAGATATGGCCAAGGCAGAAGCTGATACCGCAGAAGCCCGCGCCAAAATGGCCGAGATTGAACGGGACGCCATGATTGCAGAACCGGGCTCTATTGAGGAAACCGTGCGCAACCTGGTGGCTGAAGCCATGGGAGAGCTTATGTCACAAGGGCAGCAACCCCGGCAAGTTGCTGGTAATACCTGAAATCAGGCTATAATGTAGGCAGTTAGCTACCTGTGGCTTTTCATAGGGGTAAAATCCGCGATGGAGACAGCGCGACATGGCAGAAGAAGCCAAGACACCAGAGCAAGAAACCGAAAACTACGAGGTTTTCGTTACCGAGGCCGTTGGGGATCAGCCGCAAGGCGATAACCAGGAACAACAGGGTGAAGGATCGGCCACTACCCAAGCGAAAGGAAAGGCCCAACAGGAGGGGCAGGACGTTTCAACGGAAGAAGGCAAGGAAGATGCCGATAAAGAACCCGCCGCCGATGCTGGCGAAGGTGCCAAGTCTAAGGGTAAATCCAAGGGCCGGTACCAGAAACGCATTGACCGCTTGACCGAGCGTGCAAAAAAGGCAGAACAGGAGTTGGCCAAGCTAGAAGGTTCTGGCGATAAGTCAGACACCGGCCAAACCGACAATATCAGCGATAGCGACACCGACGAACCGGACCCTTCCGATTTTGACAGTTACGACGACTACCTTGAGTCACTGGCCGACTGGAAAGCCGATCAGAAACAGGGGAAAGGATCGAACAATGCAAAAGACAAGGGCGCCGACGACAAAACGCAGGACCAGAACCAAGAAGAAGATCCGGAATATGACGAGGCGTTGGAGGACGTGAACGATGCGTTTGACAACAGCCGGGAGAAATATTCCGACTTCGATGAAGTGGTGACCGCGCCAGACGTGCAGATCACCAAAGAAATGGTTAAGGCTCTTGCAGACGCTGATAGTCCTGGTGACGTAGCCTATTACCTTGGCAAGCACAAAGATGAGGCCAGCCGTATCGCTGGACTCGGCCCGATGGCTCAAGCCCGTGAAATCGGGAAACTTGAAGTCAAAGTGGCAAACATTAAACCGCCCGGTAAAAAAACAACGTCCGCGCCGGACCCTATCGAGCCCGTGAGGGGTAGCGACTCAAGCACGAAAACCACAGCAGATATGGATTTTTCGGAGTATGAGAGCACCATGAACGAGCGCGACAGGAAGCGTGGAAGTTTTTGGTAATTGGAGAATAAACCATGAGCGTACAAGGTGTTGATAACCGTCTTTTGACGGACGATGTCATTGTGAAAGAAGCATTGCGGCTTCTGAAGAACAACTTGGTTATGGCGCCGTTGGTCCATCGTGACCTGGAAAAGCGCTTTGCAAAGGTGGGTGACACCATTTCCCTGCAAAAGCCTTACCGCACCAAAACCGCGTCTGGCCGTACTTTGGTTAAGCAGCCATTGATCGATCAGACCATCCCGTTCCAGATTAACCGGCAAGAGCATTTCGGTCTGGAAATTAACCAGCGCGATCGCACACTGTCTGTTCAGAATTTCTCAGAGCGCTACCTGAAGTCTGGCATGATCCAGATTGCCAACGTGATTGACCGCTCTCTGCTTCTGAAGCTGAAGAATTCGTTTTTCAGTTCCGGCACGCCCGGCACGGCAATCGGCACCAAGTCATTCCATCTTGCCAAGGCCCACATGGGCAACGTGGGTGTACCTGACGATGGTATGCGCCGTGGCATTATGAATTTGCTGGATGGCGCGGAGATTTCCGACGACATTTCCACCAAGTTCAACGAAATGATGGTGAAGCAATCGCTTCAGAAAGGTTACATGGGGCCGTTGGCTGACATTGACCTGTTCCAGTCTCAGAACGTGCCAACGCACACAGTAGGCGCCTACGCAGGTACGCCGCTTATTAATGGTGCAGGCCAGACAGGTTCAACCCTGGTCACTGACGGATGGGACACCGGCATTACCGGCCTGCTTAAAGCGGGTGACGTGTTCACGATTGGCGGGGTGTTTGAAATCAACCCGCAGAACTACCAAAGCACCGGACGCTTGCAGCATTTCGTGGTTCAAGAGGACGTGAACTCGGACGGCAGCGGTAACGCGACCATCTCAATCAGTCCAGCTATCAACGATGGCACGCTGACCACCGTGGACAATGAGGGTAATACTCTCAGTCTGGCGGCATTCCAGAACGTGAGCGCAGCACCGGCAGACGGCGCCTCAATCACTGTCCTGGGTACGGCAGATACCGCGTATCGTCAGAACTACCTGTTCCACCGTGACGCCCTTGCGCTGGCAATGGTTGACCTGGAGCTTCCGCAGTCTGCAACTGTGAAATCCCGTGTCCGTGATCCGGAATCCGGGCTTTCCCTGAGCATGACCGGCGCCTACGATATCGGTAACCATTCCGAAATCACACGTATTGACGCCGTGTGGGGTGCGGATCTGATCTATCCGGAGCTTGCGCACCGGCTGTGGTCAGAGGAAAGCTAACCAGCAGGGCCGGGTAACACCGGCCTTTGCTCTTGAAATTGTAGAGAGGACATAACCATGCGTAAGGTAGCTCAAGACGTAACCGTATCGCCGCGCCTTCCTGATGAAGTGTACGTGGCCGAAAACGTGTGGGCTGTGAATGGCACCATTCAGCAGACCGGCACCGAAGCCACACCGTTCAGCGCGGCTGTGTAAACCAGCAATATGAGATAGGGGCCACAAGGCCCCTTTCTTCCTGACGGAGAAGAACATGCAAACATGGCGGTATCATCCCAACAAGAAGGCGAAAATCTTCGATACAGACGTTGATGATATGGACGCACTGGCAAAACAGGGATGGTGCGAGTCACCGGCAGACTTTAAAGCCGAAGCCGAGCAGCAAGAAACCGCTCTCGAGGGGCACGATGAAGAACGCGACCAGCTGATGGCACGCTTTAATGAAGATCCCGAACAGCTGGACAAGGATGAACTGGTAAAGTTGGGCCGGTATCTTGGCGTGAAGATGATGAAAGCCTGGAAGCCCGACACGCTTATTGAGAAGGTCCGTAGTGGCCTGGAGTAAAAGACCATGGCAACTACCAAACGACTGATTGACAGCGCACTGCGTAGCATTGGCGTCCTAGCAAGTGGGGAAGAAGCAAGGCCCGCGGAATTGCAGGACGCATTATTGTATGCAAAGCAGATGCTGGACAGCTGGAGCAATGAAACCCTGCTTGTGCCTGCCCTGGTGCATGAACAATTCGATCTGACCCTGCAAAACGAGTTTACGATTGGCGATGGTGGCGACTTCGACACCGTGCGCCCGACAACGATTGAACACTTGCGAATCATCGACACCGAAGGAAATTCTCGTCCTATTGACCTGGTAGGCCTTAACACCTGGGCGAACATCCCGATCAAGGACACCGTTCAGACTTTTCCGAAATACGCCTATTACACGTCCAGCAACCCGCTTGGCGTGTTGCGCCTCAGTGGCATTCCCGTGGCTGGCGGCAACAAGCTGGCCATGATTAGCGCGAAACCAATCACGGATCTGCCCGCACTGACGGCAGAAGTGAGCTTTCCGCCAGGGTATGACCGGGCCATTCGCCTTGGTCTGGCGTTGGAGCTTGCACCGGAGTACGGCAAGGACGTGACCGCCGTGATGGCTGCACAGTACGCGCAGGCCAGAAAGGTATTGAAGCGGATCAACAGTCTGAGTCGCAATCGAGACTTGGAAATGGACCCCGGCCTGACATACTAGGCCAGGGGGAATGACGTTTACAGTGGGCCAAGTGGATGAAACAACCTATTCAGTGGGCAACCGGTAGCCACAAAACGCGATCAGACGCCGCCAACGGTTCACGCCTGGTAAATCTGTACGCTGAAGCATTGCCGCAGGACAGCAAAGCGCCTGTAGCGCTGTATGGCACGCCAGGCACCAGAGTCTTTTCGTCACTGCCCACCAAGCCTGTAAAAGCCCTGAACAAGATGAATGGCGTTGTCTATGCCGTCACAGCAACCCGGCTCTACACCATCGACAAGTTTGGCGATTACACAGAAGAGGGCGAGATAGATCAGATCGGGCCTGTATCGTCAGCATCAAACGGCATTGACCTGGTATTCGTGGATGGCCGGAAAGGATACGCATACAATCCCATCGACGGATTGCGGCAGCTGAGTGGTGATGGCTGGTATCCGGCAAACACTGTCACCTATCAGGACGGCTATTTCATTTTCAACCGCGCCGGCACCGGGCAATTCTTCCTGTCGGACCTGCTATCAACCGAGTTTGACCCGTTGCGGTTTGCCACCGCTGAAGGCTCCCCGGATGACGCTGTGGCCGTGATTTCCGATCACCGGGAGCTATGGGTATTCGGCACCGACTCTATTGAAGTCTGGTACAACAGTGGCGATGTAGATTTTCCTTTTGAACGGATGCAGGGCGCATTTGTCGAAAAAGGCTGTGAGGCCCCGGGCAGTGTAGCCAAGCTGGATAACACGGTTTACTGGTTGGGCAATGACGGCATGATTTACCGGGCATCCGGCTATCAGCCAATAAGAGCCAGCACGCACGCCGTTGAAGCCCGTATAGGCGACAACAACCCGGACGCTTTCGCTTATACCTACATCAAGGAAGGCCATTCATTCTATGTAATCACGTTCCCATCGAAAAAACTGACACTGGTTTTTGATGCTGCAACCGGCCTATGGCATGAGCGCAGCCATTACCAGTGGGGCAGACACCACGCGCAATGCCACGTTTACGCTTATGGCCAGCACCTGGTTGGCGACTTTCAAAATGGCAACGTTTACACCATGGCATTAAATATCTATGAAGATAACGTGGAC
>Ga0306905_100420_pt1 | contig 14421 bp, 14 predicted proteins | sample AntCluMetagen397_FD_190422 | JGI IMG/M metagenome (GOLD analysis project Ga0306905, IMG submission 190422) | Saline lake microbial communities from Club Lake, Antarctica - Metagenome TFF #397 (v2) (version 2) | ecosystem: Environmental > Aquatic > Non-marine Saline and Alkaline > Saline | place... | reverse complement strand
CGGCGACGTACGTAGAAGACCACGGATTCACCCCCTTCGACGCCCTGCACCTAGTTGAGTCAGGCGGAGACACCATCGTTTCCAGTGACGGCACATACGAGGGATTTGCTCCCCGTATCGACCTGAAAACAGTATTCGAAGATTGACCCCTCTCAGGCCTGAAACTGTGGGTCTGTGCTCGCACTAGGTATTATATCGGAGTCAAGTAGTTCAAAAGACTCTGATTATCTCCATCACTCCTCTGTGCCTTCAACAATCAATTGATCAAACAACTCAGGCGTAACTGCTGAATACGTCCGAATCGCCGTACACCCCGGTGCACTAAACGAATAGCGATCAAGCGGCGTCGACGAACTCTTGATTTCGGCTGGATCGAGTGAAATCCGCGCTTCGTGCTTCGAAGATCCCACAAGTGCGGTCACAACACGATGTCCGAGTGCACGGTTCGCCACCAACCAGATGGCCGCTGCAGGCTCACAGTCAGCCATCGCATCGTAGTCGGCGGGCACCCCGGTATTCAGATCGTTTGTGGGTCGTTCGACCTCCACAGTCACCACGGGCTTGTCGTCGACACCCAACCCAACGAGATCGAGCCGTGTCCGCTCATCGGGTGGACTCCAATACCGCTCGACGCGATGAACAGGTGACGACGGCCGCTGGGCGAGTTCACCCAAAGCCCGTGTTGCAATCTCGACACCCTTGATGTGGGCGGCCGACTCGTTGGCGTCTCCATACTTGGGCTCGGGTGGATCCGCACCATTGCGGAGATCTCGCAACAACCCTCGTCCGTCATCGGTCAGATGATAGTACTTCCCGCGAAGCTCGTCTTGGAGACTAATCAGACCCATCTCTTTGAGTTCAGCTTCATCGGCACTCGTACAACCCACCTCATCGCGCAAGGGTCGCATCGTCTGGGTGACGATATCCCAAGCGCGTGAATCAATGGCTCGGCGTTGGGCCTTCTCAATCAGCCGCAAAAACATGAGCTGTCGAAGCGAGACGGGTGCAGTCTTGACGTCCCAAGGATCGATCTGCAAACCGATCTCTGTGATAGGCAAGTCGACGTCCTCAAGCGAGGAGTCTCTGCGGGCTGTACGAACTGCATCACAGACGCCTTCCAAGGTTGGAGCGAACGTTTCGTCTATATTGTTATCCGAACACCGAACCGTATCGGTTTGGGTGTCATACACAATTCCATCCGGTAATGAAGCCGTCCACAACGTATGACGAAGTCCACGGGCAATCTCGGGATCCGACATCCCTTTTGTAGTCGTACTCTCAGTATCAGTCACCATGTCAGGGCGGTTGGTTGAGCGTTCATACATCGCCCGAATCGCAGTATCACAACTGGCCTGTTCGCTGTCGTCGACTGTGTGCTCGCTGTCTGGGTGACCCTTCGGGAGTGGCGTTGCACCGACAACGAATGGGTCGAATGGCTGTTCATCCCGTGGCGCTCTCGTCCGAACAAGCCAGTCGCCAATCGGGATTGTTGAAGTGATCCGTTTCGCATCGATTTTTGAGTATCGGTGATCTAATGCTGCCTGTGAGGCAAGCGCATCTGATTGCCCGACAATCAAGGTCCCTATATTACCACTGATGTGTGCTTGGGCTTCATCACCGAACTGCGACAGCAGCTGACTCATCAGATACAGACTGATATCGAATGCCCGACCTTCCGAAAGAAGGTCCAACAGAATAGTGCTGTCACCGAACGTGTGGGCTTCATCAAGATAGAGGTTCGCTAAGGGGTGATTTTGTTGGTTCGACCGCTGTCTGAGCCGTCCAGCCACAAAAAACCTAGAAATAATGACACGAGATAAGAGCTCCCTTCGGAAACTATTCAGGCCCCCCAAATCAAAAATAATTAGTTCGTCAGAGTTGAGTGCATCATAGAAACCGAACTGGTTCGCAGGGTCTGTTGGTGGCGTTCCGAAAGCATCGGCGGTCAGACTACTCCGAACAATTGGAGAGAGCCGTCGAATTGCTCCATTGGCGAGTGCATTCCGCATTTTTGGAGAGTCTGCAGCCGTCCGATCGAGTAACTGTTGAAATCGTGAATCCGAAACACCGACACTAAAGGTCCCTTCAGCAATCCGGTTGAGCTCACCAAGTAAATCCTCAATTGAAAAGTGATCAATTCCAGAATGAAACAATGCAAACAGCACTGAGCGCAACAGCTCGATTGATTGAGTAGCTTCTCTAAACCCCTCAGAATCAAACGACGCCGCTTCGAAGACCCCGATCGCACCATCGACAACAATCTCGATTAGTCGTTGTCGACTAATGTCTATCTCAGGATGATCGAGATAGGGCCGCAAATCAAACAACGGCACTCGTGGCAAGGCTGTCGCCCCGTCAATAACGGTCACATCATTGAGTGACCCAGTTGCGTGATACCACAGAGGGAGAAACTCAGTAGCGTAACCTCCCTTGGGGTCAACGACGAAATCTAGTCCCTCAGTTGCCTGTGCGTTATGCAAGCAGGCGACCTGCGCAGTTGTCGTTTTCCCTTCGCCTGAATGGGCTAGGTGGGCGATGTGTCGACGTTGCAATGAAGGTGGAATCGAAAAGGTGGCCTCCGATAGGTTATGAGAATTTTTGTAACACTGACCGAGTGCAAGCCCGTTATTTATATATCCAGACAAGATAGTTTCACGAGGCAATTGGCGACGAAGATCAACACCATCTGGGATAGAAGGCTGGTTCGACATGGTTTTGCGCCAGTCAGGCTCCCAAAACAGAATTTACTTGCTCATCTACCAACACAATTGTTGATTTTCCATTACAGTTAGAAAGCGGGCTTAATGAGGTTCGATGCACAATTTCGGGTGGCAGTTTCTGATAGACAATATCAGAAATGGCTGTCTTGGGAGAATACTCAACAATCTCTACATCCTGCACATTCGGTGCAAGTGATTTATATGCACTAATTGCGAGATCACTTTTTGGGACCCGTCCTCGGTTCTCACATAATTCTATCGGTCGAAACACATACTTCGTTTTGTCATAGCTTGTATCGTCACACCGTCCATAATCGATTGAATTTTTGAAACGATGATATGTCTGGCCAAAGATATTCGAATAAGGCGGCTTGTTCTCGGATGTTCTACTAATATCGCCAGTTACAACCTCCTGTTTGCTTTGTTTTGTATGATATTTGCCAATCATGAGACTCAGTAGACGTGGTTGATCTGATTCTCTGAGTTTCTCAATGGCCTCCTCAAACTCAGTCGGCGTATTCTTTGGTCCAGTTGGTTCAACGGTCTTTTTTTCGGTATCGTTTGAGTGATCTCCATTTCTCGCTGTGATTTCGGTCTGGGGATCGTAATCCAATCCGTATGCAATATTTGCATACTTTGCTGAGTCCCACTCTAAGAGTGGGCTTTTGCTGGAAATTAGATTGGCCCTATCATAGAATAGATTATCAATCTTATTTTTTGATACATTACTAGCGAAATACAATTTAACACGTCGTGTCCCATCTGTTAAAAGAATTGTATGAAAAACATCAGATGTCTCATGTACTTTATTACCACCCATTTGCCTAAACAATACATTTAATTCAGTCGAGATGTCTGTTACTCCGTCAACGTAATACCAGCGTTTGTCATCGATTGAGCTGTTCCACCTCATTGGCGTTCTTCCCCCTTAATTGACGATTTTGTATCATGCAGTAGTTGATCGTGGTATTTTTTGGCAGATGTGTCTCTTAACTCAAAATACCCTCCGAATGTGTCAGTTGTATTTGGATGCCTCTTTCGATGTTTGATATTAATTACAATTGGCGGGGCTTTTTTAGAAACAACTATTAACAATACGAGGATGAAAAGCAATAGAATGAAACCAGCTATTGGAACATATGCTAGATATTGAGTACCTGTGGGTGAAGCAATATCTTTAGCAATATTTGAAAGGATATATGCGTCAAATAATGGTATGATTACAATCAAAAATGCAAAAATTCCGAATAGTATAATCAGCACCGATTGTGCAGGTGATTTAGCGGACATTAGATCCAGATATAGGGTCACTCAATATATGTGTTATTCTAAAAATATCATCTCAAATAATTTGTCGGAGAGTCGAGATACTATCTGTTAAAACGGCTCTAGTGAATTCCATACAGCGCTTGTTGACGAGAAAACGGTCTCACACATCGATCGTTGGCGGTAGCGAGGGTCATTGACCCGCACGTTGTGTGCGTAGTCGATGGATCAGATGATTCGATGTTTAACCAGCGGTTTCACGTCCTCTTCTTGTGATTTCTCATCTAAGAGAGTGATCTCATAGCTGGTCATCCCCCAAAACTCTCGTGGATCGTTACGCTCGGCCCCACCCCCACGTATGTGTACTTCGCTATCACCTGCTTGTCTACAAGCCGGTCAAGATGCTCCCGGATGGCAGATCGATTCTTGGGTACTAGGTATTCGAGCTCGTCGAGTGTCGAGAAATTCTTTGGATGCCCAAGCACGGCTTGGATAATGTGGTAGCGAGTTTCTTGTGTGAGAAATTGATGTGCCCTTCGCTGTTTCTCGATCGGCAAGACGTCGTCACCGGCAAATGGGTCTGCCTCGTCGCCAACCGGATTTCGTGGGCTGTCCACACTATTGCTCATACACATCTGTTCTGTCTTCACTGATGTAACTGTTCAGAGTGTGCAAGTTGTATTCATAGTAAATTCCCAACCTGAATGAAAGATTTAAACACAAACATCTCTGTAGCCCTATCTAGAATAGTTTCCCTCGGACTCCATGCAATTCATACGCTATCTACCGGGCTGTCAACTGGATTTTCGACGGAATTAGCTCCCCACCATAGGGGGACTACCACGAAGTCGTCCGCTATGTGAGTTAACCGACAAACTATGAGATTCTTTTCGACGTACTGAGGTTCGATTCTCTCATAGACGTTTGAACAACGGAGTCGTGTCTACATTCTCGAAGAAAACCTCAACGAGTCCGAGACTGTATTCAAGCGTAGTATCTACCCCAGCCCTCCAATCGCTCGGAACCGATCCCAGATTTTCAATCATGCGATGGTTGACGGACACGGTTCAAATTTCAGGCAACAAACGGTAACTGAGCCCTCCCGAAAGGCGCATTCGCATTGCTCACATCGTTTTCGACGACGAGACACAGACGAGTGCTGTTTGAGCCTCTGTGTGGGATCGAGTTCGACGAGCACGAGATCACCGCGACAGATGCCCATCGAGGAATCACTCTCAGTCTGAGACCTCACCGAGTTGGTCGACAACGAGCGTTCCTTCTTCGTCATAAACAAGATAGGCGCACATTGTACACACGAAAACGGCTAAGTGAGTTGGCTCACATTGTACACATAATGAGTACCGACAAGAAACGGGTCCAGTTCCGGGCCCCGAGCCGGCTTGTCAACCGAACTGATGCACTCGCAGCAGTGTTAGGTGAAGACCGAACGGACATTCTCGTGACTGCACTTCGTGAATATCTCCAGGACGCTGCTCACGATGATGCACTCACCCAAGAAATTGCCGCAGCCTACTACGACGATGAAATTACCTACGAGCAACTCAAGTCACTGGTCGGCGCACAAGAGGCTGCCAACCTCCGTGTATTGAAACAGCAGCTGGACGACGGCTTCGTTGACGACATCGCCGGGATATAAATGACGAAACTGGTTGCAGATACCTCTGGGCTTGTTAGTCTCGGCATCACTGACGGTACCAACCCTGATCCACTCTCTCTGTGTCTAGCCGTCTACGATGTTTTTGTACCAACAGCGGTGATTGAGGAACTCCAAGAAATCGCCTCATACAACGATATGCATGGTCGGGCCGCAACCGCAGTCTGTGATCGAACCGCTGAGTTGACGATACAGTCAGTCGATCTCGACGCCGAGTTCCCGCTTGACGATGGTGAGAACGCTGCAGTGACACTCGCTAACGAAATCGATGCTGAACTGTTTCTGTGTGACGAATTCAACAACGTTGGTTTAATTCATGCCTCACTCGCCAACACACGACTTGCAACCACGCCGACGCTACTTTCGGTGTTTGTCCGAACAGAACGGCTGACAGCTGGCCAAGCCCTTGTGCTCCTCGAAAAAATGAGCACTGCCCGAAGTTGGAACGAAAATAGCTACGTCCAACGGGCTCGCTCGCTACTTGAGAGTCCGTAACAGCAATACGGTTGTGACCTCTCTTGATTTCTTCACCCACCAAAGACCTGTCACTCACCAATAACTCAAATCGGTGGAGTAAGCGAAACAAGTCGATGACGCAGTTCCAGATTTGTCTTCCGATTAATATTCATCAGCTAAACTCACCCGAACAATCACTATTAAGCGCAGATCGGATACTTGGTGAGGAGTGACCACGTCGACTCGAGACGCTCGGCGAGGTCGTCGACAATGGTGCTTTTCGAATGGGAATCAGGTATATAGAAACTTGGCCATTGCCGCACACAATCTTCCGTTTCAGTGGCCATCCATCGGTGATATTGACCCATCATCCAAAATCATAAACGGCCGTGACAGACACTGTATCGTTGTCTGACGCCTTTGTCAGGAAATCCATCCAATAGATATTTGCTCCGACTGTTTGTCTCGCCACTGCTCGCGGACCCACCATCTGTCGACACCACAGTGTGACAGCGGCTACCGGGTAGTACCGCACTATGAGTTGTGTGCTATACCAACGATCTCGACACACTACACACGTCTCTCGAGACGCACAGACATCCCACCAGTGCTGTCGACGACAGCAATCGAAACGTGATCAACACACTCGAGAGTACATATAGAATCCACAGAGGACTGCATTGTTCGCTGACAACCGTGCTGTGTGTCCGGTATAAGAAGAACAAGTGGGAGGGACAAAGAACCCCTCAAGGCCGTAAGGCCGACAAAAAGACAAGCTGTGGAGACACCAAGGAGACCACGACAACACACCAACGGTCGTCGTGAGCGTCTTCCTGCAGCGACACAAGCGTCGACAGATTGGGGCAGTCGACAGTAATGTCAAATCGTGTTCGGTACAGACTGATGGAGTCTCAGTAGGGAAACTGCAAACAGATAGGCCACCACAGAATGGACTCACTCAACAGAACATATCGAGAGTGGACGATAGCTGGTTGTACCCTAGAACCGTCGACATAGCAGTTCGACCATGCGACATAGATTAGCCCAATAAATATCTAACATGCACTCAGAGAGGAACAGTCGACGACTAACTACACACAGACAAAGACCATAGATCACACCGATATCGTGTTCGTCGACAGATCTTGTGTCCACACGGTCCACCATCAGTCGACGTGATCCACACACATTGGTCTCCGACCTCACCCCGTCGTCTGGGGGTGTCTATTCGCCCCGAAGGGGCTTTGCTTAACCGTATTTTCATCTCTATCTCCCTTATACCGGCCGGAGGCCGGGTCTGTCTGTATCTCTAGTCTACCACTCGCTAGCCTAGAAATGCTCTCGATCGCCTAGAACCGATAACAGTTCCTGTCAAAAGACACCTGCTGTTTGGCAGAAATACGTCCATGTATGTCATTTTTCTTCTGACATGGGTGCGATGTGTTCGCATCGCATAAATACACATGACAACAGAGACTGACACAGTTCTCGACGTAATAACTACGCCGGAACACGCACCCAAACGACGGTACCGGTACCACCGCCGCACTGACTCAGGGTATTGGCGCACCGAATACGAATGGACTGGCTGTCTGTGGCGAATGGTCGACCGCCAAGCACTCAGTAAGATCTCGATTCACCAGGAGGTCGACCTATGACAGCTGAGGATCGAACACCCGAGCGTGTCGACGACGTGTTCGTCCAGCTGAGTCATCCACGTCGACGAGCGCTTATGCTGCTCGTCGCGGCTGCAGGCGGCCGTGGTGTCGATCTCCGAACTGCGGCAACGACGATCTATGCACTCGAACATGAGGTGAGCCCGACAAACGCACCTACACGCGCAGTTACCAACCTCCGAACGAATCTCAAACGAAGCCACCTCCCGCAGTTGACCGCCTCGGGACTACTTGAACAGGACGGCGACCGACTCACTGCAGGGCCTGCATTCGGTGTCTCACTAGAGGTACTGCTTTCTGCAGGCTACTGGCTTGGAACTGCACAGCAACAACAACTCCGAGGTGACAGAGAAAAATAGAGCGCGTCTCTCTCATTGTAACCTACCGGACGCAGTGATTAGCTGAATACAGGTGCTAAGCCCCCTTCCTCAGCGAGTGCCGTAGGCGCGAGCAGGGAGGGGATACAGTGCCGTCATCATCTGTTCGTACACTGTTCTGTTGAAATCCCACAGACCCACGCAACCGCAATGTTCTTTGATTGGGGTGGCCTCTTATTGAGTGAACCCAATAGAATACGACCTCGATTCAGGTTCGCATTCGATGTATTCGCTCCACTACCACCTGATACTCACCACGAAGTATCGGCGCGGAGTGCTAACCGAGGAGCGAACCCAATTCATTCACGAGATCATCTGCGGGTTCGCGGACAATTACGGTGTCGAACTGACCAACCTCGACGGCGAGGACGACCACGTACACATCCTGTTTCGAGCGAAACCCACCACAGACCTCGTGAAGTTCATCAACACAGTCAAGGGCGCGACCGCCCGCCGTATCCGAAATGAGTACGCAGACGAACTGAAAACCGACCTGTGGGGTGACTCGTTCTGGAACGATTCGTACTGCCTCATCTCAACGGGTCAGGTGTCGCTGGATATGCTGAAACAGTACGTCGATAATCAACGCGAGTAGAATGTACTACGCCTACAAGTATCGGCTTGAGCCGTCCGACGCCCACCGCGAGGAGTTAGACCGCCACCGCGATATTTGTCGGCAACTGTACAACCACACGCTCTACCGCCTCAACGAGTACCAAGACGAACACGACGAACTACCCTCCATGACCACGCTTCGGTCGGAGCTCCCCGACCTCAAACAGTGGTGGGACAGCCTCTCGGACGTCTACTCGAAGGTTCTCCAAACTGTTGTAGAACGTCTGTTCGATAACCTCAAAGGTCTCTCCAAGCTCAAGGACAAGGGCTACGGCGTCGGTCAACTCAAGTGGAAGCCGCCACGGGAGTTCCGCAGTTTCACCTACAGTCAGTCTGGCTTCAAGCTCGACAAGAAGGGCGGTCAGACTGTGCTGTCTCTCTCGAAACTCGCGGACATACCGATACGGCTCCACCGCGCCATCCCCGACGATGCGAAACTCAAGCAAGTCACCGTCAAGAAGGAACCGACGGGAGAGTGGTTCGCCACCTTCGGTGTCCAAATGGACCGTGAACCTCCTGAGCCACCAGAGAATCCCAAGAAGTGCGTCGGCATCGATGTGGGGATTCTCACGTACGCCCACGACACCGACGGAACGGCGGTCGGGTCGCTCGACCTTTTGGACGAACGCGAGCGGTTGAAGCGGGAGCAACGGAAACTCTCGCGCAAACAGCACGGATCGAACAACTACGAGAAGCAACGACGTCAGGTTGCGGAGTGTCATGCCGACCTCCGACGAAAACGCCGCGACTTCCTGCACAAACTTTCTGCCTACTACGCTCGGGAGTACGACCTCGTGGCGGTCGAAGACCTGAACGTCAAGGGGATGATCGAATCACCGTCGAACAGCCGCAACACGGCGTCTGCCGCGTGGCGGACGTTCCTCTCGCTACTTGAGTACAAGTGCGAGCGCGAAGGAACGCACTTCGTGGCGGTCAACCCGAGAGGGACTACCAAGGAATGCGCGTCTTGCGGCGTTTCGACGGACAAGCCGTTGTGGGTCCGTGAACACTCCTGTCCCGCCTGCGGGTTTGAGGCGGACAGGGACGCGAATGCGGCGTGGAACATCCTTTCTCGCGGTGCAAAACACATAGGAGTGGGACGCTCCGAATCAACGTCTGTGGAGACTGCGTTCCCTACGGGAACCACTACGGTTCCTGCAAAGCGCGTCTTGGAAGCAGGAAGCCCTACCCTCAAGGAGCCAACGGTGTCAGCCGTAGGCGAGTAGGGTAGGGTAGTTCACTTCGCCACTCGACGAGGTGATGAGTGATAATCGTCGGGAACTTGTTCGGCAAGTTGCGGCGGCTGACCGCGACAGCAATCGAGAGATCTACGATGCACTCGAACACGAATAGCTGCCGTGACAGTCTTCACCGTGATTTTTGTCGCTTTACTTCCGTTCTATACCTTGCATGCTACCGCTATCAGATATGAGTGAGATCCTCCTATTAGGTTTGAACTCGCAAAACAAGAGTTGAACCTCCACTGAGCAACCGTCGACAGCACCCAACCACGTGCAGTGCTGTAGGTGGTTGCAGTTGTGGAAAAAGGAACTTTGGTACGGGGCGGGGCGAAGACGGTTGCAGTCGCCGAAAAGGAACTTCGGTGCGGTGTTGGGCAGGGCGGGAGGCGTCTGCGTCCACGGAATGAACCGCGGTACGGCGGCTGCTGAGAGAGACTGCCTGATCGACAATGAGCGCCGTTTACGACAGCTATTAAGTCAGATCAAATGCATACTCAGTGAATACTGCACCCACTGCAACTAACCGTTTGATCGGTCGACCAGACACTTTGAGAAATAATATAAAATGACATACATCGTTTGAAATACTCATATTCAAACTCTAAACACTTCTTGGGATTTATTGAATCAAAATACTGTACACACTGCAAATAACGAGGTAGTAAGTGAAAAGTAGCCGATGGTAGATGATACAGCGAACGGTGAATCAGTTGAGATACTCACATCAAAACTACAGATACTGCCACCAGAGTCCCAAATTGAAATCAGTTGGTCTTCTACATCGAACGAAACTCACCGAGTACAAGGTGAGATAGTCGACTATCACCACAATTCAGCAGCGAGACGTATTGAGACAGAAGACAGAACACTACTGTTAGTACCAGATGCGAGCCACGAAGAGATTACGGTCTCAGAGCTAACTACGGCTGCAATAATAAATTCTCTCGGGACATTGCAAACAGTGACTGGTTTACAGCATGCCAAAGAAACGCTCAAAATCAATTCAAAAGGTGTTAAATTACCACCCTATCTTTTGGGCTACAGTGGGTTTCTTGTTGTCGACACGCACAGCAGTAGCAAAGAGCTTCGAATTCCAGAATCAGGGCTCAACCAGTACGACGATCGCTTATCATGTGTTATACAAGAGATTATAAACGAAGACGAGCCCTCGGTTGTGAAGATACGACTTCGATCTGGCCCTCATCGGCAATACGAAATCATTGATAATCAGACCAAGTCAAATACAGATAAAAGCAAAGAGACAGTCATTGAATCGGATTATAGTTCACTTGAGCCACTAATCCACACAGTTGCGGCACTTACTGAGAAAATCAAGGATGACAAACAGCTGTCTAAGGACGTAACAAAAGCAGCACTACATAAGCTTCAATCACTGCAAACACCGTTGCTTAAAGCTTATAGTGTGCTCTGTGATCCAGAACCGGATGCTACACCGGTACCATCGGCTCAACAAGCAGACGTCAATACAATAGAGTATCCAACGATTCTTGAACAAATCCAAGCTGAACTCAAACAGTTAGCAGACACAGTATGTGACGAACCAAGTATAGACGTAAGCAGTCAAAAAGTGTACTCGTTCATTCCTGCACAACGAACTATTGACGATCTTTTTTCATTATTGACACCTCCAATACCAGATGTAGATGACTATGATAGAGGTTCGTACGTACCACCTCGCGAATACACGGAGGGGCGTGGTAACGGTGATGGACGATGGCTAGAGTACCAACTCAGCAACGCGTTAGTTCGATGGGGATACAATACAGACATACGGGAAAACGTCTACTGCGTTGAGATTGACGTTGTAGCAGCTCGCCGCAAAAAACAAAATGACCCAACAGACTGGATTGTTGCTGAATGCAAAGACTGGGAGAGTCGACCAATCACACCGGATGTAATTTTCCGACTCTGTATGTTGGCATACACGTGCAAAGCAATGCCGTTGCTTTGCCATACAACTCATCTCACTGAACGGGCTATAGAAATTGCACGCACATGGGAAGTTAGAGTACTCAAACTTGAAGACCTCTATCGAGGATCACTACCAGCCCCAGATATGCTTGATATACAGTATGATATAGATACGTACAGATATGCAGGGGCACTTCGGGAATCACGGAGTATGCTACCTATAATATTCTATAATAAACCAAACAACCACTTCACATATGTGCCCGGATACAAGCCAGATGGGCCACTCTATCAATACAAATCAGTCGAGGAGACAACCGAAACCGACTAACAGTCAGTAATTCACATTTTGAATCCCGGCCGAAGATCAACTCTACGACATCCTTTCGGACCTTCCGAAGTTGCTGAATAGCAGTGAAAATATCTCTCCAAACTATTGTTCGTGAGTCTATCAAATAACAACAAAAGCGAGACCTCGAAAAACCCTCAGTTGTCAGCAGACGCTACCGGTTCGGATTCATGCCCATCTTGTAACCGTCGCTCGGCCTCGTCCCGATCTTCTGGATAGCCGATATCCATCCGCCATCCCTCAAGCCCAATCGCATCAATTGTTCGTCCACTCTGAATCAACAGATCAATTGCTTCGCTGATCTCGTACTCGTCACGATTCGACGGCTGGACCAGATGGCACGCATGGAAGATCGCTGGCGTAAACGTATAGAAGCCGGTCATCACGAGGTTCGATGGTGGCTCTTCGGGTTTCTCGACGACATCGGTGATCTCGCCGTACTTGTTGGTGTCGCAGACACCGTAGCGGGAGGCCTCTTCCCAGTCGACCTCCTCAACTAGGAACGCTGCGTCTGCACGGTCTTCTTGCTGCCTCCGAACAACGTCAGCCAAGTTCGCCTCAAAGACATTGTCACCGAGAATCAGCATGAAGTGGTCGTCAATGTACTCCTCGACGGTCAACAAGGCGTGAGCTAATCCCTTTTGTTCGCGCTGGTGGGCGTAAGTAATTGGAATTCCCTCGTACTCGTCACCATAGTGGTCGATGATCTCTTCTTTGAGATAGCCGACGACCACAACAAGCTCGTCCGTGCCGAGGTCGACGAGTTGGTCGAAACAGTGGGAGAGGATTGGTTTGCCGTCGACTTCGACCATCCCCTTTGGTTTGTCATCGGTCAGCGGCCGCAGCCGCGTGCCCTTCCCTGCAGCGAGTACAACTGCTTGCATGGTCGTAGCGAACAAATCAGCACATAAAGACTTTCTTATGAAAATGACATTTTTTATACCATAATGAGACTCATACGGATCTCTGAGCAGTACCTCAGGAGCGTATTAGCTATGGCGACTCCTGTTTTCCGAACGATGTCAACGAAATCGTCGCCGCTGTCAAAAAGAAGGTTCAGAACTTGCGAGCGAAATCGCTAAATCCCCTAGACAGACAAATGTGTGTCCTCAGTGTTCGCTAACGTCCAACTCCAATTTCTTACCATCTCGTCAATGCACTGGGACGACTAACCGATAAGGCGCGGAACTTCGTCAAAAGTGTCACCGTCGGATAGCTACATAACTGTCGAGGCTGCCGGACAGTTGTAATCGAAAGCGAAAGCACCACTGCAACAGTTCTGCTCGTATGAACCATGACCGACTCCATGCTCGGAAACCGAGCCACGATATCGACCGCTGGTCGACAGGAACCGTCGAATCGGTCGACCAGCGGGATGGACACTGCATTGTCACGGTCAGAGACACTGACGGCGAAGCGGTCGAACTCACTGTGACGCTCGCGATTCGGGACCTGTTTCTCAGTCGGTTAGCTATCGACGACAGCGAGTCGCCGGTTGGCGAGCGTGTCTGGTACCGAAAACATGGTGGCTGAGAGTGCCGCTCTGTCCGTCACGTGGCCCACGCGGCAGCTATAAACAGCGGCTCCGAGTGGGGTCGACGGGCCGCCCACTTAGCTACTGAACTCGTTGCAGACGGGAATGCCGAGCGTGTCGTAGTCGCTCATGGCGGCCAGTTCGTCCGGCACACTGTGGATGTCGATCTTCTTCTCGACAAGCGTTGTCGGATCGAGTTTGCCGGACTCGATCATATCCAGCATCTCGCTGTATCGGGAGGGCTGGAGGCCGAGTGATCCCTTAAACTCGATTTCCTTGGCGACGATTTCGTCGGTCGGCAGCGACACCATCCCCTCCTCTTCGGAGGTGGTCAGCCCGATCTGGACGTGGGTGCCACCTTTGCGGAGACTGTTCACCGCGTTCCGGCAGGTGGTTGCAATACCCAACGCATCGGCCGAAACGTCCGCGCCACCGTTGGTGATATCGTGGACTTCGGCCGCGGCATCGTCGACCTCCCTAGCGTTGACAGTGTCGACAGCACCGAGTTCCTCGGCCTTGTCCAGTTTCTCGTCCATCAGGTCGACGCCGATGACGTTCCCACCGAGTGCGTTGGCGATGT
>Ga0306905_100354_pt1 | contig 16609 bp, 13 predicted proteins | sample AntCluMetagen397_FD_190422 | JGI IMG/M metagenome (GOLD analysis project Ga0306905, IMG submission 190422) | Saline lake microbial communities from Club Lake, Antarctica - Metagenome TFF #397 (v2) (version 2) | ecosystem: Environmental > Aquatic > Non-marine Saline and Alkaline > Saline | place... | reverse complement strand
TCCTCGACGAACTGCTCCAACGTTCGACCAAAACAGTAATCAACTGTGACCTCTCAATTGAGAGTACCAGCGGCAAAGTCTAGACCGCTTTGCAACACGACCAAGATAATTCCATTTATGAGTGACAGAGGGATATTCTACATCGCAACTGGCGATCAGTTCGTCGCGGAAGCGGAACGGTCCGCCCAGTCGGTACGTAATGCACTACCGGAGGTTCCGATCGCTATCGCAACGGACGTAGAGCCCGATTTCGAGTTCGACCACGTGATCGAGATTGATGATCCGGACTACAGTTTCACCGACCAGATCGCGAACCTTCACCTTTCCCCATTCGATCGAACGCTTCACCTTGATACGGACATCTACATGGACGTCAGCGCTGGGGAACTATTCGACGTTCTCGATCGGTTCGACATCGCAGTGGCACACAACCACAACCGGAGCGCCTACGATCCACCGGGCGTCCCCAACAGCTTCCCGGAGTACAACACGGGCGTCGTCGTGTACAATAACAACGACGTGATTCGCGCGTTCACCGAGTCTTGGGACAAAGTGTATGACCAATTGTATGACGGCAGTAACCCACAGAACCAACCCTCGTTCCGGAAGGCACTCTACGAGTCGAACCTTAGAATCGCTACTCTCCCGCCGGAGTACAACTTAATGCTCCGGTATCCCGGCCACGCAATCGGAGAGGTAAAGTTGTTCCATGGCCGGCTGCTGGATATCGACACACCGGGTGCGGGCAAGCACACCGACGTCGAGAAAGCGGCCGAGAAAATTAACGCATCGACTACTCATCGTGTCTTCACACAACTCGGTGGAATCACAATTCACTCGAACAACACATCGAACTCTATTAATCGAATCCGAATGGGAATCTGGCGTCACGGAATTATAGGTGCGTGCCGACGGGGGATCTCCAAAATTTCCAAACGGCTCATTTAATTGAAACTGTCGCAAGTCAAGTATTTATTAATTAACAGTCCTCTTATCGTTGAGGTCGTCTTAGCTGATTGATTTCATACCTACATGGTCAACACCTTAGGCTCATCCCTCTATTTATAAGATAATCATTTCACACTACCATATAGGCCTGTTTCTCGGGGATTCCTAAATAGGTTTATGGGAAAGGTGATTTACGGACCAATTGTTGACTTTGCACTGCACCCATTTTCAACTGATTACAGTGTTTAACGCCAGAACAACTAGAATCTTGGCCCATTCTTTCAGGCATCGTAATATAACTTTCTAGACATCTTATTTAGTTACAATTGAAGGGTTTCAAATTTAGAACAGAGCAACGATGATTTTCGAAATACACATCCTTACGTTAGGAGACATATTCACTTACTATCGCCCCCAATCCGAGCCACCATATGATCATGGCTTCATTATTAATACTATATGGCCCAGTTTTTCCACCAACCGCTAGTCCAACAAATATTGTGCCAGCAAGCACGACCGCAAGTGATAGATAAATAGCTGATGTGGGATTTTCAGCTTCTTTGGCTGCTATATATACCATCTGCCAGCAGATATAAATGAGTAAACTACCTGCAGCGATACCGTACTGAATTATAAACTCAAAGATGGTATTATGTGGTCTCGTTAATTCAGGACCGTGTACTCTAGATCGAGGTTCAGCACCTAGATCGATTAAGGAATACTCACCCCATGGAGCAGGTCCCCAACCAATCAAAGATCTACGGTTATTAATGATAACCTCAATTGATTCAAAATATATGGACAACCTATAAGACGTGATATTATCCAATATATCAATAAATGTGGCAATGTTTATATAAAAATGTGCAATGTATATTATAATCCAGAATATGAGAGGGGAGAAGACAATTACGGGTATTAAATCCTCTGCTCCAGCCCAATTTGTAAATAAGATAACAAGTAAAAAGGCCGGTAGTAAAAGACCTGCCCGCCCAGACCCAGTCAGCCACCATATATTTATCAATTGAGTAGACAAAATAATAGATCCAAGGAGATGTAGCTTTGAACTCTCTCTCATAGCTAATGTAGCCGAAAAAACAAACGCAATTGAAATAAGCACATATATTCCCCTTCCACCATAGAATCCAAATGAATTCTGTAGAATTCGTGGGTGGTGAAAACGATCCACTGGATTTTTGTAGCCTGTATACAATAGACCATTTATTTCGAACCCAGATATTGGAGTAAATGTAACTATCAAAGAATATAGAGATACGATAATCAGAGAAAGAGTAAATATACTAAATGTAGTTTTTATCGCCCCCCGATTTTGGGAAAAATATACAATACTTGATATGCCGAACGATATTATCAGTGCCTTGGTCAAATACCCGTATGATAATATCCATATCCCAACTACTATACCAGAAAACACAACAGACGGCCACGGTACAGAAATATGTCCATTATATAGGACTTTCCCCACCTGGAGGAGGACGAACGTGATCATTAATATTTTTTGTGTGTTTATCAGCACACTAGGAGCGACGCTAGGTAGCCACCGGATAGATAGAAGACCTACCAGTAAATATAGTATTAGTGAATCAATTTTTAGATGGCAATACTGATCGTATATCTTATTCCGATCATCAGCTGGAGTTTCTGAGCTAGTTGCTTTATCTCCAGCGATACTCATTATCGGTTTAGATTACCTAGTACTAGAAAACAGCAGTGGTACAGGATTATGTATTGATGAGACTTGGTTCAACAACTAAGCAATTCTACTGAGTTGAATTGGTACTGAGTCATATTAACCGGGAATTACCCACAGTTCAATATAAAGAGGGCGAATATCAGTACAATTTCACGGAGCGAACGACACGGGCCTATCACTAACACGACATCGCCGAGTGAGCGATTTATTATCAAACACGAAGTTTCAATCATCACCGGCATTTTCAGGTTAGTTGGTTCCAATAGGTTGCGAAGGCCTGCAACCAAGATCTAGGGTTTTCTGATACAGGGTATCCGAAGTTATTCGCAAACCAGTATGTTCGATGGTATATTCCATGAACACGCGTTCGGCTCTGTTGCGATATCCGTGAGGTTCAAACTAAAATCGGGAAATGTTATAAATATGCGTATTTGTAACCACGTCCCACTATCGACGAGAGAGCGTCGTCGACAAAATCTTTTCACGGAATTCCGCGAGGGACATCTTGGTGAGTGCAGTAGTTTACGCAATAAACAGTCGGGCAAGAAACAAATAATACGACTCTGGATTAATCTCTGCGTACAGCCAGTAGGGTTGGTCGTTGAACCGGATCCAAGCCTCGACTACCGTGACGTGATCCAAGTCACGGCTCTCTGTGGGTTGTAGATGAGCCTATAAAATCCAGTTTTGGACAATGGTTCGATACCGGTCGGCAACCGGGTCGGCAGGAACTGAGGCGTTATTCGAAAGCGATAATACCGTCAAATATAGTCGATTACCGAGATTCAGCGCGGGTTCGTGTCCCCCTCTCGCTCAAAAATTCTAATCTCTGTGAGGCAGGCAAGTTCTGTCATGTCACCCAGAAGTGACTTCCACCTCGTCCTGTGACTATTTCCGACCACGGTCCATTCTAGTATGGATGCTTTTGTTATCAAAGTCAGACGGTACATCGATAGCGTTCCATGGTCAACTTGGGACTGTCATTGTATCGTGCTTTCACCGTACATAGATGTCACGTTTAGACCAACAAGGGTCACTATATCGGTTAACGTCGTCACTTTCAGCATTTAAATGTTGTTTCTAGATCGTTGCTGGTGGTACGATGACGCTCAGCGGTCGAAAGGGACACAATTGAGAGCGCCACGCCCATACTGTAGGATATGCTGCACTGTAACATGAAGAAACCTATAGCAATCCATTGGTTCAAATATTCCACAGCCGGCTACTGGAAATCAAAACGCCGGATGCGGGCAAGCATACCAATGTGGAGAGAACCGACAAAATGGTCAACGCGACGACCGACTAGCGGTTGTTCACGTAACTAAGGGGAATTCCGGTATACTCGAACGGCAAATCGGACCCTTTCATAGTACTCAACATAAGTAATTATAGATACTTGGCGAGGAGATCGTGGGAAGTGTTGTGGTTAGAAACGACTTGAGTTCTGAGAGATCGCGGAACAACCTGTTTCCGCGTGCTTGATTCAGCTGACGCCAACACTGCTCGACTGGGTTTATTTCGGGCGCATACGGGGGGAGATAGTCAAGAAGCAGGCCGTCTTTTGCGGCCTGCTTCTTGACATCTTTTGCGGTGAAGTAGCCAGCGTTGTCAAGGACGATTACCAACTTTTCACCGAACTCCTCCTGAAGACTCCGCAAGAACAGCGTCGTCGTTTCGCCAGTCAACCGCCCCTTCACCAGCGTGAAAAAGCGGTCGCCGTTCTCGGCGACCGCACCCAACAAATTCACTGCGTGGCGAACGCCCGAGACGGCCAGTCTCGGGCGTGAACCCACCGGAAACCACGCTCGCTTTTGAACCGTTACCGCCGACTGGGTATGCTGATCTATGACGACGATTCGGTATCTGTCCCTCCGGTACTGCGTCCACTTTTTTTGAATTCCTCGCGCCACTGCGTCTGTTTGCGCCGATCGGCCTTGTAGTGGGTCGGCCGGGCTGTCTGAACAGACAGTCCGGCCTCGTGGAGCAACCGGCGGCAGTGTTCGTTACTGTACCGCACCTCGAACTCGCGCTCGAGGTACTCGCCCAACAGCGCCGGCGTCCACGCCGGCGCGTCAAGTTCGACCTCGCTCGGCGGTGCGAGCACCGCCTCGCGATACTGCTGTTTTTGTGCCTCGCTCAGCCGGGACGGTCGTCCCGGCTTCGCTGCATCGTAGAGCGCGGCTTCACCGCCGCGCTCGGCAAATCGATACAGCCACTTATACACCGTCTGCGTGGACCAGCCGTACTTCTCAGTGATCGTGGCAGGTGACGTCCCGGATTTGTACTCGAGTGCAGCAACCAGCCGCTTGAGCGCCTTTGGATCCGTCTCAGTCTGCAACGCCTCGCGCAGGTCCGCTTCGCGGACCTCCGCGAGAATCTTTCCTTCGGTCTTCATACACTCTCTTACGCGCTCTGAGAATATCTATCTCTCTGTGGGTTACTATCAAACGGATCCAAATGGGGATCTAACACCACGGATTTATTAGGGCATTCGGACGTTGATTCTCTAAGATCCAAATTTTGTTTAAATGGTCGGTCGAGACTGGGGCTCCACTATCGTTTTAATCCTGGCTTTCGGCTGTGTAGTATGGCCGAACTCCTAATGCTCTGTGGACGAAACGGTGTGACCGATACTTACACTGACGCAGATCTCGAAACAGTTGTTACCAGAATCCTCCCCAAAAATGCGCCCAGAAAAATCGAAGTCATCCGCAACGACGGGCTCATTACCTGTACAATCAACGCGCCGGACTCACTCCCGATCCACGGGACAAGTGCCGCGGTCGGTAGACTGCTCCCGCCAACAGACGATTGGCACGAACCCGGCGCACCCACCCCCGACGGGAGTTACGGGATCATCCGCGCGGATCAAAATTGTATCGAACTTGTTAGTGACGTGACCGCCTCGCGGACGATCTACTACCGGCACTTTGAGGACCGCCTAGTCGCCTCAACGTCCCAGCGGGCGATCGCACATTTTGCTAACGACTTCGTTCCCAACGAGGACGCAATTGCGTGGATGATATCTAGTGGAAGCCTAGGCCCTAGTCAGGCGTGGGATGAGCGCCTCAACTACGTCGGTCCCGATACGCGTGTTCAACTGGATCGATCCACATGGGAGTTAACGGAAAAGTCTCGGCGAACGACCTTCGACCCGATCGACGGTCCAGAGTCGAGCCATCATGACAGGCTGGTCGATGCGCTTGACGACACCTTTAATGCCATTAACATCAATATTGAGCGCTGGGAACTCCCGCTGTCGGGTGGGCTCGACAGCCGCGAATTGCTGCTCCGACTCCAGGATCGGAAGTCTCTTCGGACGTTTACATGGGGAACGAATGCCGCGCTCGACGACCCTGAAACCGACGCCATGCGGGCACGCGAGCTTGCGGAAGCGTGTGACGTTCCTCATCGGTATTACACTCTCCCGGAAACTCCGGAAAATGCTGCCGAGGTGTTCGATCGTTTCGTCACTGCCGGCGAAGGTCGGATCGACCACATCTCTGGATACCTCGACGGGTTTGGCGTATTCGAGGACCTCTCGAACATGGGCGTCGATGGATTGATCCGCGGTGACGAGGGGTTTGGCTGGCGACCGGTTGGGTCTACCACAGCGGTACGGGATGTTATCGGGGCCGTGACGATCAAGGACTATGAAATGCTCCCCGCTCTATCAATACCCGGGGGGGACAATCAAGAGCTTCCGTGGCGTCTCGCGCGCCGGGACGGCGAGTCTATAGCTACCTGGCGCGATAGACTCTACCATACCTATCGAATCCCTGTCGTCCTCGGCGCGTTGACTGCGCTGAAGACTCCGTACGTCGAGGTAGTCAACCCGTTTCTCACTCGACGCGTGCTCGAAACGGTTCGGGAGTTCCCCGACGAGTATAGAACCGACAAGCGACTGTATGCAGCATACGTCGAAAATCGGTGCCCTGGGATTCCGGTTGCAACGAAATCGGCGAACCCGGATGGTAACCGTATGCTTGCCACCGAGGCGTCCCGCTCCTTCCTGCGATCCGAGCTGGACACCGCACATGCGCGCTCCGTGCTCGGGACTGAGCTCGTCGAGCATGCCCTCAGTGGACTTGCCGAGCAGGGCGAACCGAGCAAAGGACGTAGCAGGGTGTCCATACTCGATATGATCAAACGCCGGATTGGATCTCAGTTACCCCTATCAGTCATTCGGCGCATCGAAGAGTATACGCCCTTAAACCGACCATCGCGTTCGATGATCGCGGAGCGGCTAGCATTTCGAGCGTATATCGTTCAGTCGATGAACGAGAAAATTAACACGGACATAAATGCGCTATGACAGCCATACCTTCTTTTGACAACGAGTGAATATGGCTGGAATAGAAACGATCCTTCTATCGTGCCATTTGCGCTTTGATTCGTTCGAGTTCTCGGATCACGTTCCCCACTGCGTTCGATTTAAAGAACCGTTCCCGATCAAAGTGCGCTTCATTTATTTTCCCGATGCTCCTAGTGAGGTCATCAACGCTACCGACGAGCGACGCAGTCCCATCTTCGACAAGTGGACGAAGCAAGTCTGCACTATCGACATCATACACGAACGTCTCCAAATCAAAACAGAGCCCCTCGTAGAGCGCAGTTGAGTAGACACCGACTTGAGCGGACGATGACGCAAAAAGCAAGTACAGTGGAGGCTCTGGCTCGTCAACGACGGTCACGTCGGACTCGGCAAGGTGCGGGTACTCATCGCGCCACCGATTGTACTCGCCGGGGTGCAACTTGTAGACAATCTTGTGTTCGATCCTTGGATCCTTATCGACCGCTACCGCAAACCTGGAAAGTTCTTGACCGATCGTCCCTTGTGAGATGAATAGGAGTTGCTCAGTGCGCTCGATATTGTCGTACGTGTTTATTCGACTTTCGAGGTAAGGATATCCGGTTGGGATCACGTGATCATCCGGAATCGGGAATCGAACGTTCTCGTTCCAGAATTCACCGAACGTTAACAGATAATCCGGGAACGTGGTTTTAGTTTCTTCTTCGGGATACGCGTATCCGTAGTGATGGTCGTAAATCACGCCGTGTTGGAGCTCAACGACTGGGACACCCGCCTGATTACAAGTTTCGATAAGTGTCTCGCGGCCATAAGAGACGACAATGACCACCACGGATGGATCGATACGATCGAGCAACAGTGTGTACAGCGGTAGAGTCGTGTTACGGACGTGCAGCGATTTCCGAGCCTTCGCGATGAGGTCGATATCAGCGTCAAAGCGGTCATCGATCGTCGCCTCAGCCTCGCGAAAATGAGAGACAACATCATCTGGAAGTGACGGTCGTCGTACTCCGAATTTTCGTAGGAGGAACCCAGTGTATTCGATGAGATCGTTGTAGCGAAGATTCGAGGTTTTCGCCGGTGATAAATGTGACAAATTATGTGGACTCTCCAGATGAATGTAGTCGAGTTCGTTTTGTTCATGGATTGGGTCAGAGTAAGGATCCCACCAGTAGCCATCGTCCTCGAGTTTTCGTCGTTTATGACCAAAAAAGAGGAAATCGTGTTTATCAGCGAGATACGGATTGCGGTAGATTACGTTCTGTGCCCAGAGAGCGACACCTTGCAGATAGCCTTTGATCCCATTGCTGACCGCAGTATGTGCTTGGCCGCGACCATTTGCTTGGCGGATCTCACGGAGCGTCTGGAATCGGATCCGTTCCCACAGAGGAACCCCATCAACTTCGATCGAAAAGAGGTCTAAATCTGCTTCGAACGCCATCAGTGCGTCAGGATCTACAGACATTGAATGTTTTGAGTATTTTTTGATACGTATTTTCGTAACTATGCACGTCTAATATTATCGCACTTCCCCGCAAAAGCCTTTATGTATTTACAATTTAAACAATGAGTCACTGATTTAGATTGCTGAGTAATAGACATAAGAAGGTATGTGCCCTGGAATTTTAGTAATTGGTTGATCAGTACGTCACTCTTCCATTGAATGGGTTCAACGGATGTCCGGGTGATTATGACTTCAGCTCGGGGCTTGTCTAACGCACACCCGGATCAGGGACACCTATTTGAACACTTCTTCAGGCATTTTGGACTAGCTATATATGAGATTATCAACAAAGATGCGTGAATTATTTGTATCCTAATGTTGAGTGAGAGCACTCCTGCGATCCCGTGATGAGTGATGCGAATCAGCACCGTACGACTCAGCAACTCTGGCGATAAGCTTCTAAATTTGACCGTTGCGAAAGGCTGTATCAGAAATATCCTACTGAAGAGCATCGGTAAAATTGTGCCATTTTCGTTAGGAGATATTTCCAGTAGAATTGATGAGCGAACAAGCCTCTTTGCCATCTTGCCGGTCTAACTCACGACTCCATTATAGATTATCGTCGTATTATTTTATTAGTGAAAATTGTTTTCCGATTTATGGTCCTCATAATGTTCCATATTTCGACTTTTGAAAACTTCTACAGGATGTCCTCCAGCAATTGCACCTTTCGGGATATCTTTTGTGACTGTTGAACCAGCTTGTATTACTGCTCCTTCTTCAATTGTGACACCCGGAAGTATGGTAACTCTCGAACCCAACCAAACATTATCACCGATCGATACATCTCTAGTAATATATGTATCATCGTATGGTATCGCGCTTCCATTATCATAATTGTGATTTTGTGTCATTATTAAACATTCAGTACCTGAATGAAAATTATCTCCAATAATCACCTTACCGCCTCCGGATATTCTCATCCCATTAAAATTTACATTATCACCAAGCTGGGTTTTGTTGGTCAAATTTGTTGGTGGTTTTATATGTAGATCAGAGCCTACAGTTTCTACAGTTTGCCGAGCAGTCTTTTCACAATATTTTTTGTCAATATTATATTTAATGAATTTCATGAAAGAAATGAAGGTATACAATAGTCCTTGGGTACGGAGAGACTGCAATCCTTTGGTGAATAATCCCATCCCCAAATTTAATCCGCTTCAATAAATTAAATCTGGTGATTTAAAATGTGAGGCCGTTAAGGTTTAAAGTGGCATTGAGGAGAGCGGCGACTGTAAGCAAGGATTTAGTTGAACTAGCGAAGTTGTAAAGAGAAATCGGAGGTTTAGGCGTTTAGATCGACATTTGAATAATTCGAGCTCACTTCACAAAATCACCAATTTTTTGACGTTCCACGCTCGGATTCGCAATATAAAAGTTCAAGTAGCCATCGTACACTGTGCCGCGGTCGCTCGCTGGTGCAGGTCAATCGCGGCATCGAGTGAGAACATCCTTCAAAAACATTAATGCGTCTATGCTTGAGCGCATAAACAATTACTTTAATTCTTTTAATATATTGCCAATATATGTGTGTATTTATTTCCCAGAAATTATTTGGATGTTTCAGAAGCATCGTTAAAATGCTCCCTCTGAATCACCACATTTGAGGGTATTGATGTCGATGCCCGACTGCCTATTATTTCAAAAAACTCTTGAGCAGGCAACCCGGTTTGAGGACGCTTGGTTGTGATATTCTCTTCGGTAAATCTGTCTCCCTCCTTTATACACTTCGTAGTGACAATACTGTGCTGTGCCCACTGTTTGATTTCAAATTCTTCGTCATCTAGCCCTTCTTTTTTTGTGGAAGTAGCATCGTAGAGCGCTGCAAACTCACAGAGGTCAGTCAACTCATCAGGTTCGATAGATACCTCTTGGTCTGGGCCAGGAAGGTGTCGGTCAATAGTAAAGTGCTTCTCGATAAGTGCGGCGCCATTTCCGATTGCTACTTTAGCTGCCTCAACCCCTGTTGAGTGATCCGAAAATCCAACAGGTACATCCGCCACCTCTTCTAACATCTCGATTGTTTTAAAATCGAAATCGGCAGCCGTCGTTGGATATGCTGAAACACAATAAAATAGTGCATATTGGCTTGCTATGTCATCCAGAAACTCACACGTGGCTTTGATCTCATCAAGAGTATTCATTCCTGTGGAGACTAATAATGGCTTTCCTGTACTGGCAGCACGTTCAAGCAACTCCCAATTGTTCATTTCACCTGAGCCGATCTTAATTGCTGGAACGTTGATTTTATCTAGTATATCGACAGCTTCAGTGGAAAACGGTGTTGAAAGGAACGTCACGCCATGCATTTTCGCATGAGACTGAAGTTCTCTATGGTCGTCAATTGACCACTCACACTCGGCTACCGTATCGTACACTTCACCTGCGTCAATTGCTCTCATTTCAGACTCAACCATCTCTGCGTCTGCGATGTGCGTCTGAAACTTAACTGCGTCTGCTCCGGCCTCCGCGGCTACCTCTATGAATCGCTTTGCAAGCGTAAGATCGTTTCGCGTATTGATTCCAACTTCAGCGATAATGTACTGACGGTGCTCGGTTCCAATCTTAGTATCCTCAATTTCAATCATGTGTCTTCCACTCTGTAATAATTTGTTCGGCTAACCATAGGTCAAACGGTGTATCAATATCTACTGACTCTCGTTCCGTCATTTCGTACAATTTGGTCGTACCTGTGATCGTTTCCTCTGTTCGCAGAAATTTGTCTACATTCGTCACGTAAATCGCACCGTTGATTACGAACTCTGGGTCTCGATCTTGTCTTCGTTTGGCTGCATCATTATAGTTCAACTTCTTGGCACCCTCGGGCGTGCGTTCCCAGCGAGTATCGTACGTCGGACACACTGAAATAACAGAATCTGCATCAAATTCCTCATAAATCGAGTACGCCTCGTTGATATGCGTTGCTGTCCGAAGTGGTGACGTTGGCTGAAGTAACACAAATGCATCGTACTCCTCACCCGCGTCATGAAGTATTTCTAAGGCATGAGTGATTACAGGTGCTGTCGGAGTACCATCCTTTGCTAACTCAGAAGGACGCATGAAAGGAACTCTCGCTCCATGTGATTCAGCTATCTTAGCGACCTCATTGTCATCAGTGGAAACAATTACTGAATCGATTGCAGTAGCGTCATGGGCAGCTTGGATTGAGTGGGCAATAAGCGGAATTCCAGTCAATTCACGGATGTTCTTTCGCGGAATCCCTTTCGATCCACCACGAGCGGGGATGAGACCGAGAACGTTAGATCCTGTCATTTCTATCACTCTCCATGATTTCCCAATAAATCGGGGGTCATAGGGGGTTTCAATTCAGGGTCTAGTTCAGCAATCGTATCTGTTATTTTCTGCGCAGCATCCCCATCCCCGTAGATTTTCGATTGAGGATACGATTTCTTCTTTAGTTGTGTTTCGATTCCATTAACGATTTCCTCGGCGTCGCTAGCAACGTCAAGCACGTTTGGTCCGCGCTCACGTGACTGCTGTCTCTCCCCAATGTTGACGGTTGGAATACCGAAGTATGAGCACTCTCGTATACCGACGCTTGAATTCCCAACCATGCATGTTGCGTTCTTCACCAACGTAAGGTAATCATGTGGATCAAGGCTGATAAAGAACCGTATCCCGTCAGGATCTTGCTGCTCTCGGTACTCTCGTATCGCTTTTGAAACCTGATCTGTCCCGGCATCCATATTGGGCCAGAACCAGAATGCTTGCACTTCAAGCTCCTCATAAGCCTTGATCAGCTCTTGTGTTTTGGCATAATTTGACTCATACTCAGTTGGAACCGGGTGGTACTGAACCACAATATAGTCTTGAGAAACATCTACGGTATCTCCTACCCCACCATACTCGGTTTGAGGGTCGTACTTATCTCGTCCTTCCTGTATAATTTGTTCGGCCATTTCTATTGAGGGACAGCCTGTCCGGTAAATTCGGCTATCAGGTTCACCAAGCTGTCGCACAATTACTTTACTCCGGTCAGTAGAAACTAGATGATAATCCGCCATCTTCGTAGTAGCATGGCGCACTTTATCATCAATTGACCCAGTAATTTCTCCGCCCTCTAAGTGAATCACAGGGATGTTAAGATACGATGCTGCCAGTGTGCTCGCCATTGTTTCGTGACGATCCCCACTAGTTAACATAAAATTTGGTTCAAGTTCTTCGAATGCTGTCGCATATTCCATCAGCCCCATTCCCGTTGTTTTTGCCTGGGCAACCGGGTCGCCAGCTTCTAGTAGGGTATGAATTTTTTTGTCGATTTTTAGTCCCGCATCTTTCATAATGCCCGAAATATCGCCGAATCGGTGAACTAGTGCTCCTCCAGAGACAATAAGATGAAGATCGATTCGGTCATCGTCATTTAGAGCTAAGAGTGCGGTCTTCACCCGTGCATATTGTGATCGAGATGTAACAACTGCTACAACACAACTACTCATTAACGGTGGTTTAAATGCATTCGAGCCTAAATCTTGCTATGTTATCCAAGGAGAATTCCTTGAAAGCATCGAGTCGCTCCAGCTTGTCTATTCAGTTAGTGTCCTTGATGTAGAAAATATATAAGTAAATCAAAGTGTAATCAATTAAATTTCACCGACTTGATTGAATCCCGTACAGTTCTGCGTACTTCCCGTCTTCATCAATGAGTTCGCCGTGCGTCCCGGTCTCCGTGACTTTCCCCTCCTCGACAGTATAGATCCGATCCGCGTTCTGCACCGTCGACAGCCGGTGAGCAATCGTGACGATCGCGTAGTCGCGGTCCATCGCTTCGATTGCAGTCTGTACCTGGTCTTCCAGGTTCGAGTCGAGGTCACTAGTCGCCTCGTCGAGGATTAGGATATCTGCATCCTTTAACAGCGCCCGCGCAAGCGCGACACGCTGTTGTTGCCCGCCGGAGAGCCGCACTCCGTCGTCGCCGAGTATCGACTCGTACCCGTTCGGTAGGTCATCGATGAACTCGTCGACCTTCGCCACCGCACACACTCGGTCGAGTTCTACGCCGGAGACTTCTCGGTTCCCGAGCGTCAGGTTGTAACGGAGCGTATCGTTGAAGATGAACGGGTCCTGTCTGACCATCGAGAGCCGGTCGCGCCATTTGGCGATGTCCATCTCGTCGATCGGAACTCCGTTCGCCCGGATCTCGCCTTTTTCTACGGGATACATCCGTGCGAGCAACGAGACGATCGTCGATTTCCCCGCACCTGATTGGCCGACAAATCCGACGAACTCGCCCTTATCTACCTCGAAATCGATCCCGCGGAGAATCTGCTCCTCGTCGTCGTACGAGAAGTGGACGTCGTCGAACTCGATCTCGCGGACTTCCGCAGGTACCTCGCGGGACGATCCTGTGGGTTCCTTGTACGTCTCTAGTCTCTCGACGAACTCCAGTGTCCGGACGAGGTGTGGTAGCTCATTCTCGACTTTATAAAACAGTGAGTTTACGTTGCTCGCCCGCGGACCGAGTCGGAACATCGCAAAGAGGAACACACCGAGTGCACCGATCGAAAGATCCACAAACGTCAGAGCCAGATAGATCAGCACGAACACCGAGACCGCTACAACGAGGTTGTAGAACTTGTTGATCGCTGCCTCATTCCTTCGTAGCGCGATTCGCTCGGTAGTGAACTTCTCTATCGCCTCCCTGAAGTCTCTGTACAGCTCGTCTGCCACGCCAAAGATTCGTACGTCACGGATCCCCTGTGTCCCCGCCTGCACCGCTTCCTGTCGCTCCTCGTTAGCATCAGCGACTCGATCGCCGATATCATAACCGGATTCGATCACCACACGGAAGAAAGCCGTGAAGCCACCCAGAATGACAACAGTAAGAAGCGTTAACCAGGGTGCGATCACCAGCGCGATGAGGAAGTACGCCGCCGCAAGAAACGCCTGCTCTAACAGCTGAATTACTCGCTGAATCACTCGGCCTGCATACGTCGTCTGCGTCACGATTGCATTCAGAATGTCGTCGGAGCCCTCCTCATCGAAGTACTCTACTCGCGCATTCAACGCGTTTCGGAACGCTCGATCCTGGAGGTCCCGAATGTAATAAGTCCGCACCGCCGCCCGAAGCCACGCCACTGCAAAGCTCGTTGTGTACCGCGCTACCATCACCACCGACACCCCCAACACAACGAATCCGAGCGAAAACGGGATCCCAAGGACACCATACAGGGTCACAAAGATTGCAAGCAGCCCGTCGGCCTCCGTAGCCGGATCGTTGAGCTGCACCAGCTCGACAATAGGCAAAACGAAGCTCAATCCTACTCCTTCAAGCACTGCCGCGACCACACTAAGCACCACGACTCCCGCAGTATACCGCGGCTTGTACCGCCCGACATTAACGAGAGCCTCGGTCTTCTTCCGCCGTGAGATAGGCTCGGTGTTGTCCATAGCCATAAGTATGAATCCGCAGTTGTCTCAGAGAAATGCCAGCATTGTTATAAGCCATTCCGTTTGCGTACGACCGAACTCCCGACGAGGACGAACCCGGACGTGAAAACATAGCCGTTTGACCCTGCTTCACAATCGATCGTGTCTCAAACTCATTCTGATCTGCTCCAATGTACTAACGCCCCCACAGGTTACACACCCCACGGACGGCTGCACTGCATACCAGACTTACACCTCACTCCCCAAATGTGTTTATGGGTATGTCGGTCATCAGAAAATCCGACCAATACGAGAGTAGTGATTGCCCGACCTTCATCCCCATGTCATACAGGATCGCAACCCCGATCACGAATCCCTACTGGACTTCGTCAACGCCCGCTTGAGGTCAACGCACCCAAATACGATTTCGATGATAATAGCCTCTTAAATGGGTGATGTACCAAAAGAGCAGTTAAGGTCATATGGCCAGAGGGCGGTGCTAAAGCACAATAATGACTCGCAACAGCTCGAAACACATTTATTCACGTGAGCAGGCCTTACGTCAATTCCTCACGAAGCTTGATCATCTATGATCGTCAATCACTTCTAAACAGGTTCTACATGTCGTTGATATTTAATGTCCTCCCGGCTCAAATCCTGTCTTTACAATAGTTTCCACTTTCCAAATCACCCAGTAATATCATAACAGTCATCACAAGATGACAACCGATAAAATACCCCACACATTGATCTATTTATGAATATTCTTGTAACCGGTGGTGCAGGTTTCATAGGTGGGCACCTTGCTGAAACCTTCTCTGGCAACGGGCATGATGTGACGGTTATCGACAATTACGAACCATACTATGACATCGGAATTAAGGACCAAAACGTCGAGACTGCACGCAAGGCGGCGACCAATTCCGATGGGTCCTACGAGATTGTCGATGGGTCGATCACAAACGCCCAGCTCGTTGACGACTTCACCAAGGACACCGATATTATTTATCACCAAGCCGCCCAAGCAGGCGTCCGCACAAGCGTCGAAGAGCCGGCGAAAGTGAACGAGTACAACGTCACGGGCACGATGAACATACTGGAGGGTGCACGAACCAACGATGTCGAACGCGTCGTCTACGCTTCCTCCTCAAGCGTGTACGGCATACCCGAATACCTCCCGTACGACGAGAAGCACCCGAACGAGCCTGTCTCCCCGTACGGCGTCTCTAAGCTTGCTAGTGAACACTACATGCGAGTGTACAACGAAGTGTACGGGCTTCCCACCGTCTCATTGCGCTACTTCACCGTGTACGGCCCTCGGATGCGTCCAAACATGGCTATCTCCAACTTCGTCTCCCGCTGCATGCGTAGAATTTCCCCACAAATCTATGGTGATGGCAAGCAGACGCGCGACTTCACCTATATTGATGATGTCGTCGACGCGAACAAGACACTGCTCACCGACAGTAGTGCTGACGGTGAAGTGATGAACATTGGCTCAACCGACAACATAGATATCGCGACGCTTGCCGAGGTTGTGCGAGACGAGATCGACCCGAACTTAGAAATTGAATTTACCGACGAACGCAAAGGTGACGCCGAACACACCCACGCAAACATTTTGGTCGTGTCGCAAAGTCCTCTAGAGTTCAGTAGTAACTGACTCCCGTGAAGGCGGGGTTGCCTCTGGTGTCCAAACCGAGGTACCCCATGCACGCCACAATCGACGTGCGGTTCGAACTGA
>Ga0306905_100344_pt1 | contig 16833 bp, 15 predicted proteins | sample AntCluMetagen397_FD_190422 | JGI IMG/M metagenome (GOLD analysis project Ga0306905, IMG submission 190422) | Saline lake microbial communities from Club Lake, Antarctica - Metagenome TFF #397 (v2) (version 2) | ecosystem: Environmental > Aquatic > Non-marine Saline and Alkaline > Saline | place... | reverse complement strand
GGACTCTTTTTGCGGCGACCTCTATGTGGGCATCTGTGATCGTCTCTGAGCCCTGTTCTTCGGCAACATCGCCGCCTTCACGAAGGAGATCAATGGCTTGGCGGGCACTCCCTGTATCCTTTGCAGTTCTTGCAGCAGCTAGTCTGATCGCAGCGTCCTCACAGACGCCATCAATCAACGCTTTTTCAGCACGTTCGTTGAGAATGGACTGTAATTCATCGGCGTCATACGGTGAAAATTCCAGTTCCTTTTCCATTAATGTATCTTTCACTTTCGGGCTTAGCGACGATCGGAACGTGTAGTTATTGCTTATGCCAATGACTCCAACACGTGCGGCATCTAGATGTCCATTTGCTCGCGCTCGCGGTAGTTCATACAGTAGTGAGTCTGGGTCAGAAAGGTGGTCGATTTCGTCGAGAATGAATAAGAACGTCCCTCCAATCGCTTCCATTTCCTGATAAAGTGTTTCGAGTGCGTGGGATGTTGAGAGTCCTGTTTCAGGAAATTGCTTTCGTTGATCGGCCCGAATACTATAACAGTAGTCGATAGTCAGATTTTTCGTATTCATATCTATTCTTGAAACAAACTAAAGGTGAAATTAGTAGTTCAGAACTACGGACTCTCGTTGATTAATTTACTATTTCTGATAAGTTGCCAACTGACGCCGTTTCGATGCTCTTCGAATCATCGACAATCGAGCCGAGGAAATAGTTGGCTTCAAAGCACAGATCCTCGTCTTCGTCGCCCTGCTCATCTGCAATCAGATTCGACACCTGCCACATGTTGTACAGCAGCGCGGCGTAGTTGACGATGAAAGCCCGGACGTGTGCCTCGGTTGAGGCGTACTGCGGCAGGAATCGGTGCTTGATAACCCGATATTTTGTCTCCACAGCCCACCGTCTGCGGTAGTAGGCTGCTAGTCGTTCAGCACCGAACTGTTCAGGATCGATATTCGAGTAGAACGTCGTCCAGTCCTCTCGCGGGTGATCTGGTTCACCGTCACGACGACTCGCTCGCTTCTCTGATGGAAGTACCCACAGGTAGTCTTCGTTAGGCCACTCTCCAACACCCCATTTACGCGATGGGTACGGATCATTAACAGAGATTGCGGCATCTTTCAGTGTGTCGATCACATCGGCCTTCTCCTGTGCCTTCATGACAAAATCAACGTCGTAGTCCTCGCAAACCTTCCGAACCTTCGTCTTGTAGAACCCGCAGTCCAAATACAACCTGTCGATATCGAATTTCGTGTTCGCGTAGGTGAACAGCTTCCGCATGGCGATATGAGAGTTCTTTCGCTTCTGTACCGGGATCGCTGCGAGCGTCATCCGCACCCTGTCACCGACAATAGAGAGTGTCGCGTACTGCCACGCATGTGAGAAGTTTCGACCGGGCTTCGTGTCACTGATCCCGCTACTCGCCTCAGGATCACCGTAGGTCGGCCAGTCCGTGATATCGATTGCGACCTCGTTCATCCTGCCGAAATCGACGTAATCCTGTGTCAGCCGATACAACGCCTCGTGGCACACGATGAACATCTCCATCACCTGCTTTTTTCCATCGGCAAGATTCGATAGAACAGCGAGGATGAGTCTGCCACGTCTTTGCCGTGGTTCCACGGTTTGAGTTCCATCGCGTCGGCTGCCTGATTTGGTTGGCAACCCCATCGACCAGCTGCGGCGAGGATCTTCAGGAGATCGTCTTGAGACACGCGATAAGATGCTCACCCTCTGTCGGGCTATCTATGACGATGATCGGGGCGACCTCACGACACATGCCAAGCTCGCCGAAGCTAGCGGTATCAAAGAAGAGACGATATCGAGGTGGCTGTCTCAAGACGACCAACTGAGTCACTGTCTCGAAAAGAAAGACGGCCACTACCGGCTCACGGCGATTGGTTGACGTGCTTTGAATCTGAACTGGCCTAAAGTCGATTCTCTGATGTAACCAAAACGGCTTGAAGATTCTTCGTGTCTTGAAGCATGCCGATCTCGGCACTGTATCGTGGTTTTGGGTCGTTCTTCGCTCCTTCGCGTACCCGCGATGGGTAGCGGCCATATAGAGTACGCGCGTCTGATAGTATAAAGAAACCTCGCCGGATACCACGGTGTTCGTTCTATTATTATTATTATTATTGTTCGGGCGGTAACACATATACGACCACAGCAGTCGACACCGGGACACCGACCCAGTTCCACCCTTCAAACACCGTATCGGCAGTCAAATCAACAGACAGTGACGAGATAGGACGGCCAGAACGACAAGAGCAGTCAGAACAGATCGGTAGCTACCCCCGTCAGTCGTCATACCGCATATTGTACCGCCGATACGCAGCCAACTGTTCCATGCACGACCGTCGAGTATCCAATACCGGGTTTGAGAGGCCACTCACCTGCGGGTCTGGTATCGACACGTCGATCTCCGAGACTACTGCGCGGTAGTCGACTGCGTCAATCGTCTCGGAGAACTCACTGCGGCGATCCTCCAAACCAGCGACCTGTCGGGCGTGGTGTTCTTGGTCGCGGAGCATCGACAACCCATCTTTGGCAGCCTCGACATTGCGAGACAGTTGGCCGCGGTACTCCTCAAGAGCGTCTTGGGGGGCTTCGATGGCGTCTTCTATCTCACTACGATGCTGCTCGAAGGCCTCAACCAACGCTCGGCCGGCTTGCTCACGGGCCTCGCGAGCATTGTCACGAAGCCGGGCCTCGAGGTCGACATCGTAATACTGGTCGAAAACGGCTCCAATCTCCTCGTCGAACCCGTCAGAATAGCGCGTCGAGAAGGCCTGTATCTCGACAGGGTACTGCCCGGCGTACTCACGGAAAATCTGTTTTTGAGTCTCATATCCCTTCGCACCGTCGACGTCGTCTTCCAGGCCGTCGAGGACCTTTGCCGGATCACCGGGAATCCCGTACTCGGCGACCTGTTGTTTCGTGACTGCGGCCTGTGTGACCTCGGCTTCTACGTCGTTCAACGCACCAATAATCTCTGTTTTTCGGCTGATACTAAGAGCCATATCGCGGCCTTTTGTATCATGGTCAGAGACCAACACGATAGCAAGATCCTGATTCCTCGCTTCGGCGATTCGACAGCAGCCTCACACATGGACAACGAGAAATCGCCCTTGCCCGACTCACGGATCGTCGCACCATACTCGGCGGCTAAATCGTCAGGAATCACACCCGACTTCTTGGCCCAAATCTCGATGTAGTAGTGTTGTTCGGCTGCGGCATCGGAGATCAGTCGCTTGAAGGTTTGGTCGGCAATCATCTTGGCGGCAGTCTCGATGAACTCCTCGGCATCCTCGAAGACACACTCGGCCAGCTCAATCTCGCGTGGTATACTCGCATGGAGAAATCCATCGTCGACGGCGACGCTGTCGACGGCCTCGCGGGTTGCGGTCACACCCTTTGTGGTGAGTGGATTGTCGACATCGTCGAAGGCTGTGGGTTTCGAGTCGGGATTGGCGGCGTCTTGAACACGCAAGAAGTCGACAAGGCCGATGATCCGTGCCCACTTGAACACCTCTTTGAGTTCGGTCCACGAGGAGTTCGAGGCAGTGTAGGGTTCACTGTTCGGCCGTTCGTAGCCTCTGCCTAAGATCCGGTAAAGTTCCATGGGTGGGTCTCGGGACGGCCCTCTTGGTCGTATATACGGGCAATCTGCCTTTTTGAGATCCGCAGGGGCGATGTAGGCGGCGTCGTTCTTGCGGGATTGGGCGAGAAAGTCGTCGATAGTCGCCTCCTCGCCGCGGTCGCGGGCGGCTTTTGCGAGCGATTTGATATATTCGCGAAGGTCTTTCACGCCTTCGGGTTCGGAGATGAGATCAGCAAAGCGTCGACCGTCGTCTTCGTCGTCTGGCATACGATTATATCTGGCCGAAAAGCAGGTAAAGCTGCCACTAGCAACCGTCACTAGTGATTTTCGGCTCTGATTTGACTAACTAATCAGTGCGGTTTTACGGGTGTTTCAAGTTCAAATTTGGCTAGTGAAAATAAACGGATAGCGACGGCTTCATAGTTGTCAGAAACGCCTTTATCTAGGCTGACTGGTATTTCTGAATATAACAGACGAGACAGGTGCAAGACCGCAGCGAGGGTAAGGCAGTATTCCTCTGCTGACGCTCTCCTTTCGATCCACTCAGAAGATAACAGGTGTCGTTATTTTTATTTTTTACTGATGTTTATCTGGGCCAATTCCATCATGACGCTCGCCGATTCGTTACTGTCAGCTTAAAATAAGCGTTGGAACGGTTCTTTTTAAACCTACGTCTCTTCGACCGGATTTTGAGCCGGATAGAAGTGCTCTTGAGTTCACGACCGCACCAACCCATTACCAAAATAACAAATATATTGTGCAATTACTAGCTAGTGTGATTATTACCGTTAGGTTTATATTCTGTTTCAATTAATTATTGTTATGCAACAAAATATCTCTGACTGGGGTTGGCAAATTTCGTCATTTTTACGCGTCTTAAAAAAACAGGGGTTCCTGATTGCTCTTAATAAAGCCTTACATTATATATTTATGGTTTCTAGAAGATATTTTGACCTGTATGGGATAATGAATTCCTTGAGGTTTAAAAAATTTAAGATTTTCACATCGTGTCATATTAGACAATTATTACCAAAGAGTACTGAAATCCCACATCCCGTTGGGATTGTAATCGGTGGATGGGCTAATATTGGCGAAAATGTACAGTTAAATCAAAATGTTACTGTAGGGAACAAAAATAGTGAGGCTCCCGATATAAAAGATGGAGTGGTGATATGTTCTGGTGCTATAGTAATTGGAGGTATTACTGTTGGTGAAAATTCAATTATTGGTGCCAACTCCACAGTTTTGTCAGACATTCCTCCCAATTCAATTGCCGTAGGCACTCCAGCCGAGGTAGTTAATAAAGTAGAAGAATAATGGTATAAAATCGATAAATACCCTCTCTACAGCTACAAAAAACTACGAAAACGAGTCGACAGCGTGTACTATCGAGTACCTGATACTCGGACGGACGCAGGTCGATCTGCTCGCACACCTGCGTGGTTTCCTCGGATCCGACTGAGGGAGCAAACGGCTCAACAAAAAGGAGATCGCCATGATCTGCCTCGATATAGGGGTGTTCGTATGAACCGGTCTGCTAGTCTCAGTCGACCATTTATATCGACTGGAACGGTACCAAGGCCAGGAGTTATCAGTTGGTCTGGAAGCAAAACCACCCAAATCTGGCATCAGAACAGCCTATAAAATCCTGAGAGATTCGGGCCCGTTAGATTCTGTAGACGGTGGTATCGGTATTTTAGCTTTTGGTCGAACCGATAAAGAGGCACACCTATGAGATTCTGCCCTGCTTGCGGTACTCGTCTCGTTATCCAGTCGACCGCTGGCGGTACGTCTCCAGTCGCTCTTGGAGGTGCTTGACAACAAGTCGTGGGAGATGAAAGCCTACGTCCTCGTCCGTCGACTCGCCATCGCGGTGGCCTCGCTGTTTGAGTGGCCGACGTTCAGAGCCAATCGCGTGATCGTCCACGGCTACACCTTCGAGACTGCCGACGGCGAGATACGGTACTATGCGGAAGTGAATACGACGCGAGTGGCCCACGAAAACCGCGACGAACTGGTCGCGGTGATTCAGGAATCCTCACGTCGACTGTTCGCAACACTCTACAGAGACACGGGCTGTGTGTGCGACCGCCCGTGAAATCAACAAGGCTGCCGGTCGCGACGGTATATCCCGATCATCGGGCAGGGTGTCTCATAGTACTATACGATTATCTGGGATCTCCTCGAAGACTTCGATGCCGCCGTGGTGATCCTCGACGAGATTGACCGTATCCAACCCGACAAGGACGGCAACCGAGACAAAATTCTGATGCAACTCTCGTGAGCTCGGGAAGCCCAGAAAACCGACACCAACATCGGGATCATCACGATCTCAAATAAACTCGATTATCCCGAACAGATGAACCAGCGCGTTCGGTTGTCGTTCGGTGATGCTGAACTGTTGTTCTCGCCCTACGACGCGGAGCAGTTGGGTGAGATCATGCGAGCCCGCGAAGATGCGTTCTACGATGGGGCACTCGAAAGTGCCGTCATCCGTGGGCGGCAGCACTTGCAGTTCGTGAACATGGCGATGCACGCAAGGCGATTCGGATTCTCAAAAACGCCGGCCTCATCGCCGAGGAAAAACAGGACTCGAAAGTCCTAGAAGCCCACTTGAATGAGGCCAAACAGTGGGCCGAAGCCGACCGCGTAGCCGAACACGTCTCGACTCAGACGACCCACGCACGGCATATCCTACTGGTGTTGGCGGCTCACGAAGAATGCCGTCCAGACGACGGCGAGGATGGCTACCGCACGACGCACATCTACGACGGCCTACAAAACCGTGTGTGAGGTGGAGGGCGCTGATCCACTGAAGATAGACCGCGTTCGGCAGTTGCTCGACGAACAGGCGTTCTTAGATGTCATCGAGTGTCGACGTACTGGCGGGGGCCACCAGCAAGAGACGTTTACGTCTCATCGACTGCTCAAAGATCCAGATGTCGTCGTGAAAGGCGTCGGCCACGATCCAGACCTAGTGCCAAAGTCGGTTGAATAGCCCTAATTCGCCCGAAAACACCATATTTACACTTTGATTGAGGGGTGGGGGTAGTGTTCGATAGTTCGTGAACTGTGGTGTGGTTGTCGACACAGACGATATCAAACGCCCGTCCCAACAATCGACGTATACCAGTTCAGCTACGCTGCTGGGCGTTCGCACATGAACGACCCCATTGATCTCTCCGACAAGCTCCTCGGCAGCGTCGACGGCGTCGGCAGGGACGATGAGAACGCGCGTGTAGCCGTTTTTCTTGAATCCCGACACTTGGTTGATCACGTGCGACTGGTCATTCTCAATAACGTCGGTAGTTTCGACCTCGATAATGAGATTCGGCATCTTAAACCCTGAGACAACAAGATCTGGTCCTCCCTCGATACCGTCGACTGCGAGGCCACTGTCGGGATAATCTTCTCCTTGCCGTGGTCGGTTGCGGTCTCGACATCATTATTGAGTTCGGATTCGATGGCATGCTGATCGACAGGACGAATATCGTAATTCTTTTTATCACCCTATGATTTCGAACACTGTAGACGATTAAAAGAGGACCACTCAAATGAATAAAATACTAGCAGACATTAATATATGAATCTTAATAAGAGGGTGAGAAAGTATGTGCTTCTATTAATAATCTCAATTCCTGTCTTTTACTCTATATATCATGCTATTTTTGCTCCTGATTTTTTAGCTCGAGGATTTAATACTGATGTTTCTCACGACTACTTTTATAATGGTCTACTAATTCTTGATAGAGGATTTCCACAGGGGAATCGACATCCTGGAACGCCTCTTTTCTATTTAATGGCGTTGATCCAGTCCATTTATGCAGGTGGTGTCTCTGAGTCTATCGCAGAAGCTAATATCATTCTTAAAATTGGCACTGTATCAATAACTTTTCTTTCAATGATTTCACTATATTTTGCTGCTCGGACTATGTTAAATGACCGGTGGTTGTTCTCTATTGTTGCAATCCTCACTTTGTATTCAATACCCAGTACGTTTTATTATACTACTCAATTCGGACCAGATCTCTTCACACCGGCTTTAACACTTACGACAGGATTTCTCATTACTGATTACTTAATTGATAATAAGGGATTGAATGGTATTCTAATTGGAAGTGTTACTGGTATTGGTTTAGCAATAAAATTGAGCTTTATTTTCGCGGTACCCCCTATAATAATTGCTATTCTGATCCCAGTAGTCCCAGAGGTATTGGATGATTCAAAAAATCTTCGAAATGTGATAAATTCTACACCCCTTCGGAATGGTGTTGAATATAGCTTTTCAGCTGCAGTTACGTTTCTCGTCTTGACTTCCCCCGACATAAGAAATTATCCCTCCCTTTTTGTCCGTATAATGAATAATATTGGTCAATCGTCCGGGACAAAAGATTATATTGTATCAAATATAATATATTTCGAGTACTATCTTCTAATTTCATCTATAATTTTAGGCGTAGTTTTAATATCATATTACGAAAAAGAAGGCCTCATTAAAAAATTCACAATACAATTTTGGGGTTATTTCATGTCTAGCTTTGCCATATTCATATTAAATTTTTCATCTGTATTCTCAACTTCTCCAGCAAATCCAGTAGATTTTCGACAAATATCGGTAGCGGTGATTGGGTTTACATGGATTTGTGCTCTATTAATCACAGAATTATCAGATACGGGCAGCAACCATTCTATAATGTGGTTAGGAAATAACCGAGATAATATTGTCTTATCACTTATTATCATTTTGGTAGCTTGCAGTGGGTTGAGTTTAGCATATTCCCATAATATTATTCAAGACGAATATTCTGTTGGTGTAGATGCAAAAGAAGTCACTGCAGAATTAGAAGCAATTGATGGAAGAATTGCAGTTAATCAGCGGGGTGTTATAACTAATCAATTTGGTTCGAGACAAAATGTTTATGGACCGTCTGTCAATTTTCATTTACACGGAAATGAACATTATGGACAAAGCCATTTTACTCCAGAATTAATCGATGAATTTCCAGACTTCACACGTTTAAATGTTGATTATGCTCGTTCCCTATCCACAGATCGTAATGTAGGTAGCTTGTATGAAGGTTCAGAAAATAATATTAGGGTTACATGTTTAATTTACCCCGCAAATTCGCAATTTCTTGGATCTATACCAACATCAAAATCAATAAATAATTCTGTCATTTATAACACATTAGCACATGAAGCAGGGTTTAAGAATTATAATGTAAGTAGAATAGTGCTAGGAGAAAACAAGAAACATCTATCTGACGATAAGTTTATGAAGATATGTGAAATTAATAGTACAACACAACGATGAAATTAATGGAGCGGAACGCAGAAGCGTAATGTCTTGAAGCCGAGTTTGAGAACTTGCACGAGGTAGACGAGACCAAACGCAAGTACAAGGATCTATATGACAAAATCAAGGCTGAGCGCGAGATCAAGGTCGTATGGTTGACTTGAAAGTGTTTCAGGAGTGCTACGAGGAATCCGATGAGAAAATTGAGGTAGCATGGAACACTGACACGTAGATTAATTAAATCGACGAACAAATTGCGGATATCGTTCTATCACAGTATGGCACAAATTATTATTAGATAGAATACTGTATGTGTTTAATCGAAGACACGACAGCTGGCACAGTGTGATCTGTGAGATCGTCTCGTTGTCTAGGGCTACTCGGTTAATTTCGTTGAATTTACTGGCTTGTAGCTGTTTGGTGATCTACCGATAGAGTAATGAAAAAGATCTTGTCATCCACGCCTCGCGGTAGATTTATTAAATCGAAACGGGACAGCATTTCATTGCACTACCTCAGTTGGAGACTATTGGAGGTGAAGTCTAAACGGTTCTGAGACGCGACCCAGAAGTTAAAAACAATAGGAACTACTGGTAGTCAACTACTGCCAATGTCGCTCCCACTTCTCGGCGTTATCCACCGAGGTCATCACTGCGTCTAGTTTAATTCCTTCATCTTTCAGAGTCGAAATATACGGTTCGATATCTTTCGGACGTCCCCATCGTCCGGGGCTAACAAGACAGATCCGATACCCGGCCTCCGAGAGTTTCTGATAATTGTCCTTTTTTAGTGGTAATTGAGTGTTTGTGTCGACCCATACCCAATCGACGAAATCCGCATTTTCGATCGCAGCATCCAACGGTTCCGCCTCTGAGAACCTTATTGCCATTTTTCCGAACGATGACTCGCGCGAAGCCGCATAGAGGTACGGGAACTCCATGTCCAACAGGAAGTACTCCGTCACGTCGTAGCGGGCCGCAAGGTCGACTACATCATCCTCGATGCCAGACTCTTTGATATTGAACACTACGAATCGGTTCCCAAGTTCCGCGAGGAACTCTCTGAGGCGTTCACCATCTTGGTAGGGTTCGTGTGAGAGTATCAATCGCCCGTTGTAAGCTCGGACATCTATTTCCACACCGTATTCGGGCGGAAGTTCCTGCAGCTCTTCAATCGTATTTATCTGGTGTGCGATAATTGTCATTTCGTCCTCCGCTTCAGTTCGAGGCTGTACGCAAGAGTTCGCTTGATCAGTTTCCACTTGCCGCTCAAAGTAGTGCCTCCTTTCGCTTCCTCATATTGCCGCTCAGAGAACTCCACGTCGAAACGAAGGATGTCGTATCCGAATCGTTTCGCCATATAATAAAAATATAGATCGAACGAGAATCCGTCAGGTGAATCGTCGATCCGCCTGAGAAAGCTTCTGTGGAACAGGTTCGGCTGAGCGTTGATATCTCGCAGCTGTGTCCTCATCAAGATCGTTTCGAAAAGAGACATTCCCTTTGTAAAGAACGTGTCAATAAACGGGCGTCCTTTTCGGTTTCCTTTGACATAGCAGAGTTCCGGGTCTGCTTGGTCCAAAATGAGTTCGTACGCCCGAACCGTGTCAGCCGGGTCCGTCTGCATGTCAGCATGGGTCCAGCAGAGAAACTCTCCCTCAGCAGCTTTGAGTCCTCGCCAGATGCCGTAGCCGTAGCCCCTGTTTTGCTCCACGGTTGTGATAGACAGGAAATCCTGCTCCTCGGCAAGCTCTGCCATCACTTCGGCAGAGTTGTCGGTGCTACCGTTGTCTACGAGTCTAACCTGTATGTCGACATCCTCAGTTACCAGCTCGGTGAACCGGTCGACGATGAGTGGCAAATTTTTTTCCTCGTTGTAACACGGAACAACGACGGAGAGTTCAGTCATCGAAATACGCCTCCCAAAGTGACCGTTTGTCCGTCGCGTCATTACTTTCGGGGAGTTCGATGCCATGTTTGCAGAGGTACTCCATCTCCTCATACAGATAGAGGTTCCGCGGAGTGCCCCAACTGATGTACAGATCGACGTCGAATATCACGCTCCGTTTGTTCATCCGCCGCAGGAATGTCGGAATATGGTCGGCGTAGAACTCCCCGTTGACTCGATGGTCGGCGTCGATCATCAATTCCGCCGCATCAAGGAAGTCCGCCGCCCTGTCGAAATAAAATGCACCGGTGATTGCGTGATCATGGTACGGATCATCCGAGATAGGTGTTTTGACCGATATGTCGACGGTTGTTTCGCCGTCGTCGGCCAGTTCACACCAGCCCCAAGACTCCGGATGCAGTTCCAGCGACCGCTGTTCGGTGAACGTCCAAGCAATGGCGTCGACATCGTCCCGTGACCGCAGCTCCTGAAACTCGGAGTTTTCATACAGAAGACCGTGGTCACACGCCGCTATCAGTAGTTCCTCGTTGGGATCAAGATGTGGTTCCGCAAGCATTGTGGTGCATACTTGTCCCTCAGTGGTCTCTGCGACCGTGACAATCTCTGCATCGGACACTTTCGATTTGAGCAGAGTATCGATATCGTACTCCTCAACATGTTCTTCTCGAACAATGAATATCCATGTGTCAGATTCAGGGAGATCATCAATCACACTGAAGATCATCGGCTCGCCGGAGACAGGTATGAGTGGCTTGGGCAGACGATATCCCTCGGTAGCGAACCTGCTCCCCAGCCCAGCCATTGGTATTACAATTGCCATTATTCTTGTCCGTAGTAGGCGTCGTCTCCATGCTTTCGTTCGAAGTGTTTGTTCTGTATCCGGTCTGGAAGTGTCCCGGCTTCGGGATTTAGCTGGAGCGCTCCGTGGTTCATCCGTGCGACTTCCTCAAGCACAGCCGCGTTTTCCACTGCGGACTCAACGGTCTCTCCCCAGACAAATGGCCCATGACCGGCAACGATAGCAGCCGGCACTGACGCCGGGTCGCGCTCGTTGAAGCAGTCGGCGATCACTTTTCCCGTGTTTCTTTCATAGGCATCCATCTCATTTTCGGAGAGATACCGCGTAACAGGGACTGAGCCACAGAAATGATCTGCATGGGTAGTTCCTAGACAGTCTATCGGCATCTCGGCCTGTGCAAACATTACAGCGTGAGTTGAATGAGTGTGTACGATTGCGTCGAGGCCCAATCGATTATAGAGTTCATGATGTGTTGGCATGTCGCTGCTTGGATCTTTTTCGCCTTCCACGACGTTGCCGTCCATATCTAGTAACACGACATCTTCGGGGCCGAGACTGTCTGAGGGAATGCCCGACGGCGTGATCCCCCAGATGTCGCCATCACGCATGCTTGCGTTGCCCCATGTGAACAACACAAGCCCACGCTCCGAGAGTTCACGATTGGCATCCACAATCCGTTGTTTTAGTTTTTCTTTCATAGAGGCAGATCTGTTCCGGCACGTAAATTTCCATCGACGAGGTCGTATACGGTCACTGACTCGAATTCGTATTCGCCGATGGGGGCCTCATCTTCGAGTTCTTCCCACACCTTTTGGAAGTCACTCGGATCGATCGACGCTATCGTGAGATGTGGTTTCCATCCCTCCCCAATGAAGGGGTAGCCATACTCTGTGAGGTTCTCCCGTCTTCGCTCATCGAAGTCGTCGTATGTTTTCTCGAACCGCCCAATCATTGGTCGTCGTCGAGATGACTCCAGTGTTGCAGCAACCTCTTTTTGATACTCGTGGATGCCCTGCGATTGTATCCGACAAACAAGAGTATGATTACCGGTAACGGTGTCATCTCGGAACACCTCCCAGCCAGTAATCTCGAATGTCGGTCTCCTGAGAAACGGGAGATCGAGACTGCTTTTACGATCGATATCGAGATCTCCGACGTATAGCGTGACGTGTGGTTCGTCGTCCAGATACTGTTGTTGACCAACCATATCACGAAGCCTAGATTTTAATGATTTGATCTCTTCAACAGCTCTTTCATCTGGCGTCAGCGTGACAACGTACTCCGTCATTGTGTGTCTCTGAACTCGATATTTTGAAAGCAGGTCTCAATTTGACTTTCGGTGAGATTTATATACATGTTGTCGTTCTCCGCGATGACCAATTCGAATGGTTCGGTGTGTGGAACGACGATTTTGTGCCACTTCGACATCGGGACATTGTACTGTAATCCGAGAATACACCGCAACACAACGTTGTGAGTCACGACGGCAGCATCTTCGTCGCCGTACTTGATAGTCTTAAGAAAGTCGTCGACACGGTTCCAGACGTCCTGAGTATTCTCACCGTCGGGGAATCGGAGGTCCTCACCCTCAGACCATGCATCAACGATTTCGGGATACTCCCGCTTCAGTTCCTCGTAATTCAACCCCTCAGCTTTTCCGTAGTCGATCTCTGAGAGCCTGTCGTCGACGACCAGTTCGGACAGCCCTAGGTGGGACTTGAGAGTGGCGGCAGTCTGGTAGGAGCGCTGTAACGGGCTCGAATAGAGTCGAGCGATCCCATTGGGTAACTCCGGAAGGTCGAACCCGTCACAAACCTCCGGATCACGCCGCTGTCCCAAGAAGGTCCCGTCGTTGTTCTCGTCCGTTTTGGCATGCCGAAGCAAATAGAGGCTCGTCGCGTCCGAAAAGTAGTCCTGGAACTGACTCTCGAAGTCCTCCAAGAACGCCTGGATGGCTTCTTCCTGAGAATCGTTCCAGTCCGGAAACTCATTACTGTATTTCATTTCCTGCAGAGTGAGGAAATGAGAGGTGTGTTTGTTTTTGTTCTTCGGAAAGACGGAGAAGTACTGATCGAGCATATCGGAAACGCTGTAATGTTCGTTGGTCTTGTGGTAGAGTTTCAGGAAGTTCGTCATGCTAAATTTCATGATATGGTAGGAGAATTCGAACCGATCCTTGTCGGTCATATCCTTCTTCTTCTCCACCATGTGTGGGCCGTCGTCGTCGAACTCGTACTCTCTGTAGGAGACGGTTTCGCCATTGAGATCGGACAAGTAATCAGTGATACTGCGCCGTTTCTCGAAAAAGTGGTTCGGCTGTAGTGTTGACACTTTGTATATTTCTGTCATCGGCCGTTTGTAGTACATGTCTGATGTCTGCCAAGCCAAGCAGGTGAACGGACTTCGCTGACAGTGGTACTTGTGCCGCTCCTCACTGTAAACCATCACGTGAAGAACGAGGTCGTTCTGATGATCGAATTTCAGTGGACCGAACGTCGTATTCAAAATCACGTCGTAGCCGTAATCGACTTTTATTTGATCGCTCAGTGCTTCGAACTCATCGACGATGGACTCGTATTTTGTTTCGGTGAGCTCGTCGGTGATGACGACGATGTCGACGTCGCTGATACGGTTGAGATCCCCGTCTTCGACGAACGAGCCGACAACCGTTCCGGAAGTGACAAACCCCAACGAGTTGATCGTCGACCTGATTCCCTTCTCCAAATGACGTTTGAAGTCCTCGCTCATATCCGTGTAGTGCCTCGCATTGGTTTTTAAATCGTAGAGTGCTCTTTTTGGGTTTTGCGCTTTGAGGACCGCAGACGCTGAAACTACGTATTTTGCGTCGATTTTGTCGACATTGGATCGTTTGACGCCTCCATCGAAACATACGTCAAAATCGTATCTATTTTGTTTCAGTTTCTGTAGATGAGCAACTGTCGCGAGCGACTCCGAAGCCATTCCCTGACCTGAAACCCCCGGACGTTCGATTCCCAGCACTTGAACGATGTCGACATCGTCCAAATATTTCTCAAATGATTCTATCTGAGCGTCGTACGAAATACAAAGACCGGACTCACACCCATTTTCACGACAAAATTCTATCAATTCTGCAATGTCTCCTTCGGGATGGAAAATAAGCGAATCGACGTCGTCATGCAGCTTCTTCATCCACATCAGTGGATTTTCAGACATAATGTGCGCCATGCGCTTCGTATTTGGGTAGACAGATTTTACATCCTCTACTACTCCGAGATCCACCGGGTCAGCGTTTTTGTTGTACGACTTGTCGACCAAATCAAGATGGATAAAATCTGGTTGGGTGTTTACGGTCGAATTTATTTCATGAACATCCTCGGTCTTGGATAAATAAACTGCGAGTCCCACCTCTTTGGTGTCAAACGTATACCGGATGTGAAATGAGTACGAAATAAGGAAGATAGTTGCGGCGCTCGCAAATCGGGTGAGACTGTACTCTTGCATAAACTGTTGTACTTGGATTCCAGTGATTTGACCCAATATACTCCCCACAAAAGGCTGAAACAAATACTGGATCAGGAGTATGTTTAGAAAGAACGCGAACGTCGAGATAATCACGAACATCTGGAACGATCTAAGGTTTCTGTTATCAGGTACATCAAAATTGTACCACGCGTTCAGAACATAGGCTAATATCATACCACTGATGAATCCAACACCCATGTTGGACCATCGATACGGGGAGACATGACCGAGTCCAGAAATGACAATAATCTCAACGAACAGCGAACCAACTCCGATCAAAATGTATGTTAGAAGATGTCGATATTTATATTGGTAATAATCAATTAGTTCCGACCAATCAATTGTATTGAAGACAAAATATTTGCTACCGAGATAGTTCGTTATCGTTGTAAACCCAATTACAATAACATTAGCTGTAAGTATTGGTATGCCAATTAAAACAAGTATTCTCAATAATGCTAGGCCGATGAGTAGAGAAGCAGTGTACAATGCGAAATATACGATTCCTTCTTCATAGTAGTCGTCAGATCTTGATTTAAATGTGAACACTTTATTGAAATAGAATCCGAATACTACTCCACCAATGTATCCCGCTCCCGAAGATACAAGATAGAAAACATCTAAAAATTGGTACAAAATATAAAACAATAAATAGTTCAGAATAGTAGAAGCCCCACCAACTAGAGAAAACCTAAGAAAATGTGATTTGTGTTCGTTCAACACACTTTGTACATTCATCAAATACTATTCAATGTCTAAATCAGTTATATTTTTCGGCCACTTCAATAGTAATGTTCAAATGAGCTGATTCCATGGGAAGTTGAACAATTTGATCTAGTCGTCGGCTATCGCTGCTGTGGTGTTGCTGAAACAATTCCAGAAGTAGACTGTTTTTGAAAAGCTATTCCGTGAACTCGACAAGCTCGGCGGCACGATTCTGATTGTTCTAGACGAGATTGACGCTATCAGCGACCAAGATGACCTGTTGTATGAACTCCTCCGGGCACGAGGAATGAGTAACTCGTCGACACGAAAGTCGGTGTCATCGGCGTGAGCAACGACAGGATGTCAAGGTGTGCTGCAACAGCGTATACAAAACGTCTACAGAACGAGAACGTCTCTCGTTTTATTCGACGGTCACGCTTTTGGCGAGGTTCCGCGGCTTGTCGATCGGTCGACCGAGCGCATCTGACAAATGATATGAAAATAATTGTAGCTGGACGTTGGCGAGAACAGGAGCCGCCCGCTCGTCAGTTTCTGGGATCATGAGCGTCTCGTCGGCTATCTCGGTGGCATCGGATTTCCCATCCGTGACCGCGATAACTGGCGCGCCGCGAGCCTGGACTTCCTTCATGTTACCGAGTGTTTTCCGGGCCCGTTCGTCGTCACCAGTCACGACCGCGAATACCGGTGTGTCAGGAGTTACAAGTGCGAGTGGGCCATGCTTGAGCTCGCCCGCTGGGAACCCCTCAGCGTGTTCGTAGCTGATCTCCTTGCATTTGAGCGCGCCTTCCAGAGCGACTGCGACGTTTGTTCCGCGACCGATGAAAAAGTAAGCCTCGCTACCGCCGTACTCCTCAACGAGTTCTTCGGCGGCCGAGGAGTCGAGAATCGACTGCACATCGTCCGGCAGATTCCGAAGTGACTCGATGAGGGGGCGGAGATCTCGCGGCCCGTCGACCAACTCCTCGGCGAGCAGATTACAGCCCACGAGCTGCGAGGAGAA
>Ga0306905_100337_pt1 | contig 17046 bp, 10 predicted proteins | sample AntCluMetagen397_FD_190422 | JGI IMG/M metagenome (GOLD analysis project Ga0306905, IMG submission 190422) | Saline lake microbial communities from Club Lake, Antarctica - Metagenome TFF #397 (v2) (version 2) | ecosystem: Environmental > Aquatic > Non-marine Saline and Alkaline > Saline | place... | reverse complement strand
CGTAATAAGCGACCTCGACCCCCCTACGGGGGGAGAGCGGACCTAAAGAAAATTATATCGAAGAAAATCTTCGATTTTCTTCGAGATCTCCGCGTTTTTCGTCGAAAAACGCGGACATATATAATTTTCTTTAGGTCCGCTCTCCCCCCGTAGGGGGGTCCCCGTGAGGGGGTCGCTTACCCCCCCTTCGGGGAGGGACGCTAAAGCGTAATAAGGTCGCTTACCCGTGAGGGACGCTTTAGCGTCCCTCACGGGTAAGCGCTCGGATTTTTGTAGGTTCGCTCTCCTGCCCATATCCCGCCCCGTGAGGGGGTCGCTTATTACGCTTTAGCGTAATAAGCGCTAGGATTTTTGCGGACGCAAAAATCCGACGGAGGACGCGTCCCCCGCCAGGGGCGGGGGACGCGCTCGTAATTGGCGTCCCTCACGGGGCGTCGTAATTGGCCCCGTGAGGGGCGCCAACCCGTGAGGGACGCCGGCGGACCCGTCCCGCCAGGGGCGGGACGGGTCCGACCCAATTCCGACTCTACGAGCGAACCTACCCCCCCTATATATATAAGGGGGGGAGCGACGATCCCCTATATATATATATATATAAGGGGATCGTTCGCTCGTACGAGAAAACTCGAATATTTTGCCCCCGCGGATATAAGGGGGGGAAAATTCGACTTTTGAGAAAGGGGGGTTCGAAGTCTTCGACTTGTTAAAGGACGGCCCTATATATATTATATATAGGGCCGAAGGGTGGAGAGTTTCGCGCCTGACGCGAAACTCCCTTCGACAAGCGCTGCGGGGCTATTCGCTAGGACAGCGTCCTCGCTACTAGCCCCGCTATTCGCGAGGACAGCGTCCTCGCGACTAGCCCCGCTATTCGCTAGGACAGCGTCCTCGCGACTAGCCCCGCTATTCGCGAGGCTAGGTTCGCGAGGAGAGTCGGAATTGGGTCGGATTTCGCGTCCCTCACGGGTTAACCCGTGAGGGACGCCTAATTAGGCGTGCGCCAATTAAGACGCTGTCGGACCCGTGAGGGCGCCCCCCTGACGGGTCAACCCGTGAGGGAGGCGCCCTCACGGGTCCGACCCTATTACGACTCCCCCCAAAGGGGGAGCGAACCTAGCCTCGTGAATAGCGGTTACGCGTCCCTCACGGGTAGGTCTTCGTCAATTACGAGCCCGGATTTGTCCGCACGTGGACAAATCCGACTATTCGCTCGGACTGTGCAAAAATACGAAGGAGGTCGCCTCCCTGACGGGGCAAACCCGACAGGGACGCTAACCCGTGAGGGAGGCGCTCGGAATTTGCCCCGTGAGGGACGCGTCGGAATTCTCCCCCCCCCCCCCCCCCCCCCCCCCCCCGGGGGGGGGGGAGAATTCCGACTCTCCGAGCGAACCTAGCCTCGCGAATAGCGGTGACGCGTAAAAGGTCTTCGACAATTACGCGCCCGGATTTGTCCGCGTGTGGACAAATCCGACCATTCGCTCGGACCACGCAAAAATCCGACGGACTCGCGACTTTTTGTGTTGTTGACCTAGTCCTGCCTGAGTTAACTACTGCCGGGATTTGTGACAACATATACATCATCGTCAAGGTTTCCTTAGAGTATTGCCAATGAGGGACCAATCTCGGTTAAGACACCAAGGAGCTAGTAGGCAAAGTCCTCAGGCGTAACTTACGTTATGTCAAAAACGGAAATCAAGGTTGAAGCTTTGTAACAAGGAGTGTTTTACCAAACACCCTTAATTTAACCTATCGTGCCTTAAGCGTACTGTACTCGCTTTTAGGGCGCATTGATCCTTAAGTGCTTGTCGAAGGGAGTTTCGCGTCAGGCGCGTAACTCCCTTCGAGCAACTCGCAGATATTCGACCCCCCTTTTCTCGAATATTTTCAATATCGAAGATATTGAAAATATTCGAGAAAAGGGGGGTTCTGAAGTCTGCGACTTGCTGGCGGATCCAGTCGTTAAAAAGGAGGTCAGTGTCTTATTTGATAACACGCTTTAAGGAGTCTTCGTACACTATTTCTCTTTAAAGGTTGTACAAAACTTACGCACAAAACTAAAAAAAAAGACTTGTAATTTTGATAATACATAATAGAATTATACATATACACAAAAAATGAAAAAAAAAACGTCGAGTCCACCTTTAACCTTTAGGGTAACGGAGTTAAAGTAAACATCGTAAACCCCGCGGTAAAAAATAAAAAAAAAAAGTCACTTGGCGTGAGAAGCCCCCCTCCCCGTGAGGGGGGCCAAACCCGTGAGGGACGCACTAATAATTTTTTCTTCGTGACTCCAATAGGTCTACCACAGATTAATATTAAAGTACGACTTTTACTGTATTTTTGTATAGATCTTGGTAAGTAATTTATTTCATCCCTATATAAATTTATAGAACGAAGCAAATTATCCTTTAACAATTGTGAATTTTATTTACATTTAGTGTCCTTACCGAAGGGGGTCATCGAAGGGGCTTTTTAGAATACAATAAGTTTAAGTATAGAATTAATAGCTTTTCGAACTTGAAATTTTTTTTATTTCATTTTTTAGATTTTCGCTCTGTGTTTGACTAAATAAAATTAGACTATTTTATATAAAAGAACTACCCCCTCACGGGCCCGTGAGGGGGTATCTGGCGTGCCTCTAATAGGCACGCCACTTTTCTTTTATGTAGGTACCCCTCACGGGTCCCATATATAAGGGAGCGGAGGACGCCTCCCTGACGGGTTTGACCCCCCCCCCGTAGGGGGGAGGGACGCAAACCCGTCAGGGAGGCGCTCGGTATTGGCGTAAGCAGCGTCCCTCACGGGTTGCCTGGACGACCCTATTTGTATAGGGTCGTCCAGGACAACCCGTGAGGGACGCTGGTACTCGCGACGATCCCCTTGTCGAATAAATTTCGTATACTCGCGAGAGGGAGGCAAAATCCTACCCAATTACAACTCTACTCGCGAACCTACCCCCCTTATATCCGCGGGGGGAGCGAATAGTGCGAAGCGTCAGGTCGCTTATTACGGGTCCCTTCGGGACAGGACCCCGTGAGGGGCGCTCCTAGTCTATTCGCGAGTATAAGATAAATAATTCTTATTTATTTAACCGCATTTGACTTATTTTAATGCTTTTATCTATATAGCTGTATGAAGTTGATAAACATCCTAATGTATTATTAAAACGCGGTTAAATAGATGAGACAAACTTTTTAATAAATAATTTTCTAGTTTTATTAAGCATAGTAACTCCTACTTAAGGGTAGCATAAAATAGATACTAATGCTTCACTAAGTGGTAGTTATAAGCTGCCGTTTTAGGGGAGCGCAACCGCGGAACCTCTTGCCCGAAATAAAAAGAGAAAAAAAAAAGAAACTTAATAGAGCTTTTTGTTGTAATTCAACTCTTTTCAAAATTATTAAAAATTTATAGTTCTCATTAAGAATAAGTCTATTTGAATACTAAAAAAAAATAGAGTTAAGAAGACACTTATTTAAAATAAATCTAATATTTAGATTGTGCCTTACCTAAGCGGCCCCCGGCTTATATTTTTTTCTTCTTGGGTGCTAAGGTCGCGTAATTCTCGCCCTCACGGGCCTCCCCCCTACGGGGGGGGGCAAACCCGTGAGGGACGCAAACCCGTCCCGCCAGGGGCGGGGGAGGCGCCCTCACGGGCGAGAATTACGACGTAGACGCCAATTCTGCACTCGGATTTGTGCCACGACGGCCGCGGATACCCGTCCCGCCAGGGGCGGGGGAGGCCGTCGGGAAGCGCCCCGTGAGGGGCGCTCCTTAATATGCGATCTTCGCTCCCATATATATGTATATATGTATATATGTATATATGTATATATGGGACCTCCGCTCTGCGATCTCCGCTCCCATATATATGGGACCCGTGAGGGGGACCTACGGATTTAGCCAAAATTACCCGTGAGGGAGGCGAAATCCTACCCAACCCTTGAGGGAAGCTGGCGGACCCGTCCCGCCAGGGGCGGGGGAGGCCGCCCTCACGGGCCTCCCCCCTGTGGGGGGGGGCCTAATACGACCCAATTAAGACTTAAAAAAAAATTGGCACAAAAACTTCCACAACAAAATATATAAGACTTTACGGAAGCAAAGCTGCTATTTGAAAAGCCGTTCCCTTTTAAGTACAAGTAATCTACTTGTATATAGCTTGTTAGTGTTAAAAAACCAAATTAGCATCTTATGCATATTTATGGGGGCTCATTTTAAGCATAATTAGGCAAATACAATAGTGGTGTGCTTTGTGCATCCATTAATATATTTATATATACCTAATATATATGAAATTGAATTTCAAAGTTTTTCTTAACTCCTACCTAAAAATCAGATGACTGAAGCAACAGAAAAAGAAACAAAGGATGCTACTATGTCGATTCAATCTATTTCTTTTAATATAGATTTAGTCAAATATCCTGTTATTACAGAAAAAACATATTTAGCATTATATAAGAATCGCCAATACACGTTTGATATTGATAAACGCTTAACTAAAACTCAAATTAAAAAATTATTTTCTAATTTATTTGATGTGAATGTTATTGCGGTTAATACACACATACCACCTCGTCAACAACTTCGTGTTGGTATGGCACAAGGTTTTCGTCCCTCTTTTAAAAGAGCTATTGTAACCTTAAAAGAAGGACAATCGATTAATTATAATTTAAAACCTAAATCGTAAATTGGCTCAAATTAGTATCCGTAATTAACTAATAACGATTTTAATTAATCTTTACTGACCGCTCCGCTATAAATTTCTATTGACGATGTTTTATAGGTCCCCCTCACGGGTCTCCTGCCCCCCTCACGGGCCCCCGTAGGGGGGTCCCCGTGAGGGGGTCGCTTACCCCCCCTTCGGGGAGGGACGCGCCGCCCCAGCGTCCCTCACGGGTAAGCGCTCGGATTTTGGTAGGTCCGCTCGCTGAGCGAACCTACAAAAATCCGACGGAGGACGCGTCCCCCGCCAGGGGCGGGGGACGCGCTCGGAATTGGCGTCCCTCACGGGGCGTCTCCCCCGCCAGGGGCGGGGGACGCCGGCGGACCCGTCCCGCCAGGGGCGGGGGAGGCCCCCGTCCCGCCAGGGGCGGGGGAGGCCAATTCCGACCCAATTCCGAGCGCATAAATTGCGTACGCAATTTATGCGACCTCCGTCGGATTTTTGTAGGTTCGCTCAGCGAGCGAAGCTCTCCGAGCGAATCTAGCCTCGCGAATAGCGGGGCTATTCGCTCGGACGGACGCAAAAATCCTAGCGCTTATTACGCTTTAGCGTCCCTCACGGGTAAGCGACCTCTGGGGATATGGGCAGGAGAGCGGACCTAAAAACTCGAATAATTTCTCCCCCGAAGGGGACCCGCCGGTACCGGCGGACGAAAAATTCGACTTTTGAGAAAGGGGGTTCGAAGTCTGCGACTTGCGTCGGAATTGTCCCCCTCACGGGCGGGGACAAGACAATTCCGACACAAGCGCTCCGGGGCTATTCGCGAGTACGAGTTTCTCGAATAAATTGAATATTCAATTTATTCGAGAAAGATGTTTAATATCTTCGATATTAAAAACTTCGACTTTTATAAAAAAATTTTAATTTTTTTTTTCATAAAAAAGACTGTTATAACTTCGTTATATGGATTAATCATATGTAAATCGAGGTATTGGATATTTATTCCATCATAGATTATAAAACTATTTGTATAAAACGGAATTAATTAATTGAATTAAAAACATTCGTCGTCGAATAAATATTAATTATTTTTTATATAGATTTATATATATATATTATGGAAATATATATATTTTTTTTGTACTACCTATCGAAGAAAATCCTATATTTATAGGATTTTCTTCGAGATCTCCGCGTTTTTCCTATATATAGGAAAAACGCGGACATAGTTTTATAAAAGTGAATGTTGAATTTCCTTCCTTTGTTAAAAGATTTATTAAAATCTTTTTAATTAGAGTTATTCTAATAATATGCTTATATTATGTATAAAAATTGGTCCTTAGTGCTCTCACTATTACGAAATCAAAGTTTGCGTACTAAGGAGACTAGTGTATTTGCGCGGGCGCGACACTCGTACTAACTTCTCTCCAAACATAACCCGATTGTAGAGTTGCGCACGGAACTTGATTTCTTTTCCTCCAATGTGCTTATGGCGGCGCGGGCTACGAACGCCCGCCAAATTTTAAAATATTCCCCCTTAAGGCGAATATTTTATATAAAATATATACAAATGTTGCACACTATATAATGGATAAAGTAATGCAGTTTCCTATAAGTATATTTTTATCGAAGAAAATTATATAGAATTTTATATCCCCCTAATATATATATATAAGGGGGGGGAAAAGTAGAATAATACCTCCCCTTATATATATATATATATATTAGGGGATATAGCAGATATTTAAAACTTCGACTTTTTTCTAGTACTCGCGAATAGACTCGGAGCGCCCCTCACGGGGTCGAAGGGAGTTTCGCGCCCCCCCTCACGGGGAGGGAGGCGCGAAACTCTCCACCCTTCGGCCCGCCCCATATATATGGGGCGGGGAAGCAACTCGCAGATCCCCTCACGGGCGACCCCCCTTTCTCAAAAGTCGAATTTTTACCCCCTTATATCCGCGGGGGAGAAAATATTCGAGTTTTTAGGTCCGCTCGCAGAGGTCGCTTACCCGTGAGGGACGCTAAAGCGTAATAAGCGCTAGGATTTTTGCGTCCGTCCGAGCGAATAGCCCCGCTATTCGCGAGGCTAGATTCGCTCGGAGAGCTTCGCTCGCTGAGCGAACCTACAAAAATCCGACGGAGGTCGCATAAATTGCGTACGCAATTTATGCGCTCGGAATTGGGTCGGATTTGGCCTCCCTCACGGGGGCCAAATCCGCCGGCGTAATTGGCGCACGCCAATTACGACGCATACGCCACCCTCACGGGTCCGACTCTACGAGCGAACCTACCCCCCCGAAGGGGGGGAGCGACTAGCGAGGCTAGTTCGCTCGTACTCGTACGAGCGAACGATCCCCTTATATATATAGGGGATCGTCGCTCCCCCCCTTCGGGGGGGGAGCGCCGCCCTCACGGGCCCTAAGGGGATCGTCGCGAGTACCAGCGTCCCTCACGGGTTGTCCTGGACGACCCTATACAAATAGGGTCGTCCAGGACAACCCGTGAGGGACGCTGCATACGCCACCCTCACGGGTCCGACTCTCCTCGCGAACCTACCCCCCCGAAGGGGGGGAGCGCCTATCCCCAAATCGAAGAAATTTCGTACGAAATTTCTTCGACAAGGGGATCGTCGCGAGTACCAGCGTCCCTCACGGGTTGTCCTGCACGACCCTATTTGTATAGGGTCGTGCAGGACAACCCGTGAGGGACGCTGCATACGCCAATTCCTAGCGCCTCCCTGACGGGTTTGCCCCCCCCCTACGGGGGGAGGGACGCAAACCCGTCAGGGAGGCGTCCTCCGCTCCCATATATCCCATATATATGGGACCCGTGAGGGGGACCTATTAGCTTTAAAAGGAAATATTTTTTCTTCTTTTTTTTGTATCTGGGCAACATTAAAAATGCTATTTATTAACTTTAATAAAAAAAAAAATCAAATAATGTTTTTGCAAAATATTTAATTATGGGAATTCATTTATTAAATCCGTGTACACCAGGTACACGTAATAGATCGGTTTCTGATTTTAGTGAATTGACTCGTACAAAACCTGAAAAATCATTAACCTCTTACAATCAAAGATCAAACGGGCGAAATAACCGTGGTGTTATAACATGTCGTCATCGTGGTGGGGGTCATAAACGTCTATATCGTGAAATTGATTTTAGACGTGATAAAATTGGAGTACCTGCTAAGGTAGTTTCTATTGAATATGATCCAAATAGAAATGCACGAATTGCTCTTTTACATTATGAAGATGGAGTAAAACGTTATATTTTACATCCACGTGGATTAAATCCAGGTGAAATGATTATTTCTGATTTAAATGCGCCTATTTTAGTTGGTAATTCATTACCTTTACGTAATATCCCTTTAGGTGCCGAAATTCATAATGTTGAATTTCAACCTGGTTCTGGGGGCCAATTAGCAAGAGCTGCTGGTTCTTTAGTTGAAATTTTAGCTAAAGAAGGTGATTTTGTAACAGTGCGTTTACCTTCAAAAGAAATTCGTTTTATATCAAAAAATAGTTGGGCTACTCTTGGACAAGTTGGTAATGTTGAAGCTTATAATTTAACAATAGGTAAAGCTGGTCGTTCACGTTGGTTAGGTGTAAGACCTACTGTACGTGGTTCAGCTATGAACCCAGTTGATCACCCGCATGGAGGTGGGGAAGGACGTGCACCTATTGGACATAGTCGACCATTAACACCTTGGGGACGTCCTGCTTTAGGTAAATTAACGCGTAAACCTAAAAAATTCAGTAACGTTTTTATTATACGTAAACGTAAATAAAATTTGGCTTAAAAGAATAGCGCTTGCGCTCAGAGTAGCAATATGTCTGATTTTATCACGTACGAGGTCGAGGAATTGTGTCGGATTTGTGCCCCGTCCCCCGCAGGGGGGGAGGCCGCCCTCACGGGCCTCCCCCCTGCGGGGGGGGGGCACAAATCCGACACAATTCCTAATAGCAATTTGCCTAGGCGAATTGCGACGGAGCCCTGCCCCCCCGTAGGGGGGAGGGACGCTCCCCTCTTGGGACGGTTACAGGAGGTAGCCTGATTGTCTTACGTAAATTAGGGGTAGGATTTGTCATGGTACAAATCCTACTATGACACGTTAGGGGGGCGTCCCTCCCCCCTACGGGGGGGGGGCAAACCCGTGAGCGAAGCGCTCGGATTTGTGTCGAATTTGGCCCTCGTGAGGGAGGCGAAATCCTACCCAACCCGTGAGCGAAGCGCTAGGAATTGTCCGCCTCCCCCCTGCGGGGGGGGGCGGACAATTCCGACGCAAGTCTGCGAGTTGTAGGTCCGCTCTCCCCCCGTAGGGGGGTCGAGGTCGCTTACCCGTGAGGGACGCTTTAGCGTAATAAGCGCTCGGATTTTTGCGTCCGTCCGAGCGAATAGCCCCGCTATTCGCGAGGCTAGATTCGCTCGGAGAGTCGGAATTGGCGCATGCGTCGTAATTGGCCCCGTGAGGGGCGCCAATTACGCCGGCGGATTTGGCCCCCGTGAGGGAGGCCAAATCCGACCCAATTCCGAGCGCATAAATTGCATACGCAATTTATGCGACCTTCGTCGGATTTTTGTAGGTTCGCTCAGCGAGCGAAGCTCTCCGAGCGAACCTAGCCTCGCGAATAGCGGGGCTATTCGCTCGGACGGACGCAAAAATCCTAGCGTCGGATTTTTGCGGACGCAAAAATCCTAGCGCTTATTACGCTTTAGTGCGAAGCTTCAGCGTAGCTGAGCGCTTCGCAGAGCGCAAGCGCTCCGTAATAAGCGACCTTATTACGCTAAAGCGTAATAAGCGACCTCGACCCCCCTACGGGGGGAGAGCGAACCTACAAAAATCCGACGGAGGACGCGTCCCCCGCCCCTGGCGGGGGACGCGCTCGGAATTGGGTCGGATTTGGCCCCCGTCCCGCCAGGGGCGGGGGAGGCCAAATCCGTCGGCGTCCCTCACGGGTTGGCGCCCCTCACGGGGCCAATTACGACGCCCCGTGAGGGACGCCACCCTCACGGGTCCGACTCTGCGAGCGAACCTACCCCCCCGAAGGGGGGGAGCGACGATCCCCTAAGGGGATCGTTCGCTCGCACTAGAAGGTTTTTTCGCGTATGCCGCGAAAAAACCTTCTAGCCCCGTGAGGGGCGCTCCGAGTCTATTAGCGAGTACATGATTTTTCAAGCATGATTTAGCAATAATTCGACTTAGATAATTGCGTGCTAAAATCCTAACAGTGTTTAATTTTTAAGAGTGTAAATATTACAGTTAGGTATACATTAGTGTAGTAGTAGTTTACGACGTAAAAGGTTAGCCTCGCGTCAACTTAATAAACGTGTTAATTCAATCTACTTTAAAAAGTAGATTATTGCGCACCTGCTTTATTTATGTGTTTGCCGCATAAAATTTTTGGAGATAGTTTAAGATGTTCCAATAAGATTGTTTGTCCCCGTGTTATGCTTTTTATGTTGAATAAAAGGGGGTAGTCCTGTTTATCTTTCCTACGCGGCATCGATTCTTTAATTATATATATTAAGCGCTAATTTTGTGTGTAAAGCCCCTCTTACACAAATATATAAGAGCGTTGACTAAATTTTTTTCTTTTCTTTTTATCCGCTTCGTAGCTTTATTTTATATAGTTAATAAATGAAATGAAAATTGGTTATCGCCCGCTTTACTCTTTTTTTTTAGAATTAAAAAGCTCTAGATACTGAGCTTCAAATCCCAACAGGTCTTTCCTCCTTTAGTTGGCTTATTAAACGAACACTTTACATCAAAAATGTATATGAAAAAGAATTTATTTGCATATACGCTTTTTTGTGTTTTCTCTATGTTAGTACTCTCAATAAAGTTCATTTTTTAAAATAAATAACCAGTCGAAGTTTTAAATCTTTATCGAATAAATTTATATATAAATTTATTCGATAAACTCGTACGAGCGAACGATCCCCTTAGGGGATCGTCGCTCCCCCCCTTCGGGGGGGTAGGTTCGCTCGTAGAGTCGGACCCGTGAGGGTGGCGTCCCTCACGGGGCGTCGTAATTGGCCCCGTGAGGGGCGCCAACCCGTGAGGGACGCCGACGGATTTGGCCTCCCCCGCCCCTGGCGGGACGGGGGCCAAATACGACCCAATTCCGAGCGCGTCCCCCGCCCCTGGCGGGACGGGTTTGCGTACGCAAACCCGTCCCGCCAGGGGCGGGGGACGCGTCCTCCGTCGGATTTTTGCGTCCGTCCGAGCGAATAGCCCCGCTATTCGCGAGGCTAGGTTCGCTCGGAGAGTCGTAATTGGCGTCCCTCACGGGGCGTCTCCCCCGCCCCTGGCGGGGGACGCCGGCGGATTTGGCCTCCCCCGCCCCTGGCGGGACGGGGGCCTCCCCCGCCCCTGGCGGGACGGGGGCCTCCCCCGCCCCTGGCGGGACGGGTCCGACCCAATACCGACTCCCCCCAAAGGGGGGAGCGAACCTACCCCCCCCTATATATATAAGGGGGGGAGCGACGATCCCCTATATATATAAGGGGATCGTTCGCTCGCACTCGAAGGGACCCGTGAGGGTCGCGTCAGGCGCGACCCTCACGGGTCCCTTCGGGACAGGACCCCGTGAGGGGCGCTCCGAGTCTATTCGCGAGTACGAGTTTTAAATATCTTCGATATCCCCCTTATATATATATATAGGGGGATATCAAATTCTATATACTTTTATTAGAGAAAAAATGATAAAAATCTTGTTTATACGAAACCTTTCTATCTATTATAATAATGATTATGCCACGTTCAATTACTAAAGGTCCATTTGTAGCAGGACATTTATTAAAAAAAGTAGAAAAATTAAATAGCATGGGTAAAAAAATTGTGATCAAAACTTGGTCTCGTTCATCAGTTATTATACCACCTATGATTGGGCATACTATAGGATGTCATAATGGGAAAGAACATATACCTGTTTTTGTGACAGATCAGATGGTAGGGCACAAACTGGGGGAGTTTGCCTTAACAAGAACTTATCGCGGTCATGTCAAAAATGATAAAAAATCAAAACGTTAAATTCTTTAATTTAAAATTTTTTAAAATGAATTCTAATTACAAATTTAATTTTTGGTTTAATTATAGATCTATAAAGTATCAAAGTAATGAGGTACTTTCCTCCTGGCTTTCTAACCTCCACCACTTGAGACTTTATAGATTCAATTCTTTTCTCGAAGAAAATTCTATAGAATTTTCTTTAGGTCCGCTCGTAGAGTCGGACCCGTGAGGGTGGCGTCCCCCGCCCCTGGCGGGACGGGACCCGCCGGTACCGGCGGACGGTATCCCCCGCCCCTGGCGGGACGGGTTGGCCCCGTGAGGGGCGCCAACCCGTGAGGGACGCCGGCGGACCCGTCCCGCCAGGGGCGGGGGAGGCCCCCGTCCCGCCAGGGGCGGGGGAGGCCTCCCCCGCCCCTGGCGGGACGGGTCCGACCCAATTCCGAGCGCGTCCCCCGCCCCTGGCGGGACGGGTTTGCGTCCCTCACGGGTTTGCCCCGTGAGGGACGCGTCCTCCGTCGGATTTTTGTAGGTTCGCTCTCCCCCCGTAGGGGGGAGAGCGGACCTACAAAAATCCGAGCGCTTACCCGTCCCGCCAGGGGCGGGGGACGCTGGGGCGGCGCGTCCCTCACGGGTAAGCGACCTCGACCCCCCTACGGGGGGAGGGATATGGGCAGGAGAGCGGACCTAACGAAAATTCTATAGAATTTTCTTCGATAAAAGTCTGATTAAAAAAACGCTTTTGTAAGAAATTTAAGTGCTCCTATATATACATAAGGGGCCCGGCCGGGCCCCTTATGTATATATAGGAGCCCCTCACGGGGGCCGCTTACTATAAAAAGAAAAGTTCATTATATTAGATATTTGTATTGCTATTGTAATATATCAGAGCATACTAAAAAAATGTTTATTGTCCCCCTCCCCCCTGCGGGGGGGGGTCGTAATAATTTTTTTTTTTTTTTTTTTTAATATGCAAAAATTAAACTATTATTATATAATTTGTATAAATAAGCGTTAGATTTTGATTTTTTTAAGTCATTTTGTTAAAAAACATATCATTACAATAAATTGAAAATAAGTATTAAATCAAAAAATTATAAAAATAATAAAATTATGACAAGTTCAACAGAAAATAAAGGACGTGTAATACAGGTAATTGGACCCGTACTTGATATCGTTTTTGCTAAAGGTCAAGTACCTAATATTTATAACGCTTTAACTATTAAAAGCAAAAACGCAGCAGGTATCGAAATTGCTGTAACTGTTGAAGTACAACAATTATTAGGTGATAATGCTGTTCGTGCAGTATCAATGTTACCTACAGAAGGTTTAATGCGTGGTATGGAAGTTCTTGATACGCAAAAACCATTAACTGTACCTGTTGGTGCAGATACTTTAGGCCGTATTTTTAACGTATTAGGTGAACCCGTTGACGAATTAGGTCCTGTTAATGCAGGTCAATCAAACCCTATTCACCGTCAGGCACCGACTTTCGTAGATTTAGATACTCGTTTATCTATTTTTGAAACAGGTATTAAAGTAGTTGACCTTTTAGCACCTTACCGTCGTGGCGGTAAAATTGGTTTATTTGGTGGTGCTGGTGTAGGAAAAACAGTACTAATTATGGAACTTATTAACAACATTGCGAAAGCACATGGTGGTGTTTCAGTTTTCGCAGGTGTAGGTGAAAGAACACGTGAAGGTAATGACCTTTATGGTGAAATGAAAGAATCAGGTGTTATACAAGAAAAAAACTTACCAGAATCTAAAGTAGCTTTAGTGTATGGTCAAATGGTGCGAGACGTTGCCCCTAACCACCTTTGGTGGGAAGGGGGCGCAGTGTAAGCATAGACTGGGTCTATGCCTGCGCTGACAACTGGAGTTGATTGGGGGTTCGATTCCCTCCAGGCCGCCGGTGGCCTGCCTAGAAACCTTGATAAGCAACCTAGCAAGTTGTGAAAGTTTAGCAAAGGTTTGTAGTAGTTTTATACATAATGGATTATTCTTTAAGCTTCTAGCTTCGAACATAGAACTTCACCTTTGTGGAGGAGTTGTCCGTATTAGCTAAGCTAGTACGCCGCTTACGTGGGGGTTTCGTTTGGCTCACACGACCGGATAGTGCATAACAAGCGGTAGGAGTATTGGGTAAGCCTAAGTAAAACGCGATAAATCAATTACGGAACGTTTTAAAGTCGTTAGAGCTCCCTCACGGGTAGGTAGCTAGCCGCATGCTTTAACGATGTAGGAATTCCTCAAAAAGCCAAAGCCCTCCTGCTCTGGTGGGGGGGATATGCAGACATGAGGAGCGCAAAGGCGTAGGTTCTCTCTATGATACCATTATGAGCAAATCACACAATTATTTTGGGGATTTAGCGTGGGATAAAATTGTGTGGAGCGATTCACATAATAGAGTCCGTAGAATTCAGAAGAGAATCTACAAGGCGAGTCGGTTTAGTGACAGGGGTAAGATGATATTCATGCAAAAAATGCTATTAAGAAACCCGCATGCGAAGCTTGTTGCGGTACAATCCGTAACTACGCTTAACAAAGGTAAGAATACGCCCGGTATTGATGGCTTTACAACAACATCAGGGGAACAGAAATTGGATTTAGCTAAATCTCTATCCCTGAATGGTAAAGCTAACCTAGTAAAGCGAATTGGTAGACCAAAACCTGGGAAGACTGAGAAGCGTCCCCTTGGTATACCAACCATTAGAGACAGAGCAAAACAGGCACTATGCAAATTAGCTTTGGAGCCCCAATGGGAGGCAAAATTCGAGCCAAACTCATATGGTTTTAGACCCGGTCGCAGGGCGCACGATGCCATCGAAGCGATATTTCTGAACTTGCGCTTCAACGAAGACAAGTACGTATTTGACGCAGATATCCGTAAATGTTTCGATCTAATCGATCACGAAGCACTCCTTGGGAAATTAGATACATTCCCGTTAATGAGGGCTCAGGTTGCCGCTTGGTTGAAGGCGGGTATTTTTGATGAATTCGCGTCAACACCAGGCATGTCGGAGTCTTCAACAATAGGAACACCCCAAGGTGGAGTTATCTCGCCACTGCTAGCAAATATTGCATTACACGGGTTAGAAGATCATTTATCTGAGTTTGTCTCAAAAAGAAATATGCCTAAACCACACACGGGGGCATCTAGAGGAAGTCGTGCAAAACGCGCGGCTCTAGGTATAATAAGATATGCGGACGACTTCGTTATCATCCACAGGAATAGGGAGATCATGCAAATGGCGATTCAAGAAACCAAGATTTGGCTAAAGGGAATGGGTTTATCCATCTCTGAAGAAAAGTCTTCTTTAAAGAAGGCAAGCCAGACATTCAAATTTCTTGGGTTCCAAATCGCATTAGTAAAAAATAGGGCTACGGGTAAATTTCGCGTAAAGATCACTCCAAGCAGCGAGAATATCTCTAGAACCATTCCAAAAGTAAAGTCCATCATCCAGAAAAATAAAGCGGTTAGTGCATACCATCTCATTGGTAAAATTCGACCTGTTCTATTAGGCTGGGCTAACTACTTCCAATATTGCGAATGCAAGGAAGTGTTCTCGAAGGTGGATAATATTATCTATCAGCAGATTCGTGCTTGGGTGTTCCGACGTGCTGTTCGTCAAGGTCGAAAAAAGGTTAAGGAAAAGTACTTCCCTAGTGGAAATACGTATCCATTCCAAGGTCAATCGCATGAGGCGAACTGGATCCTAGTTGGATCGAAAAAGTTGGCTGGCGATAATAAGTCAACCATCTATCTCCCGAAATTATCTTGGGTTAGTAGTAAAAAGTATGTGAAAATAAAAGGGGATACTTCAGTATACGACGGAAATGAAGTATACTGGTCGCTTAGAACCCCAAAATATAGTATCTTGTCGACAAGAGTAAAAAACCTTCTTTTAAAGCAACGAGGTAAGTGTACTATCTGTAAGAAAGGCTTTTTACAAGGCGATATTATGGAAGTGGATCACATTACACCGAAGTTTAAAGGCGGGTTAGATCAATACTTGAATCTACAATTACTACATCGTCAATGCCATGTCATCAAAACAAAACAGGATAGGGCAACACCTTAGCCTGAGCCTTCCAAACCTTTTGCAAGAGCTGGGTGAGCTGGAAACTCTCACGCCCAGATCGGAAGACGAGGGGGTCCTAAATGTCCCTCCTTAGTTTAACAATGAACCACCTGGTGCACGTATGCGTGTAGCCTTAACAGCTTTAACAATGGCTGAATATTTCCGTGATGTGAACAAACAAGACGTTTTATTCTTCATTGATAATATTTTCCGTTTCGTACAAGCAGGTGCTGAAGTTTCGGCTTTATTAGGGCGTATGCCCTCAGCTGTAGGTTACCAACCTACTCTTGCTACAGAAATGGGTACGTTACAAGAACGTATTACTAGTACAAAAGACGGTAGTATTACTAGTATCCAAGCTGTTTATGTACCAGCAGATGATTTAACAGATCCTGCTAGTGCTACTACTTTTACTCACTTAGATGCTTGTACTGTACTTTCAAGAAACTTAGCATCAAAAGGTATTTATCCAGCGGTAGATCCTTTAGATTCAACGTCAACAATGTTACAACCATGGATTGTGGGTGAAAAACATTATTCAGCGGCTGGTAACGTAAAAGAAACGTTACAACGTTATAAAGAACTACAAGATATTATCGCTATTCTTGGACTAGACGAATTAAGTGAAGATGATAGATTAACAGTAGCCCGTGCGCGTCGTATTGAACGATTCTTAAGTCAGCCATTCTTTGTCGCGGAAGTTTTTACGGGTGCACCGGGTAAGTATGTAACACTATCAGAATCTATTGATGATTTTAATCGTATTCTAAGTGGAGAATTAGATTCTTTACCTGAAGCAGCATTCTATTTAGTTGGTAATATGAATGATGTTTTAGCTAAAGCTGAAACGCTTCAAGTTTAATTTTAATAAGATATTAAGATAATGCTTTTATCCAAAAATTTTTTATGACTGATTTTAATATTAGAATTGAAAATTTCAATGGTTAATTGTATCTCACTAAACAATAACTATTTAAAATAGGTTGGGTTTTGATTATTATTCTTTTAGCACGCACGCGTTCTGAACGACCCGTCCCGCCAGGGGCGGGGGACGCTGCTAAGTTGTATATAACAAAGCCCAACCTTTATCAATTTTTTTGGTTGTAATTGTTACTAAAGTTTTGGCAAAACCTTTAAGGCTTAATTGACAAGAACTTATATGGGTTAACTTACAAGATAGCTCTTTATTAATAGAATTTTTTAACAAATTAAGAATTCAAAGCGTGTTACATAAAAAAAAAAAAAAAAAAAAAAAAAAAAAAAAAAAAAAAAAATAAAATTATAAA
>Ga0306905_100330_pt1 | contig 17253 bp, 17 predicted proteins | sample AntCluMetagen397_FD_190422 | JGI IMG/M metagenome (GOLD analysis project Ga0306905, IMG submission 190422) | Saline lake microbial communities from Club Lake, Antarctica - Metagenome TFF #397 (v2) (version 2) | ecosystem: Environmental > Aquatic > Non-marine Saline and Alkaline > Saline | place... | reverse complement strand
TTTGCTAGCATTATTTAATCTTTTCAAAAAATACATGGAATATGTCAAGAACAGTATTTGCATTTCTGTACAAGAAGTTGTAAGACCATCCGGTCTTGGAAATGGAGGTGTAGGTGGCATAGATGGTATTGAAGGACTTTTAAAAAATCTTATGAACTCATCTGAGATTATAGTACCTCAAGGTTATGGACATGACCATGACCATGACCATGACCATGACCATGAAGATGAAGATGAATTGGAACCTCTACAAGATCCAAAAAAAATACAAACCGAATTTAATTCACCAAAAAAAGATGAAGGAATTAAACAATCTGAAGAAAATAATGAACCTCATATTCTTAAAAAACCAGAAATCGAAGAATTGAAAGAAGATATTCCTTTGTTGGAACGCATTCCTAAAATGAAATATGAAGAACTAAGAGATGTTTTGAAAAACACATATGGATTGAGTAACATAAAAGGTACAAAGATGGATTTGATTAATAAAATTAAATCATTGCAAAAAGTTCCTTCTGTTGAATCATTGCAACCAGATCAGAATTCAAGAGTCAGTGTAAATTGATTTGTGTTATTATAAATTAAGATAAACTAAATTAAACAATGGAAGCCAAACCATCAAACCCTCCTACAAAATACAAAACACGTATGTTTGTTACTAAATTTGAAGAAGCCGCGATTATAGGAATGCGTATGGAGCAACTGGCTCGATCAGCACCCACTTTCCTAGAAAATTGCAAATTAAAAGATATTAGACAGATTGCTGCACAAGAGTATAATGAGGGTAAACTTCCTATATATGTTGGACGAAAGTTATTAGATGGTACAGAAGAACGTATACCTTTAAATGCTTTACGGAAAAAGAATGATTTATAATATTTACAAAGAATATAAATACCAAGAGTTAATTATATGAAAAAATTGATTAGTTGTTATAGGTTCAACATTAAGCAAAGTTTATAACATATTTTCCTTCAAAAATGCCTAGATTAACTAACGATGATATACAACTTTTAAAGTTAAAAAATAAAACAAATGAATTATGGGGGGATCCTTTTTTTAGTTCATGCAATTATACATTAAAACTATTTATATTGAATTCAAAAAAACATAGTTTTACATCTGAAGCACATGATATAATTTTTCACAGAGAATTTAATCAATTAAATTACATAGATGACATGCTTTTGTTGTTAGAATTCAAAATTTGTCCATCGTCTAAGATACTCACAAATGTAATTCAAGAGTTTTATTCTAGATTGAATGGAAGTTTCTTTACTTATAATTATTTACAATTTATACAAATTTTCATTTATAAATCTATAAAATTAGGTGTTGTTTTACAACCTGAAGCATTTGAAAATATTACAATATATCATGCATTTAATCTAAATTTTGAAATTAAAATGGTTAGTTCTAATTTTGACAAATCTAAAAAATTATACAAAATATTATGTATGTTAAGTAAAACTAATTTTCCATTTCCTGAAGAATATATTTCATATCGTCAAAAAGCAGTTCGAGAATTTTTGAAAAAAAATAAAAATCACAAAAAATATTATAGAATTGAACCCTTAATATTTATTTTGATTTCATCAATAGATTTGTCCAAGCTTTTAATAGAATTGAACCCATCTACAATTAATAATGTAAGATCTCATATTATCCTTGAAACATACTTTAAGAGACAATTAAAAATCTATGCAATGATTGCACTATCATTTAAGATGAAAAAAATTATTTATGGTAATCTGTGTCTAAATTGGAATAAATATAGCTACACTCCAGAAAATGACAGACCTGGATTTTTAAGAGGAGTTAAGAATTTTACCAATGGTTGTCATGAGGAACGGGAACAGAGGAGTTCTTAACACTTTGTTGCATAGGATATATATTGTCTTTAAATATTTGTTCATTACTTCGAACTAAAATATTTTCTTTTTGTTCTTGATTTGTTTTAAGGTCTTTTATAGGATATGTTAGTGTCCTATAAGGCACTGGTTCATTGATTTTTATAGATACAATTTTAATTTTATCTATGCTTTTAAATCTTATGAAAAGAGTTGGAGGAATTAGAACTGTTCCTAAGCCAACATAGTAAGATCCTGGATTATCTAGAGTAATTGAGAATTTATTGCCTAAAGCAAGTTCAATTCTTCCTTTATTGGGACTGTTGCAGAAAGCAATTTCGGCGTTAGCATAAGGCATTCCTGAAGCATCCGCATTCATTCGTTTTTCTGGTGGACAACATGCTAAATAATCTATAATTCCCTTATTTACATTGTCATTTATTTTTCCTTTTACATGAATTGTTTCTGAACCATAAGATAGTTCACCTTCCATACATTCTTGTTTGAATTTTACAGTGCTCATATTTTCTTTTGAATATACTCTATTTAATAATTATTCACAATCTTCATGGCGTCAAAAGTTCAAAGGTTAAACATTTTTTTTCTATTATAGAAACCATGGAACGATCAAATTAAGTATTGGGATTATATAAGCGACAATCCAAATATTCCATGGGATATTGTTAAAAATAACCCAGATAAACCTTGGGATTGGATTACTTTATAGTTGGGTGTAAAGGAACTCCCCCTCCTGGAGAAGCAAGTCTTGGATACTCATCTTTAACATCTCCATCTAATGGATAAAACATAGGATTTAGGTCAATATGTCGGCTTATTGAGTGACCCACATAGTCATCCATATTATATAAATCATATCCAGTATCTACAATCATTCCATATCCTTCTGGATCATTGACTTTTAATGTACATTTGCTTGAATCACATTGTAATTTATTTTTTGGTGGGGGGATTTGAGGGTCTTGACACATTCTAGGACCACATGAATTCATAGTAAAAACTCGACGCCTTTCATTTTCCATAATAGCTTCTCCATTATCTCTAATAAATTGAGCATATTCATAACTTGTCATATTTTTTGGTGCTCCTGGAAAGTTGGAGGGATGATTTTGTTCATAACGTGAACGGTAATCGGTGATCCCTCTTCCTCCATCTTCCATAAGTGCAGGACAACTGAGCATAATATTGTTAGGACATCTGGTTTGTGACATTTATTTATCATAACATTAAGATTTTAAAAAATTGAAAAAGACATAAACCATTCCTTATGTAGGATTTCTATATAAGATGGCATCTTCTTTAAAGATAGCCACTGCGACAGCAACAGGTAAAATTGCTATTGGTAAAAATGATAAAATAGATTTAAAAAAATTATTTGAAAATATACCTATTGCTCCGTCCAATAAAAATGAAGGTATTTTATCAGCGGTTTTCAATAAAGAAGTAAGAGGTATTGTAAAAACAACAGTGAAAAAAAGAAATAAAGGAAACAAAGAACCTAAATGCACCAGAAAGTTTGAAAACCAAGTGTCACTATTTATTAGAAGAAAATTTGATGAAGATGAGATTGATGAGAAAGAATCTGCTTATATTGATCGTGATAAATGTATAACTAGTTTTAATGTAAAGGTTTTTCCTAATGGTATGGTTCAAATGACAGGATTAAAATCATTAAATCAAGGATATTGGGTTTTATACTTATTGTCCATCTTTTTGAACATCAAAGAAGAACCTTTTGACTATCAGATCCATATGATTAACTCACATTTTAAATTTGGATATGCATTAGATTTTGACTTACTTATGGATAGAATAGCAGATAAAGGACTCTTTTATGTTTATGACCCAGTGACATATCATGGATTAAAAGTGAGCTTTTGGTATAACAATCATATGGATGGAATTTGTCATTGTAATCCCAAATGCAAATCCAAGACTCGAACAAAAGCTACACAAGAAGGAAGATCTAAAGCAGAATCCAAATGCAAGAAAATCACCATAATATTTTTCATTACTGGTGCTATTATTATTACGGGAGGTAACAAAATTGAACATATTGAGACATGTTACAAACAAGCATTGTCTATATGTAAAGAAGAGTAAAATAAAATATGAAACTAGATATTGTGGTATTGTTTATACTAATATGCTTGATTATGTTAACAATTTTCTTTTTTATTATGCGTAAATTTATGCGCAAGAATATTGAAAAAAATGAATCATTTACATCTTTAACTCCTTTGGGACAAAGTGATGTAATCAATTCTTTTCTTCGAGATTATGGTTTTTTAAATACCAATGAGTTAAATGAATTTGTAACAAATCAAAAATATACAGAGAATGTGAGTAAAATACCAGGATCAGATGTTCTTAAATTGTATTACAGTTCATTTTCAAACACACCAAAAGATAAAACATGTTGGAAAGCTCTCGTAGGAAAAGATCACGTGAATTTTGAAGCAGTACCTTACTCTAATAATGAAAATGGTATTGAAATGCTAGCTAACAAATGCACTGGTCCACAAACAATGTCCATGGGCATCAAAGGAAATGGCTCTTTTAGCATATTTATGTACATGATGGTAAAAGCTTTACCCAAAAAGAAAGAAACTGTTTTACAATTGTTTGGAAACACTATCAGTAATAATGCTTTGTCTTTGCATTTAGACCCATCTGGGAAATTCTCAGTTCAATTTGGCGCTCCAGGAGATAATCCCGAATTACAATCTTCAAATAAATGCAAGATGAATCAACCATTTCTCTTTGTAATCAACAAACATGCTGAAAAATTAGAAATATGGGAAGATGGAACTTATTATCAAATGGATCAACCTGTACCAGCCGTACTTCTATCTAACAAACCTATGATTATTAATCCAAGTAAACATCTGAATTTTAATCTATTTTCTTTCGGAGCCTGTTCAATGGCTTTTTCTGAAGAAATGCTTTTGGATAAATATTTCAAGAATGAAATGTCTAAAACATCTCCTGAGTTTTTTTCAAATTCCCAGAGAGTATTAGAATTTGAAAAAGAATTGAACAAAACCAAAGATTGCCCATTTGATGATTCTGTTTGTGCATCATGTCCAGAAATAAAAGAATGGGGAAATATGAACATGTTTATGAACAAAGCAGGAGATGATTGCTTAAAATCTGTAGATAATTTTTGCAGTAAAAATATTGACCATCCTCATTGTGAATGCTGGCGCCCAAATGCTTCACGTACTTGTCAACTTCTTTTATCTTCTATTAAGAAGGAACCTCTTGTAAATCCTGGCAAACTTACAGATGTTGAAATGAAAGAAATCAAACAGAAATATGAATTATGTGACTGTTCGGAAAAAGAAAATTTACAAAATGAGATATTATTACTAGAAAAAAATAAAAATTCTGAACTTCGTCATCTTAATGCAAGTATGGGAGATTCACAATCACATATGCGTGTTGTTCCAGAAGATTATCGTCCTCCTCCCTCTTTTAATGAAAACAAATCATTAACTAGTGGATTCTGGTCCTGGTTATTTGGGTAGCTTCAATTTCTCGAAATCGTCTAGCCAAATTTCAGCTTCTTGCTTAATTTCTAACATTTTGTACTCTTCCAACAATTTAGCTTCAATTTTCTTCAATTCATTAAATTTCTGTTCACTCAAACTATTAATAGGCATCTTCAACAAATAATCATAACCCAACTCATGACACAAAGTTGGTAATAACTTTAATTGTTCCACAATGTTTTCCTCAGTGCGTTTAGACATTATAACCACTTCATTTCGGTTCGCCTCTATAAACGCAGCCTTACTAGATGCCACCTTCATCAAATGATCAAGCTCTTTCAACTTGTGAGCTTTCCTTTTCACATAGTATTTCATTCTAGTTTCCGCAAACTCTTGTAAAATCTGGTTTACATCTTCATATTTCTTAATCTTCATATTCTCGTCAAACAAGTGCATGTTGTTAGTAGATATGTTACTAGATTCTAAATCCAATAGTCTTAATATATCACACTGCTCTACTTGTTCTGGCAAATTGTTGAAAGTCAAAATGAAATGAATGGTGTCTGTTGTGTGTGAATCATAAGATTTCAGGATACCTTTGTCCAAAAGATCCTCCAAATAAGCTTTGTAATCTTCAGTCCATCTTCCTATTGGCAGTTCAGTTACTACCACCACATTAGGACTCTTCATATGATAAATGCCACATGTTGTATATGAGTTTTTCTTTTTACTGTATATAGTTCCCTTGAAACCCTTGTAATATGGCATACCAATGTCACAAATAGGAGGCTCTTCTTTCACATTCTCTGATTGTCTGAGATAATAAGAAGCCCATTCTTTGGTTGCTTCTAATACTTTTTCTGGGTGAAATGGAGGAATTTGTGTAGAAAAACCTGTACCAATACCTCTTGTTCCATTGACTAATACCAAAGGTATGATAGGAACATAATATTCTGGTTCAACTTTTTGACCATCATCATCTAGATAAGACAGTAGGGGGAAGTCATCTTTACAGAATAATTTAGATACTACAGGGTTAAGCTCTGTGTGAATATACCTTGGAGCAGCTGAGTCTGCACCTCCTTTGTGTCGGCTTCCAAACATACCATTTTCAGCCAGCAAAGGCAAGTTATTTCCGCTTCCTAGAAAGGTCTGAGCCATGCCAATAATAGTTCCATGTAAACTGGCTTCTCCATGATGATATGCTGCGTGTTCAGAGATATAGCCAGCAATCTGTGCTACTCGTGCTTCCTTAGAACTGTTTCTCTTAAACATACCAAATATGATTTTTCTCTGACTTGGTTTAAATCCGTCTACAAGATTAGGAATAGAACGCTCTACATCATGAATGCTAAATTGCACTAGTTCACTGTTCACAAAATCTGTATAACTCTGTTTTTTTACATCTCCTCCAGTGGCTTCATCTTCTTTTCCTGTGTGTTCAGCAATCCATGCTTTGCGCTCATTTGTAAGTTTCTTGTTAAAAGCCAAGTTAATGGAATTATTGTCTTTGTCATCTTCAAATTCATAGTCTAGTTTCTTCATGTTCTTGAAGATTTGTTTGGCTTCTGCAGCTGTCCATGTACCCAAACCTTTGTAATACTTGGCATCTGCTTTAGGATTCTCTTTATACCACTCTTTAAACTCATGAAGATTGTAAAAATCTTTTTTCTGCTTATGCACACGAACAATAGGAGTTAGAAGACTGCAAATAAAATCCTGTTCTAAAAGACTTGGCCACAATGTGTGAAATAGGTTAATAACCAATCCTCTAATGTGATGACCATCATGATCAGAATCAGTCATGAGCATGATGTGTCCATAACGTAGAGATGTTTTCAAAGATTCCGTATCATATTTTCTATTGCTTTCAAGTCCCAAAATCTTTTTCAAGTCAGTCACCTCTTTGTTATCAGCTAGTTTCTGAGCACTAATGTCTTTTACATTGATAAGTTTCCCACGTAAAGGAAATACTCCATAAGCATTTCGTCCAAGCACTGAAAGACCTTCCATAGCCATGGCTTTAGCTGAATCTCCTTCTGTCAATATAAGAGTGCATTGACTACTTTTAGGTCCTCCAGCCCAATTGGCATCATCTAACTTTACAACACCTTTGATGTGACCAGCACGTTTACCATCAGTTTTTTTAGTCAAGTTGTTCAACTTATTGTTGTATGAATCCATGATAGAAGTATAAATTTCACTAGAATACAATTGTTTATAAAATTTTTCAGATGGTTCAAGTTTTAGCTTCTTTACAGACCCTCCAAATTGTGTGGATGCAGTAGTCAATAAATTCTTGTTCTGTCCATCAAATTTGGGATTAGGTATTGTGCAATTGATGAAAATAAACATGTTGTTTTTAATCATTCCTGGAAGGATAGCTTTTTTAGTTTTGGACTCAAGCATTTCCTTCATTTTCCCACAGATTTTGTTCACAAAATAGTCTACATGTTTACCACCGTGCATGGTACAGATACCATTCACAAAAGATATATGATCTAAACCATTTCCATGTTGATTGCAAGCAATTGCAACATCCCAATCACTATCTACTTTTTCGTAAACTACATTTGAATCAGCTACAAACATCTTAACATAATCTTGAAAATTCTCAATCATTATTCTCCTATCATCCAAATATACTTTTGTGTATGTAGGAGTACATGCAGCAGCATCATAAACACGCCTTTTTAAAAGACCAAGTAAATCATCATCAATGTTTTTCATACCAAATCTCTCAAAATCCGGTTTAAAAGAAATACACATACTGTTCTGTTTCACTGAAGTTTTCTTAATTTCAGGAACTGATTTTTCATTCATATTATTAGTAAATGATTGGACATAATGAGTTCCATTGCTGTATATTTCAATTTGAAAGAAAGTGCTGAAAATGTTACAGGCTTTAGCACCTATGCCATTTTGTCCACCCACACTACGTTCTATTGAATCATCATAATTAGTACTTGTTAATAATTGACCGAAGGCAATTTCAGGGCTATATTTTCCATTTTCCCATTTATTTATGGGAAATGCATCTCCATTGTTCCAAACTTTAATTGTACCGCTATCTTGGTCAATATTAACAGCAATTTTTGTTAATAAGGATTTAGAGCTTCTAGAATGATCAATTGCATTCACCAGAATTTCATCATAAATTTTGTATAATCCAGGAACATAGAAAATTTTACGTTTATTCATTTTGCCTTCTTTGTCACAACCAAAAGTGATGTATTCATCTTTTGACATGGATCCAATATACATTTCTGGTCTATGAAACACATGCTCATGAGGTTGATATGTTTGTAATGTCATTGTAGCTATTATATAAACTTATATATCATCTGATAAGTTATGTCATTTTCAATTTTTATTTAATTGAATTCTTCAAAAAAAATTATTAACAGGACGTGTATTTAATCCTTTATTGGAAACATAGGTAGGCATTTCTATTTTTGGATCTTTCCAATCGTCTCTTCTTTTGAGGTATGATAATTGTGTATCAATGTTCTGAAGAACGTTTTTGACGGTACAATACAATACTCTGCGGTTCAATACAGAAACCATTTTATTTACATCTTCATGATAACTAGGAAGTACTGTGTAATTAAAAGTGTTACGCATGGCCATATAGAGATTATCTTCTGATTGAATTCCAATTTGTTTCTTACTGTACTTCCAGACCAAAAATTGTATGCCTTTTTGGAGATCATCAATGTTCTTCTGATGGAAGAATAATTGAGACACTGGAGTACATGCTATGACATCATTCATTTTATAATATAATTTTATAAAAAAATGGAACTGCTCAAAAAAGTACGTCTACACACTAATGATGAAACTAAAATGAGTAATCTCCTCAATACTCTGAGCAAAAGACTAATGTATAATATTATTTCCAATATTATGGATGTTAAATCCATTGTCTACAAAGAAAAAAACAATGGTAAAATTGATATACATGACATGGAAAAAACCTCTGAATTCATGAACAAAATCAAGTTTTTTTGCCACATGAAAATGAATATTGTTCAAAAAGATGAAGAACAAGGAGGTGGTGGATATTACAATCCTGTACCTTTACCCATGATTTTCTTCGGAAATGAAGAACCACAGTATTATAAAGCTGATGGACAAGAAGGTGTGGCTCGTGCTGAAATGCCAGTCAATCATCCTTCACCATATCATATGAATGGAGGAGCAATGGGAGTAAAAAGCGTACAAAGCATGTTCAACAGTCTCTTTAACAAAGGCGAAGAAATTCCCATACTAATGACCAAGGAGTCAGTAGAAACAATGTTAAAAAATTCTGATTTGGATGTAGAAATTACTGATTCTAAAGTGTTTGAGAGTATATCCAGGAGCATCAATGAAAATATTTACAGCCTGCTCAAATTCTATAAAGAAAATTATGGCTCTAAAAAACCAGTTGAAGTAAAGGTTTTGAGTCAAATTGTGGATACTGATCCCCTGTTTGAGCACATGTCAAGAATTTATCATCCGTCAAAGAAATAATGGTTCCAACTTACAACCGCAATCAAACTTCCAAAAATATTTTCATATTCAGTCTCTTAGCAGAAACAATATTCATTGTATTATTTGCACTCTTATTTTTCCCACAAACATCCATCACTTTGCCTTTTGTTTCTACTTTGGGTGCATTGTTACTAATAATCCTTATCTGGGCTCTAATATCATCTTCCACTATTGACCGTGAAATTATGGATATGAAAACACAATTCAACAACACCAAGCTAGAAAACATGTCTTGTCCAGATTATTTTACACGTTCTGATGGAAACAGTTGCAAAAATGATTATGTGACTACCAACAAGAAAATGCGTTATGAGTTTTTAGACCCAGTTACCAAAAAACCACTTAAAGATGTGGATTTAAGAGACATGTTTGGCACTGATATATTAAACAATATTTGCACTAACAAACTGTCTGAAAATCCTATTACAGGAATACCTTGGACATCTGTAAAACCATTATGTGGAAACATAAACTAAATTGAATAAACAAATATGAAGAAAGAAAATGGAATTGCCTCTTGACAAAAAACACATCGCAGTCATAGGAGATTTCCCCCCTATCTCCAGTGATACTCACATATATATGCCGTTATTTCATGATTTAGCCGAATTCAGTGTCAAGAATCTCACAGAAACTTTTAACAAGATTTTAAAAATTTATCCACGTGGTTATGACAAACTTTCAAAAGGTAACAAGCGTATATTGGTAGGAATTCAAGATATTGATATATATTTTTCTATTGTACTTGATAGCAAAGCAGTTGACAATGCTATCAGTAAATTCTTAAAAAACAAACATAACAAAATTGATACTATTATTTCATGTCAGGATGAAGACTTGTTTAAAAAAACAGAAACATTTAAAGCCACAAAAGCAGTTATATATAATTTACCCACTCCGAAAAAAAGAGAATATGATGATAGTGATATTGAAGAACCTATGGATGAAGGGTCTAAATATGCTATTTACTTAGGAATTTTACATAAATATATCATAAAAACCCGAATTTGGGAATTATGTCCTATTTATAATAGTATTAAAAAAATAAGTAAAACAATGGAAATGAATACTCAATCGTGATATTTAAAAAAGAAAAATTTGAATTCAATATATGAATGTAATATATCATAATAGTATATAGAAACCTTCCTTGTTTTACCTGGTTGTATAAAGTCAAGTAAAATGTCAAACTCTGTTCTCTCCGCTCAAAATAATTACACATTAACAAACTTACAATTCAAAGATATTCCAAAAACAAAAAAATCCAATGTTCCAAATACTGTGACCCTATGTAATATCAAAGATAATGGAAAAAACATTGAACTTTTGTTTCCCAAAAACAGTTGTAAAATTATTAGTATTAAAGATATTGAGCAAAATGGAATTAAAACTGGTAAAACACGTGTGATGTTTGATCTCTCAAACAGGAATCAAGATGTAGATAATTTTGTAAAAGCAATTGATACTATTGATCAAGGAGCACATGATTTTATCATGACAAAACTTACTGAAAATGACTCTAAACCAAATAGACGTGATGCTATTTTTCGTCCAAATAAAGATGATAACACTCGTCTCTTTTCAACCAATATAATGAAATCAAATGATGGTAAGAGATCTACTACCTTTACTATTGAAATGCCTGAAGAAAGAAAGCCTTACACCAATCAAGATTTGACAGAACTAATACAATCTGATGTAGTTGTAGCAAATGCATTTGTTGGAGTTTTGTACTACATTGTGACCGAAAAAGACCAAAAAAAGAAGATTGACGATAAGATGGTTACAGTGAAGAATAAATGCATCAATTACGGAATCACTTATAATATTAAGAGTGTTTTGTTTCGCAAAGATCCTCTGGATTTCGAAGATGACAGTGACAACCGCATGGTTAATTTGGAGAACTTGAAAATTTCAGATGCTAATTCTTCAGACAGTCATGATTACCCAGACTGCACAGACGTCATCGACTGCCCTGATAGTCCTGAATCACCTTCACATTATGATAACTCACTAACTCTTGACGAAAAAAAAATCTCGACATGATTGAAATCTTAGGAGATCAAGAATGTTATATTAGAATGTTGGAAGAAAAAAATATTGCACAGACAAGAATGTTGGAACAGCTTCAAGAACAACTACTAGTTTAAACAATATTATGGAATTTCAAAATGAGGATAAAATCCATTATTTTTTCCTGTTTTTAAATATGTTTCAAAATACTCTCCTGTGTGGTCTTCGGCTTGAACAGGATTATTTTTATAAATTACTTTATCAGCATTTAATGAACGAGTTTTCAAATCAACATCATATAATTTTAAAATTAAAGTCTGTAAACGATCTTCATCCATTTCAAAATGACGGTATTTGTACTTTAGAAAACTAAATAGTTCTTCAGATAGAGGAGGAGCTGGGGGATCCAACTTCTCGGTTGTATTTTTATACAGCTCTTCTACCTCAAAATCTAGTTGTGCTGAACTAGGACCTTCATTTAATTTTTCATAAGCCAATACCCCAGAATCATTCGCTAAATTATTATATTCCTTAGATGTTCTTAAAATTATTTCCATTTTTTTAAGAGTAAATGCCTTATCAGTATTTAATCGGATGGCATAATATCTTAATTCACTAGCAGTAGGATAACGTCTGAGTACCTTACTATATAATTCCATAATTCCAAAATATATTTCTTGTTTACAATTTACATTCATATCTCTAAGAGAACTCTGCAATATAACCTCTAGCGAAGGTGATGAAGCATAACTTGTTTCTGTATGTCCTGTTGGAACTGGTGTAATCGGAGCAAATTCACCTGTGTCTACTTCATTTGCTATACGTTTATAACGCTGATATTCTGAAGTTTTTTTTATTCTTTTTGATAGACTTTCAGTATCGTTCACATCAGACATGTAGCCTATATATTTTAACACCTCTTCTGGAGTAGCTTCACGAAAAAGATAAGTTTTTACATATGAATTAATAACAGATGAATAATTATTATATTCGTCTTTGTTCATATTAGGACTCACAGTTTGTTTCTTCATTTATTTTATGTAAGTAGTTTCACTCCCACAGACATCGCTTGGATTTCTTGAAACAACAGTTTACAAGCATAAGGAAGTCTAACCTCTGCAAATGTCACACAATTCTTGCAGACCTGGCACATAAACTCTTCAGCCTTTGGATTAGCTGCTGTTGCCATTTGATTACATTTCTTACATACAAAGATTCTGTAATTATCACTACATTCCATAAAACGTTCCTTCAAAAATTGCATTACTCCATGAGACCACATGCATTCAACTTCCATGTAACCAATACGCAAACCACCATCTCTGGCACGACCTTCTGATGGCTGACGAGTCATAATAACCACAGGACCATTGTTTGAACGGCTGTGTACCTTGTCAATTACCATATGTTTCAATCGCTGATAGTATGTTGGACCTATAAAAATGTCAGTGTGAATCTGTTCACCTGTAAAACCATTGTACAATATCTTGTAACCATGTCTTTCCATACCCATTTTTTCCAGACGATCTCCTAAATCCTCTGTATGTGAAAAACTGTTGAAAGGAGTACCATCGCCAATTTCCCCATCTTCTACGGATGCCCTCCCCATCAAACACTCCAATATTTGACCAATTGTCATACGACTTGGAATTGCATGTGGATTTATAATAATGTCAGGAGTAGTACCATCTGCTGCAAAAGGCATGTCTTCTTGCTTCAAAAGAATCCCATTGGTTCCTTTTTGGCCCATACGGCTAGTAAATTTGTCTCCAATCTCTGGTGAACGAATCTGACTAATACGAGTTTTTCCAAAGTTATAACCATCCGCATTGACCGTAGGGAAAGGAATATTGTTAGCAGCAATTCTATCTACATAACCAGTCTCATTGTTCTTCAACACCAGACTGGTATTTTTGTTTTCTACTTTGTCTTTTATCCTCTGAGGTATTATCTTACCCATCAACACATCTCCAGGTCCTACATGAGTATGCACAGGCACAAACCCGTCTTTTCCAAGCTTTCCATAGTTATTAGGACTCTTCTCATTGATGTCATTAGTAAAATATTCTTTCAAAGTAGCCTCACTTCCATGATTAGTTTTTAATACTTCACTATAAGTCTTGAACATAGTACTAGTAAACAATCCTCTTTCTACAGAACTTTCATTCATCACCAGACTGTCTTCTTGATTTGATCCAGTATAACATGCAATTGCCACAATGGCATTTATGCCACTAGGAATCTTGTCACTATGAATTATACGAGAACCCCTAGTTTGTACAATAGGCACTTGTCCATAGTTTAATATGTGGAAGGGAATTGAATCAAAACGGTCTCTGTAGTTCATCATGTTCAACCCAATTGCTTGTTTTGCCATAGAAGACTGATAAGCATTACGGGGAGCTTGATTGTGATTGGCAAAAGGAATGCTATCTGCCATAATTCCTTGCATCAAAGTAGAGTCAAGTTCCATATAGCTGTATCTTAATGGATAATGCGCTCCTTGAAAACCCTTCTCAAGATCTTTTGGTTCCATAGCAATCAAAGAGTGGTTACATTCCTCTACATCCAGATACTCTATAATACCCTGTTGAATAAGATGGTTCAAATCAGTTGCCTGTAGAATCGCATTCACATCCAAACTGCTATGCGGCATGTTGAGATCTGTATTCTGGTTATTCAATACTAATAAAGGTCTAGTCATCCGACAAGCTTCTGTATTCACACAAACTTCCGCATTGGGAATGTCCCAAAATACAGCAATATAACGGTTAAATATTCCCATACGTTTTCTGTATTTCAAATCATTAAAAAGACGCACAGGATTGTCATGAACGCCAACAATTGCTCCATTAATCAGAACTTTGGATTTGTTTTTAACATGCAAGTTATGAAAAATTTTAACATCTCCGTCAAATGAAGTGTAATCAGAATCATTTTCCAAAAATGAGCGAATAGGTGAGCTGTTAGATGAACAAGTAATTGTGCTTTGAATAGATAAGTTTTTTACCAACCCAACTGTATGACCCTCAGGAGTTTCAAAAGGACAAATAAAACCAGCTTGACTGTTGTGAAGTTTACGAGGTTCATAGACTTTACTGACTTTTTCAATATAAGTGTTTACACGTCGCAAATGGCTCAAAAATGCTGCAAAATTGTTACGTGTAAGAATTTGTCCTACTCCACTCTTCTGTTTTCCATTTCGACTACCCCAGACACCTGTCCCCATGCAATACTTAAAGTTATTCTCAATAGTAGTGTGTTTGAATATTTTTCCTACATTCACTTCAGTAATAACATTGATAACATTTCCCATAATGTCGGGATTATATTTCTTCATATCTTTGTGAATAGACATTCTTGCATCTCTAATTAATTTTCCATAATGCGTGCGAAACAGATTTGCCATCAGGATACCTGAAGACTCCACACGCTTGTTCAAATAAGAATCCCTGTTATCTGGTTCAGAAATTTTTAACATGTGAATTTTTAAAAGACGTGCTGTCATCTTACCCAAGAAAACGGCTTTTTGTTTGAGAGCCAAAGGAGTAGATTCAATATTCACATGAGGAAGAAACTCTTTGCTGAGAATGTCAGTCCGTAAAATATCCATACGCTTCACACTCGAGTTCTGATATTCTTTAGGATAGGTTCCCATAGACATGTTCTGAATCAGATAATTATGTGCCTGACTTTGAGTCATGATGTTTTGCATCCTGGCTTCCACAATGCTTCCTGTCAATTGTTCCATCATTTTCTGATCTCCATCAGTCACAATATAATTGATGATGTCAAAATCAGATTCAACTCCTAGAGCGCGAAATAGGATAAACAGAGAAAAATCCTTGTACATATGATGCATAGTAACTCTTAGAAATCTACCCTCTTGATTACATTTTTTGGCACTTGACAATTTAATGGTTGTTGTTTTAGGCACTCCAAAAATGTCTTGATTTACACTACGAATGTCCATGGTCCAAGAATAAGCTGGTTCTTTGCTCATGAAAGCAAATGGCTTATTTTCTGCAAAACGATCCTGTGGAATAAGGACTTTCTCGTTGCCACTCATAATAAAATAACCACCACAATCAAAAGGACATTCTTCATCTGAAGTTTGTTTGTCTTTGCTAAGAATACAGTAATTAGAGCGCAACATAATTGGAATTTTGCCAAAAGGTACATGTTTTATAAGTTTTTGCTTGAGATTATATTCATTTGTTTCTGAGTTAAAAGTTTTACCAATAATTTCAATATCAACATTTAGAAGACCACTATAAGTTAAATCTCTGCTTCTAGCCATCATTGGAGTCATGAGCTTTTTAGAACCATCTCTTTCAATAAAGTAAGGTCTTTCAAGAACCGGATTTTTAATATGTATTTCTATCATATAGCGATATAAAGGACCAACATGTTGATCAACTCTCATCAAATCATGTACAATATTTACTGGATTAAATCCTTGGATAATGTCATCTATATGTTTTTCCACAAAATCATCATATGAATTAATATTATGTTTGACTAATTCAAAGTTTTTGTCATATGTAAAGAATTCTTCTATTAGTTGAGAAAGATGATTTTTCAAATCTGTCATACTTTTCGTTTTCCAATTTCAAATTAAAACAAATACTGATTACTTATATATTATTTACACTAAATCAATTTATTTAATTATTAAATTCTTTATAAAAGATAAATATTATTTATGGCTAAACTCTCAAAAACAATTGTTTAACCTTAAATCAATTTCTTTCTCGATTCAAGAATTGATTTTATCTTAGCATCTTCGAAAGGGACAGTTGGGTAAGTTACATCATAAGGGTATTTAGGTTGTTTCTTTATTTCGCGGACCTGTTTTCGGAATAGTTTCCATTCGTCTTTGGCTTGGTCCGAAAGCTCAACATCTGATAACTGTGTCCAATCCGTTTGAGACAAGAGGTCGTCTCGTATATTTTTTACCTGATTTTCAAGGTCTTTTTTAATAACATCTTGTGAAACCGGCTGAAATTCTCGAACTTCTCCAAATTCTCCGGCTTTTGCTCTTTTGCATATATCACGCCCATGCTTTTCACAATCCTCTTCAGATGCCATAAAATCAAAAAATTCATCAAATTCTTTAAATTTACAGAAAAGTTTGATCCTTTTATGTTGCGTATCTGCCCAAACCGGATCTTTGGCAGATTCCAAGATCATGTTTTATTATTACTAAACAACTCTTTGACATAAATACAACGGTCTATTGCCAGAATCTTCATCTTGTCCTCTTGATTTCCAACCTCCAAAAAGTGTAATTTCACTAAAATTAGTCGTAAGAGAATACATGGTATGATCGTCATATTTAA
>Ga0306905_100280_pt1 | contig 19661 bp, 21 predicted proteins | sample AntCluMetagen397_FD_190422 | JGI IMG/M metagenome (GOLD analysis project Ga0306905, IMG submission 190422) | Saline lake microbial communities from Club Lake, Antarctica - Metagenome TFF #397 (v2) (version 2) | ecosystem: Environmental > Aquatic > Non-marine Saline and Alkaline > Saline | place... | reverse complement strand
CACCAGGCACGAGCCTGACGTTTTTTCCGTATCCTGCGGAGAATGATGGACGGATAGGGAAACCACAAATAACCACCGCAGCACTAATAATCCCTCCTGATTCTGTGTCCTACTGGCACGACCGACTTCTCGAAGCCAACGTCGACGTTACGGAATCGGAACGGTTCGGCGAAACGGTGCTTCGATTCACCGATCCGGACGGCACGCAGATCGAACTCGTCACCGGCGAGTCGTCTGTAGAGCCATGGACAGACGGACCGGTACCACCGAACCACGCGATACAGGGCATCCACAGTGTCACCCTGCTTTCCATGTATGTCTATGTAACTGCGAGCGTCCTGGAAACGCTTGGATTCGACCTCGTCGGCCAGGAGGGTGATCGGGTTCGGTATCAGGCACCAGGCGACCGGGCGACGATTATTGATCTCCTCGACAGAGACGCCGAGTTCGGTCGGGAGGGAGCAGGCTCGATCCATCACGTCGCCGTGCGTGTTCCGGAAGAAGAGCAGCTCTACGAGTGGCACGATCTGTTTAGAGAGCGTGGATACGACGTCTCGCGGGTGAAAGACCGCCACTTTTTCCACTCGCTGTACGTTCGTGAACCCGGTGGCATCCTCTTCGAACTCGCCACCGAACAGCCGGGACTTGCGGCTGACGCTGATCCTGCCACACTCGGACCGTCGCTGTTTCTCCCACCATGGCTCGAAGCAGACCGTGAGATGATTGAAAGCCAACTGCAACCGCTCGATGTCTCTGTGGTCTCAGAAAGAAACTAATGGTATCGCATACTCCGGACAAAGATCCACACGAAGACCAACCGATAGAGACAGCAGGCGCACCGCCACAGGTGGCTGAGGCAGCCGTCGTTCTGCTCCACGGTCGTGGGTCGACCGCGAGCTATATCCTTCGACTCGTCGACGAGTTCCTCCACCACGGTGTGATGTATCTCGCACCGCAGGCAGCCCACAGATCGTGGTATCCGTATTCGGGCTACGCGCCGCTCGAGGACAACCAGCCGTGGCTTTCGTCGGCACTCGACTGTGTATCAAGGTCCCTTGAGACAGCTGTCAAAGCTGGTGTCGACCCCGATAAGACGGTTCTGATCGGATTTTCTCAGGGAGGGTGTCTCGCCAGTGAGTTCGTTTTTCGAAATCCCCAACGCTACGGCGGTCTCGTGGTACTCTCGGGGAGCCTGCTCGGTCCGGAACTGAACCGGGAGTACCATGGCTCCATCGATGGAACGCCCGTGTTCGTTGGGTGTGGTACTGACGATCCCTACGTTACCGCTGAACGGGTTCACGGCTCAGCGACCGTCTTCAAACAGCTCGGTGGCGACGTTTCGAGCACACTCTATGATGGACTTGGCCACACAATCAACGACGACGAAATCCGAATGATCAACCAGTTCATCAAGCCTCTTGTATGAGTTACCCGGACTGATTAAATTTGGATGAGTGTGCCGATACTGTCCTACTAGTACCGCTGACCTGAACCAAGACTCAACAGTAGACTGATTAGTTATGATCTGCTATGGAGTCTATGCCGATTGAAGACGCCGATGGCCTCCGTCAAATCCTTAAACATGACCGCGTTGCAGTTGTAGGGGCCTCGACGTCGTACGAGAAGGCCGCTCATATTGTGCCAGCGTATCTCCAACGTCATGGGTATGAGATACGGCCAGTAAATCCGACTGCAAGCAAAATCCTCGGTGAGACAGCCGCTGATTCACTGGCCGGCGTAACGGATGTTGTCGACATTGTCGAGATATTCCGTCCGAACGAAGAAGTTCCGGCCATCATCGAAGAGGCGTTGGATCGAGACGACGTGAAGGCAATATGGATGCAGCCGGGGATTCAGCACGACCAAGCGGCACGAACTGCCGAAGGTGCTGGTGTCGATGTCGTCCAGAATCGTTGTATGAAGGTCGAACACGGCCAACTCATTCGTAATCCAATGGACTAATTCGAGACAGTGATTATTTTGCATACCTGAGAACCCGATTGGTTGGATTTGCTACTGGATACGCCGACTAACGTTAGTAGTCTCCAGGCCGGTTTATGTTACAACATGTTATTAGGCTGTCCCCAACTCGAAGCTTCGGTCGACGACGTAGACATCTATGATGGGGATGCCACGACAGTCGTGACTGACGACTAGAAACTCTATTCAGCGATCGCCACGTTTGATTTCGACGGTCCGGAACGCGGCATGGTCGTCACCATGGGCTGATTCACAGCACTCGCCCAGGGATTGGATTTCATCAAGATTAAAAATTCTTGCAAAAGGTCGCTATCCACGGATATCTACAGTAATCTGCGCCAATTGGTGATCAAGTATACCAGAGCGCCCAGAGAATCAACACGCCCTGCAGAGGGAGTCGACCCCACCGAACGAGCTCGGAGGGGTCGCCACCGCCCGGCATCCCCTCAATAACGACTCCGTGGGTAGCCATATAGATATTCGCTGGAAAGATTGCCACGAGCAACGCGACCGTCGCCCACGCCGCATGCCGTCGAGTTCGAGGAATCAAGAGTCCGGTCCCGACGGCGATTTCAGCGATTCCAGACAGATAGACGAGTGCAAGCGGTGCTGGAAAGAACGGTGGTATAATTTGGACATACAACTCCGGCACAATGAAATGCAAGAGACCTGCGACGACAAACGCCGAACCCATTAGATACAGTAACGGGCGCCTAAGCCGGGGTAGAAATGCAGTCATTACCAACAGATACAGCTTACAATAGTGAAACAGTGTCGCTCTCTCAGTCAGGGGCATCTGACTATGGTAAGATATGTTCTCTGGCGAGACTGTCTTATGACTGTGAGAAAGGAGCGGTAAAAAAGCCAAATCAAAATGGGAGTACTGAATTCGCGGCTTTATCCCTCTGGATTGACTATCCAAACTGAATATGCAGTCAACCACAGACTCTCGTAACCCAACACTCCTCGCTGCCGGGATCGTCGGAGCCGCCGCGGCCCTCGGTGGGAAGCAACTTGCCACCCGACTCACACGCGGTCGTTTCGGTGGCACTGAAGACTACAATATTGCTAAAGTCACGGTTTCTGGACCGATCCAGCGAGATCCCAGCCGCCCCTCGCCACTGTCAGGGCGGGGGCCGTCTCCTGCCGATGACATCGTCGAGCAGATTGAGGCAGCCAACGACGACGAGAACGTGGAGGCCCTACTCCTCAAACTCAATACGCCCGGTGGGGAAGTCCTGCCCAGTGATGATATCCGCCGTGCAGCGGTCGACTTTGAGGGCCCAACCATCGCCTATGCGATCGACACATGTGCGTCTGGCGGCTACTGGATCGCAAGTGGGTGCGACGAGTTGTGGTCGAGAGATGCCAGCCTCGTCGGTTCGATCGGTGTGATCGGATCCCGACCCAACGCGGCCGGATTGGCCGATAAACTCGGTATCTCCTACGAACAGTTCACGGCCGGTGAGTACAAAGACGCTGGTGTCCCGCTCCAAGATATCGAAGCTGACGACCGGGAGTACCTCCAGAGTATTGTCGACGGATACTACGAGCAGTTCGTCGAGACTGTCAGTGAGGGCCGTAATATGGACCCAGCGGATATCCGTGATACGGAGGCTCGTATCTATCTCGGAAGCGATGCAGTGGAGATCGGGCTCGTCGACGAACTTGGGACAGAGGCTGACGTCGAAGACCGGATCGGTGAGCTGATCGGTTCAGAGCCCAAATCCCATGAGTTCAAGCCGAATCGAAGTCTCGCCGAGCGGCTGCGGTTCGGCGCAGAACGTGTTGCGTTTGCCGGCGGGAACGGCGTTGCAAGCGTGGTTGCAAACGACAGTACCGATATCGATATCAAACTGAGATAATAAACGAGAATGTGAGTGCATCGAGTACGTTCATCTTCCGGTAGTAGTCAGCAGTCGAGTCGAATGCCGAAGCTGGCTGTATACCGAACTGACCACCACTGTCAGCATCAAGCAGTCGTGTGAAGATGCTACCCGATTCGAGATGCGAAATTGGAAACCAGTCAATCGAGCCCTGTCGACTCACAAGCGCGCAGGTTTCGAGATTACCGGTAAGGCCATAGTTCTCAAACGGTTCGAACGATGCCGTGGCGGCGTCTCGGCTGGAATGATTGGTGTGGGTGGACATATCTTAGTAGCACCGCTTGTTGACAATGTATGCAAGCAGAGACCAATCAAGGATATTCGTTTGAAGACTGAGAGTCAGGCAATCGAAACGAACAGCTGTCTACGCCTTGTCTGGCCCAGATAGACAAACGGTTCCACTGATCGATTAAGGAGAGACGCGAGAGGCACTACTGATCAGCGATAGTACCAGCGAGCAACAAGCGAGTAATCGCTTTCTCTTTGGTCGACTGATTCGTCATCCCATTCCTCGTCGACCATGTTCTCACTGACCGCCTCCTCGTCGGTCGATTCACTCATAGGTCGTAGTGTAGCCGCCGTCGAACAGCAGATCGCCGCCGTTGAGGTGGCTGGCGTGGCTCGAAAAGCCGAACACGAACAGGTTGGCCACCTCCATGGGTGTCATCATCTCCTTTGTCCGGGCCTGCCCAAGCATCACGTTCTCGATGACCTCCTGTTTCGAGATCCCACGTTCGGCGGCCGTGTCCTCGATCTGATTGACCATCAGCGGCGTCAGTACGTAGCCGACACTGACCGAAAAGCCGCGTAACGAGCCCTCGCCCTCGGCCGCGATTGCGCGGGTCAACCCTGTCAGGCCGTGTTTGGCGATGATATAGCCGGGTTTGTCCTTAGTTGCGTAGTGGCCGTGGACCGATGACATATTGGCAATCGCACCGACGCCGTCGGTGGTCGACTGAATGTGTGGGATCGCCGCCTGAGCCATTTTGAATGGCGACCGCAGCATGATGTCGGTGAGTAGGTCGTACTTTTCCATCGGGAACTCGGTGATGCTGGCGATGTGTTGCATCCCGGCGATGTTGGCGACAAACCGGAGGTCACCCTCCTCGGCGGCGGCCTCGACGACGGCCTCGACGTCTGCATCCTTGGTGAGATCAGTCTCGACAGCATGGTAGACCCCTGGTGTGCCGACCTCGTCGACGATATCCTGGGTTTCGTCGAGCCCCTCGGCATCGATATCCGCGCCGACCACCGTCAGCCCGTTTGCGGCCAGGGCGACCGCTGTCGCTCGACCGATCCCGGAGGCTGCGCCGGTGACAATGGCGACGGTGTTCGTTGTAAAATAGGGGTCATCGATACGGAGGACATCGTCAGCGGTCAGTTCGGGGGCACTGAGATCGAGTTGGGAATCACTCATTGGGAATCACACCGATGACAACGATGCCACATTTGTTAACTCCAATTCAGGACTACGCAACGTTCCTGTTCGGTAATATAGATTAGATAATTGGTTACCATCCGATTGTCACCGGGTAGTAGAAGATATAGCAGATTATTATCAGGACTCGAAGTGGCAAATGCGGCAGCAAACAGAGGACAATCAGTCGCTGTCATCGAAAAAGGCCGACTCGGTACCGGTTGCCCCCTGTTGCCGTGGCGGTCCAAGGATACAGACGCCAATTTCACCATCACCGTGTATATTGTGACGGGCAAGCACGGCAAACTCTGGATTCCCGAGAGCTTCTGCCGGGAGTGCAATCTGTTCGTCCGCGCGGCCGACGTGGCCGCCGATCAGGTCGACGCGAACGTCGAGGTTCGGGTCATCTCGTGGTGGACCCACATCCTCTCGGCGCTCCGGTACGGCGGCTACCACGCGCCGGTGATGGTCGTTGGGGGTAAACGGCTCTGTCAGGGGTACGATGTGCCGACCAGCGAGGAGGTCGTCGAGGCGATTGAAGCGGTACTAGAGAGACAGCAGTAATTTGGGGACACGGACTGACGCCTATCTATGAGCACACAACTCACTGATTTTTCGCTCCCGAACGTCGCTGAGGGACCGGACCCGTTTTCGCTCTCTGAACTTCCAGACGACGTCGACTTCGTTGTTCTGTTCTTTCAGCGGGACCACTACTGTACGAACTGCCGAAAGCAAGTCCAGGAACTCGCCGAGCACGTCGGCACATTTCAAGACCGAAATGCCCAGATCGTCTCAATCGTTCCCGAGCCAGTAGAACGGGTCGAAGAGTGGCAGGACAGCTACGACCTGCCGTATCCACTCCTTGCGGACCCTGAGGCCGAGGTCGGTGAAGCCTACGACCAGCCGGTCCGGTTCGGCCTGCTGGGGCGGTTTAGCGACTTTTTTGGCCGGATGCCCGAGGTCGTTATTGTCGACCGTCGCGGCCCCTCGCCGGAGATTACCTACGTTCATCAGGGCCGGTCGACGTTCGACCGACCCGACATCGAGGAGCTTCTCGATGAACTGGATGGGTTGCGTGAGACGTAGCCCACCGATTTCGGCTGTGTAATGGCCGCACACACCTCACAGAGTCTTTTGCGCGTAGCCAGCCCAGTTCAGATATGGACAGCTGCTCTCGAAAGCCCGAACTCATCCCCAAGACTGCGCACTGATGGGCCACTGTGTCGAAAGTGGGTATGGGATCGTACCTGAGGATGATCGATTGATACTCTTGGATGCCGAAGCAACGCCGAACGTGGTCGACGTTGTCGAGGCGAGTGACACCGAAGAGGGGATTCGCCTGCACGTACGGCGAGAAGAACGTGATGGGGCGATGGAGACGGTGAATGTCGAAGAAGTCCGATAGGCTGGACTTGTTGCCGCAGATGTGTTCGATGAACAAGTTGTCAAAGTGGTCGCCTAATAATGTAATCGACAAGACCGGCAATCCACGTTGCTAGAGCAGAAAGATCTCTTCATCACTGAGGTTTTTGTGCCGCCTTGTAAGACAACCAGTGTTCAGTAGGCATAGTTATAAACGACTTCTGATCGTGAATCATCACAGCGGGTCTGTAGAATCGACCCAAGGGAATAAATTATGTCTGTGTATCCGTACGCACTACTACAACCGAACCCAACAACAGAGATCGGTATCTCGTGGATTGATGATACGGGAAACGGTGGTGACACCCAAACGGTCAGCTATCGAACTGCGAACTGCGAATCCGCTCAAACCGAAAGCGATGACGGAGCAAAAATCATCAACTCGGGAAATTCGTATATTTACCACACAACGTTGACGGCACTTGAGCCTGCTACTCAGTACTCTATTACAATCGAGTCCTCGGAAACAGTCGAGCATACGTTCGAGACGATGCCCGAAGCAATGCCTGACTGTATTCGCTTCGCGGCGACCTCAGATCATCATCCGTGGCGAGAAGGTATCGGTATGGCGGCGGTTGGTCGAGGCCCAGCAGTCATGGAGGAGTTAGGGCAACTCGACTTTGATCTGATTCTTTCTCCCGGTGATGCGCTCACACACGTCCAAAATGCTACCCGTAGTGATGCCGAGGATTGGCTTACGTGGTGGTCGGACTATGGTCGACCGATGGACCAAGAGAAACTCCATCCTCGCTTTCGAATCCCAGGCAACCACGAGGTCGCCCAGAACATTCCCCAAACTTGGAACGGGAGAAAACAAGATTGGGATGACGCTGTTGTATCACCGAACGCTGGACACTTCCATCAGTTCTTCCCGAATATCCAAGCAGTAGAACCTGTTGGGCAGAATTACGGCGCGATCACTGTTTCTGATTATCTCCAGATCATTGGACTCGATACGTACTCGGCATTCCCAGCAGATCAAACCGAATGGCTCGAAGACACAATTGACGACAGTGTCGACCACTGCATTCCAGTTATCCATACTCCGCTCCTGCCCGGGGCAAACCGTGGCAATGACGAACTAAATAAGACAATCCGCCAAGAGTGGGCAAAACCACTCTCCGAGCCAACAAATACTAGATTTACGATTGTTGGAGACAACCACTGTCGGAAGTATACATATCCATGGCAGGTTGTCGACTCAAAACCAAGCCACGATGAGTATTTTGATCTCGACGGTGACGGCTATCTTGTTATCGATGAGACGGAGCGGGACCCCTCTCGGATGTGCGAATACGGGGACGGCTGGCCTATCGCACGTGATGCGAACCCAACTGATGGAGAGGGAAACACAGTGACGTGGTATCTCGAATATACCGAATTCAAAGACCAAACAGAGGCCAATATCTATACAATAGCCCTTTCGAATGCAGACGATAATATTCAGGTTCGAGAGTGGGATCAGTGGGGAACACTCCTTGAGTCTCACATTATATGACTAACTGTCACAGGTATGACTGACTGTCATGGGTGTAACTGACTGTCACGGGTATGATCTACTACCTATTTGCGGTTTCCAAACACAGCCGTCAACTCATCGGCCATTGCCTCTCGTCGGTAGCCTCGACGATCCTTCTCCGAGAGATAGTTCGAGACCACGACTTCTGGACTCGCCGAGCCCTGATCGGCAGCAACACCTTCGAGTTGAGCAACGAGTGTACTGGTAGCGTCCTTATAGATTGAATACCAGAATCGTCGACCCATTTTGGCAGTTGGTGTCTCGCCATTCACAACGACGCCAGCGTCGGCGGCCAGGCGCTTGAAACGATTATTGACAGTCGCACCCGTGATGTGACCAGTCGATGACTGAGACGAGGGAAACAGATACCCCTCCCAGTCAGACCCATCAAGCTCGGCGATTCGGGTACGAACAGTCTCAACGCCGAACAAGACGGCGACACTCCCCGGTCCATTCTTCCGTTCTTCGAACTCGATCCGCTCGTCGCCATCGTCGTCGAGGACAAACTGTGAGACGTGAAGTGATGCGACTTCGTTCGGACGGAGTCCCCAGGCTCCAAGAGCTAAAACGAGCACTTGTGACACCGTATCGTCGGCTTCGGTGTATATGTGAGACATTCCTTGCCGATCGACAGTCTTGTTGTCCGGCTCTGTTCGCGTCCAGTTGAACTGCTTGTTGAGTCGTTCGACCGGATTGTACTTGGCTTGCTTGAAGTCGACGAGGTAGTCATAGAACTGACTCACGACACCGAGATATTTGAGCTTCGTTCCGTCAGTCGACAACTCAGCGTTGAACACGTCGAACACTTCGAGACACCGGTTGATTTCTTCCGGTTTGCGTTCGATATCGGTGAGACTCGATTGGAGGTCAGCGGCCCCATGGAGCTTTTGATATGTGCGCGCATACTGTGCCAGCCGAGAACGTCGACTTTGGATTGTTCGCTCAGCAAGTTCACCCCTGGTTTGGAGTGACCGAAGGTATGTCTCGAAGGTGTCGACTGTCTCTTGGTTGTCAACCGTCCAGTCGTAGCTATCGACGTTAGTTTTACTGTCACCCACGCCGACAATGTCGACGAAGAACTCGGAGAGTGTGAGACCGTGATGCTCCCGCAGTGTATAGGCCAGCCCGGAAAATCCGTGTTCTGTGAGCCACTCGTAGCGTGGTGGGGTTTGTTGTGGCTGCAACTGGGATTTGATCATCTCTGGTGCGATACGCTCGTTGTAGAATGTTACCAGCTCGTCGAGAGACTTGCGGCTCCAATTGTACTGGGTTCGGCTCATTGAAGCTGTCTCGCTGTCCGTGATGGTAATTCAAAACCTGGCATATTCTGTAGATAGTGATTATCTCTCAATATAATAATACTTTTGCTAATTCGTTTGTCTACCAGAGACAACTAAACTAAGCAAATATACTCCAGATTGTGTTACGAATAGTCATAAACTAAATAGTGCTATACCAAATTTATGGGAATTTCGATCTCACAGTTTCGGAGGATAAGCTAGTTCTCGTTGTGCCTCGGCGTTCACAGCCAATGAAAGGTCGACAGGCGAACTTTCGTGGGCCTCAATTCGGTACATTCCAGAAAGTAATCGGTATTTGTTCACAAATAAGAGCGTTACCACTCAAGAAACACGAACCTAGGAGAGCTCTCGGTAATTGAGTCCACCTCAACCGCCGTTTCGGTCTGGGCGCTCGGCCCGATTGCCCAACATGGCCCCTGCGTTGGTCTCGACTGAGTAGCGTGGCAACCGTCTGTACGTCCGCTGGCCCGCTAACTTTCGGCACGATGAGCGTATCGAGAAACCCGTTGACGGCCCTCACCAGCAGAGAATACCAATTCGGAGAAATAAACATTTACTTGCCGGTACGGATTCCTGTACTGGTATGGATACCGAAACCAACGGGTCGGGCGATACCGAACCGAACTCCCGGAGCAAGGTGGCAGCGTTGCTTCACCAGTACGATCTCACCGGCCTCGGTACCGAGTTGGAGACGCGCTGGACGGCCGACGCCGAGTCCCGACTGAGCCTGCGTGAACTCGCGACGTATTTCAACAAACAATTGCTGGCTTTCAAACTCGACGCAAACGCTGCAAGCATCGTCGACGGAGAGGTCGCAAACTACTATCGCCTGTTGACCGACGACGATGTGAGTAGTGGCAAACGGGTTGCCGCCGAGAACACGCTCCGACGACAGGGTGTCGACGTGGAGACCCTCCGAGATGAGTTCGTCTCCCGGCAGGCGATCCATACCTTCCTCACGACCGAACGGGACGCGGCGTACGAGCCACCAACCCCGTCCGAGCAAGAGCGCATTGAGGGCTACCTCGAATCGATCGGCCGGATTAGGAGTCGCCTGGCTTCCATCGCCGAACAGAGCCTTTCTCAGTTGGCCCAATCGAATCCGAGCTTCGGCGGTGTACAGGAGGTGACCGTACTTGTTCAGGTTCAGTGTGATCACTGCGAGACACAGTCTTCGATTACGGAGTTCCTGTCGAACAACGGCTGTGACTGCACTGGGTCGACCGAATAATCGTCTTGTGAGACAGTAGCTTCGATAAGAGGATTCAAAACGGGAGCTACCACACAGATAATTATGACGCCAATATTGCTGTCATGGTTTTACTGGAGTAACGATATCTTCTCTACTGTGTTGGCCATCTGTGAGAGGATCCTCATCAGATACGCATTTGTAACTTTACAATTTCGACACAAAATAGAAGGGATACAATTTTACTACGTCATCCAAATAGAAAACTAATGTCGAAGTCATATGTCGATCAAAGCGCCGTTGTTGAGGTCAGAAATATCGGCGGGATCGACCGGACAACAGTAGCATTCGATCCCGGAGTGGCAGTTCTTACGGGGCGGAACGCCACGAATCGCACGTCGTTACTGCAGGCACTCATGGGGGTTCTCGGGAGCGAGCAGGCAACGCTCAAAGCCGACGCAGACGAGGGTGAGATTACACTCAACTTCGGCGGTGAGACGTATTCACGGCGGCTCTTGCGTGAGAATGGACGTGTGCGACTAGAGGGAGATCCGTATCTCAATGATGCAACAGTCGCCGATCTGTTTGCGTTTCTGTTGGAGGGAAATCGCTGTCGACAGGCCGTCGCCCGTGGTGAAGACCTACGAGAACTCATCATGCAGCCGGTCGACACCGAGGAGATCGAGGCTGAAATACAGAGCCTTAAAGGAGAGCAAAGCCGCGTCGACGACCAAATCGAGGAGTTAGAATCGCTCGCAGATCGACTTCCGGAACTCGAACGGGAGTACCAGCAGCTCCAGAGTCGGATCGACGAGAAGTCCACTGAGCTGTCGACACAGCGTGAGACGCTCGCCGACGTCGATGGCACAATCGAGGAGTCCAGAGAGGAAAACGAAGAGCTCGACGATAAGATGAGCGAGCTACAGGACGCCCGACAAGAACACACACGAATCCAACGGGAGATTACGACCGAAAAAGAGAGCATCGATGCACTCCAGAGCGAACTCGGAGAGTATCAGGAGACACTCAACGAGCAGTCGTCAATTCCCGACAGCCGTCTTTCCTCGTTGACACGAGATATCCAACGGATTCGTGGTCACATTGACGCGATGAACCAGACGATCACCGAACTCCAATCGGTGATACAGTTCAACAACGACTTTCTCGAAGACGACCACCCCGAACTTCTCGAACAGTTGCAGTCTGAGGAGCAACCGACAGACCACGCTGTCACGGATGAACTCGTAGATAATGCCCAAGAACTTCCCTGTTGGACCTGTGGCGAAACGGTGCCAGCCACACAGATCGAATCGACTCTCGATACGCTCCGAGCGATCCACCGACGGAAGCGAACGGAACGAACGGAGCTGAAAGCCGAACGCGACGAGCTCCAGGATAAGAAGTCGACGCTCGAAACCAAACAGCAGCGATACGAGACGACAAAACGGAAACGAACCGAGCTCCAAGACGAGATTTCGGACCGCCAAGACCGGCTACATTCGTTGAAATCCAAGCGCGAACGCGTTGCAGCCACGATTAGCCAACTCGAAGATGCGGTCACAGAGCTCCAACAAGCCGATCAAAGTGAGGTTCTAGAGTTACACGAGACGGTCAATCAGCTCGAATTCAAACTCTCAGAACTTAGAACCAACCAATCGAACGTCGAAACAGAGATCGAGAGTATCGAAACCCGACTCGACGAACAGACCGAACTCGAAGCGCGTCGCGAGGAGATCCAAGCTCGACTGGAAGATCTTCGAACGCGAGTAGAGCAGTTGCAAACACAGGCAATCGAGTCGTTCAACGAACATATGGAGGCTGTACTCGATCTCCTCGATTACGATAACCTCGAACGGATTTGGATCGAACAAACAGAAAAGATCGTTCGTAAAGGACGTCGAAAGGAACCCCAACAACAGTTTGAGCTACACATTGTCCGAAGCACGGAGTCCGGAACGGTGTACGAGGACACCATCGATCACCTAAGTGAAAGCGAGCGAGAGGTAACGGGGATCATCTTCGCGTTGGCTGGCTATCTCGCTCACGATGTCTATCGGACGGTCCCGTTTTTGCTTCTCGATTCGGTCGAGGCGATCGATTCAGACCGAATTGCCAGGCTGGTTGAGTATCTCAACGAGTATGTCGACTACCTGGTCGTAGCCCTGCTCACCGAAGACGCAGCTGCACTCGACGAGAGGTACACACGAATCAGATCGATATAATTACACTGTCTGTTGCTGGCTTCCTTGGTCGGCGGTCGACTATACAATGAGAGCTGTTCCGAGGTATTGATTTTTTGCTGTTCATACGAAAACCCAAAATAACGACAGTTGATTGAGAGTTTCGACTTGTGGTTCTTGTCGACTGTAGTGGCACTCCCAAGGGGAATGAAACAGATAAATTTGTTATTCGAGGAGTCGTCGAAAATAGAGTGAAGTCGATACAACCGGTGAGTGATTCATGTTACTCGACCAGTTGGTGTATCTGTTGCTGGAGTTCAGTGATGTCCTCTGCGACGTAATCTGCCTCAGGAATGAGGTTTGCACTGTGCTCACATTGATATCGGATCACAGTCGCATCCGCCCGGTTCGCTGCTTTGACCCCTTGTACTGAGTCTTCGATGATGATACACTGTGCTGGATCAACGTCGAGACGATCCATCGCGTGGTTGTAAATTGCCGGGTTGGGCTTGCTCGGTCCCTCGATATCCTCCGAACTCACGATAATCGACGGATTCAGTTCGGACTGTTCGACAACATGAGCGATCCATCGGTTGAGAGCAGACGAAACAACGCCGACTGTCAGTCCACGGTCTTGGAGACCAGCAAAGAGCGACGGCATTCCGGGAGTCACAGTTGCCTGCTCTCGGTACATCTCATCGGCAAACGCTTCGAGCTCTGCTTGGAACGTGTCGACTCCGACTGGGAGTCCGTACTCGGTATCCAGAAAGGCAACGATATCCTGGAGACTCCGACCAGTAATGTCGTCTATCGCCGGTCGACCGGATTGGACTCTCGGAAAGATGTCTTCTTCCCAGTGGCGTTTCCAGTACTGTTCGGAATCAACGAGCACACCGTCCATATCGAATAGAATTACTTGTGTCATTACGTGTCTGGATTTTATCGTTCTATAATATGAATCCCGTGGTTTGACCCTCATTACTGGTCTCTGCCCCAACAACGATACATGTCGACTAACTACCGGTCTATGGTGTCGATATCGTTCAGCATTTCCGAACATTAGCATATAGCATATTGCTATAATACTGAAAACCAGCATCGTTCTGTAATGCCAAACACCAATAGGGGCAAACAGACTGATTCACAGCCACTAGTAGAGACATACTGTGAGAATGTCTATCGAGATCGAACACGTCAACACTGAGACCGCATTTGGGATGCGATCTGAGATGTTCTCAGATACAGAGTCGACGTTCGTCGACCAACCTATCTACAGCCACCGATCAATGTCGTTCGTAAATACCGAACAGAATCTGTAGAATAACCTGTTTACACTCGACTATTGGTTCTATTGACTATTGATTCTATTAACTACTGGTTCTATTCGAGTGATTTTGTCGACCTGTTCTCATCCGAAACAGTACGGTCGGTACGTGGGACTGCCCACCGGACAGCGTTGTCGATAACATCGAGCACGACTGGTTCGTGGTAGACTGGATACGTCTCGTGGCCCGGCCGGAAGTAGAAGATTCGACCGTTGCCGCGCTGGTAACAGCACCCCGAGCGGAACACTTCGCCGCCCTCGAACCACGAGACGAACACGAGCTGGTCGGGTTCAGGAACCGCGAACGGCTCGCCGTACATTTCGGTTTCGGGAATCACGAACGAATCGTCGAGTCCTGCTGTAATCGGGTGGCTCGGGTCGACAGTCCACACGCGCTCGCGCTCTCTCGATTCGCGGTAGGTCAGCGAACAGGGCGTCCCCATCAGTCGCTTAAACGGCTTCGAGAAATGCGCCGAGTGAAGCGGGACGAACCCCATCCCGTCATAGATCCGGTCACAGATGCGGTCGACGATTTGATCGTCGACGTCCTCGTGAGCCCGGTGTTCCCACCAGACGAGGACGTCGGTTTCGTCGAGCACCTCGGGTGTCAGTCCGTGGTCCGGCTCGTCGAGGGTCGCCGTCCGGACCTCGTGGCCACGCTCGCGGAGTCCCGATGCAAGAATCTCGTGAATCCCATCGGGGTACACCGACGTGACCTCGTCGTTCGTTTGCTCTTCGATAAACTCGTTCCAGACCGTAACTGAAACCATACACCTACACTCTCGGCGCGTCTCCTAAACCTACCGCCTGTGTCGATCGTTGAGCGCTATCTCCGACATATGGGGTCTTTGATGGCAGTCTCTGGTGTCGTGGACGATCATTCATGGAATTAATTTTCATGAATTTGTGTGCGCAAAATATTTATTACGACCCAGATCAAACGAACAGATGAGAATGTTTGTCCACCTACCCAAACTCGACGCAGCAGCATCAATTGATGATTGGTCGCAGGCTGTCGCCGAACAGAACAACGTCGACGAGGCAGTTGTCAAGGCAATCGTGTCCGAAGTCCGGAGCGTGGGGGCTGCCGACGGCACGACCCCAACCGAGACGCCATGGGACTCCGAGAGTTCGGGCATGACCTACATGTGGCCTGCCAACGAGCACGGCGACTTCTAACTCGGGCATTGCGCTAACCAGGCAACTGGGGCACGGTTGTTATTTTTTAACACTTCATTGGATAGACGAGAGTCTCGTCGGTGAGTTGTACTGCTGAAAAATGGTCGACACGAGGTATTTGTACCGGGTTCAGTCGTGTCGGACGTCGACAGCGCCGTCTTCGACGAGCTGGGTCCATTTGTCGACGCCAGCTTCGGCGACGGTTCGGTCTTGGGAGACTTCACCACCAGAGACGCCGATCGCACCGACAATCTCGCCGTCGGCTTCGAGCGGGTAGCCACCGCCGAAAACGACCATCCGGCCCTCGTCACGGGTGTCGAGACCGTACAGTGAGTTTCCGGGTTCGGACGCTTCGGCGAGGTCGTGGGTCGGCATATCCAGTGCGGCCGACGTGTAGGCCTTGTTTTTTGAGATGTTGACCGACGCGAGCCACGCGCCGTCCATTCGGTGTTGGGCGATGAGGTTGCCCTCGCTGTTGGCCACGGCGATTACCATCGGGTTGTCGATTTTGTCTGCCTTCTGCTCGGCTGCTTCGATGAGTTGCGTTGCTGTCGCAAGCGGAATAGATTCTACCATGCAGCCATTTGTTTATTTCAAAGTAATATAAATATTCGTATTTATTGAGCATCTTCGACATAAAAGTACAGAATCAGTCTCGATCTGCATTCGGCTGTCGACCGTCTCTCCCCTTCCTCTCCGTCTACCGAGATGAATCGGCAGCCGCACGTCCAGCGACGAGGGAGGTTGCAAGCGAGACGCCGCTGGCAGATTTCTCGCGGGCGATATCCGCGCCGCCCACGACTGATCCGGCTGCATAGAGGTTCTCGAACTCCGGCTCGCCGTCGGGGCCGAGGGGTTGCATCGACTCGTTGGGTAGAATACCAAATCGTGCATAGGGGTGGTCACCGAAGGCGTCGTCGACGAACCAGTCGTATCGATCCTCGGGCTGTGGAATGTGGCAGTCAAACACCGGCTCTCGAACCTGTTGGCGGTCGGAATCGAGTCCCTTGCCGACGAAGCCACCGCTGGCTAGTACGAACCGCTCGGCGCTGTAAGGAACCTCCCTACCCTTATGACAGACTCTCACCGCGTCGATTCGATGTGGATTATCTGCCCGATTTTCGTAGCCGACGACCGGGTTGCCCGTGACGAACCGCACGCCCTCTGCGTCGAGGGCATCGTAGAGTTGGTCTTCGAGCCGGAGGCCGAGCAGACTCGGCGGTCCCATCGGAATCTCGAAGACGTCGACGCCCAATCGCTCACCGAGGTCGGTCCGTACCTCGGTGGTGTAATCGTCGCCGAGGAGCGCGGGGAAGCCGACGCGTTCGGCTTCGCCAAGGTGTGGATCGACGGCCTCCGCGAGTGCTTGCCGAGCCGGTGTGCCGTCGATGGGCTCGTCGTGATCCAATGCCTTCGCAAGCCGGGTTATTTTGGCGTCTGCACCGAACGCCTCGGCGAACTCCACCTCTGCGCCAGTGACCTCGAAGGGAACGCCAGCCCGCATGAGGCTGTCGGCGACCATCCGTGCGTCGAAATCGGTGAGCGACCGAAAGCCGACGACGGCCATCGGTCGACTGTCGCTGGCGAGCCCGGCTTCGACCGCGCGTGGATAGCGAGCGGTCGGTTTGATCGTCCCACCAAAGGTGGGAACGAGTGCGTTTCGCTGGGTGTGGCTTCCGAGATACATCTCGCCGGTCATCTCGTCGAACAGCGCCAGCCCGTCTCGGAGTGCCTCGGGGCCGAGAATCGAGTAGGGATGTGAGACAGGAAGTTCGTCGAACCCATCGAACGGGGTGACGAGTGGGCCCGTATACTCCCCGCGAGTCGACCGGACGGTTCGGAAATCCTTCCGTCGTTGGGTGATTTCGTCGGCATCGTACGGATCGGTTCGGGACGGGACATAGCCAAGCCCGTCGATCAGCCCCGAGGCCTGGCGGAGCGAGGTTCGCTTGTGGCAGACCAGCCGAACATCGGCTCCTTCACGGGCGGCCGCTATTGCGCTTGTAATTCCGGCGAGTCCTCCACCGACGACCAACACCTCGCTTTCAATCGCCATGGCTCTCCTCGGTAATGGGGTCGGTTCGGCCAGCGTCGAATGCGTCGTAGTCGACACTCGGGCCACCGAACGCGGGATCGGCATCGTGGTTCATGGTTGTCGCGTGCAGCAGGTGGTTGAGCATCGCCTGAGAAAGCTGTCGACCCCACAGCGTGTGTCGCTGGCCTTTCCACCGCTCCTGATACAGTTGGTCGAGGGCGTCACGGGCCGTGACAGCGTCGTGTTTTGGATAGATCTCTGCACTAATTCGGTGCGAGCAGAGTCCGCCCTGACAGTTTCCCATCGAGGCACGGGTCCGGAGTCGAATCCCGTTGGGATCGGCTCCCACGCCGTCGATTGCGTCCTGGATCTCCGCGCGGGTGACGGCCTCACACTCACAGACGGTTGGATTCGGCCCCTCGGTGTCCAGGACCTCCGCGGCCCGATCACCGAGCCGCTGTGTGCTCCGGCGGGCGATCGGCGAGCGCAGCCCGAAATTGTCCATCTGGTCTTCGAGCACCGAGATATCGCTGCTACCGGGCAGTGGCTCCTCGTGGGTTCGACAGTCGGCGTCGACGCCCAACATCTCGCAGACGTGGTCAGTGGCGGATTCGGCCATCTCCCTGTAGGTTGTGAGTTTGCCGCCAACGATTGAACAGAATCCTTCGATACCGTCCCGGTCGGCGTGATCGAGCACGAAGTAGTTCCGGGTCACATCACCCGACGCTTTGGTCGAGTCGGGGTCTGGATCGTACAGCGGTCTGACGCCCCAGTAGGCCCGGATCATTCGGGCTTCGGCGGTGATCGGCACCATCTCGCTTGCGAGGTCGATCATCATATCGACCTCCCATTGTTCTTCGGGATAGTCGTCGGGATCGTCGACCGGATCGTCGTTAGCCCCCAGCAGGACGGTGGTCTCGTGGGGGATGATCGTGTCACCGTCGCCTTTCGGCAGACATCGGTTGATCACGGTGTCGATCTGCCGGACGTTGGTGACGACCATCGCGCCCTTCGAGATCGCCATTTCGAGATCGATATCCGCCATTTCAGCGATTTGGCTCGCCCACGCGCCGGTCGCGCTGACGACATAGTCGGCCTCAATGGTTTCCCGCTGGCCCTCACGACCCTCGCCGAGGTAGTTGGGACCTTGGCGTTCGATCTCGACGCCGGTGACACGGTCGTCTTCGACGACGAGGTCGACCACCTCGGCGTGGGTTTCGACCGTCGCGCCGTGGTCGACGGCGTCGGCGGCGTTGGCCACGCAGAGCCGGAAGGGATCGATTGCGCCGTCGGGTACCCGAATTGCGCGCTTGACGCGTTTGGTGAGGTGCGGTTCTTGACGGCGAGCCTCCTCGCCGGAGATGACCTCGGTTGGGATATCGCACTCCGCACAGCCCTCCAACTTTTGTTGGAAGTAGTCGTCCGAATCGCCTTCGAGTTGGACGAACAGGCCGCCGGTGTCTTCGATACAGTGGCTGGCGATTCGGTGGAGGATACGATTCTCTTGCATGCAGTCGACTGCGCTTTCCTGATCGCTGACGGCGTACCGACCCCCGCTGTGGAGGTGGCCGTGAGTGCGACCGGTGGTGCCCTCGGTGAGGTTCCCGCGCTCGACGAGGGTCACATCGAGCCCCCGCATGGCGAGGTCACGGGCCGTGCCCGTTCCGGTCGCTCCGCCGCCGATAACGACGACTGAGAGAGTCATGTGTATTCGAGGTTAGAGAGTGTCATAATAATTGTTGCGGCACTGTGACCGGTTAGGTGTCGACTCGCGCTGAGAGCCACGGCTGGTCGGGCCCACGGATCGCGTGTCGACCCGTCTCTCTGATGCGTCTGTGGCTCCGTTCAGTGATCTTGGCCGTAGTCCGCAAAGCGGTTGAGTAGGGTATTGATCTCCTCGTCGGGCAACAACTTCGGCTCGCCGATGTTGCGGGCTTGGTAGTGGATTCGGGCGCAGTATTCGACCATCAGCGCGACCTCGAAGGCTTCGGCGACAGTCGCCCCCGTTGCGAGGACGCCATGGTTCTCCAGCAGGCAGGCGTTGTACTCGCTGCCCAACGTTTCGAGGGCGACCTCAGCGAGCTCGGCGGTCCCGTAGGTTTCGTAGGGCGCGACCGGGATCTGATCGCCCGCAAAGGCGATCAGGTAGTGGGAGGCCTCGACTGGTTCGTTGAGACTTGCAAAGGCGCTTGCGTAGGGTGAGTGGTTGTGGACGACTGCGCCTACGTC
>Ga0306905_100266_pt1 | contig 20302 bp, 18 predicted proteins | sample AntCluMetagen397_FD_190422 | JGI IMG/M metagenome (GOLD analysis project Ga0306905, IMG submission 190422) | Saline lake microbial communities from Club Lake, Antarctica - Metagenome TFF #397 (v2) (version 2) | ecosystem: Environmental > Aquatic > Non-marine Saline and Alkaline > Saline | place... | reverse complement strand
CGCACGAGCACAAGTGTTCCTCGCGCTGTGCCTTCGTCTCGTTATTGCGATCACCAACGACGAACGCGGAGACAATCCAGGAAGCACCGTCATCACGCTATGAGAACTATTCTATGACACCCTCCAGTACCAGCAAAAATGACCGGCTGAGAGTTCGCTCTCGTGACAGTCTGCTCGATATCCCTCGCCACGTCCTGCTTGTACACCTCAAAATCAGTCATACTGAGATTTCTATTCTCCATGCATTATGTCACTATTGGTAGTGGGCTCCCCACCAATCCACTTTCACCTCACCTTGAACAAGTTTATTATCTATCCATCAATCCGTAGTGACATGACACCAGACTTGATGGATGAGATGGCCCTTGACGATCAGGCAATACGGCCAATCATCGAAGGATCTGACCTAGTTGGCGGCATCTACTACATGAACTATGACGAAGGCGTCATCGTCAGCAACGACAAATGGAAAGACGACGCTGGCGGAATTCCACGTCACTGCTACCTCCTCGCGACAGCCACAGACTGGGAGAACCCAGATGAATTCGAAGAGGAAGATGCATACGCAATGCTCCTCCGCGCCACAGGCCCAGAAAAACTTCCCGCAGAAGACGACCTCATGCAGGTTCGTGAGGAGGCGATGCGTAGAAAGATAACGAACGACACAGGCGTTGATGCGAGGAATGTGCCGGGTTCGAGTGAGGAAATTATGGACGTCCTCACGAAAAACGAAATCCAATTCTCTGGAATCAATGCAAAAATCCTGGGTACTATCTACGAAACCGACGACGGTGTCCAGTTTGGAAGTGACGTTGAGACATTCTACTCATCAGCTCGCTATAAGGTCTACAAACCGAGACCAGAAGCACTCTCAAAGATTTTCCAACTCATTCAACTTGACCAGAATGAACCTGACGACTCTGTAATTCGGCTTGGACGGGTACGCTACACCTCCACCGAACGAAACTCCGAACTGGATGATGCAACCGTACCGCTTGACATCAACGATGTTGTTGGCAATAAGACGGCCCTGTTCGGAATGACCCGTACAGGAAAATCGAACACAATGAAAGTGCTCGCTACAAATATTTTCGAGCACGCTGTTGAGACCGACCAAGAAATCGGTCAACTCCTATTCGACCCAGCTGGAGAGTATGCGAACGTCAACACCCAAGACGACGAAACCGCTCTAGCCGACATCCACGATGATGTTGTTACCGTTTACAGTTGGGGTGGAGGAGGCGATGATGTCGAATCACTACAGATCGACTTCTTCGATTACGAACAAATTGACGAGGTATGGCAAACGATCAAACTCCATCTCACCCGAGACAGAGACTACGTCAACTCGTTCAAAGCAGCCAACCCTGTCGCTCCGGAACAACAGGGTGATAATCAAGGGGAAGTCAACGAGGCAGTCCGGTGTCAGTCTGTCCTATATGCCTGTCTCATCAGGGCAGGGTTCGAGACACCAAATGGTTTCAGAACACCAATCCCAACGAATGCGGCTGTTCGTGACGCAGTGAACGCGCATGTAGACGATAACGACCCAGACTTCGAGAACTCTGGCTTCGGCGCACCAGGCTGGTCATTCGTGAACGAAAACCGGCTTGAGGAGTTCTGGGATATTGTCGCTAACAACCGCGACGACATCAACGACGCCGACGAGGACTGGATCACTAACGATGTCGAGGCGATGCTGGTGATGTTTAATCAAGAAGCTGGTAACGGATACCAAATTCTGGAAGATCTTCGGCGATACCACGATCCTGGTACGCAGGGTTATTATCCCGATATCATCTACGACAGTCTCGCTGATGGAGACATCGTGATTGTTGACCTAACTAGTGGGACAGATGAGATCAACCAGCGAATCTCTAAGACAATCGTTGAACGTGTCGTAGAGCGTCAGGTGGACATGTTCACCAACGGCCAAGAGCCGCACAACATGGAGGTGTACGTTGAGGAGGCTCACCGTCTGTTCGGTAGCGACTATCTGGACGATGCAGACGCTACCGACCCGTACGTCCGGCTAGCAAAAGAAGCTGCCAAGTACAATATTGGTCTTATTTACGCGACGCAGGAAGTCAGTGGCGTCGATGGACGTGTCCTCGCCAACACGGCGAACTGGATTGTAACCCATCTCAACAACCGTAACGAAACCAGGGAACTCTCTAGGTATTACAATTTTGAGGACTTTGAACGGCTAACTCTCGAAGCAGAGGACGTAGGGTTCGCACGCGTGAAAACCCTCTCCGGACAGTTCATTGTACCAACCCAGATAGACAAGTTCGATCAAGACCTCATCACTCGGGCCGGCGACCGGTACGAACAGCGATACGGAGATGATGACGATACACTACAGGAAGCCTTCTAAAATGCCACAAAAACGAGGAGACATCTACGAAACCGCCCGTCGGCTAGGACACGTTCCCATCATCGAAAACGAACTTGTCCAAGAAGAGCTGGAAAACTTCGAAACAAAAGAAGTTGACCCGGACGAAGCACCGATTGAGGAGAATTCAGTGGACATCGATGATCTGCCCGATGAAGGTGTGGAACCAGAATACCTTCTATCGATTGATGGTTCCCTCCAAGAAATTCCAGTCAACGAGGAGTACCCAAGCAGCCGAATTGGGTTTATACAGATCGCCGCAGTCCTCACAAAATTGGAAATCCTCATAGAACAACAACAGGAACGGTTTGTCGACCCATCCCGAGTTGAAGATCTTGAGGAAAGCGTCTCTCAGCCACTCATCCTACCAAGTAGCAACTATACGGCTGGAGACGCCGAGACAACTTTGGACAGCTGGCGACACCATCTCTACAATACGTTCGTAAGCCGTGAAATTGAGGGAAAAACATACCTCGAAATATTCATGGATGTCATCCAGTCCGATCCACGTCATATCGACAGTCGGACTGTAGATGTTTACCGCTGTCCGAATCCAGATTGTCCTACAGAGGGTGCTGAAGCACACATTCACACAGACATCTACGATTTCGGAATCTGCGATGAGTGCGGTATCGAAGTTTACCCTACCGATTCGCTTCGAACCCACGAGAATGTGAGCGAGACCCAGGCGAATGGAGCTGCAATATCTTCGGTGATGCAGGTACTTGAGCATCTGACGCTGTGCGCCTATCTCCGCTATCTAGCGGAGAACAACCCCAGTAGATTATCCCGAGTCGGGTTTGTCATTGACGGGCCATTAGCAGTCTACGACACACCTGCTTGGTTCCATGAACCTGTGTTGGATACCATCAAACGAATTACAGACAAGCAGCGTGCAAACGGGTACTCACCACCGATTATCGTGGGGATCGAAAAGAGTGGACAGTTCAAAGACCACGCGATGAACATCAAGGATAGCATGCCTACTGGGTCGGTGCTGGGGATGGATAACGAGTATATCTATGAGTATGTCAAGTCTGGAACTACTCGGTTGGAATATGGAACACGAGATCACTACGGGTGGCCATTCGTCTACAAGTCAGAATCTGATCGGGTTTTTGTACTCGATCTTCCGAAACTCCCAGATGGATCGGACAAGTACGACCCAACCAACTATCCGTTGATGCGGAAAACGCTTGAGGCGATAACTAGCGTCGAAACTGCGCTGTATGATGATGCCACTATCCCAGTCACGTTAGCGCACCAGCAGGCATCGATCCCGTTAAAAACAGGCTCACGAGTGCTGGAGTTGTTCTCTAGAGAATTTACTGAGAATAACTCGTCATAGGCTCGGAGTACAGCATTTCAATTAGGTCTGAATGAGTAACACTATTGGCTTCGCGAGAAGCGTGTTGAACAGGAGAGTCTGAAGTCATGTCTAAAATATCAGAGGACAAGCAATTACCTGAGGAAGACGTCGTAGCAGAAACCACCGCAGACCTCAAATCTACCTGGAAAGATGCACATCGGAGTTGGGGGCATAGCCTCCACAGACTATCACCCTATCTCGGTGGATTTCCTCCTTCCTTAGCACACTATTTCATCCGGCGCTTCAGTGACAAGGGTGACACTGTTCTTGATCCTTTCTCTGGTGGCGGAACCACCCCTCTTGAGGCTGCACTTCAAAACCGGAATGGGTACGGAAATGATGCCTTCTCTTACGCATATGTCCTCTCCAAGGCAAAGTGTAATCCTTTGAACACACCCGAGTTTGAGCCTTATCTTGATACCAAACTGAATGAAGCCCGTGATGTGAACAACGAGGAGATGCGGCTACTCGATGATGAGGACTTACAAGTATTCTATTCAGATTATACACTTGATCAAATACTCCGCCTTCGGGAAGTTCTACATGATGACAATAGTAGAAAAGCAACGTATCTAAAGGGGGTTATGTGTGGAATTTTGCATGGCCCCAGTAGCATGTATCTCTCTCTCCAAACAAAAGACATCTACTCCGGAACTGCAAATTATGTACGTGAGTACGCTGAAAAGCACGATTTGGAACGACCTGAACGTGATATTCGACCGAAGGCACTGAGAAAACAGGGGCTCGCACACGAAGATGATGTACCGCCATCACTTAGTGAACGAACCAAAATCACCCGTGGTGATTCAAGAAACCTCCATGACTTGTTTGAGAAAGAATCTGCTGATCTAATCGTCACGTCACCGCCGTATATGCAGACACTAAGCTATACGTGGAATAATTGGATTCGACTCTGGTGGCTCAACCAGAACCGTGAGTCCGAGCGTGAAAAACTCGATATTACCGCAGATACCGATAAGTATCGGAACTTCATGCGAGAATGTCTACACTCGATGTATGGTGTGCTCGCCCCAGACAGCGTCGCTGTGTTGATCGTAGGGGATGTGCAAAAGAATTTGGCCGGGGGAAAGCGGACACTGAATACTGCCGCGATAATCGCGGAAGAAGCTCGTAAAAGTACAAACTTCGACGTCCACGGGATCATTAGTGATGCGTATGATCTGGACAGTCGAGCATATGTGGTTTTCAATCGATTAAAATACGATCATGATGAGGAACGAGAAGAAAAGGATGCTATCGACCGGTGTCTGATCCTGACGAAAGGAGATCCAGATATGCAGTCTGAGCCAGATATTGATTGGGAAACCGAACAGTATATTGAGGAAGACTGACGCGAATAACCTCTAACACACCACTCACAACGAGTGGTGTGATTGTTCCTGACTTAGATTTCTTACTGAAAACTCTGCAACGCGAAGAGCCGTTCGAATCCACGCCTACTACCACGACCGACGATATGACGGAGACTACCTCGTCGGCCCACTCGGTGGGCTAAATGACCATGGCATCAAAATTGACGGGCAACCAGAAGCGGAGTCCTGGGAAGAAACACCAATCGGAGGTTTCGTAACTGGCCGTGAGCATCCGACGGTCATTATCGAGTTCTTCGAAACACGTCGTGCTCTCGAAGCCAGCCTCGATACTGTCAGTGACAATTACACCACGGCTCCGGACAGCCAGCAACAGGTTCTGGAACAATTCCGAAAGGAACTGGAGCTCAATGAAAACGAAGGCACTGTACGTCTGAAGCGGTTCGCTGAACTGGTTCATGACCATATCCAGGCGAACCCGGGATATGCCGAGAGAGCCGAACTCTTGGTCGATGAAACGGATACTGCGTCACTACAACAAACCAAAGCCCTGGAGAAACTCGTCGGTGTTCGGGATACTTTAGACCGGTTCGATGACCCGCGGTCACTGATGTTCGACTGTGGCCCTGACGCCTAGAGTGCGTTGGTTTCAGCAACCGAATGGGCAACACCAGTCCAGTCGCGAATCTTCCGGAATACGCGGGCTGTGCTTGAACAGTGCCAAGAACTGGGGCTACTGAAAGATACGGTACCGATACGGTCGGTAGAGACAATACGAATCGAGCTGGGGGAGGCTGAAGCACTCTACGATCAGGTCGAGGAGTACATCGACCAGACGTACAAACAGTCGCAGAAGGTGCTAACGGGCAAGGAGAAGTTGGCGCTGGGGTTCGTGATGACAACGTACCGGCAGCGACTCACGAGTAGCCTGCACGCCATCCAACAGAGCTTGCAGAGACGGATGGAGAAACTCGACCAAGAGGTCGAAGACATGACCGAAGCAATGTCCGACCTCAGTACCGACACAGGTGTGACTGAAGCAACGATTGAAGAAGTGGTCGGGACAGAATCCCTCGACGCATACCAGCCGACTGGTGGGGAGGAAGCGAACGTGCTCCAAGCAGAGCGAGAGGCCCTTCGGGAGTTCGTAGATGACCTGAACCAAGCCCACACAGACCCGAAGATTGCTCAACTCCGCCGAGACATCCGGGGACTCCGTCAAGAGGCACGGGACAACATCATCATCTTCACGCAATACCACGACACGCTTGAGCATATCCGCCGGACACTGACCGATACGTACCCGCACGTGGGTACGTACAGTGGTAATGGCGGGATGCAGTACAACGAGGAGACTGATTTCTGGGACGAGGTCGGGAAAGAGGCGATTAAACGAGGCTTCTTTTTTGTTTTGCTCACCCGTCATGTTGGACACATCTGGAATCTCCTGCAAAATCACCGAGACGCCGTTGCTGCTCAAGATCTTCGAGTTCCTGCACCCGAGCCTCAAGCACGGCCTTCTCCGCTTTGAGAGGGGCGACATCTGCAAGGAACCCACGCGTCACCGATTGCAATTCAGGTGTATCGAATTCGAGAAGGGCACGTTGCTGCTCTCGGTATTTATCGCGATGTCGTCGAGTTTATTGACGATCTCCTCGACCACCTTCCGACTGGAGAAAATGAGCAACGAAGGGGCTGAGGAGATATCCTTGTCTGTCCTTGGTCATCATTCGATGAAGGAACAGAACGTCGTTCTGCTTGACGTCGAGTGGTTCACCGTCTCTGCGGTAGTTTTCCCATGATTGCCGAACAGGCGACGTATCATGCACTCTCGTTCGGTGTCCCATGTACAGGTGAACTTCTAGTAGGCTATAGGTCGACTATAGAGCAGTACAAAAAATAACGGTAAACTCCCTCAGGGAGTGTCTACGCTGTTACTGGAAGGATTGGATGTAGTCTTGCAGTGAGTCGAGACGGTGCTCCCAGAACACTTCGATGTCGTCCCCGAGGAGTGTCTCTATTTGACTTTCGGGAATCCATCCCGCGACTGCGGCCCCAACACGAGCGTTCGGGAAGCCTGCACGCCAGTCAGACTCCTTATTTCGAATTTCCTTGATTCGCTTGTAGGAGTCGATTTTTACACCGATTGCTTTCGCCTCCAAGAACAAAATCTCGTCTTTCGCCGGTCGAGCGACGAAATCTGCCTTTTGGTCGTCTCCAGGACAGGCAACTTTGGTTTCGCTCACGAAGGTACCAGCAGGGAGGTCATCAATGTCTGAGATCGTACTGCTGCGAGTTACACGCCGGAGACCGGCTTCCTTCATGGCTTCCGCGACTTTGTCTTCTTGAACGTCTTTTCGCCAGTTCCTGTAGCGAGTGTTCGCTTCGCTTTGTGCGATGATGTCACACGTCCAGTCTCGGGAGATGTCGATCCATTCGTCGACATCGACATTGCGATAGAGCCAAGGGACTTTGCGTTCGTCCATGTTCTTTTCCATGAAATCCGCCATCGCTTTCGCCGTCGCTTTCGTCGGAGTAGAGGGGTCGTCGTCTTCGTAGTTCGTTGTTGACCCGACACCGTTGAACTGTCCAAATTTCATCTGGCTGATGGGGGGTTTCACCAGATAGCGAAGGACTTTGACGACGTTGGGTTCTTGCCGGATGATTTGCGCATCGAAATCCCGGAAGTTGTTGGTATGCTCGGCAACAAAGTCGTACAGTTCCTTGTTCTTCTCAAGTTCGTCATCGTAGAACTCTCGAATTTGGTTTAGAAAAATTTCCTCTTCAAGTTCCTGGCTTTCTTTGGCGACATCTTCAATCGTCTCACCCGCCGCTAGTTGCATACTGTCTGCGAGACACTATTCTCATGAATATCTTTATTATACAGTGTGTGCTTAGTATTCGTGGAATATGCAGCACACAATGAACAAGGGGCGTGCTATACACACACGGGATGAGGAAGATACATTGTGTGCCCCTCCAGAATTAGTCGATAACGAACTAATGCCGGACTACAAAAACATCAAAATCCACGAAGAGACCCACGAGCGCCTGAAAAGTCATGGCAACATGGGTGAGTCATTCGATGACTTGATTAATCGTATTCTCGATGACTGGGAAGAGCAAGAACAGAGGGATGACGAATGAGTACACAAATGACTCTTGAAAACGCGCTCAATACTGCTGCGGACGCGATCTACCAGCGGATCTCCGGGGATTTGAATCAGGATCTACAGAGTCGAGTAGATGACTGGTGTGACCTCCACGGGCTCAACAGACTTGAGACCCCGTTACGGGTCGTGGCGCGGCAGGCCGCATTCAATACGCTGTTGAAGGCCACGCTGTACGAGCACTATCACAAGCGCGATATACTCCCTAAATTGGACTCTGATGCGCGAGCAGCGTTCCAGAATGCACAAGAAACGACGCTTGACCGGGCGTTCGGCGAGTACGTGCTTGATGACGTTGCACGACTTGCTGATGAGGACGACCTGAAAGAGCTTATTGAATCCCGGTATCAGCTGAAGTCGTCCGAGGAACCCGCGGAGGAAATCGGACGGTTGTTCGAATCGCTCGTTCCGCAGGAGAGTCGCCGGAAGTTGGGGCAGTTCCGTACTCCGCCCACAATTGCGGATTTGATGGCGTCCTGGATTATCGACAACGGTACCGAAACAGTTCTTGATCCTGGGATGGGTGCAGGCGCCTTGTCCGCTGCATCGTATCGACAGAAGCAGCAGAAATCGGATGAAGCAGCTCTGGCGGACATTTATGGCGCCGACTTGAACGAGCTGGCGCTCGTGATGGGTGCAACATCTCTCACACTGCTCAACCATGGGGGGTCGCATAATCTACAGATCGGTGATTTCCTCGATCTTGATCCCGACAATGTGAACGGACAGGTTGATGCCGTTATCTCCAATCCGCCGTACAGTCGCCATCATGAACTCTCAGAGGAGTACAAGAAACGGGTTAATTCACGGGTAGAAGCTGAACTCGGGCGTGACGTGAGTGCGCTCTCGCCGATGTATGCGTATTTCTACTATCACTCGACGAAGTTCCTCAGTCCTGGTGGGCGGATGTCGTTTATCACCCCGAGTGAGTTCCTCGAAACATCGTACGGAGAGTCCCTGAAACAGTATCTGGTGGACGAGTACGACATCAAAGCCTTGGTGTTGTTCGACCGCGACGAATCCTCAAAGTTTGACGAGGCAATGACAACGTCGTTGGTGAGTTTCCTCGAAAAACCCGATGGTGGGGACGCGGATGAGTTGACGCGTATCGTTCGTGTCGACGGAGAACCCAGTGAGGAAACGTTGCTCGACGCGATTAATGGTGACGTGGAGGGCGAGACTGAGTGGGGCTTCATCAACGTCGTTCGGCAAGATGATTTGGATGCAGAGGACAAGTGGACGAGCTTGTTCGACCCGCTCGACATCGACACAAGCGGCCTCACAGAACTATCTGAGCTGGCAACGGTGAACCGAGGAATCGCCACCGGAAAAAATGACTATTTCTGCCTCACGCAGAGCGAGGTTGAGGAATGGAATATCAAAGAGGAGTATCTCTCAAAAATTGTCCGTAATTCTCGCAGCGTCCCTGGGTACGGTTACAGGATCGAGGACTGGGAACAAGAACGCGAAGAAGGTGGTGAGGTGTGGGTTCTGTACCATCTGAAAGAACTCGATGCGGATGAAATCAATCAGGCGATGCCGAATGAAGCAGAAGGGAACACAACCCTGACTGCTTACGCAGACAAGAATCCCGAACTAAGCGAAACGCCTGGTGTCATCGAGTACCTCCAATACGGGATGTCAGATGAAGTTGAGGCCCACAGTGGGTACTTGGCACGTAACCGTAACCCCTGGTTCGTTGTTGATCGGCGCAATCCACCGCCAATCCTCGTGACGTACATGTCTCGGGGAGGCAGCCGGTTCATCCGCAACGAGACGGACGCACGCAACCTGTCGAATCTTCATGGCATCTACTTCAACGTCGATATTACCGAGAGTCAAATGAAGGCACTGCTGGCGTATCTAAACAGCGGGTTTGCGAGTGATGTAGTTCGTCGGTCGGGCAGAACATATAGTTCTGGGATGGACAAAATTGAGCCCAACGAAATGGAAGGCGTGCCTGTACTCGATCCGCGCGGCCTTACTGACGAGACAGTCCAAGAGTTGGCAGAGTTGTTCGACGATCTACGAGAAGCTGCGCGCAACGACAACGATGTCGACGCGATGATTGAACGGATTGATGAACGTCTCGAAAAAGAACTTCAAGAATAACTACTGAATGGAACCCTTCACTGGACGCAAACGCGATCCAAGCGACAATCTCACGGGATAAAATCGACGGTGCTGATGACGTCCAGGGTGCTCTGTTCTCGACAAAACGGAGGGAATTGTGTTTATTAGGGAGAACAACGCGTGGGGTTTCGTGACGATTAGTCGAGACCCAGAGTTCGATTCGATATTGTTGACGCAGAAGATGATTTGACGTAGGCGACCGCGTGCGAGACGATATCTTAGACGAAACTGATCCGAATGATAAATACTGGCATGGCCCGGAAGGAACGGTTGTCGACGTGACTGTCGACGACGCTGGCGAAGACACTGGTGACGGGCGTGATAGCATCGATTACCTCGTCGAAACCGTCGATGGGGAGTCGGTGCATTTCCGCTGGCGAGACCTCCGACCTTCGCTTGAAGATAACGAGCGTTAGTCGAGAGAGTCTATGAACGTTTTGTGTGCCGCGCACAAGCGATGAAGCGAGTCGTGCACTTGTAGTGTCTGCGCTTGGTTATCGTGCGTCACAACGCCTGCACGCTCCATATGCGGTGCGTGTTGTTGTAAAACGCTAACGTAGCACGCATGTCGGTCATCGTCCATCTCTTCGGCGAGATAATCAGCGATATCGCGCAGCGGTACAACGTCATCTTCGTGGGTTACCAAGTACTCGATGATGTGCCGACGACGCTCGTTTGCGAGGAGCGAATATGCGTCGCTGGGTGGAACGTGTGCTGTCGTTGAGTTGGTTGAGTTCTGTTGCGATAGTGTTTCTTTCAGGCGTTCAAGCAGACGCATCACTGCCCTCTGAGCGCGTCTGCTCAACACCCGTATTAAGCGAAGTACAGGGTTTACCAACGATTTTCGGCCAGCTCATCCGCCTCGCACACAGGATATACTGGTGCATCACCCACATTGATATCTTCCTGATGTTAATTTGACTAAACACATTTTGGGAAACTCTAAATATATCAAATATTTGTTTAAAAGGAGTCTAATTATAAGGAATCGACTCTCAGAGGTTACTCGATGCAAGATTGGGTAGATATTGACTCATCGATACGTCTGGATCACAGAACTAAACGGAAAAATGAGTCGCACCAACACTGGGCAATCAAAGCTGCACTGATTGACCGCTTACGTTCCAATTCTGCGTATGTAGGGGAGATCGATGACGAGAGAAAGACTGAAGACTTGATTGGAGATATCAGGTGTAAACTCTCTAAATCACCTTCTGATGTCCCAGAACAATTTGTTATCGAAGTCCAGACTAATCGTTCCGATAAAGACGTCGTTGATGCCACGAGAAGACATCTCAGGTTCGGCTTCGCAGTGTACTGGGTGTATCAGGTAGATGCAGCTAACAAACGCAGGGAAGCCGAGGCCGCATTATCGAAATACATGTCAGCACTACCATCCCTAGGTGTTGCTTCTCTTCCCGAAGGCGAACTCAGATTGGGTTCTCCAATCACCTGGGACGAGTTCGAGATGCAATCCCCCAAAATGAGTTTTAATGAATTCTACATCCCTACCTACGCTCGGTCATCCCAGTGTTTCAACCACGGAATCTTCAAGATCGACGGTCAGCGATTCACCATTTACCGGTTCTTGGATAGAGAAGCACTCTACGTGAGTTGGCATGGAAGCGATGGTCAACAGACCTTACCTCAAATTTCACCTTGGTCATGGCCAGAGTTGAGTCAACGGATCAAGGAGGGCGAACTCAGTCGCATTTCTCCGGTCGTTGGACAACCCTAACCTTAGTTTAGAAACCTCTTTTGTTCGCTGATTCTCTGTATGATAGGGGTATTTTTGTAGGACTGAAATATTCTGGAATAGTATCCTGATGGGACTGAAACCCGAGTGAAACGGCAAATAAGGGTTGAAATTTCAGCCCTTGGTTGAGAAGGACTCAAACACCTTCTGACCAACCACTGTTGGTAGGGAAAGTTTATATTCAATTAAATATTAGAAGAAATTAACTAATAATGTCAAATATATATTCAAATCAAGGATCGAGTAAGCCCAAAGATGCAAATCATATCCATCATGAGACAAAAGATGAAGAGCGTTGCGAGGCCGTTTGGGACGATCTAGCTGGATTTGTTCAATACTGTGACGAACACAATATGGATGACACACAGACGGCTTGTGCTGTCCTTTTTGTCGAGGCAATTGCGGAGCAGATGGCACACGACAAAACCACCATTGGGGATGTAACGTTTGACCTCATCGCCGGACATTATCATCTCAATCAGTTCGTTTCACGGCGACTACTTGAACAAATGGAGGCGCTTGAGGTTATCAAGCCCCCAACGATTATGGATCGATGGACTCGAAAAACTAAACAGCAGATCGCCAGACGAGCGCTGTGGGATCTTGGTAGTACATCAAAAAAATTCCTGGATCTCACGTATATCCGTGGCTACGAGCGAGTCAAAAGGAATGCGGGGCCACATGCGCAAACGAGTGACTCCCGTGACCAACACGGCGACCCAAACGAGTCGATCGTGCATCGATATTTCGTACGCGCTGGAGAGCTTTTCTACCGTCACGTCAAGGGGTATGATGATGTCCGAACGTATGTTCGGCTTGGTGACTTGACTGACGTCGATAGCAGTGTGGCCAATCGACGTCTAGACATCGTTGCCTATGACGTCAACGGTAACATCACAGCCACTGCCGAAGCCGAACGTCATCCGGTTGAGTCCACGGGTGTCATCCGAGACGCAGAAGCGATGTCGCTGGTACCCGGTGACACGGACTGGATTGTCTACGCAAAACCCCAGCTCAACGACCTCCTGAACACACTTGACCAGCACCTTATCACACGACCAGACGAAATTCCGGGATGGTCGAAGCGGAGAACTGGCAAACCCGATGCCATGGATCGACTCCGTCGTGTCTGGAACCATCCGGATGGTAGTATACCGCGCTTGGAATCAGAAATCGTCACGGAGGTATTCACAATCGACAATCTGAGGGCACTCTTGAGCGAGAACGTCCCCTATATTTTCGAGCCAGTCGATCCGGGCGGCATCACATGGGTTGGGGACGATAACTGATGGTCGAGAATCCAACGACGAGTGATGCAGACGAAACACCGGGGAAATACAGCACCGATGACCCCATCACATTCAGCAATCTGCTGAATAAACAGACTGACGCAGATCGAGATCCGTTAAAATTCCAGAAGGACAGAAGCCCCAAGCATCCAGAAATTGCCGAAGCGAACGAACAACGGCAACGAGAAGATTCGGCTAGCCAATCGCCTTCTTCTCAGGCGAACAAAGAGAAAGAATTCGACCAACGGCAGAAGCAGTTGGCAGAACAGATTCTCCGCCAGGATCTTAGGGGACGCGGGCCATCTATAGAGTACGGAAGTACCACTACATCACATTCAAACCCGAGATGGTACTCGCTGCGACAGACGTCCTACAATGGCTGTGAGTACTACTACCTGATCTGTGAACGATATGCATCGACGTTTGAAGCCGAGGCCGTCATTATTGACTTCGGCACAGAAGTCACGTTCACTCCTCTCACACCCACCCGTCAATTCCTGGATGACGCAATAGAACAACAACGACGTGATGACTTTCGAGATGGGCGCAAACCTGTTCAGCGCCTTCGGTCAGAGCAGCTGGATGCACTCGAAGCAGGTTATCGTGATATTGTCGAGCTTCGATTGTTCGAAACTAGGGAAGGTGCTGAAGGGAGACATCGAGAGCCAGTTCCAATTGATGTGTACAATGAGTTTGTGGCGACAGACGATAGTTTTCAGCGAGTTTGGGACGAAGTTCTTGTCCCGACGCTACTTCCTCGACAAAGAGACGTCGTTGCTCAATCGTTCGTCAGTGCACTTGCGTCTGAATCTGATGTGCCGTCATGGATCTGGCAACAGGCTTTGATAACCCCATTTCCGATTATTGCGAAGATCTGTCTCGAATAACCGGACTCTGTTGAGATCCTCAGCTCGAGATATGTTTGGAGAGTGATAGAAGTGCAGTAGAGCCTCTATCAGCACAGATTGGGCCTATCTATCCTGATCAATGCGTTCTCTCAGCATCTCGCATTCGTCCTCCGAGATCACACCGCTTTCAAGAAGATCCGATAACCTTTCGAGATTGTTGAGTGCTTCACGTTCAGAAACAGATTCAGTTTGATATTGTGCATTCTGCATCCGTTCTTTCGCAAAGCCTGTTGCGTCCGCTACTGCGAAGTCACTCAAAGCGTAACGTGCTATCTCAAAGCAATAGCTACGGTAACCTGTGTGAATGACAATGGATCTCGTCGAAACTGAGTGGGGCGAGTGCATACACTTCCGTTGGCGAGATCTACGACCGCTACAAGACGACTGATCCCCGGAGGAAACGGGCTTTGACGACTACCTACCCCACCAACAGCGGATTCATACTCTGATCTAACCAATATACACCCGAGTCAAGCATCGTGGTGGGCTCTGGATTGAGACCACACTTTGTGCATTAACCTGCGCGTCGAGGAGTTTCTCATACATGATCCACTTTCGGACGTCAGCATCAGCGTCTTCGGGCACCGAAGATAGGCTATCTTGTGGCCATTGACCCGGGAGAGTGGCCTCATAGTGGTAGTTTTCTTTCTCTACAAGCAACCCCGACTTTTCAAGATTGCCCCTATGCCGCTCGTATGACGTCTGGGAGAGATCACCTGCATCGAGGATCTCAGAACGTTTCAGTGGAGTGTCGGATTCGAATAGTACACGCATGAACTCCCGAGCCGTTGGTGGTAACCAAGGATAGATCTTCTTTGAATCAACAGCACCCAGCCCTCGTAGCAGGGCTGGCATCGTAAGGGAATCATCTGCGGGTACGAGACGATCTGTGGCTATCAGTGCTTCAGCGATGTCGAATGGGGAACACGTTAGGGACTTATGGGGAATATTACAGAATGCGAGTAAATAGAACCTCGTGACCGTCGGCACGTCGAGGTTGTCACTAATAGGTCGCCTTAGCCGTTCAAGCATAGTCTGGACGGTTTGTTGAAGATTCGAATATGTGTTCGCTGTAGTTACCTCTATAGGGATACGGATGCCCTCCTCGGTACCATTAGCAACCTGTTCTCGAATAGAAACCGAGTCGAAGGCCTCAACGATGTCATCGCGGAAGCTCGTGACATCTGGCCCAACAACGACCCAATCAGCGGTGAGGTCAGCATCACGGTCAGTATCGTCAATATCAACCGGTAGCCGATACCCCAGTTTGTCCCCGTCCTCCTCCAGAAGCATCCTAGAGGCTGAGTTCCCCCGATAAGCAGCATTTTTTGGTACGGTGTTTTTCACAAAGGTGATGAACCGATTGTACCTAGAGTCATCTCGCGTTAGCTGGTCGGTATCGGGCAGACGAATGTGGATGGTGAGATTAACACCTGCTGCATCGTAGAGATTGGTGGCTGTTGCAAGAAGGCCGTGAGCCTCGCAACATAGACGTGACCAAATCTCGGGGCCCTGGTTCCGCGCCCCGAGCCGGTAGAGCAAGGAAGTACCTACGGACTCGTACCGTGCCCGAAGATCGTCGTAGTTTTGCTCGGTGTCGGACAGCCAGCCAAGTTGACGCCCAAGACGGAGGGTATCGAAGGCTGTTGTTCCTGAGAGTAGTGGGTCTACTCGTGACGGCGTAAGAATCCGATCGAACGCACGCTCGCTGAGTAAGGCAACACCAAGACGTGCAAGGGTAGGTATAGGGCCACCCCACTGAACAGCCACGTGGACTTCATCCTCCGAGTGTCCAAGGTAGGTGACTCGCCCATCGTCAAATTCCGATATCCGGTCATTGACGAGAGTCACACCCCGTGCACACTTGCCCCCAGCAAGTCGATCTACGAGCTCTTGCTCAGTAAGCCAACAACTGTTCGGCGATAGCTTGCGGGTGCTGGGCTGTCCGAAACCTCCAGCACTGGCCCCGAGGCAAGCTTCGAGGGATTGGCCCACCTCTATTGGGTGGGTAGAATTTGCCCCCGACACTATCCTTGTGTGCAGTTGGGGGGTGTGGTCAGGTCGTCGCTAAACCGGGCTTGCTGGGGATGCCGGATCTGTATATCCTCGGTCAAGAGGCTCTGAGCATACCTGCCAGCAGGAGTGAGCGTGACAGAATTATAACATCCTCGATCATCCACTGCCAATAACCCATGGTCTCGTTCAAGTTCCCTGTAGTAGCGATTGATAGTTCCTGAACTCAAGTCGAGGCTGCTGTCGGCTTTGAGTTCACGGAGTTCTCGATATTCTTTTTCTTTTGATGGTATAGCAGCCAATAACCGAAGCCTCCCACCTCTGGGAGTGAAGGCCTGGAGAGTTTCATAGACAGACTGGGGGTCAACCTCGTTATCGACTGAAACGGAAGTGGTGTTATCTGCTGTGTGCGTAATATCGCTCTCAGTAAGGTAGGTGTCGACCCATTCTGGATGTCTATCTCTGAGAAATGTTTCGAGTGAAGGCGATGCTACGAGATCAATCGCACAGGTCTTCGAGAGGATGGCGATCGTTTTGAGTCCTCGTTTCCGTTGAGCTCGTTGTGTATTCCGCCAAGCTGACTCATCCAGTAACAGCGAAACCCGGGGCGTGGTTGGTGCGAGGGCAATCAACTGCATTGGCCCTGGTTCAAGATTACCAATACCTGTGTTCAGTTCGTGATACCCTGTTCCAATCTTGACTAACGTATCGACGGCAGGTGGTCGATCCTCACTATGTCGAGTTGGCCAATCTTCACGAGATAAGTCCCTCACGCGCACAGTGAATTCCGCAGCAGCATATGGGTACCAGCCACCAACAGCCTTCACTTGATAGAATTCGTTGAGAATCACAGGGACATGTCCCTGACGTGGCATATGGAGAAGTTTCGGATCGTGACACTTTGCGACTTCTTCTACTGCTTCGACGACCCAAGGGAGTAGTCCCTCGAGTAGATCTGGAAGCCAGTTGCGGCGTGCGGGAGTAACGTTTTCCAAGGCAAAATCGGGCTTCTTGACCGAATTTGCTGGCAAAAATTCAACCTTCCCATTGAATTCTGGCCAAACATATTCTATATTTGGGGAGGGCATTGTATGTGAAAAGAACCCAATCTGGGTATTTAACGGCTTGTCAGACAAGTGTCTGTTAAGGCAAGTGTGAGAACAGTCCACATTCCCAGAGTTTTATAAGTGGTGGGTGGGCTTATGAATGCACTTCCCCGCTCTGGGAAGAGAAAACGCAGGAAACGACGATCGCGCACGGAACTCTCGCCCGCACCAACCTAGCTGCCTGAAAATGGGCCATAGCGCGACCGTCTCCCCGAAATCGACCAAACAGTGACAACAATCTCAAACCATGATCTGGCAGACATATCTCTCGATCGGTTCGCTCAAACGCCACCCGCAAACAATCCTCTCACACCCTAACCAGAAGTATCTCGTGGAGGCGTGCGAATGACCGGTGCCGACATCTCAGAGCTCATTGATGAACTGGGTGATGAATTGGCCGGCCCACTTGCCGAGAAGCTCGGTGAACAGATGACGCCTTCTCTCAACTCAATGACTCCCGAGGAGGCTGTGGACAAGTACTTCGATACCAGAGAACTGAAAGACAATACTCAGTACACGCACGAATCCTCGCTTCGGAATTTCTTCCTCCGCTGGTGCGATGATGTAGCCGATATCGATAATATGAACTCACTCTCTGGGAATGACCTTGCAAGCTATCGGATATGGCGGCGTGACGAGGCCTCAAAACGTGTGGATAAACTGAGTCCGAAAAGCGAGGAGACACAGCAGAAAATCACGCGCACATTCATCAAGCACTGCGAATCTTGGGAAGTCGTTCGCTCCGGCCTCCATGAGCACGTTATTGTCCCGAGCCTTGACAAAAACGATGAAGTACGTGACGAAATCCTCGACTCTGAAACGGCGAAAGAAGTGCTTGAGTGGCTCCAAAAGTACGAATACGGCGACGTCCAGCACGTTGTCTGGTTACTCTTATCGTCCTGCGGGGCGCGTACCGGTGGAATTCACTCGCTCGACCTTGAGGATTACGTCACCAACGACGATGGGTCGTATCTCAAATTCCGTCATCGGCCCGAGACAGGAACTACGCTCAAGAATGACTACGAAGGGGAACGGAATGTGGATATACCCAGTTCCGTGAGTGACGTACTTGATGACTATATTGCCGATCATCGAGAGTCCTCCACAGACGAGCATGGGCGTGATCCTCTCCTAACGACTGCCCACGGACGGCTCGGCAAAAGCACGATTCGCAACTACATTTACGCTTGGACACGCCCGTGCGCAATCGGTCGAGGATGTCCGTACGACCGAGACCCTGAAGAATGCGATGCAGCTCGTCGGAACAATTGGGCGTTCGAGTGTCCAGATAGTTTGAGTTGCCACCCTGTTCGCAAGGGGTACATTACAGCCGAGCTGAAGGCTGGAGTTCCGAAAGCTACGATCAGCCAACGCTGCGACGTGTCTGAGGCAGTTATGGACAAACACTACGATCATCGGACTGAAGAGGAGAAGATGGCTGCACGGCGTGTCGCGCTTAAACTCGCTCACGAAACCGAAAAAGGATACGGCGAGTAGTCTTAGAGATTGCGTAGGAACTTTCGCCGTTGCTCCATTTTCGACTTTTCATCCCGTCTGTCGTAATGTTTTTCTAGCACATCACGACCGACATTCGCTCGAGCAGAGACTACCTCCACCGGGATATCGGATGCAAGGTGGTTCGTAATACTACCGCGACGAACAGCATGCGAAGACACGCTTTCAGGGCACTTCGACGCGCTTTCGTAGGATGCTGCCTCGCACTCCTCGACATCACGATTCAGGGGACAGGGCGCGCCAATCCGGCATGGGCGCGACCAATTGTAGACGATCGAAGTGACTGTTGTAACGTGGATACGTCCACTTGTTGTTGAAATCAAGGGTTTGCGTCCATACTCATCAGTGACATCGGGCCGAGGGCCGTCAATCCAGTCGTCGAGGAGCGTACAGATTTGAGGCGATAGTGCGATCATTCGCTCTCCATCCTCTTGGTTCTTGATTGGTGTCCCGGTTTCTGGCCGGTGTCGAATCTCGAGGCACTGATCGTCTGCATGATAGTCTCGAAGATCGGGTGCTCGCACGGCACCTCGTCGCATCATCGTGTGCCACTCCAATGTGAGCACGATGTGTGGTCGGGACGCGTACTCGAATTTGGCGAGATGGTCGAGAACAGCATCCGCGTGGCTCTTGTCAAGCATTACGTCTCGTACGTTCTCGTTGGATTCGAGGTCAGGAGAGAGCACTTTGTCGCTCAAGTCGGGAGATACGGCGTCGATAGTTTCGAGGAAGCGAATGAACACGCGGAGCGTATCCATCTGGGTTTTTTCAGTGACTGGTTTGATTCCACCGTTGAAGTTTCGGCGCCAGAGTCGGTACTCGTGGAGGGTGCGACCAGTCAGGTCATTCAGATTCGCAATGTCCTTCTCGTTGTTGCACCAGCGGATGAAATGGCTGAGACGGGATTTATGCGATCGTAGGGTGGCCTCGGATACCTCGCGTTGCCGATGGTTGAGGTACAGCTGTACTGCTTCGTCCGGTGTGATGGGTTCGAGTTCGTCCATGGTTTCCAGCGAACCCTGCTGGAGGTCTATCGCGTGAGTAGGCCCGTTCGTTTCGTCCGTTGACACGGGTATGTTATGGGGCGTAAACGAATCCTGCAGTGGTCGTATCATATCGGCTTCGGCGTTGCTCAGATTCAGCCAGTCGAACAGCAGTTGGTAGGCGTTCCACTCCCAAGCCAACCAAGCTACAGGTAGTGCTATAGTAACCGTTAGATATAATTACTCACTTCAGGTAGGCTTAGTTGATGGAGGGCGGCATCGATGGTGGTCGTGAGTTCATTCATTGACTCGAAGTAGCGATTGCCCAACGCCG
>Ga0306905_100263_pt1 | contig 20372 bp, 10 predicted proteins | sample AntCluMetagen397_FD_190422 | JGI IMG/M metagenome (GOLD analysis project Ga0306905, IMG submission 190422) | Saline lake microbial communities from Club Lake, Antarctica - Metagenome TFF #397 (v2) (version 2) | ecosystem: Environmental > Aquatic > Non-marine Saline and Alkaline > Saline | place... | reverse complement strand
CACTGGAGACGGTCGGTGGGGCCGCTCAGCGTGTATTCTCCCGGTACGACTACGACGGGGCCTACGCCGACGTACTCTTGACGACGATCCAGTCCGTCCACAGCGCGACGACGTTGACACGAGGTGACCTCATCCGATTCATCGAACGCGGCATCGAGGACGGAAGCACCCACGAGGTCCACGCGAGCGCCGGGATGAATTCGGTGACGGTCCAGACCATCCACGCGGCCAAGGGACTCGAGCATCCCATCGTCGTGCTCGCGAACATGAACTCCCATCGCTTCCCACCGTCAGGCGGGAACAGTAACGCGATCACGTTCGACGATCCGATTGGACTACGCCAGCGGAAGCTCTACGCCGACGATCACGGGTATCCACACATTCACGACAACTGGCGGAGTGACGTTCTCCGGAAGTGTCTGCCGCGTGGATACGACGAGGAGCGACGCTTGCTCTACGTCGCGATGACGCGGGCTGAGAACCATCTCGTGTTCGCTGCAGGCGAGAGCCCGAACACGTTCATCGAAGCGCTCCCGGTCGACCTCGAGGAACTGGAGCCCGACGTTCGGGAAGCCGACAGCAGCGAGACGACCCAGGGGCACTTGCAGATTTCCGTGCCGACGCCGGACGGCCCGGTCGGACACTCGCCGCACACGCTCATGCGCGACGATGTGTTCGAGGACATCGACGACGGAAGAGGGACCGCGTTCGGAACGCAGACCCACGAATTTGCCGAGCGGTACGTACTGGAAGAGGACGTCGACCCCTCGAACGACGACGAGCGTCACATCAAGTCGTTCTTGGACTCGCTCGATGGTGAGCTGCGAGTCGAGGAAGATGCGTATCTGCCACTCACTGTCGACGGCGAGCAGGTCACCATCTCTGGAATCGTCGACCTCGTTCACATCTGTCCCGATACCGTCGAAATCATCGACTTCAAGACTGACCTCGAACGGCACGCCGAGGATGAGTATCGGAAGCAACTCAGCGTGTACTATCACGTGTTGGACGAGTGGTTCCCTGACCGAGACGTGACTGCAGGGATATTTTATACTGCACAAGGGGTTCGTGTTGCTATTGATCCACACTCGAAAGCAGACCTAGTCGCACTGATTAGTCAAGAACAGCGTTCGGAAGCCAGCGTTCTCGAGTAGTCATCCCGCAAATCCAGATAGCCCCTTGAACATAACCGGAATCCGTTCGGGGCCAAATTGTTCGACGGCAACGGATTCTTCGGAACAGACAAGAACAGCTGCGCACTCAGCACCGAACGAGGTGAACTGAGGCTGCTTGTTACTTGTCTGGTGCCATGCATGCGTTTACACGGTAGAAGAGTCGAATTAGGTTGCCCAATGAGTCTTGATGAGGCGGTTGACGAAGCGCTCGCGATGTACAATATGTCGCGCAGCGAAGCGGCCGAAGAAACGGGCCGAACAGTCGCTACACTCCAAGACTAACAGCGCCACTTCGTCGAGGTTCCAAATCTTTTCAGCATATTCTGATTTCGATAGCTCTAGCGTTCCTTCAGCTCCGGAGACCCAGTTCGTTCCGCGGCTTCCTTGACGAATCAGTGAGTGTTAGCCGTATTCCCTCAGCGACTTTGCTCATTGAACCATCGGTGGGCCGCCATATCACCGGTCTTTGATACAACTCTGGCATTCGAGACCATCTGAAATCGTTTGAAGCGGGTTGCGTTCGGTGAGTTCCCGTTCACACGACGAACATCGAACAGTATCGGCGACACCGATCCCACTCCCGTATCCGAGAGTAACGGTTTGATGTCTGCTACCGTCGATAAGTTTGAAATCGATCTCGCCTCGCTCGTACTCGACTTCAGTCAGAGTAACCGGTGTGACCTGCACGTCGAGTGAGTGCCGCTCTCGAATTTCTCGTTGTCGATCGGGGAACCCACTGTCACGGCGCTCCCGTAGTTCGTTGAGCGTCTCGTCAAGTTCCTCGTACTCCGATTTGAGTTCTTTCCGTTCTCGCAGCGCTTCGACGCGTGAATCCTCGTCTCCGGTGTTGATATTCTCACTCAGATCGTTGATCTTCGACGACAAGTTCGAGTGGGCTTCCTGTAGCTCCTGGATACGCTGTTGTTGCATCTGGCGGTACTCTTCAACTTCTGCATCTGCCGCACGCGAGGCTTCTCGATGAATGTCATCGAGTCGCCCCTGTACGCTTTCCAGCAACAGGTCCCGGGCTGTTTCGAGGAGAGGCCGCACATCTGTCTTGGTCAGCTGTACAGCGCCACCAGAGGCCGTCTCGGTCTCTACTGCGGTGGTGTCGAGAAATGTCTCCGCCAGTTTTGGAAGGCTCTCCTCTGATCGCGTGTCTACAGCGACGGCGCGGAGAAGCTCTTGCTGGTATTCACTGACTGTCTCGATACCGACACGAAAGAGAACCACGATGGCTGTGCGGTCGTAGTACGGGGTGAACTGTGCGCCCTGTCCCTCGACAGCGCTGTTTTGGATCCACTCCGGAATCTCGATATCAGATTCACTCTCTATCGACAGCTTGCCAGAAGGCGACCGTTCACCCGCCTCACGGAGTAGCTGTTGAAAGAACGCACTCTCCGGATGCAGCCGTTTCGTGCTATCATCGTCTGGGGTACCCTCCCCCCGGACGAGTGTGTGTCGCCCGTGGGTTATCTCGGTGTCGATGTCATCGGGTACCGACACCAGCCAGCGATCGTCACGTCGCTCGACGGAACAGCCGATAGACCGGAGATATCGTTCTGTGAACTGCTCTACCACAGATTGCGTGACAGAAATCGAAGCGTCAGTCATCGCTCTCACCAAGATCAAACCCTTCGAATACGCCGCTGTTGAACTTCTCAAGTTTGCCGGCGAGTTCGCGCTGTTCCTGGAGGTCAACTGCCATCGTATCGAAGTCGTTCTCCAGATCGATTTCGGAATCAGCGGCCACCAACCGTTCGAAGATCTCGTCTTCGAAGCTCGTCCCCGACTCTTCCAAGCGGCTCAGGATCGAGCTTAGTTCTCCGACGCTCTGCTGGAAGAGATCGATCTTGTGGTACAACCGTTCCAGTACGTACTCCTCGACCGTATCTTTCAACGCCATATTGAAGATGAATACGTCCCGCTTCTGGCCGATCCGGTGTACGCGTCCGATACGTTGTTCAACACGCATCGGATTCCACGGCAAGTCTAAATTGACTAATATATTGCAAAACTGTAGGTTGCGGCCTTCACTCATAGCGTCGGTTGAGACGAGGATTCCTCCCTCCTCTTCGAAGTCCTCGACAATCTGCTCTTTCTCGCTGCTGGAGTGCCCGCCGTGGAAGGCGTGTACCGTGTATCCTTCCGAGACGAGTCTGTCGAGGATCTGCTGTTGGGTTGCTCGGAACTGAGTGAAGACGATGACTCTCCCCATCTCGACGTTGTCACGGGCTTCTTCGACGATATCCAAGAGTCGTTCCTGTTTGGTCACGGTATCGATCTCATCGATCAGATCTAAGATCGACTCCAGTTCGTCAGCGTGCGTGAGCTCCGACTGGTCGTAGAGTCGCTTCTCGATGGTCTGCTTGAGCGCGAGCGGGCTGCTGACGACCTCCTTCTGAAGGAGCATCAGTACGAGTTTCTGACCCTGGTCCTGACTGTACGCACCTTTGACGTAGTCGGAGACTGCTTGATAGAGTTCGCGTTCCTTCGGTGTAGGATCGAACGTCCGTGTGTCGATAGTCCGGTCTGTGAAATCGATATCCGTGTCTTCCCGTCGGTTCCGAATCATCACTTTGTTCAACCGATCCTGTAGCTCGTCTCGATTCACGAGCGTCTCCTGATTGCTGTTCACGAAGTAGTGGTGGAAGACGTCGCGCGTACCGAACAGCCCAGGGCGGAGTAGCGAGACGACGTTGTACAGGTCAGTCAGTTCGTTCTGTATCGGCGTCGCGGTCAGGAAGAACGCGTAGTTGTATGAGAGCCGGTCGATCAGGTCGTAGCGGTCCGTCTCTTCGTTCTTGACGTAGTGTGCCTCGTCGAGTACCAGAATGTCCCAGTCACGGTTGAGAACCGTCTGCCGGTGTCGATCGCTTTTCGCAGTGTCGATGCTCGCAATGATGTAATCGTGGGCGTCGAAGTCCTCGAATTCGTCGTCGTAGTTGCAGATGAAGTCGAGTCCGAATTTGTCACGGAGCTCCGCCTGCCACTGTTTGGCCAACTGTGCAGGAGTGAGAATGAGGACGGATTCGTCCGTTTCGCGGAAGTGCATCTCTTTGAGAATCATTCCGACCTCGATGGTCTTTCCAAGCCCAACCTCGTCTGCGAGGAGGGCTTTCCCGTCCATCTCGAAGAGGGCACGGTAAGCCGCATCCACTTGATGTTCGAGTAGCTTGACCGAGTTTTCGTCCAGCTCTTTCAACGACCGGAGTTCGGAATCCGGTTGGCCGGCTTGGAGACGGACAGCCTGGATGCTCTGTAGATGCTCTCCCTCGGCACCGTCCTCAGACAGCGAATCGAGAAGATCGTCTGCAGCTTCGTGTGTGACCTCGATATCCACGAGGTCGTACCCGCTCATACGTTCGTAGAAACAGGTGTGCGTGAAATACGTTTTGTGACCACCAGCCGCCGATCTGCCGCAGTACTGTTGTTGCGTCTCGACTGTGTTCACGGGACCATAGTGTTTATTGGGTGCCACGGAGGTGTATTTAAGTATCAAGATGGCACAGACGGGAACCTTATCGAACACTCTCGAAGACACGGTAACCCTCAGCCGCGAGCTCCGGGAAGAAGGGCAGATCGACGGGCAGGTAAAGCTCTACAACGTTGACGACGACGACGAGTTCGAGTCCGACGCGGAACTCTTCTTCGAGCGGACGCTGATGACGCAGGGACTTCGAGAGGCCCTCTCGATCCTCCGTGATTCGTTAACCGGCGACGATCCACGCGGGACACACATCCTCTACGGGCCGTACGGCAGTGGGAAGTCTCACCAGATGGTGGCGCTGTACCACTGTTTCGACGACCCTGCAGCGGCAGGAGCGTGGGCAAGTGATTCGGTCGAAGGATTCGATACTGCGCTCCCGGAGTCCGCGACACCGGTCACGGTGGCGATGCAGAACGAACAGTACGAATACCTCTGGGAGCCGTTCTTCGAGGCGCTCGAGTACGATCCTGGAACGTTCGACTCGGGTGGGTATCCCGATATGCAGACGATTCAGGAGGCCGTCGGCGACGACACAGTCGCATTTTTCGTGGACGAGTTGGAGGACTGGTTCGACACGCTTCAGGGCGACCGCAAGAGCGCGAACAAGGCGTTCCTCCAGTCGCTGCTCGAATCGACCGCGCTCTCGGATCTCGAACTCTACACGATCGTCTCAGTGCTCCGTGAAGGGTCTGAAGTCCACGATATCCTGAATCGCGAACAGGCGGTCGAGGTCAACATGAATAACCAGGTGGACAAGCGCGAGGTCCTGCGCCACCGCCTGATCGACTCCGTAAACGAGGGTGCAGCCCGAGAGATCGTCAACGGATACTTCGACGCGTACGACCAAGCCGATGGGCACGTCGATCTCCCCGACGACTTGCTGTCGGAGATGCACGACCTGTATCCGTTCCATCCCGTGCTTCTCGACGCGCTTGAGACGCGCTACTACGCCGATGAGGGCAACCAGAACACGCGCGGGATGATCTACCTCTTCTCGAAGGTCCTCTTGCAGATGCAGGATCAGACGGACCTGATCACACACGGCGACATCGACGCCATCGAGTTCGAGGACGAACTGGCGAAGATCAACTACGAACGACTGAACGCCGCCACCGGAGACATCAAAAGCCGTATTGACACTGATGAAGTGCCTCACGGTCGTCGCATCCTGAACACGATTCTCCTCTACTCGCTGAAGCCGAGCGAAGGCGAGGGCGCAGAGGTTTCGGAGATCGTCATGGGCGCCTACCAGACAGGTGACCTCGTCTCCGACGTCGTCCTCAATCTCGAACGGTTACACGGCGTCGCGTGGCACCTCCACAAGCTGAACGGGAAGTACGCCATTCGGGACCGACAGAACCCCAACGCGCTCATCCGGAACGCAGCCGTGGACGTATCGGAGACGTCGGCGAAGGCCGAGATCGCGGACTTCATCACCGACATCTTCGGACCGAACGCGCACCCTGTCGGATTCCGGACCAACGATATGCGGGACATTCCGGACGACCGTGAGGTAAAAGTCGTCGTGAAGGACGGCCAGTGGACTCAAGCGGAGGTGAAGAAGGTCATCACCAACGACGGGCGTGGCCGCGAGTGGCGCAACACACTCGTGTTCGTCCAACCCTCGGGCGAGAAGGCCATCGAGTCCGGCACACGGTACATCGACAAGGCACGATACATTGAGGGCGCGCGGCAGGTACTCGCCGACGAGTCGCTCGACGACGAAATTCGCACGTCGATTCGCAGTATGAAGGAGCAAGAGGAGAACGAACTCCGTGAGGAACTCCAACTCCTGTACGGCGATGTGATCGACGGGGACAATCTGATGGACGACGACGAGTGGGCGAAAGTGGAGCCGATGGACCTCGATGTCTTCGTCCTCGACGAGGCGGAACTCGACGCCTCGAACATCGCGGCCTCTGCGGCAGCTGACCCGTTCGACCTCCAGTCGCACGTCTGGGACATCGCCGAGGACCTGCTGGAGCGACGCGGGGAGATCTCGGTCGAAGACATCTACGAACAGTTCCTCCGTGACCCGGAGCTCCCGATTCCGGGCAGCGCCAACGACGTGTTGAACGCGACCGTCGAAGCGCTCGACGGCAAGCCGGTGCTCGCCCGTGACACCGGCGGGTTCCGTGACGACCTCTCCGGTAGCTCGCTCGACACCGTGCTCGTCCAGCAGGAGGACGTGGACGTGTGGGGCGTCGATGACGCCGAACAGGAACTCCGACAGCGCTTCGGGAGCGGGACGACCGCGCTCGACATCGGTGACTTCGAACTGGAACTCGTCGAAGACGGCGAGATCTGGATCGACGGCGACAGTCACGATGTCGTGATGCGGGCCATCGGCCGCCTGAACCGCGAGGATCAGTACGTGATCGTGCGGGGCAACGAGATCCTCGACAAGCCGCAGTCCGACGCCACGGTCCGCGACGTGGGAAGCGCGACGGTCATCGGCGCGTCTTCCCTCGTGGACCGCATCGAAGCGCACATCGAGGACGACGGCTACGCGAATCTCGACACCATCATCGGTGAGGTTCGGGCCGACGAGACCGTGTTCCTGCCGCCGGACGAGACCGAATCGGTCGCTCGTGAAGCAGTGAACGAGTTCCTCGTCGACGACTACGTGCTGGAGGCCGGCGGTCGGTATCTCGGCTCGCTCGGCGACCGCGAGCCGACGACAGTCAAGATCGTCCCGACGGTATCCGACCGAATCGGTGACCAGATTCTGGCGTACATCGAGGACTTGGAACCGGGTGACCAGTTTACCGTGAACAAGGTCACCGACCGCTTCGACGACAGCGTCACCGAGTATATGGTGCGGACGTACCTGCTGGAGAACATCGGGAAGGACGAGGAGCCGGAGTACGTGGTCAACACGACCGGGTCGGACAAGGCCACCGACTGGGTGCCCGGCTATCCGTTCCGGAAGGCCGACACGGAGGCCGATACGTGGCGCTTCGAATACAACGGCGACGACGTCGCCGCGATGCGGAGCAAGTGGCGGAACAACCACCAGACGGGAAGCGTCGAGTACGGCGACGTCACCTTCATGCTGCCCGAACGGGAGGGTGTTCCCAGCGCTCTTCAGGGGACCGCCGACGTCGAGCGGACGCAGGTCAGCTTGACGTTGCGATCCGAACAGGACTACACGAAGGTGCAGGACCTCTTCGAGCGAATGCCGGAGGAAGCGACGAGTCTAAAAATCGAGATCAGCTTTCAGAAGTGATACTTGATTGTGTTAATTGTAGTTTTACAAGTTAGATAAATTCCAACAGTGGTATTCAGAAGTTCCTACTTATGTCTCGGTATCGATACAGTAAAAGGTAGGCTGCGCACAGTTCAGGGAATTCCACTCGTAAAGATGGTCGGACGATATTCTATATATTAAAGGGCTATTGGCGGACCGATGCACAAATCTGATATGGGATCCGTATTCTCTAAATTCCTTGAATAGCTTCTTTAATCGTGTCTGAATCGAGATTACTCCCGCTGCTAAACTTGGATGAGTAATACTCCTCAAGGGCATTAATTGCGAAATCCACCTCAATTCGTTCCATATCTGATAGTATTAGTTCTATGCACTGTTCTATGCTGTAGTGATTGCGAATCTGATCGATTTGATAATCGAAGTTAGACATATATTTTATATATTTTTCGAGGCTTTGTTCGTCTCGACTCGAATTGGCTTCTTCAGTTTCACACCAGCAATTGCCTGCATGAATGAGGAATGTCCGGGCTGCGTTCAGATGATTTCTCCGTCTTTCATGAAGTGATTCCTCTTGTATAATATAATCGCGCTGAAGATCATGGCATCGGAAAATTGTGCCACCGGCTTTAGATCTACGTTTAACCATTCCCCGTTGATGCAACTCTTTCAATAGTTGTCGAACCTCTGCTGAGGTCCGATCTGTTATTTCACTCAATACATGGGGCCTTAATTCTTGAAGAACACATGAATCTCGAAGAAGCTGTTCTTCATCTATAAATAATTGATCAAGGAGGCTCCTTTCTAAGTATCTCATTAATTCTGGTCGCTTCAGTGGGCTTTCGTCCAAGGCCTCCTCTAAACCTTCTTCATCAGCAATCTTCAATAATTGATCAAGTACAAACGGATGCCCCCGAGTCCGGTTATATAATTCACCTATCAGGTCATCTTCTGGTGAAAATCCTCGTTCATATACAAACTTCTCTGTTGCATACTCATCTAATTCACCTACAGACACCTGCAATATACTTTCAAGTGCATTGGGGATATGCCTTGAAGACCCGAGATACCAAGTTACGTTTTCCGGAAGAGAATCAGCAAATTCTCTGAAAATAGAATTAAAATTCTGCGATTGGTTTTCTCTGAGACATTCTAAATCATACTCGTCTACAATTATAACAATCTTATCATGCTTCTCTGATTCTCTCTCAATAATGTCCAGCGCAAAAGATACAGGATCAATCGTGGTTGTAATATCTTCCCCGGTGTTGAATATTTTTGCTAAAATCCCACCCACTGCAGTACTTCCAATACCTCCAGATGGGTCGATAGCTGCTGATGCCCCCGTTAATGATTTTATTGTTTGTGGCGAAATCTCTTCTCTTACCCGATTTACAACTGATTCTGGAAATTTTTTCTCCCACTCTTTCAAGAAACGTTGTAAGAAAATCTGGACGGTCTCGGGTTCGTTGAAATCATACCAAATAACTGGAGTCTCATCTGATTCGCATTCGGTGGCAAATTTCTCAAGGAGTGTAGACTTTCCAAAACCCTTGGGACCCGAGACAGTGTACATCTGCGCATCCGACTCAGGACGTAAGCCGTTTCGCATGCGGTTCAATTCGGATGTTCTGTTCACAAAAGGGCCCGAGACACTCATTTACCGGAACATCGTTTGAGAAGGTCATAATAACTGTGATGTCAATGGTATTCCCAAACAAATATACGGACAGGGCAACCCTGAAGGATTATCTACTATGTCTGAAAGTTCGGGCGAACAAGACCGGACGGAACTCCCCATCGAACGCGGGTTCCCCATCGAGCGCGTGAACGAGATTGCCGAGAAGGAGGGCCGGGCGAAGATGTACTACCGCCCGATCTACACGATGCACAAATATTGGGCGCGACGCCTCGGCTGTGTTTTCCGTACTATCTCACTCTACACGCTACTCGACGACCCGGAGAAGGTTTCGGTGTTCGAGCCCGGCCACGAGGGGAGCACGCTGGCGTCCTACGCTGATGACGCCAGCGAGTCCGACCTCGACGTCGCCTCGCTGCTCGAACGCGTGGACATGACCGATCCGGAGAGCCTGTGGGAACTGTATCCGAAGGACGTTCGCGTCGAGGACAAGAAGATTCTCGATCCGTTCATGGGCGGCGGTACGTCGCTCGTCGAGGCGTCACGCTTCGGCGCTGAAGTCGTCGGCAACGATCTGAATCCCGTTGCGTGGTTCGTCACGAAGAAGGAACTCGAAGCCGGTCAGACCGACGTCGAAGAGCTTGAGGATGCCTTCGATCAGGTGAAAGAGGATGTCGCCGACGAGATCACGCAGTACTACAAGACGCCCTGTCCGAACGGTGACCACGACGCCGACGTGATGTACAACTTCTGGGTGAAGGAGTTGGACTGCGTCTCCTGTGGGCACACGGTTCCGCTGTTCAAAGACTACCGTGTCGGTAGTGGTAGATATGAAAACAATGATAAATATAATGTCCTCTGTCCGGATTGCGAATCTGTCGTACTCGTTGATGAATGGCGGTCTGAGTGTAGCTGTTCCAAATGTGGAAACGCATTCAACCCGGAAGAAGGAAATGTATCGAGGGGTGCTAAATACAACTGTCCATCCTGTGGACAAAAATATGGAATTATGGACGCCGCGAAGGAACAAGGAGGCTTCGACGAACGTATCTACGCCTTAGAATACTTCTGTCCAACCTGCGATAATGCAGGACAATCAAAGTCGAGTGTGAAAAACTATAAGTCAGCTAGTGAGTTCGACTCCAACCTCTTTTCACAAGCGGCGTCTGAATGGAGAGAATCTGAGGAACTAAGCCAATATGTGCCGGCGGAACCAATTCGGCCTGGATGGTATACCGCTTCAACTCAATTTGAGGGCTCTGCACCGGGAGCGCACGACATTCTAGAACATGGTTTCGATAATTGGACAGATATGTTCAATGACCGTCAGCTATTATGCCTTTCAAAGCTGCTTCAATCAATAGATAGTATTTCTGATCAAAATATTAAAGAATACTTGCTCCTTGCTGCCTCCGAATCACTCCGGTATAACAATATGATGGTATCGTATAATACAAGCTATAACAAAATCGGGGATCTATTCCGTACAAACTCATTTGATCCACCGACATATCCTGTTGAAAATAATGTGTGGGGATCTGAGTTCGGTAGTGGCACTTTCTCTTCGATGTACGATATGGTAAAGTCCGGCGTCGAATATGCGGCTGCCCCAACAGAGCGTTATGTTCAAAACGGGGAAACACAAGAAACGGAATCTTTCTCAACTCCTGTCGGAGAGAACTTCACTTTACATCAGGGAGATATGAGAGCGATTGATGCTGAGGACGAGTTTGATGCAGTAATCACAGATCCACCGTACTATGACAATATTATTTACTCAGAAATTTCTGACTATTTCTATGTCTGGCAACGAGTACTATTATCTGAGGAATATGATGAATTTTCACCCTCTGCTACTCCCCGGGCGGACAGTATTGTTTCAAATCCTGCAGAAGGGAAGGATGTGAGTGTATTTGAGGATGAGTTAAAAGACGGCTTAGCGACGATCCGAAAAGCGCTCCATGATGACGGTACACTCGTATTCACGTATCACCACAGTGATTCAGAGTCTTGGGGTGAGTTACTGGAAGGCCTCTGCGAAGTGGGATTCGAAGTTACCGCGACGTATCCTCTAACAGCAGATATCAATAAATTCACTGAAGGAGAATCTGTTTCCTTTGATATTGCCGTCGTCGCTCGACCTATCGACGACACCGAGCCTGCCTCGTGGAAATCGCTCCGCCGCGAGATATACCGAACGGCCCGTCGCACCCGCACGCAACTCGAAGAGAACCGCGACCTCTCGCGCGGTGATATCGGCGTGATGGAGATGGGCGCGTGTTTCCGCGAGTACTCCAAGCACCACGGGAAGGTGCAGCGCGACGGCGAGATCATGAGCGCCAAGGAGGTCGTCCAGGAGATCTACGGCATCATCCAGGAAGCCAGCGACATCGGCGTCGAAGACGTGTTCATCGACCTGCTGGACACGCCGGACCCCTCGTTCGACGACGTCAACAAGCTCTGCCGGGGGACAAACGCAACCTCGGAGGATCTCAAAGAGACGCGCCTGTACAACCAGGACGACGGCTTCGAACTCGGCACGTGGGACAACGAGAAGCGTCGAGCGTACATCGAGGAGCACGTCAACGGCGACGGCGGCGACCACCTCTCGAACCTCGACAAGCTCCAGTTCCTCCGCTACCGCTACGAGAAGGGGCAGGCGGTCCAGAACTACGTCGAAAAGTGGGACGTCGATGACGACCTGCGCGAACTCGCCGGGCGGCTCGCCGACGTGACCGGCGACGACACGTACACGCGGGTGCTCGGGGATCGGGACATCACGAGCTACTGATTGGACGCCCGCTCGCGCTCGCTTCCGTTTCTCGATCACGGTCGGACGAACTGACTACGGTAATCGTGTCACGATCAGCAAACGGAACGCTCAAGAATCAATATGGAGTGCTTTCGAGTAATCCGTGCGTCCATTTCGCGCCGGCGACGCTACCTACGAGCGATCCATCGCAATCGATGCGAGCACCATCGGTGACATCACTATCACCGTCGCCGTGAGTGCGGATCGTTCCGATGAGCTGGCTATCTTGGACAACATCTACGCTGCGGCCGAAGGACACCCGTTCTTCCCGTTTCGAGACAAATCGCACGACCTGACGTACGAAGACAGCGTTGGGTTCTTCGAGGCAGTCGTTCAGGACAACAGTCAGTATCTGAAATCCACTGCTCATCTCGGCCGGGACGGATCTGACCCAGAACGTATTGAAGCAGTCCAATCTGCTGTTCTCGCTGAACAGATAGGGGTCGAAGATACGCTTGTAATTCTCGACGGGAACGAGGACAAAGCAGAACGGTTTGGGCGTGCAATGATGGGAATCTCAGGTACGTGTCCACCGATGGCGACCTGTATCCAGTCGGAGCTGTACTATCCCGCATCCCTCCTCGCCGACCTCTGTGCGAGTCATCTTGCATACCAGATCGACCATCCCCGCCATTGTTCTGAGGTGACGCCGACTGCCCCCGTAACCAAAGAGGAGTTCAACCATCTCTGGGGGCCGGCATACAACGAGATCGTGAACTCCTCTACTCCAGTGTACACGGAGCCAATTGAACAACGAAGGGCCGAAACCGTTCCAACTCGAATGAACTGTTGGTTCGAGGGTGTGATGGGCGGCGGTGAACCAGTTCAGTTCGAATCCTCTGTCCGGCCGATTGTGCAGTATGCCCGAAGTGAAGGCTATGAAGAACTCGCTACCCGTCTCTCTGAGGTGTAGAAATCAGGTGCGTTTCCTGCGCCCACGTCCGTCTTCGACGCCTATTGGCTTGCGCCGCCAGGCTTGCGGGCCATGGTCACACAGGCTCCACGCAGCACCCCTGCGCTCAACTATAACTACTATACACCGGCATATAGAACTTTGGATGGCTAACTGAGGACAGTCTTGGAGCGAATACCACCCCGGGAACTTTCTACCTCCTCTGACCACACGACCATATGGAATCAGGAAAAAAATCGTTGGAAGAACTGACGACGGCAGGGGTGTTCCACGTTCCGGAGTACCAGCGGTACTACTCGTGGACCGAACCGGAGTGGGACGATCTCTGGACCGACCTATTCACGCTTCCACCGGACAAACAGCACTACTTCGGGACGATCATCATCCAGAAGACCGACGAAACGGAAAGTGGCGGGAGTACCGGTGGGTACGGCTCTTCGAAAAAGAAACCGATCAATCTACTCATCGACGGCCAACAGCGCCTTACCTCGCTCGCGCTGCTGGTTCGTTCGATGACGGAGTGTCTGGAGAAAATCGCACCGGAGACGGATCACGAGAGTGAGATCTTTGACGACATCGAAGAGATGCGCGAGGCCCTTCTCGTTGAGGACAATATCTACCAGCTTCAGTTACTTGACGAGGAGGACAACAAGTACCTCGAATGGTTGCTTACGGGCCACGATGTCCGCGATCCGGAGAGGCCGTCCCAGCGGAAGATGATCGAGGCGAAGGAGTATTTCGACGAGCAACTCGATGACCTCACTGCACGTCCCGATGTCGATCCGGTAGAGGTTGCGACCGAGCTCAAACAGCTCTGGGAGACTATTCTCGAACTCGAACTAATGGTGTACGTCGTTGACGCAGCCAATCCAGAGAAGGCGACACTCATCTTCGACAGTGTCAACGACCGCGGTCGGTCGCTCTCGACGTTCGACAAGACCAAGTCGTTCCTGATGCGGATGGCGTACCTCGCTGCGGACGACGAAAGCGAGGCACAGGCGACCATTCATCGCATCCGGCAATTGTTCGGAGAGATGTACAACGATCACCAGACAATGCTGGAGTCACCGTACGTCACTGACATCAGTGATGATGACGTCCAGCGGTACCACTTTATCTCGTACTTTGACTGGTCGAACTCGGACGAGTACAGCGATCCGGCTTTCCTTGATGAGCTGAAAGAACACGTACGCACACTTCGACGGGAGAATCCCGAAGCGTGCTTAGAGTACATCCGGGATTACACCAATAGCCTGGAGCGCGGATTCAATGCGTTATCAAAGGTTCTTGACCGCACCGGAGATGATGAAATATCGAATCTTGTTCATCGCATCCACCGACTCCGGCACGCGACGAAGTTCTATCCGTTCCTACTCAAGGCGTGGCCGACTCTCGATAACGGCGGGAAGCGAGAGCTACTGAACGCGATTGAAACGTACATTTTCCGCGTGTACTCGATGGGGAACCACCGCAGCCACACGGGCGAGTCGAGCCTCTACGTTCGAACCCGCGATATCAGCAAAGACAGTCCCGCGGACGTTTGGGTGAGCAAAGTCGTCTCCCTGATGAATCGATACGAAGACGACTCGCAGTTCCGCCGATCCCTATCTGCTCGTGACCTCTACTCGAAGGCCAGTTCACAGGATCTCCGCTACCTCTTCTACTTCTACAACGAACATCGGGCAGGCAAGGAGGGTGAGCGGGGAGGACCAACGCTCGTGGAAGCGATGAGCAACGAATACACGGTCGAACACATCTGGCCTCAGAGTCCCGAGGACATCCCTCTCAATGACGCTGGAGAACATCCCAGCCCGGAGGCACGGTACGAAGCGAACGTTCACAGACTCGGGAACCTAACACTTGCAAGTAGATCATGGAACTCGAAATGGGGAAATGCTGAGTTCGAGACGAAGTGTGACAAAGGGTACGTAGAGTCAAAACTCTGGGTTCAGTGGGATATCCAGAACGAGTACGACGAGTGGTCCGTTGAAAATATTGAGGATCGCGAGGACACATTAATCGAGTTCGTCTTTGATAAGTGGGCAACACCGGAGACACGGCTCGGCGACGTTGATGAACCTGAAGACGCGATTGACAGACTAACAGAGGAAGAACAGTTCGTACTTCGAGCACTACGTCAGAACACCGGCGGCGCGGTTCGTCGTGTAATCCACGGTGACGTAAGTGAACTCCCCGAATCACCGTTCGACGAACCGAATGCGAACGGAAGGGAGCGAAGCGAGGTCGGTTCGATCCTGAGTCGTCTCCAGAATGTCGGTCTGGCTGAGCAGAACAAACATACGTGGTATCCGACCGACGAGGCGCTTGCAGTCGAACCGATCGCCTGATTCTAACGCACCCCTTTTTGACCCTGCACAATTATTGTAAAGGTAATGGCAGGACCCGGACGGATACCCGGACAGTACAATCTCGTTATCGAGGAGGCCTACGAGACCTTTGAACATCAGATCCCCGTGAAGGAGTTCCTCCAGCGGCTCAAGGAAGATGATGTTCCCGAGAAAGTGAGTGTTGTCGGACTCGCGGATGCCCTGAGTGACGACGACCTGGCGAACGAGATCGCCCGTGAGATGGATCAACGTGCGAACGATCTGGAGTATCAAAGTCCCACAATACAGTTCGTCGTCGAAGGGTCGTTCCACCGAAGCGGGAAAACCTACGACCTCCGATACGACGACGAACTCTATTCTCTCCAGCAGGTCTTCGGTCCACAACTCGAACGGAAAGAAGACGGGGAGTGGCTCGTCGCGCCGTTTTAATCGTCACCAGCAGTGATCACTCTGTCTGTAGTCTGGTCGTAATTGGAAAAGAGGCGCAGAATTGACTGCATTCTATTCAGTATGGTCTTTGAGAGTTCTACTCCGGGTAGTCCCTTTCAAGGCCTGGAGTACTCGTTCTTCGACGGTGTCGCAGGCGTCGGTGTCAACAACAGAGTATCCGTCCTCCCCACTCCTGATCTTCTCTATGAACGCTCTTCTGAATGCAGCTTTCACGGAAGGGTATTCGATGATAGGATCGTAGTGTCTGTCGAAGACATCGTAAAGCGACAACAAGGATTTGAGAGGGAGGAACGCGACCGGAATATCTCCCTTCTCCACATCCTCACTCTGCTCAAACCACTCCTGTACACGAGAGGCTACATAGGGGAATTGGCCTTCGCGGAAGTTATTCGAGACGAAGAGATGGGCGTCCAGTTTTTCATCATCTGAGAGCGAAATTGAGAGAGCACCACCGAGGTTTTCCGTAACCATGTACCAAGCAGCTTTGTTCTTCTCCCCTGCATCGAGATCGTACCCCTTCTTTGTGTACGTGAGTTTTGGGTCGTAACTTGCAATGAAGTACCCCTCGTCTTCAGGAATAACGAGGCAGCCATCGGTTTCTGTTTCGCCTTCTCGACCCCACCGCTCGGTGAAGAGGAACATAAACTTCAGGAGATAGAACACGTCCCGTTCAAATTCGTTGTAATCGTAGTCTTCTTTCAGTTCCTTTCGCTCCTCTTGTGAGAGATCGTCAAACTCGCCTGCTGCACCGCGCTGATGTAGGTCCTGAAGGCGTTCGAACGCTTCATCGGCCCGACCAATGATCCGATTTCTGAACTGGGATCTGCTGTTACGAATCGCTGAGACAAGAAGGTCTTCTGGAGAATCGGTCATCAGCAGGTCGTGTAGGTCAATAGTCCCGAAGTGCTCTCGCCCGTTGAGATACGCTTTCCCGTAAACCACGAGAACCGAATTTAGCAGGTATTGATTAATGCGTCGAGGAAGGCGACCATTTCCGAGACAATAGTTGATGTACTCATATCGGTGTGTGTTGGCTTCTTTTCCTGCACTCGCCACTTCTTGGAATGTGGATCTGATGTAGTCGTTATGTTTCGTCTCATACGCATCAATTGAGACGTTTAAGAAGTTGATGCCATTATCTGAAAGCGTATCACTGGTCTCTTTCAGTGACTCAAATGCTGCTTCATGGATCGCTTCATCGTCAACGCTGACCTCTCGTCGGATCTCATCCCTGAAGCTATCTCCTTCACATTTTTCGCATTCGTCCGGTTTTTCTTCCTCATATACCTCGTGACAGCGGTAGCACTCAAATGTGTCAATTTCGGTTACTTCGATGAATCTGTTCAGAAGGGACTGTTCTTCCTCTGGCAAATCCTCGAAATATCGGTTATACGTATCAACTGCCCCAGTGAGAATTTGGTGGAAGATGTATGAGTCCCGTAACTGGACATCATACGGGTAGATGTTGTCAAACGAGATACCTAGCTTGTCCTCGATCAATAATTGAATTGCTTCCTTTTCTGACTCGGGAAGGTACCGATCCTGAATCTCAAAGTAAAATCCTGTTTCCTCACGCTTTACTTTCAGTTCGACCTTCTTCCCTGTCTTGTTGTGGTTGAATCCGAGATGGGACAGTTCGGATAGGCTCTGTAGATCGACTAGTTCCTGAAAGACGGCTTCCGAGTTGAGATCGTTGCGAACTCCCGTAGGGTTGCTGAGAGAGAGGGACGATCCATCGGGGAGATAGGTTCGTTGGAACTCTACCTCGGTGAGTGTGAGCGCTTCAATCTCATCGTTGAAGATCGACGCAAGTCCATCGATGACGTGCTGAGTCGTTTGTGATCGCTCTATTCTATTAACCCCCTCACTATCCGTGAAGGTTTTTGAGAATTTCTTGATTCGACTCTTTGCTCCTCGTACCTCTATCTCACCACCATCGTCTTTCCGAACGAATAGTGGGTGGGCGCGCTCAAACAACCGACTTCGGACACGGTCGTCTTCCCGAGTGGTCACACGAACTTCTTTACTCGGCCACACCAGTGTAAGACCGTCAACCAACTTCTCGACGAAGAGGCCCTCATCTTCGAGCCGTCGAAGTTCGTCCTCGAAATTAGTTTCCACCCGGAAACCACTGCCACCGCTGCTCTTTTGCGCCCATTTTTCTTCTGCCCAGATGGTGAGTAGAATCTGTTGTGCGCGATCTGGTGATTGGTCCTTTAATTCTACGAGTAAGTCGTCGATTGATTCAAATCGGGAGTCAATACGTTTCGCTCGCCCAACGTAGAAGTCCGATACAAGATTCTCAAGCGTCCGTTCTGAATCTGGGATATTATCATATTTTTTTCCGAGTAGCAGACCCCAGAACCCGTCATCGTTCGAAAGCGGGTCATTTGATGTCATCTTGTTATTCATTTAACTATCTGATTAGTGTGAAACCAGGTATAAAGAGACTGTCGAACGAACTAACATTCAGAGCAGTTTCAGCGGTCCTTCTTTCTCCACTTCACCGGATCCGTTCTGGAGGAAGTAGAGGTCTATCCACTCCTGTCCGTGCTTGCGGTAGAACACCGGTACGCACGTCGTCGTATGCTCGTATCGCTGTTCACAGCGCGTCTCGATCTGTTCTCGCGTCCAGTCGCCGTCTTGCTCTAAGTCGTACCGGTTGCGGACCTCCCACGAGTGCTCGTCGGCGGCAGCCTTGAGAACGCGTAGCGAGAAGTCCCGAGCATCCTTGAACGTGAACGGACCGCTCATCGACTTCGCGTCGCTCAGATCCGTTTCCTCGATACCGTCGAGGCACAGTCGGTTCTCCGCGACGGCGCGGAAGGCTTCGAGTTCGGGTGATCTTGTGACGAGTACGTCGTGTAGATAGGTCTGGATGACGTCGCCGTATCCGTCCAGGGTGAACTCCTGCTCGGGTGAGACGATCTGCAGTTCGGCTCCCGTTTGGGTGACTTGGCGACGCTTCGGTTCGAGAAGCGGACACAGGAACGCGAGCCGGTCAGCGTGGAGAAGGTACGCGTAGCTAAACAGCCGCGACCGGGACGGCGATTCCTTCACCGGGTCGTGGCCTTCCGCGTAGTACTTCGAGTCCAACACGGCCAGCGTCTCGTCGCCCTCTTGTAGCGCGTGGTCCGGTTCGTGGTAGATCTGTCCCTCACCCTCGAACGGGTTCACGGACGGTGACCGAACGGGTGTCACGTCGTCGAGATCGCCGAGGTGGTCGTAGGACTTGATGTACGAGAGCTCGCGCTCGATGACGACCTGGGAGTACTGCTCGAACAGCGACTCCATGTTCAGGACGTAATCTACGACAAGCTCTCGTGGGCCGTCACGAAGTTGCTGACCGAGCGACGACGACATCACGGCCTTGGCGACGTCGAACGCCTTCTGGTAGTACCGTCGCTGCTTCGGAAGGTCGCTGAGTGAGAGGCGTCGATACGCGTCCATTCGGTCCAACCCGCTACCGACACCCATACTCTCCAGGCGTTCCACCTCTCGGTGAACTTCCGAGAAGATGCGGTCGTACGCAGGGTGGTCGTTCTCGTGGGATTTCTGTCGGAACAGTCGAAGCAGCGTCTTTCCGGCGAAGTGGAGCAGCGAGTTCGCGGCGTTGTCGTACTCAGTCTCGTTGCGGATCCAGTGTGGCTCCAACGTCCCGCGAGCGTGGTTCAGGAGGGTCTGTTCGACATCGATCTCACCCCGACCGTCCAGACTGTCGAGCCGTCGGATGACCAAGTCGCGGATGTACCCCTGCCGGTGAATCGTCTCTAACCCGTCGAGGTAGTTGATCGCCAGCACGGCGAAGACGTCGTCGAGATGGATGTCGTCGGAGAGGAAGTCCTGGAGCGGGATCCCGTGATACTCGATAGACCGGTTCTGATCGTAAACGGCCAGCAGCATATCGAAGATGTGCTCCCAGTCGATTTTCGGATCGACCTGCACCTTCGACGACGGCGTGAGACTCACGACGCCGATGATGTCCGTCGCCTCGACGTGGAGTATCTCGTTCTCGTCGCCGTCTACGGTGACCGTGACGACCTCGTACTCCTGCTCGCCGTCGAGTGCCGACTGGCTCTTCGTGAAGACGCCGGGACCCTCCTGTGTGAAAGACGCGCGACGAAGCTGGTCCCCGATGGACGACGGACAGCCCTCTATTCGGATCTCCCCGCGTTCGGGGACGTTGAAGGTGTCTTGCCCGTACTCGTAAACTTCGTCAACGGTGCTCATTACTCGTAGGAGCCCATCTGGCGTCGTTCCTGTTCGAGTTCCCGTTCGGCGAGCTCAGCAGCGGGAGAGAGATCGAACTCCTCGAACTCGCCGTTCATCGCACGGTA
>Ga0306905_100236_pt1 | contig 21472 bp, 18 predicted proteins | sample AntCluMetagen397_FD_190422 | JGI IMG/M metagenome (GOLD analysis project Ga0306905, IMG submission 190422) | Saline lake microbial communities from Club Lake, Antarctica - Metagenome TFF #397 (v2) (version 2) | ecosystem: Environmental > Aquatic > Non-marine Saline and Alkaline > Saline | place... | reverse complement strand
GCCGGCGGGCAGACCACCCCGAGGCCTGTTGGATGAACTCGGTGCGCACGTCGGTGACACGACTGTCGAGTTTCTCGAACAGTTGGGCGCGGCGCTCAACGGCGGTGAGATTCTCGCGACGGGTGACAAACGGGGTGAACAGGAAGCCGATCACGGGGAACTGGGTAAGCTTCTCGGCGGGCGTCTCCTCATCGCGGAAGCGGTCATACACCTCCAGCGGGGTGACCTGGACGCCGATGTAGTAGCGAATCTGCTGGGTCCCCCGCTCGCGCATCTCTTTGGGGCGCGTCTCTCGGTACTCCTCAAGGAGTTCTTTGAAAACCGGGTTCGCTGTGACGTCTTCGTCGTGGAGCCGGTCCTCGATAGTTTCGGTGATCTGTTCGACCGGGAACGAACGAGTTGTCGCGTGGAGTTTGAGCTTTGCGTCCAGTTCCGTGTTGGCAAACGCTTCGCCGGCGTCTTGGAGCTGGGCCCAGTCATCGGACATCGCGAAGTCCATGTTGTCCGGGTCGATCTCGATGAACGCCTCCATCCCCCCGTCGGCACGTTGGATCGCCCCAGCACCTGGCCACGCCCGTTCGATATTCGTGAGGTCTTGGGTCCGCTCGTCAGGTGTAAACGGCGTGTAGTTTGCGAGGCCGCCTGCATTCCGGTCTGTTTCGGTGGGACTCTCGTCAGCGTGCTCGGGGGCACTAAACGTGATCTGTGGTCGCATAGCGTATCGCGAGACGTCTTTCGTCCACGTCCACGCGTTCACGTGGGTTGGCGAGACGTAGACGATTGCGACGCCGAGCCCGAGCCCGCCGGCAACAAACGGAAGCGCAAGCGACTCGACGCCGGCGATTCCGGCGACGAAGAGCCCGACGATCGGAAAGGCGATGAGGACGCCCACGTCGCCCTCCTCGATGTTAAGGTACGGAATGTGGCTCTCCTCACCGAACTGATTCATGATGCGCCGTGCAGCTGCGTCTGGGTCTAGTGACATTGTTACTGGATCCCTCGATCAAACTCCATTCCGCGGGCCGTGGTCTGTGACGCTCCCGTGGTGTCTATTGGGTCGTTTTCGGTGCGTCGATACGACGGTGTGTCGCCGTCGTCGCGGTGGCCACCGCGCGCGGCCGCTTTCTGTGCAAGCGCGTGTCCTGCGGCGGCTTTCGGCCCCCATCGGGCGGCCGTCGTCGCGACGCCGACGCCGCCGACGTACGCACCGGCAGCCACGCCGCCGACAAGCGTCGCCCCCTTTGTCGCGCCACCGAGGACTTTTGCCGTCAGTGGGGTCGCGAATTTGAACGTCTTCCACGAGATGTAGAGCGCGATGACCGGAAGTGAGACTGCGACCAGATACCGCAAAAAGGGGGTACTCGGGGAGATTGCGTTCTGAGAATACAGAAGGTCGTATCCCTTGAACACTACCGCTGCCGGGAGAGGCAGGATGGCTAATGGAACAAATCGCTTACTGAACCCCATTGCGATATCGGAGAGGACGGGGATGTTTCCATATGCGAGAGCGAACCCAATCGGCATCCCATATACGAAGACGTACAGCAGGACCTCACGAATGTAGTAGAGTGCCTCCAACGCCCACATTGAGAGTCCTCCAATGAGAGCAAAGACGAGCGAAAGCCCGGGGTTGCTGAGCGAGACCTCTAAGAAGTTGAGCATCGCATCACTCAGAGAGTCCAAACTCGGCATCAGGGCGATGGTGAATCCGTCTACGATGTAGAGACCAAGGATACTCACCCAGTACCAGGTGATGATCAGGAATGCACCGACCCAGGCGGTTTTCTTGGTGCGTCTGGCCTCGTATGCGCTTCCGATATTGAAGATTCGGACTGTGTGACGGCCTTGGACGCACATCACGAGGAGAAGTAGTGAGATCAACATGATCTCACCACCGACCAGTGTATCCTGAATCACAGGCCAAGGAGCGTTATTGGGATTGCCAAAGACAAATGCACCATCGGTCTTTGGTGTAGGTGTCCCGAATATCTCCTCGGAGAGGATTTCGTAGCCTGATCGCAGCCCGTCCATGAAGAGGCTGATTACCCAATCGACGACCTCTTTGAACCCCTCCAGAACGATGTCGATTAGATTTACCATGATTAGTCCTCGTTGATGGAAATTTCGCAGGTATTGGATTCTTGAGACGCTGAATACTGGATACCGTACGTTTTGATGGTTCGATCTCTTCCAACTCGGGTTTCGAGAATGAGGTCGTACTCACCAGTCTTCGACTCCTCCGAACAGGACGTTCCCGCTCCCGGAACGAATGCGAAGGGTGAACGTGAACTGTATATCGTAACTCGTTCTCCGGGGAAGATTGTGACCTGTTTAACTTCCGAATCTGATCCAGGGTCATAGATCCCGCTTACATCTTCGTCATCCGCATAATTCGTCCCCTCTTCGTCGGACGGGTAGGGGACATCACCGATGAAGAGCAGTTTTGTAACCGCATCAGGACCTGTCCCTTGATTTTTGAGTGTTACGAACGCTTCCTCCTCGCTCTCGTCTTCCGAGCCATCCCACATCTTCTCTGGCTGGTTTCTGCCAGTTCCCATCTCCACGATCTGGTGATCTGGCTGAACAGACGCCGAGATCTCCCCCACTTCTTCCTCGCCTCTAAGAGCGAACACCTCGTACTCGCCTGGCTCGTAGGCTGTTCCAAGGTCGAAGGACACCTGCTGTGAGCCTGCAGCCACTTCCCGCTGACCGAACAGCTCCCCATTCGGTTGTATCAGGTTGATCTGGTCGAGCTCTGAATCTGATGCGAATTCGACCACGAGTGTTGTCCCATCAACGGTCACCTGCTGGAACACACTCGACCCGCTTGACGGACTTTCGCTACCATCTGTGGTCGGGCTTACGTTACCATCCAGACACCCAGCCACGCTCACGAGTGCGGTGCCGGCGACTGTTTGGAGGGCGGTCCGTCTGTCGAGGTGTGGTTTCTGTTGTGTCATGGGTACTTTCGAAGGCTATCTTTGGGGCTAAGCATCCGCAGGAGTCGCTTGCCGGCGTAGAACATCACGAAGAACGGGAGCAGTTGCCAGCCAACTTCGAACACGAGTGCGAACCAGCCATCGATCGTCCCGAGGGGGTGCCACCGAATCGTCGCCGAATCGCTCACGTACGCCGGATTATGTCCCAGCCACGAGCCCGGATGGTAGCGGGCGGTGTAGATGCCCGGTTCATCAACTGTCACAGTCGCCACGCCGGAGGCGTTGGTCTCGACGCGCTGATCGGCGACAGTGATGTACCCATCTCGGGCGGGCCGGCCAATCGGCTGTTGGCGACTCTCACCAAGCATGATCGGATTGCCGCTGTCTGCTTCTCGCAGCTCGATCCGAAGTGTCGCCTGTGACTGGTTCTGTTCGCGGACGTCGACAGTGAGAGCACTCTGGCGGAGCTGTCGCTCGGCGCCACCCTCTGGTTCGATGATGGAGGCGTTCACGCCACGAACGATTCCGGTAACGTTGAACGCGTCACGATCGATCTGTTCCGCTCGGACGGCGACGCCGTACGTCGGCGTGTACGATTCGTTGACAATGTCGATCGAGATGTGCTCGCCGATGGTGTCGATCGGTGACGGCCGGTGGGCTCCCCAGGTCTCGATGATCTCTGGTCCGTCCCGGACCGGCTCGACACGCGGCCCGATACGTGAGGGGTACGCGTGGACAGACACCGGGATCGCATCGGATTCGACAGTGGCGCGCTCCTCTTGGGTAGATCGGACGAGCGTGTCCCAGTTGGTGTTGCGTGCAGTGTAGAACCGCCAGACACCGCGCACTCGAGTATCACCGTTCGCGGTGAGGGTGTACCCGTGCCACGGTCGAGCTTGGAAGATCGCCACGCCGGCGTCGCCGTTAGGGTACTCGGCTTCGTAGACGGCCGTCGAGAGGTCGTAGACCTCGACGTCGATCGAATCTGAAACCGTACGTGATTCTGTCCGGTAGGTGACGTTGGTGTTTGGCTGAGCACTTCTGCCGCTCCGGGCAGCTTTTTGCAGCCGGACAGTGATCTCCGCTTCGAGTGTGAGCGTCGTCCTCCCGCCATCTTCGAGCTGGTAGTCGAGCGCTGGCGTTTGGGAGCCATCCTGTTCGGTGATGGTCTCGCCGTCCATCTTCATTCGGACCTCGTCGATCTCGTGATCAGTGAGCGACCACTCTGTCGTCGTGTTCTGCGAAGAATTCCCGTCCGAGACCCGAACTCGATAATCGACAAGCCCTCGCAGCGTCCCGTTCGGCGCAATGTACAACGGCGTCTCGCCGGATTCGAGATGCCCGCGTGTCGAGGGCTGGACCGCAAAGATCGTGGCGTGGGCATCCTCGATGAAGACGCCGTCCTCGAGGTCTGCGTGCGGCGGATGGACGGCTGTCTCTGCCTCGCCGGCGTCGAGATCCTCGAAGTCGTTGCGCGTCCACGTCGCCGCCGTGTCTGGTGGGCGTTTGAACGTCACGTCCGTCCCGTTCGCAACCTGATGGACCGCAGAGCGGTTCTCACCGTGTCGCTGGTAGTACTCCTCTTGGCTGATGTAGCTGTCTGCATCACGCGACCACAGCGTGGCCGACTCATTTTCTGTGAGGCCGTTGTCTTCCGTGCCTGGTCGTGGCGGGTCTGCGGTGACGAGCCCGGTGACGAGGCTCACCATGAGCAACCCGGCCATGAACACGGAGCGCGCGTGGAGGGACATGGAGCGTCTGATAGACTCGTGTGGTGGTCACCAGGGGACGAGATCGACGCAGTCTGCCAGCGGGAGCCCCATCATCGATCCGGCGACTGTGTACAGTGGCCCAAGGACGACAAGGACGACCGCAGACTTCATCGCAGAGCGTTTGTGCTGTTTGAGTCCCCGTTTTTGTTCTTGCTGCAGTGTGAACATCTCGATGAGTGAGTCGGCCTGCCAGACGATCGCGAGCCCGACAATTCCGAGGGCGGTTGTCAACTGGAAGAACCCCTCAATCATGCTTGGGAGGTTATCGGCGCTACAGACTGCGTTGTCTTGCGCGGCGACGGGCTCAACAGCGAACAGGCTTAGGAGGACAACGATGACTGCGGCCTGTCGCGGGATGGTGCCGGTCAGGGGTGACTCGTGATCGGTACGGCAGTCAGTGTCAACGGGAGGGGTATCGTGGGACATTGCGGATCAGTTAGTGGTGTTGCGGGCGGTCCGTGGGTGTTGACAGTGGCCGCCGACACCCGATCGGAACTCCCAGTGGATCGTCGTCTCAGGGGTTGCAACCACGCGTCGTCTGTCTGCGTGCGAGGCCGCTCACGCCGTGGATGGTGGGTGATGGGGTTGTCACTGTGTCTCGACAGTCCTGTATCCTGACCCCGACGGAGCGGGAAGTGGCGGCAACGTTTTCGAGCCACTGGCAGTGGTTTTTGCTGACGTTGGTGCGGGTTGTGCTCGTAGTCGTCCATACTGGGTGATCTTTCTTGGCTATTGTTGATGATACACACTCGCTAACAAGGAACATTGTTATATATTTTCCGGTGGTGTTGGTCGTATTTACACACCTCATCGTAAAAATAGCGTGAGTAGTGTGTGACGAATTCGTGAGATGGATGCGTGTGAGAAGTAGTTACCCAACAATCTCGGCACTGAGTCCTCGTTGTGTTGGGTAATACTCTCTGACTCTACGCTGCTCAGCGGTTAGATTCAGACACGAACGGCGACGGACAGTACCACATCCATGCGGTGGGTTGGGATCAGGTGATGATTGGATACGACGTGACGGTGGTGACGACGCTGATCCATTCATCTCCCCCGTGGGTCTTATCAGCAATTTCAGAGTTGTGTAGAGCAGCTCGGGCCCAGTGAGACACACTCCATACCGAATGTACTTTTGCCGGACATGCCGCCCCGAATCAGGATGACAGCCCAACGGAGACACCCCTCGTACCGAGTGAATCCCGGGTGATCGAATCCGGCGATGGGTCACCAGTTACTGCTCTCGATATGGCTCGCACACCAACTCGACGCCCTCTTCGAAGTCGATCTCGGGCTCCCAGCCGGTGGCGGCACGGAAGGCCGAGGCGTCGGCCATCGTGTCGTGGACGTAGCCGTCGAAGGGACACTCGATGTACGCCGGGTCGACGTCGTCGGGGGAGTCGTCGTCGGGGTTGTCTGGATCTCCGGAGTAGGTGTCGTTAGGGTAGGAAGAGTGTGAGTTCGGTTACTCGTAGTGAGGATGCAGATCGATCCATCTCCGTAATCACTTCCCGCCGTAGTCGGATTCTACCCGTCGATGACCGCTTCGTCAGCGTCGTCATCTGCGTCCGTCTCCGCGTTCCCGTCGGCGTCGGCCAGCTCGTCGAGTCGCTCCTCAGCGTGGTCGCGGTCCTCGGGGAATCCCACGTCGATCCGCCATCCGTCGAGCCGGATTGCGTCGATGGTGCGGCCGGATTGGATGAGGAGATCGATCGCGTCGGGAAGTTCGTACTCGCCTCGGTCGGAGGGCTGGACGAGGTGACACGCGTGGAAGATGGCGGGCGTGAACGTGTAGAAGCCGGTCATCACGAGGTTGCTCGGCGGGTCGTCCGGCTTCTCGACGACTTCCGTGATCTCGCCGTACTCGTTGGTGTCGAGGACGCCGTAGCGAGACGCCTCCTCGTAGGGGACCTCCTCGACGAGGAACGCGGCGTCGGCGCGATCTTCTTTCTGGCGACTCGCGACGTCGCCGAGGTTCCCGCGGAAGACGTTGTCGCCGAGCATGAGCATGAAGTCGCCGTCGACGTGGGGCTCTGCCTGGAGGATGGCGTGCGCCAAGCCGAGCTGCTCGCGCTGGTGGGTGTAGGTGATCGGCACGTCGCGATACTCGTCGCCGTAGCGATCGATGATCTGTTCGGCCTTGTAGCCGACGACGACGATCAGCTCCGTCGCGCCCGAGTCGATCAGGTTGTCGAAGACGTCCTGAATGAGCGGTGTGCCGTTGACCTCGACGAGGACTTTTGGTTTGTTGTCGGTGAGCGGTCGAAGGCGTGTGCCCTTGCCCGCGGCGAGTACGACTGCTTGCATGTCTTACAGCTCTGTTGGCGGTGGGAAATACTTTGTGAGCAAGATATTGTATGGCGGAATCGTATCTGCTTATCTCGATCGAAATTGGTCACCGCGGAATGAACGAAAGTTCAATAGGGACATTTCGGTGGACAGTCTCGCGGAACTCTTGAGAGAGACCGAACAAGACAGTGAAGTAACTTACAGCTCCAATGCCGACAAGGAGTACGACAACCGCGAAGTTGTGGCCAAGTAGTCGGTACGTGTTTTCGGTTGCGAGACCAAGGTAAACTACAGCTGCCATCACGCCCGCGGCAACAAACTGGCGCGCGATCTCGCCGGTGGGTACCTCGAAGTCAATGACTGTGTCGACGTGCCAGTACGCAAGTACAAGGCTCATAGCGACCGACGTCGCCGTTGCCACGGCGGCTCCGACCCAGCCGTAGAGAGATACAAGAATCACGTTCAGTGAGACGTTAGCTACGACAAAAACGAGATTCACCCGGAACGCAAGATCGGGTCGATCAATCGCGTTCAGCGTGTTCAGCAGCTGGTTCTGGTAGCCCATAAACAGGTTTGCGACAATGAGAATGTTCAAAATCACGGCCCCTTCTGGAAACTCCGGGCCGTAGATTCGGAGGATCCGTTCCCCGAGGAGGACTCCACCAAATAGTCCGGGAATGAGAAACAACCCACCGAACGTCAGTGACTGTTCGACGATCCTAGAGACCGCCTGTGGATCTTCTTTCGCGGATATCGAACTCATTTCGGGAAACAACGTCGACTGGAGCGTCCCGCTGAATAGAATTAGGAACTGACCGACATTCCATGCTGCGACGTAGATGCCGATGAGTCCCGAAGACACGAAATACCCGAGCACCAGCACGTCAGTGTAGCTGAACATTCGCGACTGGAGGCTGCCGAGCCACGAGAACTTCGCAAAGTCGAAGAGCCGTTTGAAATGTCGCTGCTCCGGCACGCCGAGCGACGGTAGATTCTTGAACACGTAGTAGCTGCCAATCGCGATGATCACTATGAACCCAAGAATGTGCCCGATGAATAGAGCAGCCGTGCTAGCTCCGGCAATAATAAGAAGAATCTGTGAGATAGCTCGCCCGCCGGTCTTGATCGGTGAGAGGATTCCGCTCACGTGAACAAGTTTGAGACCGACAAGCAAGGCGTTCACTAGCCCGTTCAGCAAGACTACGAACAAGATTGCGACCACGTAGCCGGCCGCCGGATACTCAATATACGCGCCGATCTGTTCGCGAAACACTAACACGCCGACAGCGACGACAGCGAACAATCCTACTATGATTGTGGCACCCGCGACCGTATACTCGCCCGGCTCACTGCCTTCGGAGACACGCTTTGTTATGGCTCGGGATATCCCGACTTGACCGAGGATCGCTAACCACGAAACGAGGCCGATAGCAACCTGATAGATGCCGAGTGGCTCCGGGCCAAGTATTCTCGCGACGTAGACGGTAGCGACGAACCCCAGAATCGACGAGACAAAACTGGATGTAAAATGAATTACAGAAGTCTGTCCGAGTTTCATCGAAATACTCCGAGGGCTGAGTGGTTGACAGTCGTCAGAGAAATTACTTTACTCCATCGGTTCGCACTCGAAATCCACGAAGTTCTTACTGCAGCCCCGATTCGGTCGTAGCATGAAACATCACTTTGAACGGGCCAAGCACGTTTATGAGGACCGTGGCTTCTTCGAGCTCGCAAAGACTGCGGTTGGATACATTCCTATCGAGGTGAATAATGCTATCTTTCACATGCGACATGGTACCGGTTCACGTGTTATGGAAGAGGATTGGGACACGCTGATCCTGCTTGATGCGTGTCGGTACGACATGTTCGAACGACAAGTACCGCTCGATGGACGACTAGAATCCCGGATCTCACTCGGATCTACTAGTGAGGAGTTTCTCCGCCGTAACTTCGAGGATGGTCAATTCCACGATACGGTCTACGTGAACGCGAACGTGTACTTCCCAAAGGTGGGATTAGATCAGGATGGGACGTTCCACGCTGTTATTGATCTTCTTGACGAGTGGGACGAAGACCTCGAAATCGCACATCCCGAGACGGTCACCAACGCCGCCAAGCGCGCTCACGAACAGTACCCCAACAAGCGGATTATCGTGCATTATATGCAACCGCACTTACCGTTCATTGGTACACGAGGGCTTGAGATACGAGATAAACTCGGACAACGGAACGGATGGGTTCCACTCCGGAACGGTGAGGCTCCGGTTTCACTGGATGAGTTCTGGGAAGGGTACGACGAGAACCTCAAGATCGCGTTCGAGTACGTAGCTGAGTTACTCCACGAAATCGATGGACGGGTTGTCATCTCTGCAGACCATGGTAATATGGTTGGTGAACGACAAGGACCAATCCCGACAAAACGCCATTATGGGCATCCTTGGGGGGTCTACACAACAGAGCTAGTAAAGGTTCCTTGGTTCATCATTCACGATGATGAGCGTCGGGAGATCATTCAAGAGCCCCCGGTGACCGCTGGACAACGAACCCAATCTGACGAACTCGTTGAGCAACGGTTACAGACGCTTGGGTACAAATGACAGGCTAAACCCTGGTTTCATCCCCAGTCTACGTCTCGTCGGATTACCTCAGCCGGTGCTCCGGCCACAAGTGTATCTGGAGGTACATCTGTCGTTACGACGCTATTACTTGCGACAACACTTCCTGTATGAACTGTGACTCCTTTATGAATCGACACGTCATGTCCGATCCAAACATCGTCATTAATATGGATTGGACCGGTTTTTTGAGTTGGATTGCCGGCAACGGTCAACTCGTGTCGGTCATCATCAAGTATCTGCACATTCCATGCAATAGAAACGCCATCTCCGATCTTAATCTTATCTCCGCAGAGAATTCTCGCGTGAGAATTAATATATGAATCTCCCATCGAAAACTCTCCTTCTACGTGTAGTACTGACGCAGGCCCAACAATTGCCAACTCCTTGCCAGTGTGCTGAACGGTACTACCGGGCCCCGTATGAAATTTTGAGCGTCCAATTCGAGGGTGACTCGCACCTCTACGACCGGTACCGACTGTAAGTCGATTTCCTATCTTAAACTCCGTTTCGGGATGGATTTCTGTAATAACCTGTGAGGTCACAACTAATGAGGAGGGACGTCCTGTTTGTCGGACCGAATGATACACAGACTTTAACCCACCACGGAGCCCGATATCTCGAAGTTGACGAAGTAATTTCGGCCGCATACTCACGCAGTATATCCTAGTGCGCGCAGTCGGTCTTCTACTTCATCCTCTTTGAGCTCCTGTTCAGCCTCAATCGGCGACGATTCAGCAATATGACGCCGGTTCTCGCTTGAAATTTCTATCCACGGTACCTGTCTGAGGGTCGGCGTGCTGAACCCCTCTGAGTGTCCCCAGACTCGTGATGTAAACGGGAACACGCGTTCACCAAGCATCTCTCCGTGATCGGCTGTAATGACGAACTTCCCGTCCATATCCTCAAGAAGATCATCAACTGTGTCTAATACGATATCAAGGCTTTCAGAATACGCTGTTCGAACCTCCTCTACCGATATTTTCCCTTCTTTTACAGCACCCCAAATCTGGAGACCATCGCCTTCATTTCGATACCCGACAAGATCAACACGTTCACGAAGTTGCTCAGCCATCGATCCGAGATATGGACGATGTGGCTGCATAAAGTGTAGGATCAATCGTTTGTTTGGATGCTGTATGTTAGCGCGCTTAGCCGCCTCGGCGACATCCTCTGGATGGATAGTCCCGATCTCATCATCCCAATCGTCAATCAAATACAATGTTTTGAAAAAAGTGTCCTCCGAAAGTCTTGTTGCAAACGGGTTGCTCGTGATGTAGATAGTATCATGGAACTGCTCTCCCTGGAACGTTTCTTGCATGAACTCCCAACTCATCTTGCCAGGTGAGACGACGCGGTCAAGAGTGGCGTCAAAATCGTGCTGGTTGGCAAAATAATCATACCGACAGGCGTCCAGAATAACCAGATTGTCCCAGTCTTCGTCCATCACGTCGATACTTTTGGGAAGCCGACGGTCTGTGTAGTAGCCATAGCCGTAATTGAACGGAAGGCTTCCGAGCCGGAGCAGTTCGCGTCGAATCAGGCGAGGGTTCCGGAGAGCTCGCCGGAGGTTCTTCAGAGTGAAATGATTGCGCATAGGGGCTGATGGCTTGGTCAAGTAAAGAACGTTCTGAACTACACGAAATAGTACAGTATACGGCTATTCCTCAAGTGCTCGCGCTACCCGTTCATCTAACTCTTCGACGTCTACAACGATATCCGTCGACTCGGGTGTACAGTACATCGTCTCGTAATCAACACCGACAGCTTCCGCAAGTAGTTTGTAAGGTTGTTTGACTTTCTCACCAAACAGCTCAATAAGCGTGGCGTCGCCAGCAAAGACGATGTCCGTCAGCCCTGCTCCGTGTGGCCCCACGATAACGTCGGCATCGGCAAACAGACGTGCGTTCTCTGCAAGCGAGCGCTCCTCCAGTAGATAGCGCTCGAAGCCGAACTTCGAGAGTACGTCCATCACTTCGTCCTCGTTCACGACCCGTCGCTCGACGCCGTTCGAACGTGAGACGTAGACGTTGTTACCGCTTTCTGGTATGTGATCTGGGGCGCTCTCGAGGATCTCTTCGCGGAGCCACTTGAAGTCAGCTGGACGCCTGTCAGGGAAGGAGGGCACTACGAGTTCGGTGACCCGGTAGATATCGTGGTTGGCCCGCACGACACGCGAATCCGGCCAGCCGAGAAGATCCAGCGTCTCGTCGACGAACGGCGGCGCGTCGGCCGAAATGAGTAGCGTCACTGGTTCCTGCTCTGTCTCGAAAGCGCGGAGGTAGCGTATCTTAGGTACCGTCTCTACCATCCAGTGGTAGTAATTGTCAGGATAGCGGGGGATGAGCGGTGCGATCGGTCCCGAGTCGGGATTCAGGGATTCAGTGTCCCACGATCCAAACAGTAGTCCACGAAGCGGGAGCATCCCGTAGAATAACTCTCGTGACAACATCGCCATCATCGCTTGTTGAGCCTGTTCAGGGCCAGCTGCGCTCTCTTCAAGGATTTCGAACGCTTCGGTCAGCACCAATCCGGTTTCGGTCAGTACGATGCCATTCGTAATAAGCGAGGAGAACGGCTTCGGGGAAGCAGAATTCGGAACGTCGACTGTCTTCGCCCGGCGTCTTAGCTCATTGCGTGGAAGCGTACGCACGACGTCTCGCTTAACGAGCGAATCGAAGACCGGACGGCCCAACCGTTTACGGGTCACTAGGTCGCCTGCGGCCCGCACAGTTTCTACAGGCCCGTCGGCAGCGAGTTTCCGTCGCAATTTACGACCAGAGAACTCGGTTGGTATCATGAGTCATTCTTTAGGCTGGAGTGATCCACAGTCATCGGTAACCAAGTGCTTCTAGCCTGTCCTCGAGTTCTTTACCAGAGACGCTCTCGTCGTCGCTCTCGACTGGTGAGTCAGTGCTAACCTCCCTGCGGTTATTCCCCTGAACAACGAACCACGGTACTTTCACCAGTTCCTCGGCGTGAACACCGTATGGGTGGCCATACTTCCGACGGGTCGGGATTGGCGATAGTCGTTCACCGACGAGGTTGCCATGGTCTGCGGTGATTACCGATTTGCCGTTCAGGTCGCTAAGCAGGGGTTCAACCTCTTCGAGGACGATATCGAGGTTCTCCTTGTACGCCTCCCATACTCTCTCAAGGGGCACGTCTTCGCCGTCCCGAAGTCGATTCCAGATTCCTGGGTCGTCGTCGACGTCCTGGTCTATCGTCCACCCGCCGCCGACCATCTCTCGGCCCAGTGGACCAATAAATGGAGCGTGTGGTTGCATGAAGTGAACGATGAGACGTTTGTCTGGATACTGTTCGTGCGCCTTCCGGGCCGCCTCTGCAACGATGTCGGGACGGACCGTCTGTAACTCCTCGTCCCAGTCGTTGAGCAGATCAACAACCGCGTGGAACGTGTCCTCGTTGAGACCGAGTTTCGGGATGAACGGATTCGCACTGACGTAGACGGTGTCGTGGAACTGCTCGTCCACGAAGTTCCGTTCCATGAACTCCTCGCTGCTGGAGCCGAGCGAGATTCTGGAGTCGAGCGTGCCAGGCAGAGCGATGCGCTCGGTGAACATATCGTAACGGCAGCCGTCGAGGATAAACAGGTTGTCCCAGTCCTCCTCCATCACACGAGTTCCGTTCCCATGACGGAGCCGAAACAAGAGATTGTTTACCTCGATAGGAACGTAGCGGAGTGCGCTCTGTGCGGTCTGAACGAGGCCTCCGCTGGCGTAGAGCTCCCGTGCTTTGTGGAGGTGGTGGCGCATGGCGATAGGGAGTCGAGTTGGGATAATAACGCTGTGGTTCTACTGATTCCCGAGACTGCTCTACGTCCGATATCCAAGAGCTTCCAATTGATTGTCGAGTTCTTCTCGGGACATCTTCGAGTTATCGGGTTCTTCGACGGTCGGTTGATACGTCTCGTTATCTTCTGCCGAGGTGACTATCCACGGAACTTTCCGGATCTGGGGATGGAGGCTCCCGAGTTTGTGTCCCAGAATACCGTATTCACCGAACGCTTCGCCGTGGTCTGCGGTTATCACGACTCGCTCGGCATCGAGATTATCGAGCAGTACCTCGATATCGTCGAGGACGTAGCGAAGGTCACTCATATACGCCCCCCAGATGCTCTCGATGTCACCGGTGTCGTAGTAGTAGTTCCACCAATCGTATTCGTGGTATTTCAGGTCGCGGCCCTCCTCGAGTGCCTGCGAGAACCACGGCGTGTGTGGTTGGTGATACTGGAGCATCAGTCGATCAAAGTCGTGTTCCCTACCGACAGCAATCCCTCTGTCTGTCACGTATCGTGGTGGTGTGTTTCCCCACGTGTGTCCGAACGGACCCTCCTCGCCAATGGTTTCGAAATTAAACAGGTACTCGACTTTGCCTAGCTGTTCGATATCCACGGAAGGAATCGTACGGAGCGCCTTGAGCGGAAGTGGCCTGTCGCTGTCCGTCTTCTGAACCTTTGTATCGAGTATCTCTTGGACGTGACTCTGTGCCGAGAGAAACGCCGTATTTTGGATCTCGGCAACGTGTTTCTCGTCGAAGGTTCTGGCGAGCCACTCCGCAGACGCTCCCCCTACGGACCAGATGCTATCCACTTGTCCAATAAAATCGTATTCGTCCGCGACTACCCGAAGAGCATCAACGCGGGCCGTGTCAAGCACGATCAATACATCCCATTCCCGGTCGAAGACGTTCGTTCCGATAGTTCGAATCCCGTTTAATCCAATAGCCGGTGTTCGGTATGTGTAATCGAGGATAACTTGGTCAAGGACTCGAGACGGGTTTTTCAACCCCTTTCTGACTTTTTCGAGTGTCTGTTCGTAATTTGCCATTAATTGATGCCTTGTGCTAAGCGTGTTAAATAGGACGTTATAATTCTATAAGACTTTGACGGCGGCGAACCCGTTTTACTGATAAAACCTTTCAACCGTTGACCGTGTCGATTCGGACGTATGATAGAACGGTACACGCTCGAGAACATCAAAAAGGTGTTTGAGAAACCCGGATACGTGGGATGGGAGGTCCAGCGAGTATTGTTTGACCTCAAACATCGTGGGGCTGCAATAGATGTAATGGGTGAAGATTGGGATAACTTGATTCTCCTTGACGCCTGCCGCTACGACTACTTCGAAGATCAAAACACGATTCCCGGCAATCTCTCGTCTGTCATCTCACATGGAGGATCCAGTTGGGAGTTCATGGAAGGAAACTTCGTCGGGCAACAGTTCCACGATACAGTATACGTGACTGGTAATCCACACACAGGAAAGCTGGACGACGATGTATTCCATACCGTGGAACCATTATATATCGATGCTTGGAACGATGAACACGGAACAGTACTCCCTGAGGACGTAGTAGAGGCAACACTAAGCGCACATGAGAGCTACCCGAATAAGCGCCTCGTCGTTCATTTCATGCAGCCGCATCGACCGTACCTCGGAGAGATCGAGAAAGAGCTACAACGTCAGCACAATATCGGCGGCTTCAACCGCTATCTCGCTTATACTGACGAGGCACCTACTACGGTCTCCTTCTCAAAACTAATCGAGAACGGTGAGGTCTCGGTGGAAAAAGCCCAGTCAGCGTATCGTGAGACGCTCGATATCGTTCTGGGTCAGGTAGAGAGACTCGTTGAGCGATTACCTGGAAAAAGCGTTGTCTCAGCTGATCATGGGGAGATGCTTGGAGAGCGAATTATGCCGTTTACACTCCCGAAATTCGGCCACTCACACCAGTACATCCGAAATGACATACTGTATCGAGTCCCATGGCTTGAGATTCCGGCGAGTGAACGACGCAAGGTCACCGCTGACGAGCCAATTGAGGCTGATAGTGGAAGTTCCACCGAGATACAGGAACGGCTTCACGCTCTCGGATATAAATGACACGAATCGCAAAATCGGAGCGTCAGTTACTTGTAAAGGAACGACTATTCTCGGCCAACTCATGAATCTCCCTCGTCGAGCGTACCAGTTATTTCGTGCCGAAGGTGCGGGAGCGATCATTCGCGACGGGAAAAAGAAAGTCCTTGGCTACTTCGACCCGTTCTATCAACGAGTAAAACCGGCGTATAAGTCCTACTCTGTCGGCCTCTCAAGTGCGGAATTCGATATGTCTCGGCGTCGATTAGGCCAGTACGATTTCGTAGACGACCTTCGTTCAGAGCGAGAACTCATCCAACGTATTCTTTCGATCGTAGAGCCTGACGACGTGTTTTACGATATTGGTGCGAATGTTGGAATTTACTCCTGTTTGGTAGGGAACCAGATCAACTCGGGAGGAGTTGTCGCCTTTGAACCGACCCCTGAGGCTTTCTCTATGTTGGAGCAGAACGTCCAGCATAATGGTATCGACGCAGAGTTATTCAACATTGCACTTTCAAATATAACTGGGACAACGAAAATGTCGGTGAGAGGACAGACAGGTCACCAATTCTCAAACGAGGACACCGGAACGATCGAGGTTAAAACTAGTCGAGCAGACGAACTTATCAGGAAACACAACCTACGACCGCCCGATATCTGTAAGATAGATATCGAAGGTGCGGAGTATCTCGCGCTGGACGGCTTCCGAGAGATTCTTGCAGAGTCAGAATGCCGTCATGTGTTTTGTGAGATTCACACAGAAAAAATTGAAGCGATCGGGGGCTCCGCTGAGGATGTCGAAAACCTCTTACAAGAGCTTGATTTTGAGCTTGAGTATATCGGCGATCGACGGGAAAATTACTTCGTTGAAGCGACGCGGACACAGCCTATGGAGTGACTAATGCAACTCGCCCTCGTCACGCCCCGCTATCCGCCTACACACGCCGGCGGTGGGGAAATAAGCGCACGACTGCTCGCCGAACAGCTTACGGAGCGCAGTATCGCCGATGTGACTGTGTACTCCTTTGACGGTGAGACAGAGGAGACGATCGGTGGCGTTAGAGTCCACCGTTTGACTGATCTTCCCCAGTATCCGTACACGCTTCCGAATGAGATAGCGTACCGCAAACTCCGGGCCGTTGATCCCGACTGCGACCTGTTCCACGCGTACAACATGCATCTGCACCCTGCAGTGGGCCGCCTTTCGGAACAGCTGAATACGCCCGCCGTCGCCACGCTGAACGCATACCCTCTCATCAACTGGAGCCAGGTCGGGATCACCCCATCTCTCCAGCGGAAATTTTACGAACGTACCTTGCTCCGGCTGGAACGGCCGCGTCTGAAACGGCAGATGCGAAACATCGATCTGTTTCTCCCGCTCAGCATGGCCGTCGAAGAGGTGTACCGCGAGCACGGTTTTGAGGACGCCGACTTCGAGGTCGTTCCAAATATGCTCGACTCCGACTTCGATGTCCCCGATTCCAGCGTGCAGTCGGACAGTGTACGATTGCTGTACGTCGGCCATCTCCGGAACACGAAGGGGGTGCGGTACCTCGTGGACGCGATGGCGTTGCTCCCCCCGAAGTTCGAGCTTACGGTCGTCGGAGGTGGGCCCGAACAGACCAACCTTGAGGAACGAGCAGCTGAGAGCCCGGCAGCAGAGCGGATCGAGTTCACTGGAAATATTCCGTACGAGGCGGTGGCACGATCATACACTGATGCGGACGTGTTCGTTCATCCGGGTATCTGGCCGGAGCCGTTCGGCAGGACGATCCTAGAGGCAATGCAAGCGGGGCTCGCGGTAGTTGCGACAGACGTCGGCGGGCCTGGAGAGATCGTCCCGAACGAGGCGTTGCTCTGTACGCCAGGAGATCCAGAAAGCCTCGCGAACTCGGTCGAGTACGCCGCAGACCATGCCGAAGAGATCGGTCGTTCGAACGAGCAGTACGTCAGGAAACAGTACCATCCTGATGTCGTCGTCCCACAGTTCGTCGACGCGTACGAAGGAGTGTTGGAATCGTAGTTCGACCGAAGTGCTTGGCTTTCGTGTCGAAGATGCGTGACTGATATAGTACTCGGGTGAGCGAACAACACATAATGAGTGGTGAAGGGGAGAAAACGAACCAACGCTCATGCGATCGTGTCGCCGTCGCCCACTGGGGCGAACACGCCAACGGCGGTGGAGACCGCCTTGCATGGGAGCTGTCGCGGGTGTTCATCGATGCACCGTTTTACGTGGGGCACCGAGACGCCGATATTGAACCCGAAGACATCGAGTCCACGCAACTCATCAGGGGTCGGTTCTTGGAGAGGGCGTTGGAGCGCGACGGAATCACTCGGCAGTTCGCACACCTCCTAGGCTGGCAGTTGGCCGAGCCGCTCCGCGAGTACGACGTGCTGGTCACGTCAGGCAACGAGCCGCTGTTCTATGTGCCGCCGGACGACCAAGTCTGGGTGGCGTATATCCACCACACGAATCGTCGTCAGTCCGACCAGATCGGAGAAGTGGCGTCGTCGCGGGTCCGCCCAATAAAACTCCTGTTGTACTACGCGATGCGGGTCGCGTACGACCACAACACACACAAACCGGACCGGTTCGTCGTGAACTCGGAGATCGTGAAGCGTCGTGTGACCAGATACTGGGGAGTCCCCGAAGAGAAGGTTACTGTCGTGTATCCACCGGTGGCGACCGATAAGTACTCGCCAACTGATGAATCGACCGGCGACTACTACCTGACGCTCTCCCGACTCGACTGGCATAAGGACATCGACGGGATCGTTCGGGCGTTCAACGAGTCCGGCCACCGACTGGTCGTGGCCGGTGACGGGCCGGAACGCGAACGACTCGAATCGATAGCTGGGGACAACGTTGAGTTCGCCGGGTTCGTTTCGGAAGAACGAAAACGAGAGTTACTCGCAGGAGCGAAAGCGTTCGTGTTCAATGGTCGCGACGAAGACTTCGGAATCGCGCCGGTGGAAGCACTCGCGGCGGGAACTCCACTGCTCGGTGTCGAGGAGGGGATGACCCAATATCAGATCGTCTCGGGAAAGAACGGTTATCATCATTTACGGTCGGGATCTCCGCAGTCGATCATTGACTCAGTTGCGACGTTCGAGTCGCAGGGAGTGTCGTGGTCGCCGAATCGGATCGCTAACTTCGCCGATCGTTTCTCTGTGGAGGCGTTCCACGAACAAATGCGCAAGGTTGTTGCAGAGACCGTTGACGAAGCAGACGTGGAACCGGACTGGTACGCCGATCTCGTGTGAGACCGAGTCAGGCGTTCGCTTTTTCCACCAGTTCTGGCGTCGCCATCGCGTACAGATACCCCAGTCCGACCGCCAGCGTGAACACTGCGATCGCCCCAAGTTGCGCTACCGCCGCCGTCGACGGCGACCGAACCAGCCCCTCTAACCGGCGCGGAACCCGATCCGTCAACAACCACTTCAGGTAGTCCCCCTTGGCGTCGGGCGCGTCCGGGTACAGCAAGTCCATCACGCGCTTGGAGTAGCCCTGCCAGAACGACCGGAACAGTAGCCAGCGGAACTCGCCGCGGTACTCGAACAGCGTGTGGTGCACGACGGCGTCCTCGGTGTACACCATCCCCTGCCCGAACTCCTCCATGAGCCGAATTCCCACAGGCGCCTCGTGCGCCTGTAGGTGTTTGTCGCCCTTCCGCCCCGTGTTCGGATCGTACCCCCCAACTTCCAGAAATTGCTCACGGCGGTACGAGATGTTTGATCCGTACGTGTTTCGGACCTCCTCGCCGTCCTCGGCGAATCCCGGCTCGACGCACCCGACGAGCCAGTAGAACTCTTCGGGGAAGAAGTCCGGGCGGTCGCCCTGCCAGTTCGGCCGCACGTCGCCGCCGACCGCGATTGCGTCCGTCGTCTCGTACACGTCGATGAGGTTCGCGATCCAGTCCGGCTCGGCCACGCCGTCGTCGTCAATGAACGCGACGATCTCGCCTGACGCCAGCTCCGCGCCCTTCGTCCGGCTGTAGGAGATCCCGCGGTTCTCGTCGTTATCATGGACGACCACGCGCTCGTCGTCGCCGAAGTCTTCGACCGCGTGCACGTACACCTCCGGATTACCGTCGATTACGAGTACGACCTCGATCGGCTCGTACTCCTGAGCGAGCGCGCTCTCGACGGCCTCCGTGAAGACGTCGTAGCGATCCATCGTATACGTGCAGACGACGACGGAGACCTTCATGCCCGAGCGTTGATGCAAACGGCTAATAAGAATTGTGGTTTAAATGCGGGCACTACCGAACGATCCTGACGCCCCCACCCCACTAGTTCCGCTGTTAAACTGAGCGCCGGTAACCCACACAAAACTCGTAGGCTTCGTCTGTCCTTCTCTGAGTGATCAGATACACTCGAATCGAGTAGATACAGTGCCGAAATGCCGACACCCGCTAACAGCGGAACCAGTGGAATTTGGCTGTTCGATTTTGAGGTCGCCCAGACACATCTCGCTCTACTCGGTCCCGCAGTGCGGGACCACCTCGTCATCGCGTCGCATATATAACAAGCCTTAAGGGCGTTTTGACAGTGACATCGTACAATGAGCCAGCAAACAGATCCCGGCGCGGGAGACGAGCGATCGCCGCTCGATCTCCTCGAACGCTGGTACCACGTTCCGGTCCTCCTCGTGGCGCTCGCGTTCATGCTGTGGACTCGCCTCCGTTCGTACGATAATTTCATCGTCAACGACGAAGTCTATTTCCGCGGGAACGACGCGTGGTATCACTTCCGCGAGACCTCCTACCTCCTCGAAAACTGGCCGAACACCCTTCCCTTCGACGTCTGGACCGGCTTCCCGTTCGGACGGAGCGCCGGCCAGTTCGGCACCCTCTGGGACCACATCATCGCGGTCAGCGTATTCATCGCCCGACCGCTCATGGGAAGCACCGGAGAGGTCATGCTCATCATGGCCCCCATCGCTGGCGCGCTCGTCGCGATCCCGACGTACTTCATCGCGCGCCGATTCGTCGACCGCTTCGCTGCGCTCGCCGGCGTCGTCGTCCTTGCGCTCCTCCCGGGGACCTTCTTCAGCTACTCACTGGTCGGCTTCCCGGACCACAGCGCCGCCGAGGTCCTCTTCCAGAGTCTCGCCGTCCTCGCGTTCCTCGTCGCCTTCGCGGTCGCCGAACGCGAGGCCCCGGTCTGGGAACTTGTTGTCGATCGTGACTGGACCGCGCTGAAGCGCCCGGCCGCCTACGCAGCCGCGGCGGGCGTCGCGCTCGGCCTCTACATCTGGACGTGGCAGCCGGGTATCCTCATGGTCGGGTTCACTGGAATCTTCCTCGCGGTCAAGATCACGAGCGACACCTTCCACGGGAAGAGCCCCGAACCGATCGCCTTCGCAGGAGCGGTCGCGATGGGCGTCACCGGGCTGATGCAGCTTATCCCGCTCAACGACTTCTCGTTCGGCGTCACCAGCTACTCGCTCACGCAAGTCGTCCTCCCGCTCGGCGTCGCGGTCGGCGCCGTCTTCCTCGCGTGGCTCGCCCGCCAGTGGGAGTCGCGCGACCTCGATGCCACCACGTATCCGCCAACGGTCGCCGGACTTATCCTCGCATCCGCGGCCGTCGTCTGGCTCGCGCTCCCTTCACTGTGGTCGACGATTACGGGCAACCTTCTGAATTTCGTCGGATTCAGTGCTGGTGCCTCGCTCCGCACCATCGGCGAAGCCCAGCCCCCCCTCCAAGGGAGCGCCTTCGCCGACTTCGTCCTCGGCCAGTACGGCCTCGCGTTCTTCCTCGCGCTCTTCGCGGTGCTCATCGTCATGGCGCGTCCCCTCTACCGCTCGGACGACGCCAACCACACGATCTACGGCATTGTCGCGCTCGCCGTGGTCGGCTCCGTCTACGCGGTGCCCCAACTGTACGACGCCGTCGGCGGCGTCGTCGGCGTGAGCTGGCAGGTGGTCGGGCTCGTCATCGCGGCCGCCTTCCTCGTCGGCGCAA
>Ga0306905_100226_pt1 | contig 22077 bp, 19 predicted proteins | sample AntCluMetagen397_FD_190422 | JGI IMG/M metagenome (GOLD analysis project Ga0306905, IMG submission 190422) | Saline lake microbial communities from Club Lake, Antarctica - Metagenome TFF #397 (v2) (version 2) | ecosystem: Environmental > Aquatic > Non-marine Saline and Alkaline > Saline | place... | reverse complement strand
TACAAACACTCGAATTTAGAATTTGCAGAGTAGACGATGGCATCGCACTACCAATTCCAGCAGTTGGACGTCGACGCCGGGTACATCGAACAGCGCTGCGAGCAGCTAGTCGAGCGGGAATTAATTGAGCCGGTCGTCGAGGGCAGAGATATGTACGTGATTATGAGTGGGTGCTGACGTACATCGGGTGGAGATCTCGATGCAGTCTATCTGCAACGGTACCAAAGTTGATTAAATTCAATTCTCATGCATATGTTGATATATCTCAGATATGGTCCCTTCGATTCTATATAACATCCTCTCAGCTTCTCTCTTGTTAGGATCATCTTCTGGGTGACTGACTGAATTTCTTTTAGCTTTTAGATAGTCTAAATTAGACAATAACACTGGCCTATCTGAGGAATCTTGATAATGATCCTCAAGTTCGCTAATTACTTGCCCCCATGTTCTATCTTTTATTTGTCTGTCTGTATCATATTCGTACCAGTCGCGGAGACAGTATTCTACGGCTCGCAGCGAAAGCATTACTGAGGCGGTTGTTGAATTAACAGATAGACAAACACACGATTGTTTAAAGTCATTTTTAGGCCGATCATCTAACCATGACCAGACATCATCTCGAAAGAACGAGCTAGGATTTTGAATAACCTTCTCAAGATTAATCCGAGATGTTCCATTTTCATGATATGTAAATTTATTTTTAAATTCTTTTGATAAGATGTATAACCAATCCACTGATTTATCTATTATCTTTTCTGTATCTAAAAGTGAAAAATTATCAAATGATTCGTGATGAAATGGTGTTCTTTCGTCAGAACCTATTTCATCTTCCTTTATATATTTCTCTGCGAACCTCTGTCGTTGTTGTTTTATTTGAGTATGAACATTTGGTGCGAGATTATGAGCAGCTAGCGTGACTTCGACAATGAATAAGTCTGCTATCAAGAAGTGTGTATCATAATTATAATCATCGTCTATTTCTCCATCTGATTCAAGCAGATGTTTACGATGACTACAAGATACCCTGATATTTTCTAACTTTCTTCCAACACTATAAGCAGTAGCGAATGATAAGGGCCATTGTTCATTATTTGAATATTTAGTAGTATCAATTTCTATCATTTCTTTTGCTGATATATGTTCGTCGTGTTCTCCAAATTCGTGTACATCAGCTACTACGTCATCATAGACTTCCGTAAAATCATAATTCATATACGATTGTTTTTATTAACCGAACTTAATTCCCCACTATAATTTTTAGAGTGGCCCACATTTTCAGATTGGCATATGTTCTTCAAAATGAAGAATGAACTTAGTACAACTGACTAATCTGGTCTGGTTTCGTCATCCAGTGCTGCGGGTAAGTGTTCTTCCGACTGTTCTACGAAGTCGACGGGATCATCGAAGCCGTGCATCGCCGCGATCTCGGCTTGCAGCTCGCGGGCTCGGTATGCGCGAGCGTCGTCGGTATCTCGCAGCACGTCTCACTGGGAGATCGCCTCGACGATCAGTATCCAATCCTGTGGATGCCAGTCTGAGTGCATACCGGCAGTCGATTCGTTATATTTTATAAAATTCGTGAGCCGTCGACGATGATACATCAATCTAAAAAATGAGTCAACGGGGGAATTGACTTCTTGTGGAGGGCCGGGGGCAAGCGGGCACCGAGTTCATAGGGGCCAATGAACCAGATGTGAGCTTACCCAAAGGATGGCAACAGACCAGACAAACTTAAATGTAATTTCTAGTGATCTATGGATATACACATTCGGTCAAACACATACATCAATAATGTAGTGAAGTAGGGAATTCTTAGTTTGCTGGCCCTCGATTACGGAGCAGTTGACCTAACTCCTCCCAGTCGACATCCCAAGCGAAGAGACCGACCTCCAGATTCCACGCCCACGGTGCAGCGTCGTCGGGATCAGGCTCTTCGAGGGCAGGTTCGAGTTCGTCGACCATCCCGCCGAACAGCCGATCAGTCGTGACGTCACTGTCAGCAGGCCAGTTCTCGAAAAAGTCGACTTCCGTTTGTAAGCAGTTGAAGACCGAGCGTCGGAGAAATGGGCCCTACCGGATTTGAACCAGTGACCACCGAGTTATGAGCTCGGCGCTCTAACCAGACTAAGCTAAGGGCCCTCTGGCGTTGATACCGGCCGGTCCCATATGAGAGTGTCGAGTTCTTGTGGTGTCGACGCTCGTAATTGTGGTTCGTTGGTGGTGTTTAGGTGGCTAGAATTATTTTAAGAACCAGAAAGCCCCCGAGCTATCGACTCTCGCGGCTCGCTGTCGTTGGAGAGAGCTTTGCTCTCTCGTGATCACGAAAGACCGGGGCTCTTTCGAACGACAACGAAGTGAGGAGCGCAGCGAGGTCCTCGACAGGAGCGAGTCGGGGCTTTCTGGTTGTTCACAGCCACAATCTCTCAGCTAAACACAGTCGACTATCTGGTACGGATATGCTTCGTGTAGTGTTCTGAAAGGCTACTCGGAGCAGACGCTCTTCAAAAGCTATCGCAATAGAATGACGCCATCGCCAGGGCTCGAACCTGGGACCACCTCGTTAACAGCGAGGTGCTCTACCAACTGAGCTACGACGGCTTTGCGCAATTACGTGTAGTGGAATGGATTTAATAGGGCTTTCGCTTTTCGCCCAACGGAAGCGACATGCTTTCACACGGCGTCTTCCAATTCCGCTGTATGACTACACTCGATGACGTGCTCACGACGGTCTCCGAGCGCGTCACGCCGACCGCCGAGGAACGCCAGCGGCTCTCGACGGCCGCGGCAACCCTCACCGACCGCGCTCGGGCGGCCATCGATGACCGCGGACTCGATGCCGACGTGATCCAAGTCGGCAGCACCGCCCGCGGCACCTGGCTCGCTGGCGACCGCGATATCGACCTGTTCATCCGATTTCCCCCAGACCTCCCCCGCGAAGACCTCGAAACCTACGGTCTCGACATCGGCCACGAAGTGCTCCCGGATGGCCACCAAGAGTACGCCGAACACCCCTACGTCAAAGGCGACGTCGACGGCTTCGACGTCGACTGCGTTCCCTGTTACCGCGTCGAATCGGCCACAGACATTCGCTCGGCGGTCGACCGCACGCCGTTTCACACCCAGTATCTCGAAGCCCGAATCGACGAGGACCTCGCGGGCGACGTCCGCGTCTTCAAGCGATTCTTAAAAGGAATCGGTGCCTACGGGAGCGATCTCAAGACCCGCGGCTTTTCGGGCTATCTATCGGAACTGCTCGTGGTCGAACACGGCGGCGTGATTCCACTGCTGAAGGCCGCAGTCGACTGGCACCCGCCGGTCGAGTTCGATCCCGAGGGCCACGGGACGACGACGTTCGATGATCCACTGGTCGTGATCGACCCCACCGATCCCGACCGTAACGTGGCGGCGGTCTGTTCGGCCGAAAACGTCGCGCGTCTCCAGCATTACGCCCGCGAACTACTGGCCAACCCGCAGCTTGGGCTATTTTTCCCAGCCGAGCCGGAGCCACTGAGTGCCGATGAGATCCGCGAGCGACTGGCGCGCCGAGAGACGGCCCCCCTCGCACTGGCCTTCGAAACGCCGGATATCGTCGACGATCAACTGTACCCACAACTCCAAAAATCGCTTGCTGGCATCGAGTCCGGGCTGGAAGGTCACGACTTTGATGTCTTTCGATCAGACCTATTTGTCGACGAAGACAGCGACACCACAGTCCTCCTGTTTGAACTGTCGACTGCCCAGCTCCCGGCGGTCGAACGCCACGAGGGACCGCCCGTGGCAGTCCGTGACCACGCGACCGGATTCTTCGAGGCGTATGCCGATGACGACTCCTGTTTCGGGCCGTTCCTCGATGGCGACCGCTACGTGGTCGAACGTCCCCGAGAGTGGACCGACGCCACCGACTATCTCGAAAGCGACGCCCTCCTAGAGGTCGGTCTCGGCGTCCGGATCGAGGAGGCACTCGGGGATGACTACGAGCTACTGGTCGACGAGGAGATCGTCGAACTGGTCGAAACCATCGGAATGGGTCTCACCGAATACCTGACCCCGCAGCCCTGACTACGGACTCCCGACGATCCACAGTCTCGCATCTCACTAACACTCTGTGTCGGCGATACGTTTTAGCCGCCAGTTACCCGAGTAGTAGCTATGGACCGCGAGACGGCCACGCCAACGGTCGACGGGATTCCGGGCGAGCGGGCACAGCAGTGGGTCGACCACCACCACGGAACCGCGGCCCCGAGTACCTACGTCTACGAGTTCGTCTGGGATCTCTCGGGGCCAGCCGAGGGACCCTTTTGTACCGACGTCGACGGCAACGTGCTCATGGATTTCACGAGCCACGTCGCCGCCGCACCGCTGGGCTACAACAACCCGAAGATCATGGAGCCGCTCGCCGAGTTCGATCTGGTCGACCCCTTAAAAATCGCCGGGCAGGATTTCTACGTTTCCAGCGGTCAAGATCCGACAGACGACTCACTGCCCGGACCCACCGGGTTGATGGATCGACTCGTCGACATCACCGACGAATACGGGATGTCGACGGTGTTTCTCTCCAATTCGGGCGCTGAAGCGGTCGAAAACGCGATCAAAATCGCCTACGACCACAGCGAGGGCAGCCAGTACGGGATTACCTTCGACGGCGCGTTTCACGGACGGACGTTGGGCACACTCTCGCTGAATCGCTCGAAGGCAGTGCATCGTCGACACTACCCCGAACTCCCCTCGATTCACGACGTCCCGTTCTGTACGGATCGGAGCTGTAGCCCAGCCGGTTGTGATTGTGGGTTTTTAAATGAGGATGGCTCTCAGCTCCGCCGGATGGTCGACCCCGACCGTGGCTACCTCAATCCCGACGAAGTCGCCTTTATTATTCTCGAACCGGTGCAGGGCGAGGGCGGCTATCGAATTCCGAGCCAAGCCTTTGGCGACGAACTCGCGGCAGTCTCCGAGGAACACGATATCACACTGATTGCCGACGAGATCCAAAGCGGGCTGGGCCGCACCGGCAAAATATGGGGATCGGACCACTACAGTTTCGAACCGGATGTGATCAGCGCTGCCAAGGCGCTCCGGGTCGGGGCAACGGTCGCCCGCGAGGAGATGTTCCCGGACGAAACGAGTCGACTCTCCTCGACGTGGGGCGCGGGCGACATCCTCGCCTCCCTACAGGGCGCACTCACGATTGATGCAATCGAGGAGTACGATCTGCTGTCGAACGCAACCCAGCGTGGCCAGCAGTGTCTCGAACTGCTGGCTGATGGACTTGGCGACGAGGACTGTGTTGTCGACATCCGTGGATTGGGACTGATGCTCGCCGTCGAGTTCGACACCAAGGCCCACCGAAACGCGATTCAAAAGGCAGCCCTCCAGCGCGGCCTCCTCACGCTCGGCTGTGGCCACAGCGTCCTCCGACTCCTCCCACCCCTCGATGTCTCCGAACGGGAGATCGAACTCGGCGCGGATCTACTTATAAAATCCGTCGACGACGTGGTCTGACTCCGTTCGCTACATTCGGTAGCGGTTCGAGTCGTCGAGCGACGGGAGGCTGTCGCCACCGGTCATCTCCTCGAAGGTCATCCCCGAGAGATACTCGTCGTAGGTTACGTCGTACCCCGAGCGGAGATGGAAATCCAGATCGCCGGAGTCGACGGTCTGGCGGTAGAGCAGATGCACGCCGCGGCGAAGGAGTTCCTCGGGGTCATCAGTGTCGAAGGCCGCAGCCAGCATCGCAAGCTCGTTTTTGGTTTCACGATCTAGTGAGACGGTAAACTCGTCGTCGAGGTCGCTGTACTCGTCGGTAATATCCTCGGTCAGCTCATCCAGACTCATACGGAAGCCTCGCACAGCAGACGGAAACGCGTTGCTGTTCAGATACACCTCTCACCTATATGTAAATAAAATGAACGCGGTGGCTGTGAGACGGATTACTCGTCGCGGGCCCAGTCGGTCGAGCGCTCGACGGCGTCCTTCCATCGGTCGTAGTTGACTTCGATGTTAGCGTCTTCGTCGACTTCGAACGAGCGGTCGATCTGCCAGTTGTTACGGAGTTCGTCAACTGTGTCCCAGTAGCCGACCGCGAGGCCAGCGGCGTAGGCCGAACCGAGCGCGGTGGTCTCGTCGACGACTGGTCGGACGATTTCGGTCCCGATGATGTTGGACTGCAGCTGACAGAGGAAGTTGTTCTTGACGGCTCCACCGTCGACACGGAGGCTGGCCAGGTCGATGTCTGCGTCCTCGACCATTGCCTCGGCGACGTCTTTGGTCTGGTAGGCGATGGATTCAAGGGTTGCACGAACGACGTGCTCGCGTCGGGTACCACGTGTCATACCAACGATGGTACCGCGTGCGCGCTGATCCCAGTGGGGTGCACCGAGACCGGCGAAGGCGGGTACGACGTAGACACCGTCCGTCGAGTCCACGCTGCGTGCGAGGGACTCGGATTCGGCGGCATCCTCGATAAGGGTCATGTCTTCGAGCCACTCGATGGCGGCACCAGTGATGAAGATCGAGCCTTCGAGGGCGTACTGAACTGGCTCACCCGAGCGCTGGAAGCCAATCGTGGTGAGGAGGCCGTGTTCGGATGGAACGGCCTCGTTGCCGGTGTTCATCAGCATGAACGAACCGGTACCGTAGGTGTTCTTGGCGTCGCCTGCGTCGAAACAGGTCTGACCGAACAGCGCGGCCTGCTGGTCACCGAGCGCGCCTGCGACAGGCACTTCGGCACCGAGGAAGCCGTCTGCGTCGGTCGAACCGTAGGTCTCGTCGTCCGACGAGGGTCGGACTTCCGGGACCATCGCCTTGGGCACGTTGAACAGGTCGAGCAGTTCGTCGTCCCATTCGAGCTCGCGGATGTTGTACAGCATCGTCCGCGAGGCGTTCGAAACGTCGGTGATGTGGTTCCCGGTGAGGTTGTAAATGACCCACGTGTCGATGGTCCCCATCAGGAGTTCGCCTTCCTCGGCGCGCTCGCGGACGTCCTGCGGTCGGGATCGCTGCAGTTTGATCGGGTCGGCGTTGTCGAGGATCCACTCGGTTTTGGTCGCCGAGAAGTAGGCGTCACATTCGAGACCCGTTTTCTCACGGATGTCCTCGACTTTGCCCATCTCCTGAATCTCTTCGACGCGGTCGGTGGTTCGGCGATCCTGCCAGACCAGCGCGTTGTGGACTGGTTTGCCAGTTTCGGCATCCCACACAATCGTAGTTTCACGCTGGTTGGTGATGCCAATCGCCTCAAGCTGTTCTGCGTCGAGACCAGCATCATCAAGCGCCGTGTTGATTACGGACTTCGTGTTCTCCCAGATCTCCATCGGGTCGTGTTCGACCCAGCCGGGCTCCGGATAGATCTGCTCGTGTTTCTCGTAGGCGTTTGCAACGACGTTACCACCATGGTCAAAGACCATGAACCGCGTTCCTGTGGTTCCTTGGTCGACGGAACCAACGTATGTATCCTGTGACATTTTGATATACCGAACTGCATTGGGGGGAGCCGTTCTCCGTCAGCTAGGCCCTAGTCGATATGACGAGCGCCCAAGCTGTATATGAAATGGACAAACAGAATGATAAACCATTTGGAACCGGTGAAATGCCTGAATATACACAAAGATTCAAAAATGGATCTTGGCTCGTGATATATCTCGCTTATTAGTCAACGTGTGAAATGACATTGAAAACTACAAGCGTCCTCATGGACGGGGCTTCATGCCTGATTATGTATTTCACCAGCATCGGGGCAGTTCCCAGCCCTCCGGGTCGACCTTTCAACTCGCCTCCACTCCTTGGAGCAGGACTGCGACCGCTTTCACTCCGAAAAGTGTCGCTTTCCATTGAGATCTATACTGAGCTGGAGCGACTGTGGCTGAAGCAAACAAGCCGGTTGGTTCACCGCTACTAGTTGTAGTCTGGAGCAGATGAGTCGATCAGTTCCGGTGCCGGGGCTATACTGAAATTTGATATAGCAGCATACAATTTATATCATAACCCCCCGGCGATTGAACGACTGTTTCGATACGGTTGTGGGCCTGCGTATCCGCATTTAGCATATCAAAAATACTCATTGGTTGCTTGGAACATAACTAATTATGTCGTTATTGATTACACTCCCAATCCCACACAATATATTTAAGCAAGTTACTACGTTTGATACTACTGATGAGTGCAACAGATACATCAATCCATCTCTACTGGGCAACCGGCTGTACGAGCTGTCTTCGAATTAAGGAGTTCTTAGAGCGCAATAACACGTCGTTTGTCTCGCACAACGTCATTCAAAAGGACGGATCGACGGACGCGGACGCCGAATCAACCGTTGGTATTCAGGGTGTCGACCCGGAGATCATGGACGAGATGGCCGAGCTCGGACTCCCACAACACGTCCCAATCGTGCGACGCGGTGAGGAGTGGGCCGATGGCAAGGATTTGGAGAACGTCGCCGAGCTGGTCGGCATCGACTACGACGCCGAGCCGCTGCCGGTCGAGGAGCTGTACCGTCGACTCACTGTCCTCTTGGAGACCACACAGGAGTATCTCGAACTCCTGCCGGACGACGAACTGGAGACCCATATCCCAAACCGCCCCCGGAGTTACGCCGATCTCGTCCAGCACATCTACAGCCTTCCCGATGTGTTCATGATGCATGAGGCGGGCGTCCCGATGACAGGTGTCCCCCGAATGGAACATCACTGGGACCACAACTCGAAGATCGCCCTTCGGACCTACGGCTCATCGGTCCAGGGACGGTTAGATGACTGGTTTGAGAGTGCGGGACAAACCTGTGATTGGTCCGAAACAGCAGATGTGTTCTGGGGCCAGCCGACAAAACACGCCTTTTTCGAGCGGACGACGTGGCACACCGGCCAACACGTCCGGCAACTGGAGTGGGTGCTCGAAGAGGTCCTCAACATCGAGCTTGAAGAGCCACTAGACTCGGCGTTGTGGGAGGATCTACCGATGCCCGAAAAGGTCTGGAACGACAACTAGACCATCGAACTTTGGACGGCAACCGGCTGCAGCTACTGTCTACTGATTTTGTGCGTCGACAACGGCCACACCGGCGAGGTTGACGATGTCTTTGACTTCGTCGCCGCGCTGGAGGACGTGAATCGGCTTATCCATGCCAACGAGCATTGGGCCGATGGCCTCCGCGCCACCGAGTCGCTGGAGCAGTTTGTAGACGATGTTGCCGGCTTCGAGGTTCGGGAAGATCAGTACGTTCGCCGGACCGTTGAGGTCCGAAAAGTCGTAGGTGCTGTCGACGATGTCCTCGACAACCGCCGTATCTGCTTGCATCTCTCCGTCGACGGGGAAATCAACGGTCGAATCGGAATGGAGCTGGTCGACGGCGTCTCGAATCTTGGCTGTCCCCTCGTTGCGAACGCTGCCGAAGTTCGAGTACGACAGCATTGCGGCCCGTGGCTCGACGTTGAAGCTCCGGGCGAGTTCGGCGGTGTGTTTCGTGACTTCGGCCAACACATCCGCATCCGGATTCTGGTTGACCGTCGTATCCGCACAGAAGACGACCCGGTTTTTGAACGTTAGCAGGTAGACGCCCGCCGCGTAGTTAGCATCCTCGGCGGTGCCGATCACTTGGAGCGGCGGTCGCAGTGCCGAGGGGTAGTGATGTGTGAGTCCGGTCAGCATGGCGTCGGCATCGCCCATTTCGACCATCACGCTGCCGAGGTAGTTGGTATCCCGTTCGACGAGATCGGCCGCCTCACCGCGCGTGATCCCTTTGCGTCGACGCAATTCGTGGAGGCGGTCGGCATACTCGTCGAGTGACTGGGCTTGGGGGTCGACGACTTCGGGCTCGAAAGAGAGGCCGAGTTGATCCGCGATCCGCGTAATTTCGCCTTCGTCGCCCAACAGCACGGGTTCGGCGATTCCTTCTTCCTCAAGCTGGTAGGCCGCCCGAATCATCTTTTCATCCGTCCCCTCGGCGAGAGCCACCCGTTTGGGATCGCTTTTGGCCTTGTTGAGCACGATCCGCATCATCTCGCGGGATTTGCCGAGTCGGGCTTCGAGCGTTTCGGTGTAGCTCTCGATGTCAATCTCCGTGCGCGCGACGCCGCTGTCGACGGCGGCTTGAGCAACGGCCGGGGCCACCTCGAACAGCACGCGGGGATCGAGCGGTTTCGGAATTACGTAGTCGGGACCAAACTGGAGCGGCTGGTCGCCGTAGGCTTTGACGACTGCGTCAGGGACATCCTGACGGGCCAACTCGGCCAGTGCCATCGCCGCTGCGCGCTTCATCTCCTCGTTGATATCGGTCGCCCGCACGTCGAGTGCGCCGCGGAAAATAAAGGGAAAGCCCAGCACGTTGTTGACCATGTTCGGGTAGTCGGAGCGACCGGTCGCCATGATCACGTCGTCATCACGGGCGGATTTGGCGTCATCGTAGGTGATCTCGGGGTCGGGGTTCGCCATGGCGAAGATGATCGGGTTGTCGTTCATCGATTGGACCATCTCCTGAGAAACGATGCCGCCGACAGAGAGGCCGACGAACACGTCAGCGCCCGCTACTGCGTCGGCAAGCGAGCCCTCGGGCACATCACGAGCGAATTCCTGTTTGAACTCGTTGATTTCGTCGCTCCGAGAGGTCGTGATGATCCCCGAGGAGTCGCACATCGTAATGTTCGACTTGGTGGCCCCAAGCGAGAGGTAGAACCTCGCGGTGGCGATGGCCGACGCGCCGGCCCCCGAAAAGACGATGTTGAGATCTTCGAGTTCTTTGTCCGCGATCTCGCAGGCGTTGAGCAGTGCTGCGCCCGAAATGATGGCTGTCCCGTGTTGGTCATCGTGGAAGACGGGGATATCCATCTGCTCGCCGAGTCGACGCTCGATCTCGAAGCATTCGGGTGATTTGATGTCTTCGAGATTGATTCCCCCAAAGGTTGGCTCCATCGGTGCGACTGCGTCGACGATCTCGTCGGCGGTGTCGAGATCGAGTTCGATGTCGAAGACGTCGATATCAGCGAACCGTTTGAACAGGACGCCTTTCCCCTCCATCACCGGTTTGGAGGCCTGTGCTCCGATATCGCCGAGGCCGAGAACCGCCGACCCGTTGGAGACGACGCCGACGAGATTGCCTTTCGCCGTGTACTGAAAGGCATCTCCCGGCTCGTCGGCAATATCCAGACACGGCGCGGCAACGCCCGGCGAGTAGGCCAAACTGAGGTCCCGCTGTGTGTTGGTCGGTTTGGTTGTCGCGATCTCTATCTTGCCCGGCGGATCTTGGCGGTGGTACTCCCTTGCATCGTCATCCATTCCCATACTACTCCGTTCGGTTCACGAGTCAAAAAGGTATGTATGAAGGTATCATGCTAAAATTGACATAGATCGAAGCACGTCGCTGTCGGTCGACTAACTGGCCACAGTTAGGTTTCACAGCCACGAGATACACCTCTCTGCTGGCTGATTAGATCGCTCTGTGGTTAGTCATCTGCAGGCTGTGGACTGCCGTGCTGGTGTGATCTCGTGTATTGTTGGGTCGTGTTCAGTCCGAGTCGGTCGTTGGTGAGTGCGATACTTTCGGCGGCGGTTTTGTGGCCGACGAGCGCGCGGATCGCATCGATGTTTTCGGGCACAACGTTCGCCTCTTGGTGGATCGATTGGAACAGGTACAGGTCGTTGCCCTCCATCGCAATCGACTCCTCCCAGAGACAGTTCTCCCACAGATCCCCCCTCGGTCGACCGGCGTCTTTGGCGAACTCTTTGAGTTTGGCAGTGCCGTCGATGCTCAGCTCCGGTGGCACGACAAAGAGCCGCGACTGTCTCGACAGCAGATCAGCAATTGCCGCAACCGACGGCGCGGACTCAAGTGTGAGGTTCACACTGTGCAAGTGCATGAGCGTTGCTGGAACGGTCACTCCGAGGGTGTCGATATCCACATCGGGGAAGATCGTCTGGACGTCAGGCCCGTGGTGTGAGGGAAGGGTCACCGGGTCCGGGAGAATGTCGTTGATCGGCCCGCGGTCAGTTTCGCCGGGGTCGCCACCACGCCGAATGAGTGTCGCCCGCGCTTTGTCGACGCCATACTCCCGGTCAATCGGCTCTAGGAGCCGCGAGAGTCCGGTCGTGTTGCAGGAGACGACACGAAGCAGGTCCGCGCCCACAGCGTCGTCGTAGTTTGCCTGAGCGACGAAACTTTCGTCGACAGTGTCCGGGGATTCACCGCCCTGAAGGATCGCTGGCGTGTCGTGTGCCTCGTAGAGCGAGCAGTTCTCCGCACCGACGCCCGACGGGGTGGCGTCGACGATTACGTCGCTTTCGTCGACGAGATCTGTAACCTCTCCGTGGAGATCAAGTCCGGCCTCAGTGAACTGGTGGGACCGCTCCGGGATCGCACTGTACAGCGGGTATCCCTTTTGAGCCGCCGTCTCGGCTTCGAAGTTTGGACGGGTTTTCGCCACGCCGATGAGTTGCATGTCGGGCTGGAGACGGATTCCGTCGGCAACACGTTTACCGATGGTTCCGTATCCATTCACCCCCACACGTATCATACTCCTATCTGCAGTGGCCGCACACATAATATTTCCGGTAAGTTTCAATGAGAAATTAACTCTGCGCCGAGTAACTCGTTGCGTATCGATTATGAGAGTACTAGCTATCGAATAAGATTGGTCGCCCGAACAATCACACGTTGCTAGGAATCCAGAACCTCCGGATTCGCGATATACTGCCGGTCGACGGCTTCTCCATTCAGAATTCGGAGCATATTTTTCGCGGTGGTTTCGAGCATCTCGGTTCGCGTTTCGACTGTTGCGCCCGCCAAGTGCGGTGTTACCGAGGCCGTCTCACAGTCGAAGATCGGATCGGTCGACTCCGGGGGTTCGCTGGGATAGACATCGATCACTGCACCGCCGATGGTCCCTGTTGTGAGTGCCTCGACCAGTGCGTCGTGGTCGACAACCCGACCACGGGCAGTGTTGATCAGCACGGCCGTCTCTTTCATCCGGTCGAAGGCCGCCGCGTCAATCATGTGGGTCGTCTCCTCAGTCAGTCGGACGTGGAGGCTCACGAAATCCGACTCCGACAACAAGTCATCCAGTTCAACTCTTTGCCCGCCGATTTCGTCGATTCGCTCTTGGTCGACGTAGGGATCGGCGACGAGGAAGTCGACATCGAACGGTTTGAGCCGTTTTGCGGTTTCGTAGCCTGCGGCCCCAAGGCCGACGATACCCACCGTCTTGTTTCGGAGTTCGGTTCCCCACCAGTCGGGCGACCGCCAGCCACCCGACCGGACGTGATCGCTGGCGTCCTGAAGATCACGAATATGCGAGATCACCGAGCCGACGACGAACTCCGAGACTGCAACCGCGTTCATTCCGGGCGTGAAAGCGATGACAACGTCGTTTTCGGTTGCAGCATCGAGATCGATGTTGTCGAGTCCGGAGCCGGGTCGACCGATCACACGCAACTCCGGGGAGGCCTCGAACAGCGTCGACGTATACTGGTTTTCCGAGTGGACGAACAGCCCGCTGGCACCCTCGGCGTACTCGATCAGCTCGGCATCGGTGTACTTGGTTTTCGGGACCACATCGAGATCGACATCGTCAAATGCGGATTCGATACGATCAACTGATCGAAAACTCACGATTTTCTCAGTCATCGACTGATTGTTCGCAACGACGGTATGTGACTTATTCGCCTCCTGATATACGATTGTCGACTATATCTTTCAGTTATGAATCTCTCCAGTATACCTGTCGTCACTCTGACTAATGTATGACTGAACTGGCGTGTTGGGCAGTTGGGGCTCTCGGTCACAAAGGCAGATCGCGTACGTTATCGCTCGTCGAGCGGCGTGACTGTCTTGCCGTGCTCGCCGACGTAGTCGCCCAGCGGGCGGATCAGTCGGTTGTCCTCGTACTGTTCGAACAGGTGGGCCAGCCAGCCGGCCATCCGCGAGATGGCGAAGATTGGTGTATAAATATCGATTGGGATGTCCATCACGTAGTACATGCTTGACGAGTAGAAGTCGACGTTCGGTTTGATGCCTTTCTCCTCGGCGAGATAACCCTCGATCTCGGTGCTGTACTCGTACCATTTGGTCTCGCCGGCGGCCTCGGCGAGTGCCTTGGATCGCTCCTGAAGCACAATCGCGCGGGGATCTTTGACTTGGTAGACGCGGTGGCCGAAGCCGGGAATCCGGTCGCCGCGGGCGATTGCATCGTCGACCCACTCGGTCGGGCTTTTATCGCTCGCGTCGACCGCCTGAAGCATTCGCATCACGTCGGCGTTTGCGCCACCGTGAAGCGGTCCGGAGAGCGCGGCCAGCGAGCCAGTCACGGAGCTATAGACCGTCGCAAGCGTGCTCGCGTTGACCTTGCCGGAGAACGTCGAGGCGTTGATCCCGTGGTCGAGATGGAGGACGAGCGCCATATCCAGCGTGTCGGCAACGACAGGCTCCGGCTCCTCACCGGTGAGCATGTAGAGGAAGTTCGCGGCGTGGCCCAGATCATCACGTGGGTCGACCGGCTCGTCGCCGTCACGGAGTCGAACGTAGGTTGCGATGATCGTCGGCAGCACAGCCGTTAACCGGATCGCTGCGCCCTCGGTATCGTCTCTGCTTCCGGCGGCCTCGCCTGCGTCCGGATCGCTTGCGGTGAGTGCCGAGACGGCGGTGCGAACCGCATCCATCGGGTCGTCGTTCGATTTGACCAACTCCGCTAGCAGTGTCGGGAGGGGCTCGGGCAGCGCTCGGTTGGCAGTCAGTTTCTCCGAGAAGGCATCGAGTTCCGCGGTTGTCGGCAGTTCGCCGTACCAGAGCAGATAGACGGTCTCCTCATAGCTCACCGTTCCGGCGAGCTCCTCGATTGGGTAGCCACGGTAGGTGAGCACCCCGGCCTCGCCGTCGACACCGCTCAGCTCAGTCGGGCCAAGAACGATCCCATCCAGTCCTGGATTGTAGTCCGCAGTCATACGTATTGATACCAGTCAATCGTGAAAAACATAGCGTTCGGTCAGCCAGTCAGCCGGGTCGACTGTCCTCACGGTTCAGTCGTTCGGCATGATAAATAGGGTGACAGCAACCGGGTCAGTGTCGACGGTGGCTGCGAGCGTCCGTTGTGGGGTGCCCCATGAGTGGACTCTCAGTCAGTTCCGTCACTGGTGGTGTTGTCCGCGTTGTCCGCGTTGTACTGCGCGAGTGCCCGCATCAGAAAGAACAGCCCGACTGCAAAGAACAGCCCGGACCGAACGAGATCCCCACTGATGAGCACCACGCCGATCCCGGTCGCGGCCAGAAAGATGCCTGCAAAGGCGTTGATCGGCAGTTGTTCGGCGGTGATATCTCCCATGTGTGTCTCGTGGTTCGGCCTGCGTGTTGATATGTCGTTCCGTTTGCTGTGAGGCGAGCGGTCGACCCACCTGCCCGGGTGAGTCGACTCCCTCGTTCAGTTCAGGAGGTCCGTTCTGCTTTCGATCACCCCGCGGACGACGTTCGAGATCGGCTGGATGAACAGCACCAACACGATCAGGACCCAGAGGATGATCGCAATCGTACTTCCGAAGAAGTAGCCGAAATCATTGCTGCTGATCAGCATGCTCCGGAGGAACGAGCCCTCGATGATGGGGCCAAGGATGACACCCAAGATCAGCGGGATCAACGAGTAGTCGTTTTCCCGCATGACGAAGCCGATGATCCCGAAGATGAACATCAGCCAGACGTCGAACATACTGCTCCGCATCGCAAACGCACCGATCACTGTCAACGCTAAGATGGCCGGGACGATCAGGTTCGCCGGCATCGTCACCACCCGAACGAGATACTTCGAGACCGCCAGCGCGGAGATCAACAGGAACACGTTGGCGACAAGCAGCGAGAGGATGATCACGTTCGCTTCAAGCGCGAAGTTCTGCATCAGCTGTGGGCCCGGCCGAAGCCCGTGGAGCAGCAGTGCCGCAAGCATCACGGCAGTCGTCCCGCTGCCCGGAATCCCGAGTGCAAGTGTGGGCACCAGCGAACCAGCCGTCACCGCACTGTTCGAGGCCTCGGACGCGATCACACCGTTGGGATTCCCTTCACCGAACGATTCGGGCTTGTTGGAGAGCGATTTCGCCGCGGCCCAGCTCACGAAGTTGGCCACGGACGTCCCTGCGCCGGGCATCGAACCGATGATGAGGCCGATCCCCATCGCCCGGAACAGCGCCACCGGTCGACTGATGACATATTTGACGCCGCTGAAGATGTCGGCGTAGGAGGTCTCTATCGAGTTGTCCTCACTGATAGCGGATTTGTTGATCAGGTAAAACAGCTCCGAGATGGCGAACAGGCCGACGACGACGGGGACGAACGGCACCTCGTCGTAGAGGCCGAAGTAGCCGAAGTCGAGTCGACGCTGGCCGGTCGTCGGGTCGACGGGCATCGCGGCGATCAACAGTCCGATGAAGCCGCCGATCAGGCCCTTGCGGATGTTGTCACCGATGGCAACCGCGACGGCTGCCAGCCCGAATATCCCGAGGACGAAGATCTCCCGGTTCGTGAAGAGGAACGCGATTTCGCCAATCGGCTGGAGCATGAAGAGGATAATAATCGCCGACACGAACCCGCCAACCACGCTCGCGAAGATCGAGATCCCGAGTGCTTTCGAGGCATCTCCCTGCTGGGACATCGGGTAGGCATCCAGCACGGTCGCTGTCGCGCCGGCTGTCCCGGGCGTGTTGATCAGCACCGCGGGGATCGCCCCACCGTAGTTTGCCCCGACGTAGATCGCCGACAGCGTGACAAGCGCGATCTCCGGGGTCATCGGCAGCGTAAACGGCAGCGCGATTGCGACCGTGTTCGTCCCCGTAAAGCCGGGGATCGAGCCAGCCAGCATACCGAAGGTCACACCGACCGCAATGAACACGAGGTTTTCGAGCGTCAACAGCACCCCCAGCGCCTCGCCGATAAGCTCGACCTGAAGCGGTATCATTGTGTCACCCCTCTCTGGGTCGTTGTTGAGCTCCCGCCAGCGGGGTTACAGTGCTGTCGTGTCGATTGTCGACGTAGTGAGTAGGTCGTCATAGTCCGAGTGGTCCCTGTGGTGGCCGCAACCCCATTAGCTGAACGAACATCAGGTAGACGAACACGAGGATCAGTGCCGTCGAGATGGAGATCCAGATCGGGTCTCGGCGTCCGCCAACAACCATCACACTGACCAGCCCGATGGCTGTCGCGATGAAGAAGCCAACAGGCTCGATCAGCCAAATGTAGATGATTGCGACGACCGTAAACCCAATCGAGCGCTTCCACTCGATGACTGCCTCACGGACGGATTCTTTGAATCCCAGATCGCTCTGCCGGCCGAGCAGTTCCCGAATCTCGGTCGCGAACACGGTAACCGTCAAGACTCCGAGGATGCCGATCACGAAGTACGGGTAGTACAGGTTATCTAATCGGATTCGCCCGTAGGTGTTTTGGATGTACAGTATCGCTAAGATCACGCCGGCAATCGGAAATGCCAGCCTGAACAGGGCAATCGCACTCGTCGACCGAGCTGGACGATTCGTGGCCTCTTCTTCGGCCTCTGTTGATGTCATTGTGGGGTGTGTATCTTGTGGTCAGTATTCAAATAGAAGTGCAGACTACCGAAACCGTACCGTTTAGGACTGCACGTACTCGTCGAACAGTGGTGCGAAATCCCGGTAGGTTTCGTACGCACTCTGGAGGATGGCGTCGGTCTCCTCAGGTGTGTTCCAGACGAGTTTCCCTTCCTCGTCGATCTCTGCGAGGTCGGCTCGGTACTCTTCGTTCTCGTGGGCCGTTTTGAACGCTTGCTGGACCTGCTCGTAGCGGTCTGGGTACTCCTCGGCGGCCGCAGCCGAGACGTAGTAGAACTGGGTCCCGTTCGACGGCGCGTAGTTGATATCCGTGCCGAGCTCGTCGTTGATCGGTGGGGCGTCGTTAGTGAGGCCGGGCTCTGGGTTCTCTTCGGCGTAAATACAGAGACAGTGCGAGTCCTCCGCGATACTCGCACTGTTGTACACACTGCGTGCTGCAACGTCGATCTCGCCCTGGAGGAGCGCGGTTTGGGTGGCACCGCCACCGTCGAACGGAACGATGGTGAAGTCCGCCTCGGTCTGCTCCATCAGCTGAATGATCGACAGCACATTCCGGTTGGTCGGGCCGGATGCGCCGACCGTGATGTTGTTGTCGACCGAGTAGTCGACGAGTTCTTGGACCGTTCGGAATCGCTCTTCGTCGTCCCGCACACGGATGATCGCTGCCTCACCCGAAAGCGTGCCGAGCGGCTGGAGATCGTCGAGTGTGTACTGCGGTTCGGTGCCCTCGACCTCGTCGACGGCGACTGCCGCCGGTGTTGCTGGCGAGAGCGTGCCACCGATTCGCATCAGTTCCTCGTCTTGGGCGACGGTCGTCGCTGCGGTTCGTGTTCCGGCACCGGCACGGTACTCCGGAGAGAGGTTCGCGCCGAGAGCGTCCTCGAAATACTCCTGAATCTGTCGGAAATTAGTGTCGACGCCGCCACCTTCGGAGTACGCATTCACGAAGGTGAGCGAACTCGGTGGGTAGTCATCTCCGCCACCACCACCCCCGCCATTGCCTCCGTCTCCACCGAGACATCCTGCGAGACCAGCCATTCCAATCCCTGCACCAGTCAACTTCACAAACTGCCGTCTATTGGTATCAACCATTACAGACTCATCAAATAGCCCACCATACATATATATTTCCATTAATGGTGATACATATCTGACCTAACATTACGGTCAAAAAGGGTGACTCGGTCCGCAAACCGCCAGTCGGGAGTTAGTCGACGCGGTACTCTTCGAACACGTCCTCGTCGATGCGGACGCCGAGGCCCGGTTCTTCGGGTGGATCGATTGTGCCACCGTCGTCGACGTGGATCGCATCCTGGTTTTCGATGTACTGCCCCGCGATGTAGGTGCCGGGATCCTCGAGATCGTCGTCCAGCACGGCGAACTCGATCAGTCGACACTGTCTGCTCGCGGCGGCGACGTGGAGACTGGCCGCGTAGTTGATCGCCGGACCGAGTGCGTGGGGGACGAGTTCCTTGTCGAAGGCTTCGACGAGCCCTGCGACACGCATTGCGCCGGTGATCCCGCCGACGTAGTCGACCGATGGCTGGTAGATGTCCAACGACCGGGCCTTGAGGTGATCGAGTGCCGGGTAGTGTGGCGTGTGGGTCTGGTAGCCCGAGATCGGGACGGTGAACTTCCGGTTAAGTTCGGCTTGGCCGTCGAGATCGGTGTGAGAGATCGGCTCCTCGAACCACTCGACCTCGTACTCGCTGGCGGTTTTGGCGACTTTCGCCGCGTCGTTGTAGCTGTAGGAAGTGTTGGCGTCGATTGCCAGCCCGAAGTCGTCGGGGATGTTGTTCATGATCGTCTTGATGCGGTGACGATCCTCCTCGACACCGAACCCTGCGCCGATCTTCATTGCTTGGAACCCTTTCTCCGAGAGCCAGTCGGCGTAGTCGATCAGCTCTTCGGCGGTTTTGTCCGCCGGGAACGTCGCGTAGGCCTTCACTTCGTTTGTCTGGCCACCAAGCAGCTGGTAGAGCGGCTTGCCCGCGTCTTTGCCCTTGATATCCCAGAGCGCCTCGTCGATTGCCGACAGTGCGCCGTAGGCTCCGGCCCGCTTGACGTGGAGATACAGTTCGTGCCAGATCGCTTTGACGTCCTGTGGATCTTTGCCGACAATGTGGCGGGACATCGCATCGATACTCTCGGCGAGGAACTTGTTGTTCTCCTCCGAGCGGTAGAACGATTCCCCGAATCCGGTGATTCCTTCATCCGTGTGAACACGGACAACGACTGAGCTGATATCCAGCTCCCGAGCACCGACTTGGGCCGGCAACGAGGCGGCCTCGACAGCGCTGCCTAATACTGCTGTTTCTACGTTCGTGATTTCCATCCTACTCAGTTCGCAATCGGCGAGGGTAAAATAATTATCGATTATTAGGGATGTGTTCCCGATCTGTCCCGATGTCAGATACTCAGCTGTGCAGGTCCTTTCGCTCCGTATTTTGCCTTATTTGTGGTGATGTCGACGATCTCTTCGAACGAATCGAGCCCGGATCGTTCATGGGTCGTGTACTCCGAGATGGAGACGCGACCGCTGGCAACGAGTTCGGCCGCGAAGTTCCCCGTATCGCGTCCGGGGCCGGTCGGCGCGATTCCAGTCACCGGATTCTGCCATGTGACGCTCTTCTTGCGAACCGCTCGCGCGGAGAACGTCACGTCGCCGATGATGTAGCCGACCTGAACGACTGTTCCGCCGGCTTTGACCGCGCCCATCGCCTGTGCGATTGGATCGCTTCCATCGGTTGCGTGGGACTGATCGCCGCCGACAGCCTCAAAAACGACATCCGCACCGACTCCATCGGTGCGGGCCATGATTTCGTCGACCGGGTCACACTCGGTTCCGTTGATCGGGTGAAGTCCTCGGTCGGCTGCGAGTTCGAGTTTCTCGGCGTCGATGTCGACGACCAACACCTGCTGGGCTCCCTCCGCGAGCGCGAGTTGCGCACACTGGTATCCCATCACGCCGGTGCCGATCACTGCGACGATGTCGCCGGACAGAATCCCGCTGTCCCGCACACAGAGCACCGAACTCGCCAACGGCTGGAGCGCCGCGACCTCCGAATCGGTGAGTGAATCAGGCACGGGCCGCAACGCCTCGGCTGGCAGTGCGGCGTACTCCGCGAGCGCGCCGGGGATATCGTAGCCGATGTAGGTTTTCGAGGGACAGTAGCGTTTGAACCCCGACTCGCAGTAGCCACACTCGTTGCAGGGGATCTTGCCCGGCGCGTACACTCGGTCCCCGACAGCTAGCTGGTCGACCTCCGAGCCGCAGTCGACAACTGTGCCACAGAACTCGTGGCCGAACAGTCGGGCCGGGCCATCTGCCAGTCGCTCGGCGATCACCTCGGCGTGGGCAATCGACTCGCCCTGATAGAGGGCGCACTCGGTCACGCTGAGTTGGACGCGCTGGATTTCGAGGAGGACTTCATTTGCGGCAGGAGTGGGTCGGTCGACCTCCTCGACGCTGGCCTCGCCGAAATCGTGACAAACGACCGCTCGCATCTAGATCACGCCTTCGAGCCAGCCGCCGTCGATGCGGAACACTTCGCCGGTGACGTAGCTCGCGCGCGGCGAGGCGAGGAACGCAACCGCGTCGGCGAACTCCTCGGGCTGGCCCGGTCGGTCGAGCAGCACTTCGTCAGTTCGGCTCTGAAGGGCCTCCTCGATGGAGATGCCGCGGTGTTCGGCGCGGCGTTCGACCTTGTACTCGATTCGCTCGGTCATGATGAACCGCGGCGTGACGCAGTTGGCTCGCACGTCGGGAGCGTACTCCTTGGCAATCGTTTTGCTGAGGCCATAGAGCCCAAGCCGGAACACGTTCGAGATGGCGTGGTTCTCCGGCGGCTCGCGGGCCGACGCGCTCGTGACGGTGATCAGCGAGCCGATATCGCTGTCGACCAGCTCCGGCAGTGCGGCCTGCGAGAGCATCACGTTGCTCTTGATCACGCCCTCGTAGGAGTCGTCCCACTGCTCCTCGGTGGCCTCGTCGAGGGTGACTGCCGGTGGGCCGCCGTGGTTGTTGACCATGATGTCGAGACTGCCGAAGGTGTCGACCGTCTGCTCGATTGCGGCCTCGATTTCGGCTTGGTCGGTGATGTCGCAGGGGAGCGCGAGCACTTGGTCGTCGTCGACCGCTGGCTGCTCCTCACAGAGTCGGTCCTTCGCCTCGTCGGCTCGCTCGGCGCTCCGAGAGGTGACGACGACGTTTGCGCCTTCGGCGGCGAGTCGGGCCGCACTCGCAAAGCCGAGGCCCTGGCTTGAGGCTGCAACGAACGCTGTTCTGTCGACTAAGTCGAGGTCCATACACTCTGCTGTAGCGAGGTACCCATAAATGTACGCCTCGACAGACTGTCGAAAATGCGTTTATTTTCCTGAATTCGCCTACGTTCGATCCTGTCGACCGAGGTTGGTCTCTATTGGCGATGAGGTTTCGCGGCGAATCCCAACTGAAACGCATAAATCAGTGGACTGAATTCTGGGAGTATGTCCCTCTCACTGTCTCGTCCATCTCTCGGCTCAGTTCGTCGGTTC
>Ga0306905_100211_pt1 | contig 22771 bp, 26 predicted proteins | sample AntCluMetagen397_FD_190422 | JGI IMG/M metagenome (GOLD analysis project Ga0306905, IMG submission 190422) | Saline lake microbial communities from Club Lake, Antarctica - Metagenome TFF #397 (v2) (version 2) | ecosystem: Environmental > Aquatic > Non-marine Saline and Alkaline > Saline | place... | reverse complement strand
ACCAGTTACTTAATAGTTGTGGATTACCGTGGAATATCCGGCCAGAGTGTCATCGGTGGACTGGTCAGCAAGTGTCGGATTCACGCCCGCCGTAAACGGCGGGATTCTCTCCTTGTGAAAAGATAGTCTACAAAACAAGTCATGTCGTGTTAAACCACAGGGTTTCTATCCCTGTGGAAATCGGCGTTTACCCGTAAATAGGCAAGGAACGATAGGCTAACTGTTTTGGCGTTCGCGGGGTAACATCGGTATACTAACTGACCGATGCCACATGATACGCACCTTTCACCGCGAAACCCAACTACAGTCAAGTAGGGGGAGAACTCTCCCATGAGGTCATTCACGTGCGCTCACTGTGGAGATAAGTTCACACCTGAAACTGAAACGCCTGAGTATAGTGCCCGAGGTGAAGAGAAAACGCTCTGGTTCTGCTCAGAGCAATGCAATAACGATTGGTGGGCATTCAAATCATGAAGTCCCGGTGGTTCCCGGGGGAGCATCACTACTGCGTATTGTAGAAGTTGTTAACGTCTTCTTCGGAAAGCACGTCGCAGTAGTCACGGTAATTGTTCCGGACCGTGAGGGCGCTGAGGTCAACTACGTCTGAAATATCGGTTTGCGTGTACCTGCCGTGGCTCCGATCGTAGGCCCCGACGAAATAGAACGCCGTGGCTGCTACCGTGTTCGCAGCTTGATTCACCGCGATCCCGTCTTCCTTCACGACGTCCACGAGGTGCTTGACGAGAGCAATATCTTCATCCGGTGCATCGAGTTTTTCACCGATGCGGTCAACGTAATCCCGAGGATCAGCAACGACTAACCCGAGCCCGAGATTTGCACAGAGGTATTTCGTTGTCCGGTGAATATCCTTCCCTTTGAGCTCACCGCCAGATACTGCTGCGATTTCACCCCCTGTTCGTACTTCACCGGTTTGACGGCACGCGATAAGGAGACAACTGGCAGCGATAACACTTACACCTCGTCCGACAAGACTGACATCAGGAGATTCTGTTGCCTTCTTGTAGATTTGGTTTGCAACCTCCCATGTGTCCTCGGAGATACGCAGAGCGTAAACATAATGACGGATTTCGTTGAATCCGCGTTCTAATCCGTCACTCTTCAAATCTTCCATAGAAATGAGAAACCGTCGGTTATTTAAAATGGTTAGGGGTGAAGCGGTGCACTCACCGAGTTTGCACACAAGTTCACAACCGACACGTCACGTTAATCCACTCGACACCAAAGAGATTGGAAACGATTCGCTACTCGTTATCTGACGGCTCGTACGTGTCAAGCGTATTCTCAGCGAGAGTGAGTGCATTCTCATCCTCTACGTCAGCATGCTGCGGGTACACTGCGATCGTCATGAGCAAATCATCATTCGAGGTCGGGACGGGTTCGGTGACGCGAACGTACACGTCAACGGCAACGCCCTCCACCACTGCAGTAGCCGTGTACCGACTGGATTTCGTGGCTTCACCAAGAACAATAACTGCAGTGTCTTCATCATGCTCAACGTCACTAATCGTCTGCGACCCTTTCAACGCCTGTTGAAGGATCTCGGCAGTATCCATTGACTCAAGCGGGTTCACCCCAACTCCTGCAACGGAAACGTTCGGTGAGGTGAAGACATGGAATTTCCCGCCCTGCAGTTCGCCACTGACTTCTTTCGTGTATCCGGTCACGTGATTCACTACAAGAATTTCTTCTGTATGCCCTTCAACAGTCATCGACCGTTCAACATCAATTGACTGAAGCGACTGATCCCCATAACCAGTCGTAGTCAGGGCTTCCGAGGCAACGCTCCCCGGGGAAGATTTGTGCTCATCCATCCCGGTCGTACCGAGACAACCCGCGAAGCTCAATGCGACAGCGGACCCGCATCCGACAATGAATTTCCTACGGTGCATACAGTAACATCCTTGCCAGCGAATAAATAGTGTACCGGTTGCAGTGAACCAGTGAACTGCCGTGTTGGGTTGTGGTTTCAAGTGTTTCATGTCGCTCTCCGGGTTGTGAGGCGAGTGCTTTTATGAACTGAAAACCAAGTACAGTGCATGCAAGGTCAGCAGCCACGGCCAGGCGAAGAAGCGTTCAGTGAAATGTATACTGAGCGTGATGAGCTGATCCGTGACGTCGAACGGATTATCGAGAAGGTACTCCCAACGCACACACGAGACGGGCAGACAATAGTTGAGTTCCAGGAATTCAATGAGGACGGAGATACCGTTCTCGCAGCGATTAACGAAGCGCCTCGACCAGCAATCACAATGTTTCTTGCTGTAACCGGCCTGAGCACAGGCGATGTGGAAAATACGCTCGGGTTCTCCAGTACGTACGACATTGCAGATAGAGGGACTGGTCTTTCGCATAAAGACGACCGAGCACAGAAACTCGCGCCATACCTCACTGAACGCCTCACCGTTAACCTGAACGCAGAAAGCGTGATTCAGGAGACAACACTTCGATGGACCGTAGATCATCGACGTCATTACCGGAAGGACTTCGAAGCAGAGGTTCAGACGTTCATGAAGAACAACGGGATCCCGTTACTACCAGATACAGAAGTACAGGGGTCACCTGATATCGCCGTTCCGGAAAACAACGATGAAATGGCGATCGTTGGAGAGATCCGCAGCAGCAACAAGCAGGACCTTGGAACGCGTGTTCGGGAGTTCCAGTCCGAAGTGCGCGATCTCGCCAGCCTCCACCCGGATGCGAAAATCGTTATCGTGATGGAATTCCCGGAAGAGATACCAGAAGAACGGTACAACTCTATCAAGACCGATTTCCAGGAAAACGTCGGAGAGCACTTAACCGCGATTTACACTGAGAACGAGCTGGCAGAGCTCGTAGTGGATTGTCAAAGCTGGTCACCGCAACTACAGAAACCAATTCAAGCATACTAATACAGAGACCACGATGTCATCAACGAAAACACCGACCTTGGACTCGTTCAGGAAGACCGACGTAGACGTTCCGGAGTTCCCTCGCGCCTACGAAGATGGGCCTGATGAGTTTTACGAGATGCTGTACAGTGAATGTGAGATGCTCGGGCAGGCACTTATCGACACGCTCCCGGTGACACGCACCGACAGCGGGTACGTCATCAATTTCGACCAAGCATCATTCACCGACTACGAAGATGCAATTGCAACTGCACCAGATATTGTCCTGCAAGGACTCGTTTCAGCGTGCCACATGACGGAACGCATCGTCAGGGAACACGACGTGGACGTCCCGAATCTCTACCGGTACGCGGACGTCGACGCAACCATTCGCGGTGAGAAGGACATTCAAGCGTTCATCAGCCGTGGTTGCCTACAGTACCTGACCGGAGAAACCCCGTTGGAAACGGTTCTGTTCCTGTACTTTCGGTCGCAGGAACGGAATCGCATCCAACACGCCCGAGGCGCATTCTACGAAGATGTCCACGACATCCTCAAAGCCAATGACTTCACGGTAACGCGGGACTCCTCACTTCCTGGACGACCAAACCTTGTTATTGGTCGTGTGGACCCGCCAGAATTCACAGAGAATGCCGTTGTCGGGAAAGCGCTCCGGGCGAAAGGAAATGATGTCTCGAAGCGTGCTCGTCATGCAGCCACCTGTTGTGGGGAACTGGCGTCGGAAATGCCCGGAGCAACTCGTGTAGTAGTTTTCCGAGTTACTGGTGACCCGTTCCCGAACGACCGTGTTCGAGCGAAGATCCGGGCGAAGATCATGAATCAGAACCCGGACGCGATCGATGCTGTGTTCTTCCAAGATGAATTCGACGAATTCGTTGAGTTCTGTGACGAGAACATCACTGTGTTCGGGGAGACCAAGGATACGCCAGGGGCCAGAGCAGAAACGCACGAATCCCTCGACGAGTGGTGAAGGCTACAAGAACTGGTCAATGAACGGCTCAAACAGAGGGTCCGCCAGATTATACGGACACGCATTCAACGCGTCCTGAGCGTCCATAACACCGGCAGTCACTGCTTCCTGGTCATCATCTTGAACCGCGTTGAATGAACCGAGATACGCAGTTGATGCTCCGTGAGCCGCTTCAGATGCACACTTGAAGGCCTGCACGTCAGGCCGGTGCTTCTGTAACACTGTATCTTCTGCATCCCGGAACTCAGTGAGTGCCTGGTCGAAGGAATTCACTGCGTTTTCCAGAGAATCACTGCCAGGCTTGAACTCGTCAGCATTCATACTCTCACGAGCAGCAACAACAGCAGAGACCCCATCACCGAACTCACGCATCCCGGAAGGTAACGCCCGCAGAACTGAGACGACCGCGTCGATCTCATTGACGAAGTGATTAATTCGTCCCTCAGTCATCCCGTCAGCCTTGATGTACACTGCCGGATCTACATCGTTGAACGGGGCCTTCACCTCGTTCAGCGATTCGAATGCCGCTTCACCAGTCTCAGTGAACGCGGAAAGCGCACCAGAGACCTCATCAAGTGCACCAGTCTGAATAGCGGTCTCCCACGTGGTGTACTCATCAAGTGCTGTTGAAACACCGTCTAAGACAGGTTTGGTCGCCTCAAACGACGCCACAAACAGGCGCAACTCGTCGATGAATCGTTGTTGGCTTTCTACTGCACCGGGTTCTGCCGCTGTCAACGACTCTGTCACACTATCTAACCGTGACTGAATGTTCGACGTGTCAACCGTGATCGCCTCTGTCTTCGTCACACCGTCAAAATCAGACAGCGCTTTCTCGATGAGATTCAACGCTTCATCAAGGTCGGATTGGGCATCGATAAGGTGCTCTGTGGCTTCTTCTACCTCGGGAGAAACGGGTTCATCGCTCACCTTACTCGGATCGACCATCACATCAGTTTCTGGTTCAGGTTCTTCCTTACCAGTCCAGATATCGAGACACCCGGAAAGCCCAACCGTTGCTGCAGTCCCGACTGTTGCTCGCAGGTAATCTCGACGATTCATCAGTATACCCTGTGTTTACCGGTAGACAGGTAAAAACATTCGCTGTCGGCCTGTCAGCGTCTACGACGACGGGTCAGCGTCACGTTGCCGCTGGCGGTCTTCCTCGTCGAACCCATCCATACTCGCATCAGGCGACCGTGCATTGGTCACTTGGCGTGATGTGGACGTGTACGCTTCACGCGTCCCTTCACCACTTGCGGACATTGAGAGTGCACGGTCAGAGTCGATACCCATGCCCTCTGCCGTCAGTGCTGCGTCCTGATTTGCACCGATGAACAGGAATTCCCAATCGTACTCATTCTGCCGTGTTTCAACCTGTTCACGAACGGTGTCGTGCGGGGTTTCAGATGCGTTTTCTTTCCCGTCAGTCAGGACAACGACAATGACCGTATCAGGCTGATCATCTTCGAGCGTTTCGATTCGGTCAGCTGCCGTGTCGATAGCTGCAACGATCGCGTCGTGGAGTGCTGTTTGTCCGCTTGGTGTGTATGTCTCAGCGTCAAGCCGAGGGGCATCTTCGATATCCTGTGCCTGATACACGCAGTCCACGTTCGTGTTAAAGTCGTAGAGCGTGATCGTTGCCTCCCCATCTTCGTCTTCCTGGTCATCCAGAAATGCGTTGAACCCTCCGATAGTGTCCTCCTTGAGCGATTGCATTGAACCGGATGAATCCAGAACCATCGTAATGTGCGTTACCATGCAGTACAATTCTCCTCGAAGGCGTATATAACTCATCATTGTCAGAATTTGGATGGTGTTAGAGCTGCCGTGTCTTGTGTCGAGGGGGATTTCACTTCTACAGCGTGTGGGGAATGTTTTATTAGCCGGCGATGTTTTAGCCCGGGTAACGCAATCACGTTGCGTTCACTGCAGTTTGCTGTGCGGTGATGGAATTTCACACACGACACACCCAATCACGGTCCCCTCTCCATCGAATAGAGGGGGTGTGTCCGCAAAAGACGGTAAGCAGAAATGGATCGCGGCCGATGGTAGCTCCTGTCTGATGGGTAGTCTTGACGGGGGTTGTGGAGAAACTTCTCTACCCGATACATATTTGATTATTGATGTAGTGTCGGGACGGGGGGTGTCCTGAATTAGCGTGAGATACAGGCACAGACCCGGCCGATATCAGGGAGCAATCAGACGTTACAATTAGATTATAGAACATTGTGGACAATAACGGGGAGAATTGGAGGAATGCGACGGTGTGACGGGGGGTGTCCGCAAAAGAACCCGACAGAACCACACGGGGGGTGTCTTCAATTATCCTGCGATAGAAGCCTTGAAACGGTTGAATACGCCGGTTACTGCAACGTAACAGAAACACGCGTTCGAACGGCAAAGAACCACCATAGAGGGGGTGTGTCCGCAAAAAACGTGACTCTCACCGTTCACCACTGACTCTCCCTGACTCAGTTCGCCTCAGATGCGATCTCGGATGCGATATCACCGTAGATTGGCGCGTAGTTATCATCCACCCGCAGGATTTCAATCGTCTCATCCATCGGGATAGCCAACTCAGCCTCGAACCGTTTTCCACCACGCTCCCCACCAATCGCCTTCTCGACATGGGCAACACCAGTCAGTTGAAGATCCTGCAACCGGTCACGCATCCGCCGCTGCACCAACGGCTCTTCCCCGACCGCCTTCGCGTACGTCGTGTAGTAATCGTGGATGTCGTTTGTCCGAGCGGGTGTCTCGCCACGCGCCTCCAAGTACAGTAGTCCACACAACGTTAGCAAGTCATCGGACGTGTGGTCCCCGAGCATGTTCTTAATGTAGTTCTTGTTCACCTCTCGCTGTGCTTTCTCAACGTGCTCAACAGTGACTTCATCCGATCGTTCATCGTGAGCCATCGTCGCAGCCTGTCCGAGAAGATCAATCGCTTGCCGAGCTGACCCTCGCTCTCGAACCGCACTCTCAGCACACTTCCGAAGCACCTCATCAGTCACGACCTCGCTCTCTACGTCAACAACTTCCCCGTCCTCATAGACGAGTTCTGTATCAGTCAGACCCTTTGACGCCCGCCGGTACAGAATTGACTCTAATTGCGGCAACGTGTACGGTGGGAAGTCGATTTCCTTCTCGTACAGTGCGTCCTTGATTCGTGGTGAGAGGTCCGACTTGAATCGGCGGTCGTTCGAGATCCCGATGACGGAACATCCAACGTCGTCATTCAGGTCTTCCGATGAGTAGGCGCGCGGGAGTTTGTACAGAATATTTAGTTCATCATCTGTCTCATCCTTGATGCGGTCGATTTCGTCAAGGATGTAAATGTAGGTTCCACCGTTCTCGTTCATGTATTCGAAGAGTTCGGTGTAGAGGTTATCGAGAGACTTTCCACGAGGCTTCTGGTCGAGACCCTTCAATTTCTGCAGTGCAGTTGTCAGCACGTGGTAGGACTTGTTTGCAGATGTGCACTCCAAGTAGACGATCTTCACATCGAGTCCCTGTTGTTCTGCAAACTTGAGGAACTGGTCGCATTTGAGCCGGACAGCTGCGGTCTTTCCCTGTCCAGGTTTTCCGTACAGGAAGAGGTTACGTGGGTTTTCACCACGGCCCGTTGCTTCGATCGCACTATGGATATCTTGCAGATTGCCTTTTCGCTCCGGCATACGTTCGGGTTTGACTTTGTCCCCTTGGAAGACGTCGCCGTTTTCCAAAATCGTGGACGTTGTCGAGAATTGCTTTAACCCGGCTTGCGATGAGGGTGGTTCACTATCTGGATGAACCTCTCGTTCAGACATAGTGCACTGTACCCGATCCACTCTTATAAATCCTGGCGTCTTTGTTGTCCCCTATGTCCGCAAAGTCCGCAATTACGTTGACACGTTCACTGCAAAACTCACGAGAGTTGCAACGGGGGGAGGGGGGTTGTCCGCAATTCATTGCCGCCGTAGAGAGGGCCACATTACATCGGAGGTGAACCCGGGGAGAGGAAGAAAGGATCTGCTGAAGAGTGTTGCAGCAGACCGTGAGAAGCTGGATCAGATGCGGAAGCGTTTCTCTCACTCTCTCTTCTTTCTTCTTTCTTCTAGTCTAGTCTAGGTCTAGTAAGTAAGTAAAGAGTGTTACGGTAACGGCAAAACACACACAACAACAAACAGCACAACACAGCAAACGCAAACCGCCTCAACAACCGCTACAACGCCGCAACACGCTCTTTACCGCGAACCATCGGCAACCGCCGTGACCGTCTCACCCGCCCGGCACAGCACCGCAACACCCCGCACCACACGCCAATCTTTTGCGGACACACCCCCTCCCCCGGTCCCACCCCACCGAACCTCGCTTCATCAAGAATACGAATCATTATTTGCAGGAACACTGTTGAACCGAACGAGAACAACACATGCCGATCGGTGAACCTATCTCGTCATTCCCAAAGCTGCACGCACCATTCGAACGCTCCGGGCCAATCGGCGAGAAACGACTCACGCAAGAAGTAAACAGTGGCTATGAATGGGTGTTCGACGAAGCAACCGACGTCCTTGCCGTGGAGAAACTCGACGGTGAAAACGTCGCTGTAGAGTTCGACGAGTCATTCACCCCGACGTCGATTCACCGCCGTGATGGAGCTCGTGGTGATCCATCCAAGAACGGTTACGACATGGCAGAGGTTCCGCTATGGGATGAAGACGAGTCACACTACACCGAAGGTATCGCAAACGCATTCGGGCGTGGCTGGATAGACTACATCGAGTCTCCTGGACTTGCGTGGGGTGAGTTAGTCGGTCCTCGGCTTCAAGGGAACCGGTACGATTTAGATAAGCACTATTGGGTCCCGTTCGCTTACGCCCGCGAACGACTCGTGTATGAATCATATGGCGAATACCCAACCGGGTACGACGCACTCCGGGACTGGTTCCTTGAACAGGAATTAAATCCGTTGTTCTACCGGAAGATGAACGGCGGGATCCCGTTCGACCAAGCGAAGGCTGAATCATCAACTGAGGGGATCATCTTCACACATCCTGAACCAGACCGCATCACCGGGCCTCGAATGGCGAAGCTCAAGCCCACCATGTTCCCCGAATACCATACCGAGGACGGATGACTGACTCTGAGAACGAGTGCATGGTCTGCGGTGGTGACCTAGAGAAAGGCGGATTAGATGGGAACTGGCGGGTCTTCACGTGCCCGGACTGCGGAAGCGAAAAGCTTCGGCCCGTTGCCAGCGATCACGGTGAGGGGTTCAGTATGGAAAACCTGGAAACCATGGCCTCATACGACGGTCCAGACTCGTAACGACCGTGCGATTCTTTACAGCAGTGTAACTCCCTACACTGCCGTGATTTGTTCCAACAGCGGATGCCCTTCCACACGTGCAGTGAGCGGTCTCCACGATTCCCGTATATTTATGCGATTCACCGAAAGTACACTACTCATGGGATTCCTTGGAAATCTACGCCGTGCAGTCGCGTATCGGTTGTACACGCGACCAACCCCAATTGGGGAAGAAGGCGGTCTCTCAACACGCGGGATTGTTGATTACGCGCTAAGCACGAACGAGAAACGCGACGTTGTTCGGCAGATGGCCTACCACATGGGAACCCGGAAACGGTATTCCCCGGATGGCGGCGGGAGTTACGCCATTAACGCAGTGAGTAGACGAGCTGTAAGGGGCGGGTCACTGGATGTTTCCACAGACCCGACCGATTACGACGATATGGACGAACACTTCAAGACAGTCCGCGAGGCCAGAGATCGACACATGCAAGAGTCTGTTCTCCCCGAGCTCGTGAACTCGAAAGTATTGGAAGCAACCGCTGGCTACGACAATTGGGTGAGTGACATGGATGAGTTAGATGGGGATGTCACTGGCATCCGTCCCGGGCCACGGTTTGAGTTCGCGGTCCAAGCGCTCCGATGGATCGACGCGACCGGTAGTCAGTACGATTGGACGGCTCACTAATCCCACCTGTCCAGAGTCGGTGCGCTGTGCAGTGTGAAATGCAACTTTCATTGCTTATTTAACTCTCGTTGGTGTATCGTGACATGATGACAGAAACATCCGTGGATCCCCCGACAGAGGCGGGGATAGTCATGGAAGAAGAGGAAGTTGAACAGAAAGTGGAACGGGTCACGTCGTTCATCGAAGATACTGTTGAGAACGCCGGAGCTGATGGGGCTGTATTGGGGATATCCGGGGGTATCGACAGTACCACAACCGCTTACTTGGCTGTTGAAGCGCTCGGAGCGGATAGTCTCCACGGGTTAGTGATGCCGAGTGAAGTCAACACGGAGGAGAACATGTCCGATGCGGAGCGGGTTGCCCAAGACTTAGGTATTGAATACGACGTTCTTGAAATCGACCCGATTTTCGAGGCGTTCACTGACACGTACCCCGAGGGAACTAACGATGAGCTCGCAGCAGGGAACGTTCGTGTCCGCATCCGAGCGGTTCTGAATTACTACGTCGCAAACTACGAGAATCGCGTTGTTCTCGGAACCGGGAACCGAAGTGAAGCCCTGGTCGGGTACTTCACAAAATACGGTGACGGCGCAGTTGACTGTCACCCAATCGGGAATCTGTACAAGTGTCAGGTACGGCAACTTGCCCGGCACTTAGGCGTTCCCGAGGATCTGGTGATGCAAACACCGAGTGCTGAAATGTGGGACGGGCAGACAGATGAAGGGGAACTCGGGATGACGTACGACACCTTGGATGCGATTCTAGCGCTACACATTGATGGGGAGTTGTCGATCGCGGAAACAGCGGAGAGAGTGAACATTGACCAGGGACTCGTTGAGCGCGTTGGTGATCTCGTTGTAGAAAGCGAGCACAAACGACGGATGCCGCCTACGCCGTAATCTGCAAGTTCTGTTCACACCCCGGTTCAACTCAGTGGGTGGCATGATTATTTGGTTGTTGGTCACTAAGAGGGGAATATGCCGGACAAGCCCTCATTCACCACCCGTTCACGGACGGCGCAACGGAATGATGAGATCACGTGGGGTGATGACGAGTCCCCGTGGGAAGATGAGATTGACGTCTTAGATCAAGCGTCTGTTGAAAACGGAGTCGTCAAAGTAAAGCGAACTCACGCGATTGAAACAGCAGAGACACTATCTGCAGGAAATCACGAATACAATAATCTCCTTGTAGACTCCGGTGTCACCATCACGGCCCAAGGTGACTACCAAACTGACGAAAACGGAGAGTACGGTGGCGTGAAGATCGTTGCAAGTGGCGACATTACCATCCAGGGGACTATCGATGCCAGAGGGCAAGGGTATCCCGCTAGATACACCGGTCCAGGAACACCACAGGACCAGCAGTACTCGTCCGGGGCGGGATATGGTGGGTTAGGCGGAGGGACTTACGAGTGGGAGACGAGCGGGTACACGTACGGTGCTTCCGACGTAGCGAACCGATTAGGGTCTGGATCGTCAAGTGCTGCTGGTGGCGGGTCTGTGTGGCTTGTCGCCGGCGGAGATATCATTGTGAATGGGACCATTCTGGCTGACGGGCTCGACGCTGACCATCATGGACCGTCTGGCGGGAGTATCAGGTTAGAAGCAGACGGCGAGATCCGTGGAGATGGAACAGTCAGTGCAACCGGTGGCAGTGTCTCAGATGACCAGTACTCTGGAGGGGGCGGTGGCGGCCGGATCTTATTCCTCGGCACAGACAACTCAACCATCACGGCAGACGTATCCGGGGGAGTCCAATCCGCAAGTGGTTACGACGCCGGCGAAAGCGGGGAAGACGGCACCATTGTTCGGTAACTCACTATTCGAGTAGGGCCAGATAGTATACGGTCAAATATACACATTTGTGGTGTGGGAACTGAAGATGGGTTCCCCGGGCTCCATAACAAATGCTATAAAATACAAGTCGCCCATGGAGGCGACCGGTTTTCAATTGATAAGCGTGGAGACGCATCATTCAATTTCCAGTCTGAGACTTTCTCACACCCCAAGGACACGTGGTTGGGCGTTGATGTACTAACAGAGCAAGACGGGACAATCACCACCAGACTCCGTGATGGGCCCGACGGGACGGTTTTATCGGAACTACAGACCGTTGACGAGAACCCGCTTACAGGACGCGGAATCGGGTTCTATGCTGGAGGTGTTGGTAGAGCATGGATTGACAGTATCTATTCAACACGAAACCGCGCTTGAAGTAACGGACCGAAATTCAAGAGAGTGTTCTAACATTCCAAGCAGTTTTGCTGCTGATGCACGTACTGTTCTGTAAGTAATGCGCCTGACCGAGTTCATCGACGAGTTTGAGGTAGACATGGAAGCTCGGAAGCGCGAGCTCGCCGAGGAAAAATCGTACGAAGTCCTGGATTACATCGACGGGATAGAAGACAGGATCGCACCAGTCAGAGGAGAAACGCACGTTGGCCGGGCATCACCTGAAATCTTCGTCGGCCGATCTGGATATCCGAACGTGAGCAGCGGGATTCTCGCACCGACAGATCCGGAGTCAAACGCTGCAGAACACGTCACGAGCGGGAACTGGTACGATCAAGGGATTGGTATCGAGAACGTCCTACAGTACCGGACTGGATTGCTGAACAGTCAGCAGGCCAGTGATGTGAACGTCCACGATACGTGGAACGGGTTCATCGGAACGCAACGCGAGGTCGCTATCGCAGACTCACCGGTTGACATTGAACTGGACCTGGCGTCAGCACCAAACGTTGACTTGCAGTTAGGCGAGGTGAGCGCCCCCACAGGACCGCGTGCGCAAGCTGCAGACGCCACGTTGACTGAGAACCCATCCGTGCCCCGGGCAGTTGAGAAAACGCTTGAGGACGACGACTGGCAGGCACAAGGCGCGATGAATTACCTGTACCGTCGTGGGTTCGACGTGTACGAGATTAACTCAATCCTGTCAGCCGGCGCACTCGGCCAAGGCGAAAACCGGCGACTCGTTCCAACCCGCTGGTCTATCACCGCCGTCGACGATACGATCGGGGAACTTCTTCGCGGGCAGATACGGAACGCCCCCTCGATAGACACGGTTCAGGTGTACGAAGAAACGTACATGGGGAATCGGTACTGGATTGTACTCGCTCCCGGGACGTGGGAATTCGAGTTAGTTGAGATGAAATCTCCCGGAAGTGTCTGGAACCCATCGTCTGATGGGTCAGTGTGGATGCAGTCAGCACACGAAGGGTATGAAGGCCGGACACAGTACGTCGAGGAAACCGCCGGTGCGTACTATGCATCCCGTCTCGGTGTTCTGGAACACTTGGTCGAGCAAGACAGGCAGGCGAAAGCGCTCGTGCTGCGTGGTGTGAGCGATGATTATTGGGCACCGGTTGGTGTCTGGCAGATCCGTGAATCCATCCGGAACGCGTTCGACCAACGCCCGGCGACAGCAGAAACGTTCCACGACGCAGTGAACCAACTCACCTCGTTACTACCAGTGGACAGTGATGCACTACGCCGAAAATCGGACATGGTGTCCGGGGTACAATCCCAACTATCGAACTTCTCCCCGTAACACCGAATCCGTTACTTCCCGAGCAAATCTTCCATCGCTTCGTTCGCCTGTCGTAACTCGTCGTAAAGCCGGTCAACATCACCAGTAACGCCACCAGTCGAACGTGATGAGCCCTGACCAGAGGACGTCCCGTATCGCTTTCCGTACTCGTTTGATATCTCCGTGAGGGTCTCTTTGACCTCTCCCGGGTTCTTCACGTTCTTGAACGCGATCGTTCCACTGGCATCGGAAATCTCCACGGTCCCGTAGTCGAACATCCCCCCAACGAACGACTGCGAGTAACTCAGGTTCTGCATGTTCCCAAGTGCAGTCTCATCAGTGTCCGTTGAGAGGACCCCGGTCTTCTTGTAGAACTTCTTGTTCGTAACGACGTAGTCCCGATTCTTCACCTGCAGATACGCGCTTGCGATCATGAGCAGCCCGATAGGTGCGAGGAGAAGCGTCAGGCAAAGCGCAATCCCGGTTACCAACTCACCTGCAGCGGTGATGAGTGTCGGGCTGTTCTCCCATAGAATCTCTTCATCGTCGTCGAGCGTCAGCCACTCGTGAGTGGTCGCGTCAGCCATTACTGGTTCCCCGTCTGCTTGTTGAAGTCCTCGATGTTCTCACGGAATCGCTTGACTTCGTCTGTTAACTCATCAATCCCGACGTCACTCTCGGAAATCGGGTCTTGTTCGCTACTCGCATCTGCTGTTGCTGACGCGGTTTGCTTCGAGAGCAATCGTTTGAGATCGCTTGGGTCATTGATGTTCTTGATGCTGATGTCTCCGGCCCCGGCAGCTGTGGAGATGGATACCGTTCCGAATCCACGCCAGGAACCGATGATGTCCTTCGACAGTGACGTGTTCTGGATTTTATTGAGAGGGGCGGATTCCGTCTGTTCTGAAAGAACACCGGTCTTGCGGTACAAGCGCTTGTTCGTCAGTACGTAATCTGTATTCTGAATTCCGAGGTACGAGAGGACAGTAATCCCGACGGCAATAAGAAGCGCAATCCCCGCTGCCCCTATCCCGGAATAGAAATACGCCCCGACCGGCAGGAACATTGTGAACAACGCGGTCTTGATAACCGCTGCAACGCGCGGTTTCCCCGTCCAAATGATGTCTTCGTCGTCGTCGAATGTAACCCAATCATACTGCTCGCTTTCCATAAGAGTATTGAACCGCTGTTTACGCAAAAAGACTTGCCGGCGTTCCCGGTAACTCCCGGTGAAGAATACGTTCTGCGAGATAATACTTTGAATAATGATTATCGAGAGTATCATCCGACAAGGAAACTCAAAATAGGCTATTCTAGATTTCCTACGCACCAGACCACTTCCCGACAAGGGTTTATTTGCATATCTGGTCTACAAAAAGACATAGACCCCTGGCAGAGTGGTCTGAGAGAGTCTATGATTCCAGTACAACATGACTGATACAAGCGCGACGGCCCCAACTGACCCAACAAGCCGGATTCATAGTCTCGACGTCCTTCGCGGCATCGCCATCCTCGGGATCCTCATCATTAACATTCAACTGTTCTCGGACCCGGCTGCACTATTCCTAAACCCAACGCTTTCCGATTCATTCACTGGACTGAACTACGTTACATGGGTGTTCACGCATGTTTTCGCACAACAGAACTTCCTCACGATATTCTCAGTTCTCTTCGGAGCCAGTATTGCCTTATTCATGGAGAAGAAATCCGGCAGTCAACACTCCGCGATTGTACTCCATTACCGCCGTATGTTCTGGCTTTTCGTCATCGGTGTCATGCACACGTACCTGCTGTGGAACGGTGATATCTTAGCTTCGTACGCTGTTTCAGCTGCGATCGTAGTGTGGGCACGACACTGGACACCGATCAATCAACTCCTGGCGGGTATCGGCGTAGCGACCGTTGGGTCGATCCATGAACTTTCATTCGCAGTTGAAGGGAAAAACGGCCTCGGTGGATGGACGCTTTCAGATGCTGCGCTCCAAGCTGATATTACCGCACACCAGGTCGGATGGGTTGAACTCTTCATGTACCGGTCGGGAGAAATCCTCCCATCGAAAGTAATAGGGTTCATCGCATGGGGGTTTTGGCGCACTGCTGGACTCATGCTCGTTGGGATGGCGCTCTACAATTCCGGGTTTCTCACGCTCTCGTATTCACGGAGACTGTACAAACGGGTTGTTCTATTCACGGTCCCGGTTGGGATCGCACTCACATCGGCTGGTGTCGTGTACATCGAGATGAACGCGTGGGCTGCTGAATCCGCTCTGTACTGGCGCGCATTCAATTATTGGGGGAGCATGCTACTCGGAACAGGGTACATCACACTGATCATTCCATACTGCAGTTCTGAAGCACGAACCCGTGTACAACGTGTGCTGGCATCTGTTGGACGAACCGCACTCTCGAATTATATCCTACAGAGCCTCATCGCTACGTGGATTTTCTACGGGTACGGTCTCGGATTGTACGGAAGCGTTAATCGCGTCGAGCAACTCGGAATCGTTCTTGTGATTTGGGCGGTCCAGATCGTCGTGTCAGTCCTTTGGTTACGCCGATTCCAGTACGGCCCGTTAGAATGGGTGTGGCGAACACTCACCTACCAGTCTAGACAACCGCTTTCAAAGTGACCGTCGGAAGTGAAGAAGAGGAATACGGACACTGATAACCCTGACGTGCCTATTTCCCCGTGAATGTACGAACCCGATGAAGTCAGGATCTCCGAGTCCCATCACCGACTCCTTGCAGAGAACGGTGACTGCGTAGCAGTTGCATTGAGCATCAACTTGGATGCGAACGCGATCGTTGGCGTTCACGCGTTCCACGAGTACGAGGACACGACTGTCGCAGAGTCGTGTCACCCGAATCCCCGGATGGGTCGCGTTGATGCGTATCAGAAACTCCTGACGTACTACGGCGATGCCGAAGATATCGTTCAAAAGTACTTCCAGGAACTCATCGATCAGCAGAAACAGTCAGACGATGAGACACGGTTCGCGTGGGAGCTCGTCGACGGGACAGATGCGGTGATAACCGACACTGATCTTCGGAAGACATTGGAGACCGTCATTGGTCCGGAACGGTTGGAACCACCGTTCGATGTGCCTGATGATGAACCAGTTGCAACAGTTGATGCCGGGGTCGAACAGCACGATATCATCAATGAGGCGAATGACCGGTACGGGTACGCTGCAGTCACTATCGAGCGATTCCGCGGGAAGACGTACATCATCGGGCTGACTGAGGAGCGCGCTCGAACGATTTCTAAGGGTTGCTTCAAGTTGAAGCAAGAGTACAGTGACATGGATATGCACGAATCTGCGCAAGCTGCTGACCAAGCGGAAAGCATTGTTCACAGAGCAACCTCGGAAGAAGATACTACTACGCCAGCGTAACCGGTCAGAATCTGTTTTGCCAGCCTCCGGGTTTCAGTGAGTCCTGGTACTGCTTTGGGGTCTTGTCCTTCCTGGTCGTGCGAACCTGCATCAAGCGGAATGTGTAGTCACCATGGTTTGCGTTAGGTGGGTTGCACGGGTCCTGATACTTTGCATGCGGACCGTGCAGGCCTGTTCCGTTTGGATGCCGGTTCCTGATTCCAAACGAATCGATGTTCTACCCGTATTGGAGTACTCAATGATTTCTTTGGAACGGTGCAACCGTTCATTTCGGGAGCGTTCACCACCCAACTCTTTTATTTCTAGATTTTGAGGTACTGTTCCTGATTTGGCGGGGGGTTCACTGACTCTACGTTGCTCTGACCTCATTGAGTTTTTCGTACAGGTTAGAATGTAGTCTCACGGGATAAACCATCGGGATTCCGGTGTTGACGTGATTCTGGATGCCTGCAACGCCCTTGGGTTTTACTCTGTATTATATCATTGTTGAAGGCGATGTTCTTCCCTTACATTCATATATCTAGACGAGTACACAGTAATATGGGAAGTCAGAAGGGGGCAAACCTGGACCTCACAATCACTGAACGTGGCAGTGTTATGACAAACGGGTTAATGAAGATAGAGCCGGAAAACGACAAAAAACGATTCACCGGTTCTTTCCGGGTATTCGGTCCTCACAAACACTCAGGGCCAAACATCAAGTTCTCAATTAACGCTCTCCGAGATGCAACCTCAAGAGAACGCGCCCCGCTACCAGGAAAAGCGATTAAAAGCGCGGCACGCCACCCCTCCACCAATACAATCGTAGTTCAACTCCAGTGTGACACGTTCACCTCGGCACCACCTCATGCACCGAATTCCCTTCAACGGAATCTCACACTAAGCACCAACTGTATGAGCTACAACTATAGAGCGATGGAAGATGGAACTCACGAGTACACATGGCTCCTACACGACGTCACTAAATCAGACGCAAAACGATTTGCTCAATGGGCCGGTTATTACCTTCACGTAGCCTACGCGCTCGACGTTGACTGGCGTGATTTCGTACAAGTCACCGGAGACGGAACCGTATTCCTCAACGACGGGTCACAAATCACGATCCACACAACAATCAACGATTTCACACCGGACTGGCACGCATAGACTTTCCGAGAAACCGAGTTCCACCGATGCACTCCTAACCACGGGGTGTCAGCCCCTCCGGTCTACAAGTTCATCACGCAGCAGTTGAATTGAAATCCAGGTATTTTGCGATCACCGCGGGTACATCATCATCAGGAACCGTTACAACTGACTTGCCTAACCACCGATGAGCAGTGTACTCACGGGGTAATTCACTCACATCAACCGTTAAGTCACCATCATCGGTTGTCATCGAGATTCCCGTTGCACGGTTCCCGTGCCCCATCTGTTCCACGATCGCCATGTATACCTCATAGTCCAACGAAATCCCGGACTCTTCCTCAGTCCGCGGTATCGCTGTCAGCATACCTGTTCGAGTTTTCGTCTCCGGAGCAAACGTCTCGCTCGGTAATTCAACCGACGCAGTCAGGTACATCGTCTCTCTGAGCCACCGTCGCTGCTGCTTCTCTGACGGGGCAGATAATGCTGACATCGGCACGATGAAACACACCGCGCCAGTGGGTAGCGTCACGTCAGCAGCGAGCTCGAACATTAACCACTCAAACCCGACAGAACTCTTCAGCCCTGATCCCCGGTCATCCAGGTCTTTCCGGGCAAGGTCAAACCGGGTCCGAGAGGCACTTCCACTTCCACGCTTGATGTCCGCATTACCGAACGGCGGGTTAGCAACCGTGAGGTCAACCCCACGAGACAGAACGCGTTGGATCTCTTCAACAACCTCCGGGATACTACTCACCGATTCGGTTAACTCCGGGGCTGCCGGTTTGATTTCAGGATCGTCGGCGTATTCTGTGGGGAATCGAGTCTCACCGGAGACAGAGAATTCTTCCAGAACACCGTTCGTACTTGGTGCGATACGCCAGACGGTATTCGCGTCCAATGTTGTTGAATCTCCTTGCACGACCCATCCCGGAGTTCGGGTGAGTGCCAATGTAATCGCCGTCATTCGCGCTGCGGTGTACGCTGCGTCCCATCCAAGTGCGACTGTCCCGGCAGTAACTCGTGCGCCTGCGAGCAGCAAGCGCCCGCTTCCACATGCCGGATCGAACACAACCGTCTCATCATGGGGATCCGGTGACGGTCCCCCTGTCGAAACGGCATCCTCATCATCTTCCGCGGCCCCTCCGTCTGCAAACACGTCGAGTAAGCTACCACGCCCTGAAGGGCGTGGCATTCAGCGTGGACTCCCGTTCTAACTGTGTAACACAGTAGACGAATATTCGCCGTTCACGTTCAACATCCCGCTGTTTAAGCGCACGCCTACGGGTGCGCCTCCACGGCCAGACTTTTGCTGGTCGCGGAGATACTTCAATCCGATATTCTTCGCCGCGTTGTAATCCGCGTGAACATCGTACCCGCACTTCAGACAACCGAACTCGTCTTGACCGTTGCTATTCGGGCGATTACCCTCATGGGTGAACCCGCACTTCGAGCACCGCTGGCTCGTGTACGCTGGATTAATCTGCTTCACCACAACCCCTTCTGACTTGGCTTTGTACGTGACGTACTCGTACAGTCGGTGGAACGCCCACTTGTGAACCGCTTTCGCGTGCGGTAAGCGTTCGCGGATTCCTTTCAGTTGCTCGAATACAATATGGGTGCACTCGTTTTCGAGGGCTTCCTCTACGAGTTCGTTCGATATGGTGTGAAGCATCTGCTCGAAGCGCCCGGTTTGCTTGCGACCAACTCGTTTGACGTTCTCGTGTGCCCACCGTGTTCCAGTCTGTTGGAGGTCGCCACGACGCTTTTCGCATTCTCGATGCCAGTGATTGAGTTCACCACCACTCCAGAATGTGCCGGTAGAGGTGGTTGCGATGTTTGTGATACCGAGGTCAACACCAAGGACGGAAACGTGCTTGGCATCGCCTTGTTCAGCATCATCGTTCTCCACGGCGGGCTTTGTCCGCACGTGGAGGTAGAAGCAGTCTTCAACCGTGTCGTAATGGAGCGTGGCCCCTTTGACGTCGTAGTCGTCGTTGAACAGGTATGCTGAGTGTGGTGTCTCACGCTGTGCATCGGGGAGGACGAACTTTGCGGTGACTCGCTCATCTATCGTGGCGAGCGTGGCGTGGTCGTCGTTGACGGTGACGGTTCGTGAGTCGTAGCTGGCGAACCGTGACGTGAAGTGGGGTTTCGAGGCTTTCTTGCCGTCCTTCCAGCGTTCCACGACACCTTTGACGGCTTCGGCGGCACGGTTGCGTGCAGCTTGCACGAGGTTGGCCGGGAGCGGGGAATCATCTCGAACGTCGTAGTAGGTGAGGTCGTGGAGTTTCTGCTTGCTGGTGATTTTCCAGTCGGGTTCCCACGCTATATCTACGACGTAGTTGGCGGCGTCGAGGAAGTGGTCGGTTGTCTGGTGGAGAAGGTCAGCGGCACTCTCGTCCACATCGAGTTTGATGGGAACAGTTCGAGTGGCTGAGTCTTCCATCATCTGTACTTCATATGTAGTAGGATGTATTCATAATAATTTGGATTGGCGTGGGGAGTCAGTCTGCTACCGAACGTGGTTTGTGTCATTAAGTGTCGGCTTCCTCCCGCGCCTAAAGTCGCGGGTTTCCGCCTTGCGGTCATTATGAAGACTGACCAGATACGTTTTCAGCCGCAATGGCTGGCCGGTTGAAATTCTCCCGGGCACCAGCTGCCATTGTCGCGGCTCCTTCCGCTACATTTGGCGGTGTGAAGAACTGATCAAAGTGGTCAGACGTTCGACCGGATAACTGATAGAACACACCGAGGATGTCCGTGTGCGTCCCGACAGTGGCGGCAGCGATCGCTGTCGCAATTTCGGCGTCCGTGACCTCCTGTGGACTATCACGGGACTTTGAAACAATCTCGCAGTACTGGTCTTCAATCGTATCGGCATCCCATCGGTCTTCCCGAACCCCTGTTTCAATCTCGTCGAGAATCGAGTCGAACCGTTTGTACGGTGATCGATCCCGGTCAGCTGTGAACGCATCAACCAACGGTTTGACTACGTGCCGTAACTCATGACGGTACGGTGGTAATCGCGGCATGTATAGAAATCACGCGCGAACCCCCTTGTATAACGGCATTTCCACTTTTCACACTGTTACGCAATCAGTGACATGTTAGGGATTCAGGATGCTGCTGACCTTCCTTCGTGCAGGGTATGTAGCGAGGCGTAGCCAACACGCCCAACAACACGTTCCCGGCCGACCGTAATAGCATCCATCCGTGTACGCAGGTAAATGGAACCGTCCCTCTGGACCACGAGTTGTCTCCTGAGACTCCCCTGTTGACTCGTCGTTCATGCGTCTACACAAGAGTTTGCACTGAACCCGTTTGAACCTCAGGGAGAGACAGTCTCGCTGTCAGGCACCTATCACAGTCACATGTACACACTCGAAACTACACCGGCCACGTATTCACGTAGTCGGTGAGCGTGTTGAGATTCATCGGTTTGAACCCTGAGTGCGGTGTTTTATGGATTTCCCCATCAGACGTCTCACAGAGAATAATATCCTCATCACTATCGTCGGCCCATCCGTTCCCGATCCAACTGGAACCGTCACCGAACTCCGCAGTGCACTTCTCAACCCGGTCCTGATCATGAAGGTAGTCAAAGTACAGGAAAAAGTTGAGAATGAAAGCAACCATCACTGCAATCATCACTAAGAGAGCAGCATTCACGATCTTTGGGTGATCCGATTCAAACGACATCCGCAGTACACCTCCCGGGATTGGACTTGCATTGTATCATACGTAATCTACGCGTCACTGTACAGTACAGACCATCTTGAACGCTTGGAAACGAGGAAACCGCTCAACAATCAACCCATCGTGGACCCCGGTTCACCAGGATCAGACTACACTGAGTTCCTGCTTAGCCTGTGAGATGACGCGGCGAGGGTGCTTGTAAATCTGCTCTAACACGGCGTGTTGCTTACTCGATTGGTAGTGGTCCTGCTTTAGCACGACCGTCAGCACCACAAACTTCTCTTCGTCAGGAATCCAGGCTAACACTGCCCGGTAGTCCGCTGAATGCGCCTTAAAGAACATCTCAGGGAACACCTGACCGTTTTTCTCGATGGTGTTGTAAAACCGTTTCCGGCACCCTTCGATGTTCTTCTTCCACTGCAACGTGTCGTTCTTCGAGTTAATCGCCGTTTCCAGTCGGTCTGCAACCGTCTGGTCGTGCCGATCCTTGATGCGGCTCTTGTCGTCGTCGGTGAATTGAATTTGGATACTCATGGCCATCAGTTACTCATCTTTGAACCCGTTGTTTACTTTGCACTGCACGATAGATAACGTTTGGATTCTCCTCCCGCCCTTCCCGTACCAACGGTGCCCGCTCAGATGCCAAGCGTTCATATGCGCACAGGTCCCGAGCTCTCTTGCTCATGCACGACTCTGAGCTCATGCAGCAAGCACGAACTGCCCGAGAACACGCATTCGCCCCGTACTCCGACTACGCTGTTGGGGCTGCAATACTCACAGACAAAGGTGTTTTCACCGGTGCTAACATCGAAGTCTCTGGTCGATCCACCAGCATCCACGCAGAGATGTTCGCTGTCTTCAACGCGGTGTACGCTGGCGCAACCGAATACCGCACCCTTGCTGTCAGCCCAAAAGGACTGACTGGTGTCGCTATCTGCGGACTGTGCCAACATACGCTCGCACAGTTCACTGATAACCTTCGAATTCTCGAAGACATCGGTGATGACGACCCCGTTGAGTACGAGCTGAAGGAATTAATGCCACGATCGTGGTTTCGCCCCACCCTTTCGGGCCTTCTATCGTTCAGTCACTCTGCCATTCATCAAGTGTCGACGGGTCCATATGCAGATTAATTTCATCAATAGTCCCGGTGGCCTGGTCACGA
>Ga0306905_100175_pt1 | contig 26216 bp, 39 predicted proteins | sample AntCluMetagen397_FD_190422 | JGI IMG/M metagenome (GOLD analysis project Ga0306905, IMG submission 190422) | Saline lake microbial communities from Club Lake, Antarctica - Metagenome TFF #397 (v2) (version 2) | ecosystem: Environmental > Aquatic > Non-marine Saline and Alkaline > Saline | place... | reverse complement strand
CGCGGACGACACCCCCGGCGGATCGTCTCCAGACGTCGGCGCTGCTGACTCGGAACGGAGTCGCGCGTATCTAGCCGAGAAGAATCGGCTATTGAGCGAGCGCGTCGACGAACTCGAGGCGACACTCGCGGAGAAAACCGAGCGAATCGACGCTCTCGAAGCGGAGATCGAGCGACTCACTGACGAACTCGCTACCCGTGGCCGGGAAGAGGAGTCCCAGGGCGAGCACGTCTCTACGGCGAGTGAGAACAGTGGTGAGTCGGGGCCATCCTCCATGTTGAGTCGGATATTCGGCGGTCGGTCCGAGTAGCGTCGCGACCGCAGCGGCACGTCTGTCGCCCCCGCGGGGGGTGGCGGGGCGCATCACGTGCCCCGGATAATCGATGGCTTCGGAACGAACGACCCAGACGCAGACGGTACAGCAAGCAGCAACCAACTCCGACAGGAAGGCTCCGTGGGCGGACCTCCAGGTGGCGATCCCGAACGACCGCGATCACGCGTCGCTCGTCGCGCTCGTGGAGTGTGCCCTCGTCGAGGTCACGCACGAACAGGTGGGAGCAGTCGTCGTCGCCCAGCAGGTGTGGGGGACGAAACGTACGCAGTACGTCGCCGTCGACGACGTCGGCGAGCAATTTCAGAAGCGGCACTTCGACAGCCGGCTTGGCTGGCACGAGACCACCGTCCCTCGAGAGACCGTTCGCGACGGGCTCATCACCCAGCTCACACGGTCGCCCTCGACGCCGGTGGAACGATCAGGTGAGGGAGCAGCCAGCGAGCCAGACACGTTCACCGTGAAGCCAGTTCGAGAGCTCCAGACCCCATAGCCCACACTCTTAACCAACACTCCGGGCCAATCCCAGCGGTGTGTTGGTTAACAGTAGATCGAGGTATGGTTTCTTTATTCAGAATAAACTCTGGAACATCCGTTAAGTACGGTTACGTGTCAATATCACTAACCAGAATCAGACAGATTAGCAAAACAACTATTATCTAATGCCTGTGATTTGTAGCCACATGGCATACCCGATTGAATGTGTGAACACTGACGACTCTTCAATCCACGATGACTGCCGGTGTATAACGACAATTGGAATTCCAAACGAAGCTGGAGGAACAAATACGTATTCGCCAGAGAGGATTCATAACCGGATTGAAAACGAAGGTGAGGAATTCTATGTTGAATATCAAGGCACACGTACCGATGTGATTGCGGTAACAGACGGAACTACGAAATACGTTAGAACCGAACCGAATGACACTCCAAACGATAATCTCCTGAATCTAGGGAGTTGTTAGAGAACTGAGCTACACCGCCCGCGTCAGGGGAGACAATGAGACACTGGACACGTGGTTCCGCCACCGAGATCTCGTGCCACGAAACCATATGGACGACGAACTCGAACGCCTGATAAACACCCTCTTCGACGGAGAAATCAGGTGCTACGACTGCCATACCCCACTGGACATACAAGCAAACGAACTTGAACGGCAGTCCGAACACGTCTACACCACCCGCTACAACTGCCCCAGCGACAGCTGCAGCATCGAATACGATGTTCGAGTAGAAGACGAGGGGTTGACCCTCCACTTCGAGGCAAACGAGCGCGGCGCCAACAGACCCGACAAACCGGCGGACATGACCCGGATATCCCGGAAGGAACCCCTCCAGAAGAAGTCACATCCCGTCCGGAAGCTCACCGACGCATCCGAGGAACTCACCAACGCCTTCGTCATCCTCCAACACAACCACCGGCGGCTACAAGAGGCATACGAGACCATCGAGAACGAGGGATTCGATCAGGACACCGACTTCCACCTCCGCGTGCGGGCAGACATTCACAACTACACCGCATCCGCATATAGCTTCGAAGAAATTGTCAGGAAGAACGTCGAGCCACACATCCCATCTGACGGCCCGATAGAGAACGCCAAGAACGAGTTCGATGAGGAACACGAGGTGGTCAAGGCTCTACGAACTTACGCCCAACATCACCTCGCCCTCCCCTCCTCGTTCGTCCACTTCTTCGACGGCGACGAAGGCGAGATAACCATCACTGTCCCGATGGACGACTTAGACGACTTCAGACCCGGAGACCCCGAGGCATCATTCGATCCCATAGAGGGAGACCATATCGACGTCGTAGATCGCGTCAATCGCCACTATCAGGCCGCAGAAAAGCTCGTCGCAACGATGCTCAAAGCGGCCGAGGAGAAGTACGAGGAGCAAATTGAAGAGTACCGCGAAGCCACCCGACTCCCCGAAATGACGAAGGAATAGTGCCTTACATATCACTTAAACTACTGCTGGCTCGGTTGGTAGAATCCATTCCCTCGTCCCCGCCCGTCGCCCTGATACTCGAGTGATGACCCTGGGGGCCAGTCTGTCCGAATGGTCGTGCGACGGGTTTTATCTGGCTACTGTTCGTCGAGAGCCAGTATGGTCGTCATCGAGGAAGTCACCCGATTGAGCGAGCGCCGCACGCAGACCTCGTCCGAGGCGTTTCCGGACGAGGCACTGTCGTCGATTCGGGCGGCCGTCGAGGCCGTCCCGGTGAACGTCTTCGACGACTCGACGAAACACACTGAGGTCGGCGGGTTCGATGCCGCGATCGCCGACCGCCTCTCGCAGTACGAGTACGAAGGGGACGCCACCGGCGGCTACAACCCGAACTGCAAGCTTTGGTCGCATCAAGGGTTCAACTACAGCGTCGACCTCTACGACGCCGACGCCCGCATCGCCATCGAAGTGGAGAAGAGCGAGCGGAAGAACGTCAGCGACGACCTGCTCAAGTTCCAGAAAGGCTATCGCACCAAGAAGGACGGGCGGGCGAAAATCGAATTCGGCTGCCTCATCGTGCCGGTGAACTACCTCGGGCGACACAACCTCTACCAGCACAGCCTGACCAAGCTCGACTTCATGAAGGGCGTTCTATTCATCGACGACGTCGCCGTCATCGGCTATCGCGATCCGCGACCGGACTGACACTGCCCGCTGTAGCTGTTTATCAGCGCCGCAAGCCGTGCAGCGCGCAACAGCGTGCGCAGCGTGACTCATTATGACTGATCCCGATCCTCACGACGACACGAGTGCCGACTACGAACAGTTCGAGAAAGTGCTGCTCGCCCAGGACCGTGACGCCGCCGGCGTCGACACGGCAGACATCGACGAGGCGACGGCCCGTCGCCTGGTTGACGACCTCATCGACGCGGACGTCGTCACGCCCGTTCCCGAGGATCGCGTCCTCGTTCACGAGCCGAGCGGCGCCGCGTTCGACTCGCCGACGCAGCTGGCCGTTTTTCACCGTGGCTGGACGGCCGGCCGCGATACCGACGCGGAGGCCGAGTGATGCAGCTGTCGCTTACGGGGTGTGCGTTCTGCGACGCTCCGCCCGGCGCCGAGGCTGGCGAGGCGCATACCTGGGGCCAGGACGAGCGGGTCACTCACCCCATCTGCGTCGACTGCGCGATCCAGATAGAGCCGGATCCCGAGAAGCGTGATCACCACGCCTGCGACGGCTGTGGACTCGTCGTCGACGCACTCGCGGCGCTGACGCGCTTCCGCGTCGAACTCGGTCACCTCGAAGGCCCGTTGCAGTTGTGCGAGCGGTGTAGCCCGGGCGGGCTCGCGACGTACTGGACGCGTGACCTCGAGGCGCATATGGTCGAGCAGTAGCTGATTCAGTTCTCCAGCGATATCCATCAGCCAACTCGGTCAGAAAATACGCCGATACATCTAATACGTTCGACGACACAATAATACATATGCCCATCGACATCGAGACCTTCGAAGCCTCCCCCGAGGACCGCCTCAAGCACAGTGGGGAGACCAACGCCGACCGCGTAATGCGGTTCCTCGCCACGTATCCCGACCAGGCGTTCACCCAGAGCGAGATTCGCGACGCGACCGACGTGAACGCCGGGAGCATCAGCGTCGTCCTCTCACGTCTCGAAGATCGCGGGCTCGTCCGCCACAAAGGCAACTACTGGGCGCTCGGCGAAGCAGACGACGTCGCCGCCTACACGAGTATGGTCGAGAGCACGCGGGCCGCGAACGACCGCTTCGGCGAGGAGGACATGGACGACTGGCTGGAGCACGCTGTCGACGACGAGTCTGAGGAGACTGAATGAGCTATCAGCGAGGCGACGTCGTCTGGGGGCCCGATCCATTCAAGTCGGGGGAGAACCCGCGGCCGTGGCTCATCCTGAACAACGACAGGCACCCGTTCGGTGGCGAGGAGTACATGACGGTCACACTGACGACGACACCCCACGACGAAGGGATCCCCCTGGATGACGCTGATTGGGTCGAGGGCGGGATGCCTCGACAGAGCTACGCCTCACCGTGGGTGGTCGCGTCGCCGAAGCACGCCGCGATCGTTCGACGGCAGGGTCGCCTCGACGAGTCGTTCGTCCAGACCGTCGTCGACGCGCTCGAGCACTATCTGGAACCACCGACTGAGGAATGACCGATCACGCGACAGTGTACGACGTCCGGGAACGAACTGGCAATCCTGAGGATGCCTCCGTCGACACTGTCTGTGAGCGCCTGCTCGAACGGGCTGCTACTCCCCGGACAGATCACCCGGATGCACATCTCGATGGAACGATGGCCACGGTTGTCGATCGATACGGGGACGCAGTCGTTCGGGAGGTCATCCACCAGATCCTCGTCGACGGCGTCCCGTTTCGGACGGCCGCTGCAGATCACGATGTGGCGGCACTGGACGGCGTTCGGATCGGGACGGTCGCAACGCAGGTTCTCAGTGAGCTGAACACGGAACCGTAGGCGTAGCTCTTTGAAAGCCCTTGGCCGCTCGACGTCCCGCGACCGCCGCTGCACGCCTCGTCCCTGCGGTGCTTTCGGGGTCGGGGGACGGTCGAGACGCCCTCGCCCTTTCTGAGTCCACCAGGAGAGTGACTGACTCGCCGAGTACTGTGACCGGTTGGGGAGGTGGTTCGATATGGCCCGCCCCGCTCGCCGCGTGCCGCCCTCCGCGTCGCTCGCGACCGACCATTCCGGGCGTGCGGGCGCTCTCCGCACCGCCCGCGCCCGTTCCGGGCTAAAATGAATGTGCCCTCGACGCCAGCGCTTCACCCGTTCGGGTCCTGCGGACCTCGGCGAAGCCGACCGCGACGGACGTGGTTGCGTCGCGGCGAACGGGGAATGCGCTGGCCGCTCGCTCCGGGCGGGTCGGCGCGCGGTGCTGGTTGGGTGCCTTCCTGAGGCGCGCTCTCGCTCGCGCCCCAGGGGGCGCTCGCGAAGGCGCGAGCGAGAGCGCGCGATGGATGAGTTGGTCATTGTGGACAGCCACGGCTGGAGAGTCGTGGTGTCGGAAGAAGACGCCGAGTGAGCGCCTTCGGAGCTGTGCTAACTCCAATGTCGAGTAAGAACGTCTTCGGTAATGAGGTTTCGGTCGATGAACAGGCATTCGAAAAAGCGGACGAAGCAGAGGTCGACGAGGACGGATTCGAAGTCGTCGATGAGACCCCAGAGTTCCGGGCGACGGTGCAGATGGAAGTGCAGGCGAAAGTCGATTCCAACCACCCAGACGCGCGTGTCGAGGAAGGCCCGGATCACATGTTCGGGAAGACCCTCGAACAGGAAGAGCGCATCAAGGCACGAGAGGCCGAGTTGGAGCACATCAGTGCCCAGGCGGAACTCAGTCAGCAGGAGGGACGCGCGAAGCGGACGCGAGACATCGCAGCGAAGCGGAGTGCTGAGCGGCGTGTGGAGTTCCAGAAACGGGCGGCGAGCGTGAATCCGATGGCTGACCCGGAGCGAGACGATCCTCGTGCAGAGCTCACGCAGGAGCAGTTGGCGGCGGTGAACACGCAGTCGATGCGGCTGGCCGAGAAGCTGGATGGCTGGTCGCGAGCAGCGATTGGCCGGCGGTTAGGTGAAGCCGTCGTCGGTGGGAAAGACCTGACGAGTGCAGTCGTCGGGGTGTTCGAGGAGCTGCAGACGGCACCTGGGACAGTGATTCCCATCGGGAAAGTCGAGGACGTCAATCGCAAAGAGGTGAGCATCGAGGGTCGAGTCGAGGTCCTCTGGGATGCGGACTCGCCGGCCATCGCTCAAGTCGGGCTAATCGCGGACGACAGTGGAAAAACGAAGGTGACGATCTGGGAGAAATCAGATGCGCCGTGGATTGAGGAGGGCGAGCAGGTGCGCATTCACAAGGCGGCCCGGAACTGGTACGAGGGACGCGTCTCACTGGCCGTCACCGGGTGGACGACGATTCATTTCCCTGAGCACGGTCGGTGGTGGGAATAGCCGGTCGACGCACCCCTTTTTTTGCTGGTGTGTACGCGGTCACCGCCACCTCCCACCACCTCCACGGTCCGGGCTGCTCACGGCGCTGCGCGCCGTTGCGCGGCCGGGCTTTCGCCACCGCAGCCCATCGGTGTCAGCGCCGTCCCGTGTGGTGTGTATGTGCCCCTGATGGGTGAGGGGCATTCCGAGAGACGCGATCCGCGTGAGTCCCCTCGTGCGTATTCATGGCAACCAGAGACATCTACGAGACGACGTTCGACGAAGACGTCCAGACCGACGCGGAGTCGAATCAGTGTCCCGAGTGCGATGGTCGGGTCACCACAAATGCAGTCGAAAACGTCTGCGAGGAGTGTGGGCTCGTCGTCGACGAGCAGCGGATCGACCACGGACCAGAGTGGCGAGGGTTCGAAGAAGACGAGCGTGAACGGACTGGCGCTCCGTTGACGGCAGCGCGGCACGATCGGGGGTTGTCGACGGAGATCGGCCGTGGGACCGATGCGAACGGCAACGAACTCTCCGGGCAGAAGCGACGACGACTCGCCCGGATGCGCCGTGAACAGACGCGCGGGCGGTTTCAGTCGAAAGCTGAACGTAACCTCGCACACGGGCTCGGTGAAGTCCGCCGGATCAGTAGTGCGCTCGAGCTCTCCGAGACGATCCGTGACCAGGCGTGTCGGCTCTTCCGGAGCGCCCAGAACGAGGACCTCCTCCGCGGGCGGTCAATCGAGGCAATGGCCGCCGCGAGCGTCTACGGGGCCTGCCGGTGCAACGGGCAGCCGCGAACGCTGGACGAGGTCAGCGAGTCGGCACGCCTCAAGCAGTCGCGAGTCACAAACGCCTACACGACGCTGAACACGGAGCTTGGGCTACCGGCTCAGCCCGTGACGCCCAGTGCATTCGTCCCGCGATTAGCATCGGAACTCGAGGTCTCCGATCAGATCCGGCAACGGGCCCGGCGGTTGGCCGAAGCGTCCGAATCAACCGGAGCCACCACGGGAGTTCGGCCGTCTGGATTTGCCGCAGCCTGCCTATACAAAGCCGGACGTGAACAGGGGCAATGGCTCACCCAGTCGGACGTCGCTGCAGTTGCGAACGTCTCGGCAGTCACCGTGCGAACCCACCGCGACACACTCGACGAACTGACTGTGTAGAGCCCACGCCGTTGCGTTGTATTCCTATTGGATAATTGAATTGAGAACCATCGTTTAAACCGGAAGACGAAGCATGATACGATCAGACGACTCTATGACCGGGCATTACTCTGACTATGAAGCCCTCCGACCGATCGGCGAAGCGACCCACGTTCCCGACGCCCAGCTCACCAGTGGTGGCGAGCCCCGCCGGCAGCGATCTGAGAGCATCGACGCAGGCTATCCAGACGACCCGACAACGGCTGCGACCGAGTGTGAGTCCTGTGGCGCGTCGATCCCCACCGGCCAGTCGAAGTGCCGGTTCTGTCTCACGAACCATCTCGGACACGAAACCACCAGTACGGACGAGACGGCAGATCTGACGCTCCTCGGCATCATCCATCTGATCGTCGAGTCAAGCACGTTCTACGGCGCCGTCGCGAAGGGCGGAGCCGCCGCGAACCTCCTCACCTCGAACGGCGTGGAGCCGACCGTCGACGACTACACGCTAATCTACGGTCTCGACGAACCGCCTGCCCGTCAGCTGGCCGACCGATGGCCCTCGCTCCCCGCTGCGGTACAGCTTGACTCAGCGGAGGGTGAGCAGCTGCTCGCAGCCGCCCGCGACCGAACAGGGTGGCACGGGCAGGAAGTGGTCGAGCACAAGCAGCAGGCGCCGACACGGCTCTTCGACCATCGTGGGAACGGCATCTGTGACGAGACGCGTCTCAGAGAGATCGTCACCGAGGCCGACGACGAGCTGTGGCTGGTCCCAGCGATCGCCCTCACCGCGACAACAGGCGAGCGTGACTCAGACGGCCAGCCGTCGCCAGTACCGACGACGGAGCACCTCGATTGTCAGGACTGCGGCCGAGCGACCGACCACCAGTTTGAGACCCACGAATCGATTCCTGACGAGACGTGGGCGGGCCAGCCGATCTGGGAGTGCCAGATATGCGGAACCGCTCGCTACGGGCCCGCTCCCGAGTAGCGCAGCAACCAAACGATTTAACCAACACTGACAGGGCATCTTCGAGCTTTGTTGGTTAACGCCCAATCCGCCGTCGAGACCAGCGAGAGTGACAGCGCAGTGTCTATCTGCGCCAGCGAGCAGTGAGGCGCTTCCGATGGAGCAACAGTTCAAGCAGGGATACAGGATGCACCGTGTGCTCAGCAACCTGAATCGTCTGGACGTCGACCGACTGGACGATGCCGATCAGGAACGAGTCGAGACAGCGAGAGCCCTCCTGGAGGAGGTGAGTCTCCTCACTCGACCGGCCGACAGTGACGTATCAGACGCCCGAGCAGACTCCTGACCGACGTCTCCGTTCCGGTCACGGGGGGTGCTCCTGAAGGTGTTTTTCGCCCCCAGAAGGGGTGCGGGGGCTTCCCCGGGAGTCCAGACATGGCGACACTGCAAGCTGCGACGACATCGACCGGCGCAATCGTATCGAATCCGCAGGCAGTCCGTGAGCACTGCGAGACCTACTGCTTCGGGACGCTCGACTGGGAGGTCACCGACGACGGCGAACTCACCATCTGGGGGTTCGATGACTTCGAAGTGTACGAAGCCAGGGAGAACGGCCTCCCGGACTACGACGGTGGGATCGTGACTCACGAGTTCCTCAGAGAACTCGCCGACCATCTCGAGGCCGACGAGGAACTCGATATCCAGACTGCAGGATTCACGAAGTGTCGATTCCCGATTCTGGCGAAACGGTACGTCATTCGCGACGGGGAGGTCCTCCACGCGGACCTCAGTTCCCTCGAGCCGATCGACGAGTAGTGTTGTTCGTCCCCCGGGAGGGGTGCAGGGCGATCCAGTCGGGGTCGCCCTGCGAGGTGATTGTACGATGGGACATCGCGCACTCGTTGCGTACGAACGAACCGACGGACAGTACACGCTCCACTACTCTCATTGGGGCGCAGCGAACCTGAAGCTCAAACACCGAATCTCGGCTGAGTCGCCGTTCGGTGGCGACGACACCGACTCCAAGTGGGCGAAACAGCTCCTCGCAGAGCTGGCCGATGTCCTCGAGGCAGAAGCGGTCGACGGCTATCTGACCGGCGAGGATCGACCGTCGACGGTCGTCGAGCCGAAACCCCGTGCCACAGGCCTCTCGCTCGACGAGATCGTCGCTGACCATCTCGACTACCTTCATCACGAGGCGTTCTACGTGGTGTCAACGACGTTCGAGGTAACCGCGTATCGGACGCTGTGGTTCGGCCTGCAGTACGACTCGGAGACGGTCGAACAGGGCGAGACGGTCGGGAATGGCGCGCTTGCGACCGTACGCTGGTACGACGGCGAGCCGGTCGGTGATGATCACCTGCAGGGCCAGTTCGCGGCCCTCAAAGACGTCGTCAGTGACATGCTCGACAAGGGCGTGTTCACACCGTCGACGGCGAGGCAGTACCTGAAACGGAAGCTGGCCGAGCGATTCGGAGACCGACAGGAGCTGCTCATTCCGACCGGGGAATCACCCTTCGAGAAGGCGAGCCTGAACCGCTCATAGTAGGTCAAGAAGCGTGGCCCGGTTTGATGCGACTAGAAGGATCAGAAAATCAATCGCGGTCTGTTATGTGTCTCGATAGCGGGTATTAACGGCCACAACCGGTTCCAACGCGGCCTCTAACGGCCGATTGACCGACCTTGCTACGCTGGTTCGAAGCGCGTTCGATCGCGTCGCCGAACTCGCCCGGATCCCAATCGATGATTTCGGCTCCATTCTCTTTCAGTTTGTCCGGCACATCCTCGTCGCTGATGCTGTCGTCCACTTTGATCGCAACCAGGCCGTTTCCGTCTCTCAGTGACCGTTCGATCTCGTAGTCGACCCAGTCGCTGTCCTTCGTGTTCTCGCCTACAAGAACGACGGTGGTGGATGTCCCGTGGATTTCGTCCCGGATGCACTGCTGGATGTAGTCCTTGTTCGTGCTGTCAACGGGATCGAGAAGGTGCCGGTCCTGGAACTCGACGTCGACGTTCTTGTTCCATCGAAGCAGCCGGAAGCCTTTGGCTTTCATCCGGTCGCTTCCTTCGTAACTGATGAAGACTCGGCGGGTGGTCATTCTTTCATGCGGCCTAGTAAGCCGATCTTATTGACACAACGTGACTAGGCCTCTTGTGCCTTTCGCGTAGTAATCTCCCAGTACCGGTTCTCCTGGCTTGTGAGCGCCATCACCCGCTCGACGAACAGCTTCTCGGGATTCTCCGCGTCCTCGTATTCCTTCGTCCCGGTTTTGAACATCTGCTCCTCGCGTCGCAGCCCCTCGGCGGTGGTCCGGTAGTTCATCCATTTTTTCTGGTAGTTCAGGTACGACTCGAGGGCTTCGAGGATGACAAGTAGAACAGCGGCGACGATGATCACGGTCTGCCAGAACGAGCTGGCCGTCACCGGAAACAGCGTTACGGCGACCGGGAGGATCGCAGCCAAGACAATCTGTGAGATCTTCATCCCGCGGTGGTACTTCTTGTTGCTGATCGCCTTGGTGTCGTACCACTCGAACTGCGGCTTATAGAAGTCCTCGTAGAATTCGTCGAAGTTCTCTACCATGTGCGAAGCTCCGATTTACAGGATGGACTCGTCTTCGATTTCGGTCCATCTGTCGTCCAGTATCTGCTCGAGGTTGGTGCCCAGGTTCTCCGCAGCGATGAGAAGGTCGGAAACGATCTCGACCGTCTCCTCTTCGAGGACTTCACGAGTGTTCATCGGTTCCATATGGTCCAGCGATTCCATCGCGTTCGCCATCCGGCCAGCCGGGGAGGCCATGCGCTCGAACAGCCAGTCTTGCAGCTCCTCTGAGTCCATCACGTCGTCTGCCGGATTCAGCGCTTCTCCCCATTCGTCGACGCTGTCCGCCTCCAGGCCGAACATCTCCTCCAGTTCGCTCTGCAGGTCTAGGTTGAGGGTGTTCGCCGCTGCCAGTCCGACGATGAAGCTGTCGGCCAGCGTTTTCTCGATCTGCTGGATCCGCATATCATCATCGGCATAGTCACGGGACATCCTGCCAACGTACTTCGAGAAGTGGAGCACGTAGTGGTTCATCCTGTCAGGATACGGGAGTGTGAAGATATCGCGGTGATGCCCCTTGTCGTGTTCTTGCTGCCGTTTCTGCAGGTCCAGCAGTCCTGTAGAGTCGCTCATGCGTTGATCGCTCTTGCGGGGATAATCCCTCCACCATTATCACAGTTAGGGCACAATTTCAGCGGAGCCTCATTTTCAAACTCGTGATCACATATCAGACAGAACCAGTCGGACACGTTCTCCGAGGCGATGAGGGATAGGTCGACGTCCATCTCCTCCATCTTCGTTTCGAGAATCTCCTTCGTCTCGTCACCCTCGCCGGCCTGCATAATCTCGACATAGTTCCGGACAGACTCCCAGCTGAATCCGTCCTCCCGCTCCCAGGTCGGATACCGGTATTCGTGATACCGCTTGTTCACCAGCTCCAGTCGCCGGATCTCATCGAGGTACTGCTGCGAACAATCCTCCCGTTCCTCGAACAGGCTGAGAAGGGCGTCGGTCGTCTCAGGGGAGACGAGTTTCTTTCTGAACCCGGATAAGATGCCGTCGAACCCGGTCTCGTCGGCTACCGTGTCGAAGCTAATCGGCGGGTAGACCCATTTCATCTCGTCCGCCACGAGACGGTAGTCGTCCCGAATGCTGCCGTTCCGGTAGTTGGTGAGAAGCGGGGGACCGAGCGAGAACCAGCCGATATGGTAGTACCCGGCGAGATGCCGTTCTCCCTTGTAGTTCGTGCAGAAGAAGAGGTAGGGCCGGTTGTTCTTCACCAGGCCGGATCGGATGTCCCGGGTGCAGGTTGAGCACAGCCCGTAACTCATCGTCTCGAGGTTCGGGTCGCTCTTGTTGTCGTTGACCTTGGTTACCTCTCGGACGGGATACTTGCTGATCTCGTCCTCGCAGTAGTAGAGTGTCAGATAGCTTTTGGCATCTTCCGATGCCTGATGCTCCTCCCACGGGCCGTTAGGAGGCGCGAAATCAGGGGCCCCATCGGATTCATACCTCATATTACGTTTGCGTGGATGCTTTCGCCCCATAAAGTGTTTCTCCCGCCGAATGTTCGGTGAGAGCAGGCAGGGTCGTAAGATTCAATGAGTCAACGGGTGGCTTTCAGAGCATACGAATAATGTCTGAGTCCTTGACGAAACCCGATGAGATCCGGGGCAGTCTCGATGCGGAATCATTGGACCTGTTCTGGCAGTTCATCGCCGAACGGCAGAAGGTATGGTATCGTCGGGTTGTCGAGGGCCGACCGGCGCCGTGGACGGATGATGACATCTTGCAGGAGTATCGGTTCACGAACGTCTACCGCGAGCTGGACCCCGGGACGCAGTACGTGATCCAGAACATCTTGGAGGAGGATGCGTCACGCCGGGATAAGATCTTCAACGTGATGCTGTACCGGTTGATCGGCCGGCTCGAGACGCACGAGTATCTCGGGTTCCAGTCGCTGGACTCGTTCGACGCAGCAGTGTTTGAGGACCAGCTGAAGCATCGGCGGGACGACCTGGGCGAGACCGTGTTCACCGGGGCGTACATGGTCAGCGGCTACAACCACATGGGCTCGTCCGATAAGGTCGAGAACGTGGCTGCCCTCTTCGAGGAGCTCGCCGATAATCCGACGTTCTTCGACGAGATGCTATCGGCAGAGTCGCTCGCGGATGCTTACGACCTGATCCGGTCGCAGCAGGGATTCGGGAATTTCCTGTCGTACCAGGTCCTGGTCGACTTGCTATACCCCGCGGACTACTACGATGGTGACTCCGTGCTCCCCTTTTCTCCGAACGACTGGTCGTCCCCCGGCCCGGGCGCACAGAAGGGGTTGAAACAGTTGGTCACGGAGTTCAACGGGTTCACTCGCCTCGACGTGATGCGGTGGCTCCGCCAGAACCAGCAACAGGAGTTCGACCGCTTGGGCTTGGAGTTCCCCTACCTTGAGACGGAAGACGGGGAGCGGCTAGAGCTGTCGTTAGCGAATATCCAGAACTGCCTGTGCGAGTTCTACAAATACCATAAAATTCTGCATTCAAACGGTCGCGCGCGCCGGTGCTTCCGGAACCACGAAGCTCGCTCCAAGGGCGAGTTGCGAGACATATACGAAACTGCATCGTCTATTAGGTTGCCGAACTCACCATAACCTATATCCGAGAATTGTCATTTGATTACTGTGTATTGTGTTGCTTGACGTTGGTATCCGGCACTCGTACTAGCAAAGTCAATCGCTAATGGCTAACCCGGTTTGAGGCACTGTTTTTCAGGGGCAGGAATGGGTGAGCCCCACTGTAGGCTCGTGATTTGATGACCTCACACGACGATGATCCGTTTCACGACTGCGAGTTGGACCACGGCACGATCCTCGGAACACGCACGTTCGAAGACGTTCTGTTCACCGACGAGACCGAAACTCCGGTGAACGTGCTGACTGGCGAAACACCAGCGCATTCGCAAGCGACCGTCGAGGAGGCGACGGCGTTCGCGGCGAGCATTGACACCGACACACCACAAATCGCGCTTCCGGCATCGGTTGAGACGCAAATCGAGACAAAGAGCAAGCCCTACACGGCGGCTGCGTTCTTCCACTTCAAGGCAACTGGCTCGCTCGAGCGTCACCGCGCCTACCACGCCGCCTACGACTCGGACGCGTACATCGTCGACTTCGAAGCGGACTACGAGTCCGGGAATCTGACCATCACCGTCGACCGAGCGGACGAATCCTGAGAGCCGACCGCCAGTGCGAGTTTTTCGAGCGCCGGCGATGGGTGCCGGCGCAGCAGGAGCAAGCGAGCAACGACTCCGGGTGCGTCGGCGTTTCGAGGTGTTCGAGATGCACATGGTGATTTACGTACTGATAGAGGCATCGACCCACGACGACGCCCTGGCCAGCGGAAAGACGGTGTTCGACCGTCTGGTCGGCGCGGACCCACATGCCGGCGCCGTCTTCGATTACTACGTGACCTTCGATGAGGAGGACACGTCCGTTGCGGGGAAGGCGCGATGGGGAGACCTTCCGACTGCAGCCCCGATCGATTCCGACGACGGCCAAGACCTGGTCGAGCGTGGCTGGGAGGCGACGAACAAAGAGTTCGAGCGCAACCTTGAGCGGGTGAAGGAAGCGCTTGACGAGCACTCAGATGAGGAGATTATGCGCGACGAAGACCTCGCCCGCCATGCGTTCCATCAGGTTGGTGCATACGACGGGCCGACGATCTTCCTCTACAACGAATACGCGAACGGTATTCGTCACCGCGAACAGCTGGATCGAGTTCTCGAAGAGAGTGAGGAGCTCTGGATCGTCCCTGCCGACGTCCACTTCTAACAGATGGCCCGAATCACTAACTGGCAGCGCGAAAGTCGCACGCCGACGCTCGAGTATCGAAACACCGAAACTGGCGCTCGGGCTGTCCTGCACAAAGCGCCAGACACCTACCGCTACAAGTGGCGTGGCGCTATCCTCGTCGACGGCTACCCGGTGTGGGCGCGAGGGTACGAGACGAAGGACGGGAAATCGTTCCGGGACGAACTCCGGAAGCGGCCTGCGCCCGAACTGAGTTGTCCCGAGTGCCCGAACGACGACATCCTCGTCGGTGAGAAGTCAGCAGACGGGGCGAAGGTCCAGCGCTGGTTCGACTGCCCGGATTGTGGGTACGAAGCACCAACACGCATCGTCTACGGCGCCGAGCGGTGACTGAGCGAACGTCCGTCGCGTTGTTTTTCCTCCGGGCACGAGGGGTGGCCCGGTTCGACCGGGTCAGTCCAACGATGAGCCTTGAAGTACTCAACCGACACAGTGAGGCACTGTTCGAGTTCCTCTGGTGTCCCGTCTGCGGGCAGGAGGTCTTCACCCACATCCCCTTCGAGGGGGTGTTCTGCAAGAACTGCAACACACAGGTTGAACTCCAGGAATCACGGGAGACACGCGGCTACGAGGAGGCCGTCCTCGCCTGCTTCGACACCGACACGACCTGGAACCTCCACGTTGACGAGAAGCTCCGGCGCGACCTCCCGGACGGATCGGCGCGCGTGAAAGTACTGGGAGCTCCGGGCCAATACGAGGTCGACTGGTGGAGTCCAGAACCAAGTGAGGACTGGGAGCCGGTCGAGCGCGGCGAGTTCGGCGATATCGACGAGCCTGCAGACGTTTCCCACCTCGCGTAGGAGGGCTCGATTATCACTGTCGGCCCTCCTGTGGAGTCGGTTTTATGTCCTCTGTGGAAGGATAGCCACTCTATGTATCCAACGCCCTGTCGCTGGGCGACTGACGATGGGCTCACGCACGTCTTCTACAACAACCATATGCCCCCGGGTACCGGATTCGGATGGTCAAGCCTCTGTGATGACGTGCGCGTACCGATCGAGGGGGAACACTTCGACCTAAATGAAGACGTGACAGCAGAGGACATTACGTGTCCCCACTGTCGAGAGCGTCTCGATCGGTCACACGTAGATCTCAACGACGATTCGATGGCCGGCGTGAACGGCTGTCTGGTTCGAGTTGAGAGGGATGAGGGAGGGGAGATCGCGTGGGCTGAGCACTTGTGTGGAGAGGTACTCCATCATTCCGTATCGTTCGAACCGGACTCGTTCAGTGGGAATCTAGCAGACCAGGTCGAAGCGGTGTGTAATGAGTGCTGGGAGGCATACGTTGAGCGGCAATGGAGCAGTGACGTTGAGGGTGCGGAATTGCGGGTCGAAATCTGGGAGGACAATGGTCGCTCGGAGTATTTCGCGGCGACTATCGAAGCGATTCGTGATGGTCCTGAAGGGGCACTCCGATTAGTGAGTGAAAACGGGCTTGAGAAAGAGATCCGTCGTGAAGCAATCGAGTCGATTTCGCTTACGCCAGCCCAACACGTCGATTACTAAGCCTGCTGCCTCCGTGACGGCTGAAAATGTATCGAGATTCGACGATAATCCAGCCCGGGACAGTTCGACGAGATCCTCGTCATGAGTGAATCCTGGTAGCTGTTTGTCGCCCCCTGAAGGGTGCGGGGGTGATCGAACGAGCCTCCCGCGAACAGACCTATGAGTGGAATCAGCGACCCACCCTCGCACGTACAGTCCCGGGCCTCGGAGGATCCCGACGTTGTCTACGTCGGTTACCGTCGTCGAGGCCGTGCCATCGTCGAGAACCAATCGGAGCAAGAACAGCTCACGCCAGAGCGGAGTCTCGCGTTGGCGAACCACAGTCCCTCGGGCTTCGAGTGGGGATACGGCGGGAGCGGGCCGGCCCAACTCGCGCTCGCGCTCCTGCTCGACTACACGGAGGACGAGGCGCTCGCCCTCGATTACTACCAAGAGTTCAAGACCGAGGTCGTGAGCCAACTCGATTGTACGGGTTCCGACGGATGCTGGCGCCTCACCGGCAGTGACATCGACGCAGTGCTTCGCGACCCATCCGAGGAACCGGTCGCACCGTCTATTTGAACACCAATCACCGAGAGATACAAATGTCAAGTCACGATCAGTCGTCTCATTCGAATGGCGAATCGACATCGGACAATACGGGATCGTCGCCAACCGAATACGTCGAACGTAGTGACGTCGGCGTCTCCCTCACCGTGAAGCTCACTCGCGGCACCGGCACCCGTGATCAGGACAAAATCGTTGCCAAAGCGAAAGGCAAGACGCTCGAAGACGCCCGCAAGGACATGGAAATCCTCCGAGAGTACATCCACGATCTCGCTGAGGACGCCCGACAGATCCAGCTCACAGAAGAAAACGGGTAACGAGTACGGTCTTTCGTCGCCTCAGCAGTAGCGGAGGCGATTATCAGTGAGCGATCCAGATTTTCAATCGACAGACACAAGCGAGCTTTCACCAGAACAACGGCTCGAACCCCCGAATACGCGACTCATCAACGCTGGTATCGTGACGATCAACGATATGGAAACGCTGCGGGCATGCGTCGCCTACGAGAACGCCCACCAGAATCGGACACAGATTCTGCGACGCCTCAAATGGAAAGCCGACGAGCTGCATGAGGATGAGGAGTGAGCTGCACTCTTAACCAACATTCCACGAGTTGAAGCACACATTGTTGGTTAATGGAGGGTGTCCCGGTTTATTGAGCCCCTGAATGGGCGCGAGGCGGCCAGCAGCGGCCTCGCGAGTCCAGTTATGTCCCTCGATTTGAGTGCAGACTCCAGCACGGCTAGCGACATCGCTGCCGCCAGACAAGCCGACGTCGTGGCGTTCCTCCATCGAGCGCCGTTCGCTTTGGATGCCTATAAGCTCGGATTCCTACCTGGGTTCCGAGAAGACTGTGGGTACCAGCAGACGCAGTATCAGACCCTCAAGCTCCCCGTCGGGATGCTCGACAACGACTTCCGGAACCCCGATCTGGACCGATTCGTCGATCGATTCTTCGAGCACGAGCCACAGGTCGGTGTCATCGGCGACGTCTACGAACGCGACGACGTCGACGCCCACGTCGCCGCTGCTCGCGAAATTCAGGCCAGCTACCCAGAGGCTGAGCTCATCATCGTCCCAAAGTCCCGATCGGTGATCGACGCGATTCCGGAGGACCTCGTCCTTGGCTACTCACGAGGCTATGCTGACCGCTTGGCGCACGAATTCTCCGATCCAGCCGACTGGCGCGGTCGGCGCGTCCACATCCTCGGCGGGAGCCCACCCAAGCAACTCGAGGTCATCCGCCAGCTGACCCGACCGACGCTCTCTGCCGATCCACCAGCCGATATCGTCGGCCTCGACTGGAACGGGCTCCATCGCGGCGCACAGTTCGGCGAGTTCTGGACGGCAGACGGCTGGGACGACAGCGGTCGCGACGCCGATCACGTCACCGTTCGGAAGACGGTGCGCCATAGCCTCTCCCGAATTCGTGAGTTCTGGAAGTCCTACGGGATCTGGCCCGAGTCGACACCTCAAGACGAAGGGGGACACATCGAGTACTGTGGGCCGACCCCGGCCGATCTTGAACAGGCCGCTTGCACCGAGTGTGGGGCGAACGTCTGGCGAACACGTCGTGGCCCTTACGTCGCTGAATACGACACCGGCGCCATCTGTGGGTACTGCAGTTACGAGTGCTACTTCACTCATCGCCATCGGGATGACCTCGAGGAGATCGCCGGCGAGCAGAGCATCTACATCCCGCCGGCGTAACGCAGCGTGTTGTTTTTCGAGCCCCGGGAGAGGGCGGAGGCTCGTTCGTGAGTCTTCAGCCGAGGTGACTTCAAGTGAGTCAACAACAGAGTGCGGAAAACGTCTCCATCGACGACATCCCGGTCGATATCGCCACCACGCAATCAGACACCGTCGAACCCGACGACGTGCCAGAGGAAATCGAGTCCATCACCCGTGGGCTCGCCGGTGAGCAGCCACCGACGAATCCGCTCGTCGTGCTGAAAGCGGCCCGCTGGTGGTACATTCACGGCAAAGGCGGGTCAGATCCCGCCTTTCGATGGGCCATCGAGTGGGCGCGGCACCTCGCGACCGACACGCCCAGCGATGTCGAACGCTTCGACGATTTCCTCGAGTACCTCGTTACGGTCGGCTTCGCTGACGAACCCCACGACCTCCGGTAACCGCGAGCGGTTTTTTGTGCGCCCCAGAGGGGTGCGGCGCGTCCTGAATTGCCGCAGTCGCGGACAACTCGATTTGGTGACCACGATGGCTACAGCTAGTGACTCGTCGGTTTCCTTCGACGAGACCGACACGCGATCAGACGAGATGAACAGTACGATCGAACAGTGGATCGATGAGCTCGTCGCCGGCGTCGACGACGCGCAGGCCAGTGAGGAGTTCCAAGAGTGGCTCGATGTCCAGTCCCGGTTCCACGACTACTCGCATCGAAACACACTCCTCATCAAACTCCAGTGTCCCGAGGCGACGAAGGTCGCGGGCTACAACACCTGGCGAAACGAGTTCGACCGCCACGTCCAGGAGGGCGAGTCGGCCATCTGGATCTGGGCACCGATCATCGCCAAGCAGTGCCCGGAGTGTGAGAACTCGCCGAGCTACCACGAGCAGAGCGACTGTGAGTACGACGAGACACCGTCCGAGGAATGGTCCAAAGGCCTGGTTGGCTTCAAGCCCACAGCTGTCTTCGACGTCTCCCAGACCGAGGGCGAGCCGCTTCCCGAACTCGAAACCGAGGCCACTGGGGACGGTGAAGGGTTGGTGCCCGCACTCAGGGATACTGCTGATGACCTCGGCGTGATTGTGAAGATCGTCGACGCTGCCGAATGGGAGCATGGCGACGCGAAGGGTATCTGTAAACATCGAAGTGGAGACAACGACCGCCCTGTCGTTGAGGCGAAAGCTCGTGACAATCAGGCCGACCTCGCGGTAACACTCGTTCACGAGTACGCTCACGCGCTGCTTCATGACGATATCGACGACGCGACTGAGCGCGCGAAACGGGAGGTGGAAGCCGAAGCTGTGGGGTACATCGTCGGGCGGTATTTAGGTCTCAATACGAGCGGATCAGCGTTCTACCTTGCCGCGTGGCAGGACGACGGCTCGGAGGTCCTCCAGGATCGCCTCAGTCGAATCAGTTCGTGCGCCCAAGAGATCATCGGAGTGGTTGCTGAGGACTAATCCAATATCTTTTCGATTTTAACCAACAGTCAGAGATAACCACTGCTCTTCGTTGGTTAAGTCTATCAGCGCCCGCCGAGGGCGGAGGCCCAGTTCTGTCTCCACGAATCATGAGTTCGGTAGGCCTCGAACTACTCCTCGGATTCCTCAATCTGCAGCAGCTGATCCCCATCCAGCTTGAACAGACCAGCAGACTTCTCCACCAAATAATCCCGATACCCCTTGATATTCTCCGGCGTCCAATCCCCGTACTCTTCTACGACGCGACGAGTTAAATCGAAATTCGTCGCCTCACGATCCTCAGCGACCGACGCCAAGGTGCTGTCACTCCCCATATAATGAGCCTTCTTAGCCGGGAACGGCTTCTGCTGCACCGTTTCGTGTACCTCCTGCTCCAGAGGCACTAAATTACCCAGACTATGCCTCAACTGAGCAGCCTCCTCCGGAGTGAAGTTCTCCCGCCAATACTCCTCCTTCTCCATCGCAGAACTGAACTCCTTAGGTAGAATGTGCTCCCGGTGCAGTTTCTGACCCGGCTCAATCTCGTTCGTCTTCATATCCGGCGTGAACCGGTACTCGATAGCGAGGAGAAGCGGACGATGCCAGCTAGCCTCGTAGACATCCGAATACAGGTTGTTCTGCACCTTCTGCGCAATGTTCTTGCTGCTACGGTCATCCTCGATGTAGTCCCAGACCTCGTCAAAATCAGCGCCTTCCTTGACCAAACTCAAAAGGTCGTAGGACGGGTTCTTGATCTTCGCACTGGTGTGACCGCCAACCCAGTAAGAGTAATACAATGCAACCAACGCATCCACTAGGCTCTCATAATCCTCGAAACTCTGTTTCTTCGCTGTCGTGAGCAAGGTTTTCCAGTACTGAGTATGCTTCAGGTTGGAGAGCATATACATCTCCCTGGACTGCTCTCCCTCTACGCTCAGGAACGCCTCAGCGTACCTGTCGATATCCCGAGCCAGCTCCACAACAGATGTCTCGCCTTGCAGCATATCGTCGAACTCATCCTTCAACTCTTCATAGATGGACGAGTCCGCCCGTGTCTCCTGAATATATAGCCTGTAACTGGATAACAGGTCATCCAAGCGGCTGTAGTTATCGTTGAACCTGCTGGAAAGCTTCTTCCAAGACTCTGTTACTGTCCTCCTCTCCTCATCGTTCGAGGTGAGACTGAGCAGATAGCTCTTAGTCAGATCGGAAACAGTGAGATCCTTTCCACGGGTGTTCGCAGTCTGGAATAGCCGGATAGCATACGAGAGCTCTGAAGTCTCTATCTGGATGATCTCAACATCAAACTCGACGAAGTCAAAGAAGTCTCTCAGCTCCTCCGCGTCCTCGAACTTGTCCTCTAGGGCGTTCTTTGTGTACTTCGCCGCGTCAGTGTAGTTGTTGTCCTCACTCAGGTCGACACCGGACAGAATCGTAGTCTCAAACTCGTCCTGATGCTTCTCACCTGTTCGAAGCCTAAACGTGGAATCATCTCCTGAAGAGTCCTCCAACCGACGCTCTATCGTATCCATTCGGGGATCTAACTCTTCGCTGAAGAAGTCGCGGAGCACAGCGTAGAAGATCACCAAGGTAGTGATACGCTGCTGGCCATCTAGGATATCCAGTCTCTTGTTACCGTTGTCAACCAGAATTACGGTCCCCAAAAAGTACGAATCGTCGTCGTTCTGTTCTTCATTCCAGGCCTCGTAGAGGTCGTCCCAGAGCTGGTCGATATGTCTTTTCTCCCAACTGTACGGTCGCTGGTACTCCGGAATCTTATACAGTGTTTGTCTGCCTTCGAACAGATCGTTAACTTCTGTAGGATCTGCCTCGAACTGACTGGCCATGAGAAATAGTCAAACCAACTTCAGATAAATTCTCTCCTACAGCCCTGTTGCAATCCTCGCCGGTTAACAAGACCAAGGAACGATCCTGCACTACCATAGGAGTCCTGTTGGTGGGTGCTGATGTCGAACACCTTTTCATCGCCATCCAGCTTGAGAATCGTCTCGACCTGAAAACCATGTTCATCGTTTTCAACAGCCTCTTCAGACGAATACTGCGTCGAAAACTCGAAGAAGACACCTCCTCTTCCATACCCGTCGGAGAAACTGAAGACGGAGAAATCCACGAGCTCGGTGATGGAACAGAGGGGCCTGTCGTCAGTGACCGAGTTCAGATCCAGCTACGCCAAGAATAGGCTGATTCACATATATCCGTGTTCCTCCCAAGCCTCTTCAGGATCCACTTCATCGTTATCTAAAGCGTCCCGGATTACAGTGATAGCGCGGTCAGTGTACCGATCCTGGGTCTGACTGTCACTCGTACGTACATTCTTGTGGTACTCCGGGTTCTCGTGGATATCCATATACCGGACAAGTGCCCACACCTTCGGCTGAGTAACTCCATCAATGTGAGAAGCCAGCTTCGTAATGCTGAGGCTGTATCGATCTAGCGGATTGACCTCTCGGTAACCGACTACGTACTCCATCTCTTCCGCATCTTCCTCCGTCACTTCCATCACCGGCATACCCTCAGACCGGGTCATCTTCACCTTCACAGTCGGCCCATCGCTGTCGACACTAAATTGGACGCTCGAAACACCAGGATACAACTCACTCAAGTCTTCACCTTCCTCGATCCCAGACAGCTTCTCCTCCAACTCCTCATCAGTAGCGGGGCCATCACCATCCTCCAAGGTTCGTTCAGAGGCCTCAATGGAGCGTAGCTTCACCTTCGCAGCTTCCTCAGCGCCTTGCTCCAATAGTTCCTGTACTGTGTCGAACTCTTCCTGGTAGATGATGTCCAGGCGTTTCAAGGGCATGGCTGAAAGCGGGAGAACACGGTCAGGAAGATAATCGCCTACAGATTCATCGTAGAACTCTTTCAACAGCTCATCGAAGATTGTGAGGCCTGACCGAGCGAACCCGTGAAGACGCTGTTCGCTGATGTTGATTACTCCGTGCGTAGCCTCATTCCGCTGAGAAGAGATATCGTACAAGGTAATCGCTTGATCCTCAGAAAGAACTGCCAGCTCCGGAGCGTCGTGATGACCGTTCTCCAGGTAATTGATGCAGTCACTGAAATCGATAGTGTGGCCGTTCTCCTTTCGGATATCAACACCGTGATTCTTGACAATTGATTTTAGAAGCATCTCCAAGCTGTGATTCAACAGGATTAGTGTAGCACAGTCCCGCCCGGTATCGTGAGGCCTGTTGAACAGCTCAACCTATTCTCCCCAGCCGTTGAAGAGGTCCCATGAGATGGTATCGTGAGGCCTGTTGAACAGCTCAACCACTAACTGGATTGAATCTGTGGCCGCGTCCTTGAACAACGATTCGCTGTCCGACATAAACTGATGGCTGTCCCGACAAGGTATAAATCACCAGCTTTAGAGAACTTGAAAAGTGGCTTCCACCTTTAATTTCGAATCTTCACCACTACTGCTTATGCTAGAGGTGATAGACGTCGGTCTTCTACGACTACAGCGAAAGGAGGATTCAACCGCCCTTTTCTATCGGAAGAACCCGTCCATCTTCCGTAACACGGAGATTCTCAAACTCTAAAGCCGTATTTAACTTCTTCACCACCTCTTGATGCTTCCCCTGCTTGCCGATATACTGCTTAGGATCCGCGGCCTTCTGAATTACCTGTACAACATCTCGGTAATCCTCGCTGTTCAACTCTTGTAGCTTCTCTTTAGCAATATAAACGCGATTACTATGGCCCTCAGCCTTACTCCGCAACGGATCATCATGGCTCAAATTGTACCTCATTTCATCCGCGTCAAATCCAAGTAACTCGAAAAAACCAGCTATCTCATCCGTACTCCTTTCGTCAGCGATAACCTCCGCCACTTCATCCAGCACCTCGTCACTGAATTGCTTCTTTTCCTTCAACTCCTCCAACCACTCTCCGCCTGCCAGATTCATTTCCTCCACCCTCTCTGATTCAGCGTATATACTCATCACCTCCTCCCACTTCGGCGTCCAGACATACTCATTTCCGTTACTATCCTGGAAGATGATATCCATCTTGATCCGGTTATCTGGAAATGTCCCCACAGAATCTATCTTGTCGAAGAACACCCGTTTCATGCTGGAAACAATCGGATGTATTGGTGAAAGCATTTTTGTAGGTTGTCAGTAGGGAATTGCCGTACATCTGTTTTTACACGGAATCCTCTTCTGATGCACGGAATCCCCGTATATATCAGTAATTTTACAGACGATTTTGAGTTAAGAAAGCGGGCTACCAGCTACTGGGGTTTTTCTGCGCCCGCAGAGGGGCGGAGGCGCATTCTGACCTCCGCTAACCATGACTGACGACTATCTCACAACGGTCCTTGAGGAAGCCGAGCACGTCGCCGAGCAGCTCTACCAGGTCGCTCGAACGACGGACAACCAAGCCCACGAGTATCTCCGATACGCCATCCTCCGGATACTCGAGGGGCAGGCAGACCACCTACCGACGGGCTGGACGCCGATCGACGGCGTCACGGTGGGCTACGGCAGCGACGAGGCGATGTTCGACAGCTGGGGCTCCAGTGAAGACTGGTGGGAGACCGTCCCGCCCCAGGAGGCGTGTACGCGCTTCCGGGTGTTCTTCCCGGACGACCACCAGACGGTCCCACGCAACATCGTCAACGTGATGGCTGCGCTGGGTGCCTGGCGAGTCTGGATCGGGAGTGCAGCCGCGTGCGGCTCCTACGACCATCGTGAGCGCCGTGAGGTACACTACCTGTGGCCGGAGGACCATCCGGTGGAGGAAGTGCTCCACGAGCGGCTCAGTGGCCCTGCGGAAGCCGTCGCTCCGGACGGGGGCCGAACGGGCGACGTTCGCGACCGGCTGGTCGTCGAGGATGACCCACAGCCACAGGATGATCTCGAGCCACGCACGAAGCGTGCCATCGAGGAAGCGATGGACGTCTCGCTCCTCTCGAAAGGTGGTCGCTACGAGGTCCAGTCCGCGTCCGGTAATCGGTACGAAGTCGACGTCGTCGACGAGTCGTGTACCTGCCCTGACTGGCAGCAGCGCTCACCTGAAGGTGGCTGCAAGCATCTGCGTCGTCTCGACCACGAAATCAAACGAGGCCGCGTTCCCCGACAAGACGGCCGCCTTCCCTCCCCGTAGGTAGCGATTGAGCTACTCCACAGGACGGACTGTGTCGCCATCTCGTTGGACCCGGTCGAACGCTGAGAGATACGCAATCCGGTCGTGAACTTCGTCGGTGTCCAGCTCCAGTTCGGCGGCCAGTTCGTCGACGGTCATCGGCTCGTCGAGTGCCTGGAGGACTTCGAGCCCCCGGTAGTACCTGTTCGTGAGTTCCTAGACGCGGGCCTCGATGGGCGTGGTCACCCCGTACCGCTCCTCGAGCTCGACCAAGGCCTCGTTCGCGAACGTGGCGAACTGATCGTCGCCGAGTCGGTCGATCTGATCCTCGAGTTCCGCCTCAACGACGTCGTAATCGAGGCCGGCCTGCACGAGCATATTCATGTCCTCGATATCGTCGTCGCGACCGGCGATCGCCTTGAACAGGAAGATATCCTCGTTGCTAACCAGCTGGACCGTCAGTCGATCCGTGTCGAGGAACGGCTCGCTGCGCTCTTGCATACCGTCGGTGAGCACGAGCTTGTTCGCGACCTGCTGGTTGAAGATGTCGAGGCGACACCCATCGTCGTTCTCGACGCAGCTCGTCGCCCCCAGCGCCCGGTAATCTGGATCCAGTGATTGTACTTCCGCATACCCGAGGTCCATCAGGACGGCCCACAGCTGGCCGTACGCGTCGCCATCCGGAACGACCAGGTCGATATCTTTCGTCGCCCCCTTGAGGTCGCGCAGCGACATCGCGCCACCACCGATCAGGTAGACCGTAAGCGGTTCAGATAGCCCGCCCCCGATTCGCTGGAATTCATTCTCGATGTACTCGCGGCCGAATGTTGGTCTCATTGTGGTAGTGGCACCTCGTAGTCAGCCGCCAGCTCCTGGAACTCATCCCACTCCGGGAGCCGGTCGTCGTCAACCTCGCCGTGCGTCTCGAGGTAGCGGAGCAAGGCGTCGATTTCGTCTTCGAGGTCATACTTCATCGCCTGCTCTCGGAGATCCTCCTCGTCGACGTCGACGTGGCTGAGCAGGAGGAGACAGTACGAGCGGTGGCGGCTGCCGTTGTCGATTAGCAGCGTGTGACAGCAGAGCTCCGCCGGCGAGACTTCGTCAAGAGTCTCGGAGTAGAGG